>ENA-ORNK01001879-ORNK01001879.1-human-gut-metagenome-genome-assembly--contig:-NODE-1879-length-13625-cov-6.944436_pt1 | contig 13625 bp, 10 predicted proteins | sample MGYA00242115_ERZ509022 | MGnify/ENA primary metagenome ERZ509022 (study PRJEB26280, sample SAMEA2338690) | human gut metagenome | biome: human gut; feature: human-associated habitat; material: faeces...
ATGTGTTAGGCACGCCGCCAGCGTTCATCCTGAGCCAGGATCAAACTCTCATGTTAAAATGGTGTTTGTGTCCTGCCAGTTTTATCTGGCATTGTTTACTGTTAATTCGGGTAGCTTCTCAATCTTTCGATCGATCTGCTTGTTCTTGAATTTCTCTGAAAATCTTGGAATTTTCAGGGTTGCATTACTGTTTATTTGTCAAAGATCATAACCTCCTGCTTCGCAGGAGCTAGTACTTTCGTTGCTGTTGTTCTCAGCGGCAACTCTGATATCTTATCACGACCGCTTTCGTTTGTCAACAACTTTTTTGAAATCTTTTTCGTCTTGGAAAACTTTGTTTTCCGTGACAGGTATTTATGCTAACATATCTGTCAGACTTTGTCAACAACTTTTTTGAAATCTTTTCAAGTTTCTTTCGAGCTGTTGTGTTGTCTCGGTGCTGCCTCAACAACGAATCTGAGTATATCATCCCCCACTGTACTTGTCAACACTATTTTTCGAATTTTTTGCACAAATTATCCCCTGCTACGTCAATTCCGCATAAACAGGGGATTTTTGCCATGTTTCTATTCTGTTTTTTACTATTTTACAAAGAACGGAAGCTTTTGTCCGAGCTGTTCCACCAGATATGCCAGATAGTTATTTTCATACAAACATGTAAGTATTCTGCTGTCTCTGGTATAATCTACGATCACCTGGCCCAGGGTTCCCAGGTCTCTGAAGATATTAAATGCGTATATTGTCCAAACAATTAGAACAGTTTCTAAGATTCCAACCACAATACCTAGTAATTTGTCCAGGCTATGTACTATAGGTAGTTTCACGATCATCTTTGCCGAGAAAAACACGATATTAAGAAGATGATGCACCAAACCGATCGCCGCCAGCAACAGTATTGTCAGGATCACATTGAATATCTTTCCATCAAAGTAACTGCTCAGACCATTCCCGATCAGGAACAGCACCACACAGGTAATCAGCAGGGAGATCAGAGAGATCAGGGATTTTACCATTCCCTTCTTGTAGCCGTCCATCACCATGCAGATCAATACTACCGCCATGATGACCAGTAATAAATTCAGATTCATTGGTATACTCCTTTATTTTAACTGTATCGTATCTATTGTACTATCTGTCACCAGATAATATTTGTAGGAACCTCCTGCAGGAAGCAGAAGCCGGGCACTCTTACCGAAGCTGCCATGGTATTTTTCCACACCGTCCGTTGTAAAGATCTGGCACTCCGATTCGTTGTAGATCACCATGTCATCATCCCCGAAGAAAATATCCGTATAATCCACATCAAAATAGTAGCTGCCCACCTTTGCTGCCGAAGTATTGTACACATCCATGCGGTACTTGGTCTCCGCCTGGTCCGAAAGGAATACCAGTCCTACATATTTATCACTGTAGAAAATCGACTGGATCTCGTCGTCATATAGGTATTCTCCCGCCGTCACAGGCTTCTGGGTACCCGAGTAGATCATAAGACGGCTGTCTCCTACCGCAAACGCTGTATCATTATTCATAAACTGCACTTTCGGCACGACCAGGTCGGAATAGGAATACGCGCTGACCATATAATCGCTCTGATTCTCGCCCACCGGTCCGAAATTGTAGAATGTCACATTACTTTTTACTACGCCTGCATCCACATACAGGTAACTGATTGCCAGAAGCTCTCCGTCCGGTGACAAACTGACGGATACCGGATAACCTCCATCCGTCATATGCGCCTGTCCCGTGTAGCTGTTGGTACCGTCCGCTTCGTAAGTCATGATCCATGCCACATCCGTATCCGCCAGCACTGTTGTCACTCTTCCCGTTTCCGACACTGTGATATTTCGGATCGGCATGGTCGTTGTAATAGTTCCCAGTTGCTTGTCCGTATTCTGCACGTAGATCTCACGGCCGTTATAACTGCCGATAGCTGCCACATCGCCACAAGTAGCGATCTTCACATCCTGGATCACATAAGTCTGATTCCACTTTACATTTCCCTTGGCATCCGTACAGTGAGCGCCGTCTTTACTATATGTAAGAATACTGTTTTTCAACCGTATGTCTGTGGCATCCGATGAGACCTCCCGGCTAATGGAAGATACGGTGTCATATCCCGTATAGATATGTCTCTTTGCCTGTACCACCACAAGAGCAAGTGCCGCTCCCAAAGCCGCCACCACCAACAGCACCCGGTACACGATTTTCAGCCGGTGTTTACGGATCTTTTTCTTATAGTCATCCTGACTCTTTTGCCGCTTTTCTTTTTCCTTCAGATAATTCTTGATATCTGCTGCCATGTATCTGTTTCCTTATGTATTATCGTAACTATTAAGAATCGCATTCGCAAAATTACTGCGGCGCAGTCTGCTTTTTGCTCATGTAGTTACAGTATAACACACTTCCCCTTTTTGAAAATAAGTTTTTTACGGGAGAAGGATTTCCTGACCGATCTTGATATCATCCGGGTCAGTGATACCATTCAGGGAACAGATCTCAGATACCTTACTGTTGCTGCCGTAGTTCCGCAGAGAAATACCGATCAGTGTGTCCCCTCTCTGGATAGTATAATGTGTGGGTTGAGCAACCGCCTCCACTGTAGGAGTCTCTGCCACTGCAGATTCTGCAGTCTGTGTCACATCCTGTGTTGTTTCCTGTGTCGTGTTGTGTTCTGTTGCCTCCGTCACATCTGTCGTATTTTTTGTGACATTGCTGTCCGCAGAGGTTCCATCCGCTACACTGCCCGTATTTTCTTCCGTCGGATCTACAGCACTGTTTCCCGTTCCATCCATTGATGCATTTTCCGTGCCTTCCGGCATCGCTGTCTCTGCTGCAGTCCCAGTAGTATTTCCCGCCGCAGCATTTTCCTGTCGCAGAGCATCCTCCAGCTTGTCCTCCGCCACCAGCGTGCTGATCTGGCTCTGTTCCTCCACCGCATCCGGCAGTTTCTGCTCCATCAGGTTGCTCATGGCCTGCCTGGCTGTCTCCCCCAGGGATTCTCCGGTGCTTTCCTGCCGCATCAATGCCAATGCCATCACGCAGAGCAGAACAAAGACACCGGCAGCCGCCATTTTCATCCGACGCAGTCCGGTCGTTGGCATGGGTATAATATTATCCGGTTCCCTGCGTCTGTTCTCTACCGCTCTGCGATATTCCACAGGCGCATTCTCCGTATGTCCGGCGGCACGGAAGGCATTTCCGCTCTCCTGTCTCTGTCTGCGTTCCTCCTGCCGTTTCTTCACCACTTCGTATTTTTCCTGATCCACCTTCTCCGGTGCCGCCTCTTCGCCCCGGTTCTCCAGCATATATGCCAGCATACTGTCATTCTTCTCATAGAACTGCGCATACCCCGACACATAACGGCAGATCTCCTGTTCGCAGATCTGGAAGCCTTCCACCATCTCGCCATTCAGTATCTGGTAGCCTAAAAAGGTCATTTCCGAAAAATACTTTCTCCGCAGCTTCTCAATCTCCTGTTCCTGCGCCTGGGACAGGTGCCGCACCGGCTTCTGCAGGAAATTCAGCTTTGCGGAGCCATAGGCGAATAGATATGCCACACCGTCCTCTGCTGTCTTCCTGCCGTATAATGCTATGGCAATATCCTTGTTCTGTGCCATTCCATTCATTTGTTTTATGTAAGATACCACATAATCTTCCACATAGATTCTGCAGTGCTTGTCCGCCTCTCCGATCTGCGTTATGTTCTTCGGTAATTCCATACAAAAAACACCTCCCATGCCGTTTCTATCAGTTATCACTAACTATAGCATCCGCACAGGAGGTATTTTAGCGTTCTTTGTCGCACCTCTTCAAAAACAGTTCGACAAAGTTTGCACCATATTCTATGTATTCTTAGCTATGCTTCAAACTTATATACGGTAACAGAATCGTATTCTCTGCCGTTCTCCCCGCCAAATACATAGGAGGGGAAATTCTCATGATGAATGGTATCCGGGAAATACTGGGTCTCCAATGCAAAACCGCAGCGGTTGCCGTAGGTCACCCCATCTTTTCCGGGCTGTACATCAATAAAATTGCCTGCATAAAACTGCACTCCTGGCAGAGTGGTGTATGCCTTCATTACTCTGCCGCTCTTCGGGCCTTTTACTGTGGCAATATGCCGTAATGTACCGTCATCGTTCCATCCATCGATCACGAAATTATGGTCATAGCCTCCGGTCAGGAGTAACTGCTCATAATCTTCCCGGATGTCTCTGCCGATCTTCTTGGGCTGTGTAAAATCCATGGGTGTGCCTGCTACCGCACGAATCTCACCGGTAGGGATCGATCCTGCTGCCACCGGAGTAAAGTGAGAGGCTCTCAGCCACAGTTCATGCTCTTCAATGCTGCCTGCACCGTGACCGTCCAGATTGAAATAGGAATGGTTGGTCAGGTTGATAATGGTCTTCTTGTCACTGGAAGCATGGTAATGCAGAGTCAGCTCATTCTCTTCACTCAGAGAGTAGGTTACGGATACCTTCTTATTGCCTGGAAATCCCAGCTGCCCATCCTCATCCTCCAGAGAAAATGTCACGCTGTTCTCTCCTATCTCCGCATCCCAGAGTCTCTTATGGAATCCCAGTTGCTTATGGGTATGTAAATTGTTGGCACCGTCATTTTTGTCCAACTGATAAGTAACGCCATCCAGCGTATACTCTGCACCGCCGGTACGGTTCGCACAGGGGCCGATCACCGTGCCAAAAAAGCTGTTGTTGCCGTAATAGCTCTCACCATTGTCAAATCCCAGCACCAGGTCGTCCGCCTTGCCCGTGGCATCCGGTACCAGTACGCGCACCAGAGTAGCGCCCAGATCCGTTATCTCTGCTTTCATCCCTTGATCATTACTCAGGGTATACAGAGATATCTCTTTCCCTTCCGCACTTTTCCCAAATAAACTTTTTATTACTGCCATTGTCTTGTCCTCCCTCTTTTATCCATTTTTATTTCATGCATACTGTCTATAATTCCACTCTGCCCTCTAAAGCGCGGAGTAATGTTACCTCATCAATATATTCCAGATCTCCTCCTACAGGGACACCACTGGCAATTCTGGTCACCTTGATTCCTGTGGGCTTGATAAGCTTGCTGATATACATTGCCGTGGTCTCACCTTCCAGGCTGGAATTGGTTGCGATAATGACCTCCTCCACATCCCCCTGTAAGCGTTCCATCAGTTCCTTCAGCTTGATATCACCCGGTCCTACGCCCAGCATCGGAGAAATGGCGCCATGCAGTACATGGTACACTCCCTCGTATTTGCCGGTCTTCTCATAGGCCGCCAGATCTCTGGTGTTCTCCACCACCATAATGGTACGATGATCCCGTCTGGGATTCGCACACACCGGGCAGAGTTCCTTGTCCGTCAGAGTATAGCATTCCTTGCAATACCGGACATTGGCTCTGGCCTCGATCATGACATTCGCCAGCCTGTCTACCCGCTCCTTCGGCATATTGATCAAATGAAAAGCCAGTCGCTGTGCGGACTTACTGCCAATCCCCGGAAGGGCTGCCAGTTCCTCTATTAATTTATTGATCTGTCCGCTGTAGAGTTCCATTAGAAAGGAAATCCTCCCAGGCCACCAGTCATTTTGCCCATCAGTTCTGCATTTGCTTCGTCTGCCTTGCGCAGCGCCTCGTTGGCCGCTGCCACAATAGCATCCTGCAAGGTCTCAATATCCTCGGGATCCACGATCTCCTCTGCCAGTTTGATGGATGTGATCTCTTTTTTACCGTTGATGGTCACTTCCACAGCTCCGCCGCCTGCGGATGCAGTGAACTCCTTGGTCTCTAATTCCTTCTGTCCCTCTTCCATCTGACGCTGCATTCTCTGCGCCTGCTTCATCAGATTATTCATATTACCGGGCATTGCGCCTCCGGGAAATCCACCTCTTTTTGCCATGTTGTTACTTCCTCCATATCATTTATATATAATTGATTTCTCCGTGCTCCGCACTTTCGAAATCATAACATATATTCGCATTTCGGACTATTGTCCTACGTGCTCATATATGGTTGAGTTATTATTCTATCTTACCTTATCTGCAAGTCTGCCGCAATCCCAAATTCACGCAGGATCACTCTTCCTCATCGATCTCCATGTTGATGACCTTGCCCAGATCCACATAGTTGTCTTCGAATTCTCTGCTGCTTTCCACCGTCTGGATCGTCACTTCAATCTCTTTGCTGGAAAAATCGGACAACAACATTTCCAGCTGCTGCTTGTTCTGCTCGTGAGCTTCTCCTTTGAAATAATCGGAAGCCAGTCCGTCCTCCAGCACCACCATGAGCTTGTTGTCTCCACCCAGACTTAATCGGGCGTTTTTCAGATACATCTTCATGGGATTCTCGGCATTTCCCACGATGGCCGGCCATTTCCGTACGATCTCCTGGATATCCTCGGGGACCGCCTTCGGCAACTGTGGCTTCGGCTTTGCCACACCGGCCTGCGGCACTCCCTGTGCTCCGGGAGCTCCGGCAGGCATCTGGGCCGCCGTGACTACAATACCGTTCTCGACCTTTTCCTCCACCTGGCGGATTCTATCCAGGACCGCCTCCTGATCCGTCTCCATCTCCGGCTTACACAGCTTGATCAGTGCAATCTCTACCAGGATACGCTTCTGCGCCGCATAGCGGATCTGTCCGGACAGTTCGGAGAAAATATGAATATAGCGGATGATCTGGTTCATGGACAGCATGGAAGCCTCTTCCTTCAGATTCGCCAGATTGTCTGTGGACATATCTATGACATCCTCCAGATTATCCGCTGTCTGTACCAACATCAGATTCCGCAGATACCAGGTAAAGTCCGTGACAAACTGTACCAGCTCCCTGCCCTGCATGACGATCTCTTCCAACAGTTCAATGCAGCCTAACACATTCCGGTCCATGACGAAGCGCAGCAACCTGCTGAACACTTCCGTATCCACTGCCCCCAGCACATCCAGGGTCATATCGTAGGTCAGTTCTTTGCCCAGATGGAAGGCAATACACTGATCCAACAGGCTCAAGGCATCTCGCATAGAACCGTCCGCTACTTTCGCAATGTAGCGCAGAGCTCTGTCCTCCACCTGTACCTGCTCGGTGTCCATCAGTTCCTTCATACGATCCGTGATGGTATCAATGGAGATTCGTTTAAAATCATATCTCTGGCAGCGGGACAGGATCGTAATGGGGATCTTGTGCACCTCTGTGGTCGCCAGAATAAAAATAACATAAGAGGGCGGCTCTTCCAGCGTTTTTAACAATGCGTTGAAAGCTCCGGGGGAGAGCATATGCACCTCGTCGATGATGTAGACCTTGTATTTTCCCTCCGCGGGGGAATAGGATACCTCGTCGATGATCTCACGGATATTGTCCACACCGTTGTTGGAAGCCGCATCGATCTCGATGACATTCATGCTGGCTCCTGCTGCGATTGCCTTACAAATACGGCATTCCCCACAGGGGCCGTCCTCTGTGGGGTGTTCGCAGTTCACTGTTTTCGCAAAAATCTTGGCCACCGTGGTCTTACCGGTACCTCTTGTTCCGGTAAACAGGTACGCATGGCCGATCCGGTTCGCCCGCAGCTGATTCTTCAATGTCGTCACGATATGATCCTGACCCTTGACATCGGAAAAAGCGTCCGGGCGGAATTTCCGGTATAGTGCTGTATATGACATGTTTTTTCTCTCTTCCTTGTAACTATTCAGAGCCATCAAATATTAGCAGATGCTTGGCGAAAATAGTTACTCATTCATTTTCTGTCTTAATCGCCGAAGCAGATGCCCAGCAGCTTCGCTTCCTGTACGATGGTAGCATCGGGATCCACGGTCTTTAACTTGCCCGCTACATCCTCTAACGGAACCCTTACGATCTCACGGTTCTTGTAACCTACCATGAATCCATACTGATTATCCAGGATCAGCTTGCCTGCCTCGGAGCCCAGACGGCTGGCGAATACTCTGTCATAAGGGCAGGGGCTTCCGCCTCTCTGCATATGGCCGGGTACGGTGACACGTACTTCTCTGCCGGTCTTCTCCTGGATCTGTGCAGCCACCTCGTAGGATACGGAAGGGAACGGATATTTTTCCATCTTTTTCTTGTAATCTTTTTTGGTCAGGGCAGCATCTTCCTTGGAAATCGCACCCTCAGCCACAGCGATAATGGTAAAACGGCAGCCCTTTTTGTCCCTGTCTTCGATCTTCTCGATCACCTTATCGATATCATAAGGGATCTCCGGGAGCAGGATGATGTCCGCACCGCCTGCCATTCCGGCATTCAGGGTCAGCCACCCTACTTTATGTCCCATAACTTCCACGATAAATACTCTGCCGTGAGAAGCTGCTGTGGTATGGATGCAGTCGATGGCATCCGTAGCAATATCTACTGCGCTCTGGAAACCGAAGGTCATATCAGTACCCCACAGGTCATTGTCGATGGTCTTGGGCAGGGTCACGATATTCAGTCCTTCCTTGCGCAGCAGGTTCGCAGTCTTGTGGGTGCCGTTACCACCGAGAATTACAAGGCAGTCCAACTGCAGCTTGTAATAGTTCTGCTTCATGGCTTCCACTTTGTTCAGCCCGTTGGGATCCGGATCCTGGATCGTCTTGAAGGGGGTACGGGAGGTTCCCAGGATCGTGCCGCCCTTGGTAAGGATGCCGGAGAAATCCTTGTCTGTCAGCATGCGGAAATTACCGTAAATCAGTCCTCTGTAACCGTCCAGAAAACCATAGATTTCAACCTCTTCCTTGCCGTTCGCCAGGGTCTTCACCACGCCTCTCATGGCTGCGTTCAATGCCTGACAGTCACCACCGCTCGTTAACATTCCGATTCTCTTCATCGTAGGATCCTCCGTTTCTATATTTCATTATTTTCTCTTGCGTTTGCTGTAACTATGCAAAACTGTCTTCGTTCTGTCAATACTTATTTCTATTTTAATACATTTATTTTCATCTGAAAATAGTTTGTTGTAATTTCCGGCAGATTTCTCCCCTATGGCAAAACAAACCTCAGAAGCACCGGGCCTCTGAGGTTCGCTTATCATCTTATCATACGTTATTTGAATTTAAACTTTCCTTTGATCATGGTCACGTAGACAGCTGCGCCGCCACCGCCGACCACTACGGCTCCGGCTGCTGCCGCTGCCGCCACGCGGCCTGCGTTCGTTCCCTTACCGGAGGTCTCCGTTATCTGCTCTGTGCCGGATTCCTGAGAGCCGGAAGTCTGGGCGGTCATGGAATCTATCCGCTCCTCCTGCGGTGCTTCTCCACTCGATTCCTGCGTGTCCTGTGCCTCCCCGGAGGGCTTTGCCGCATCTTCCTTACGGTTTTCGTCCGCAGCGGGTGTTGTCGGGGGCACGGGAATTACAGAAGGCTTTACCACACCGGGTGTGGCAGGCGTTGCCGTGGCTGCGGGAGGTGTTGCCGCGTCCGTGGCCTTCTGGTCCGTATTGGACACCTGACTGCTGTCATCGTCGTCATCATCGTCATCGTCGTTACTGGCAGCAGGCTTCTTCGGTGCGATCTCATAACCGCAGATCGTACAGATTTCCGCCCGTTCTGTGGTGGCCGCGCCACCGGATGCATGCTTTTCCGTATTGCTGGTGATTCCACAGACACCACACTTATGCCAGTGTCCGGTCATATCGGACAGATATCCTTCTGCCCAGCTATGATCCGTCTTCGGAAGAACGATCTCTGTCGCTGTTATGCTCTTGCTTCCGTCCGCGGATGCAAAATACAGTCCGCAGACGTCGCAGGTCCAGTATTCGATGCTGCCCTCTGCCTGACAGGTGGGTTCCACCCGGTCGTGGCGGTTCAGCGGGCCGTGACCGGAGTTCCATGTCTTCGATACGGCGGGGCTTGCGTTATAATCATCGGTTTCCGCATAGCGGATCCGTGCAGTCACCTTCCCGTTGTGACCGACTCCGGTGGATTTGGTCTGCCCCCAGTCCGTTCCATCAAAGCTGAGCTCCACGTCAGTGCGATCTGTGGTGATCTGCGCCGCCAGATCATTGCCGCTGACGGTAAAGGTCATGTCAAAGGCATCCGGATCCGGGGTATCCTCGCGGTCTGCTTTTTCGGTGCGGGTGATAGTTATGCCAAACTTAATATCTTCATAATTTTTTGACCGTAACTGAACACTTACTATCGCATTCTCGCCAATATCATCCATGGTGTTTTCACCCAGAGTGAATAGCAATTTTCCCTCGGAATATTTGATGTCAGAATCTGCTGCCAAAACGCTCCTGGAATCAGCCCGCATGATAACTTCCATCGTTGTCTCTCCCATATCCTCGGGCAACCCCGGTATCTGCACCGCCTTCTCTCCTTTGGCCGCCCAACTGTATTTGAGATCCAAGTCTTGAATCTTCGGAGCAATTGCTTTACTGATTTCCAATTTTACCTGTGCCGTCAGCGTCTGATAGTATTCCGGATGCTCCGTAGGAATAAACGTTGCCGTGTAGGTCTCACTATCGCCAACATAAGGAACCTTGTCATCATCGCTCTGGATCTGCCAAGTTCCGTCGATGGGCTCGGTTCCCAGTTTTGCCGTCAGTCTTGTCACTTTGAGTTCTCTCAGCTTATTGCCATAGGTTCCACCGGCAATGCCCTTACCTTCTACAGTAAGTAGAGCCGGATTGATATTCACGGTCAGATCCTTCGTCGTCTGCTCCGGGAAGAAAGAAGAGTTTGTCCCGGTGTAAACGAGGGTGAAAGTGGTATCGCCCACGGTCTGCGCCTTGTAAGTTGCGATGCCGTTCTTGAAATCCGCTGCGCTTACCACCGGGGTATCCCCGATCCGGATCTCAAAGCTGCCCTCCGTATCTTCCGCAGAGATGGGCTGTCCGTCTGTCGCAGAGATGGGCTGTCCGTCTGTCGCAAAGTTTACCAGTGCCTTTACCTTAAAAGTTATATCCTGTCCATAGATGGGCATAGCGTCATCTGCTCTCTCAAACTGCAGACCGGTGGTGTAATTTACACCAACTGCATTATTTTCCCCAAGCGAAGGATAGTAGGCTATGCCATTCTCTTTGTTGTTGGCTTTCTTTGTCCAGATGGCCCTATCAAAGCCATTGTCTTTGAGTTCTTTGAAAAAGCTAGAAGAGGTCAGTTGCAGGGTCGTACACCCCAAATTGCATTCATCATCTGCTTTACATATATCTTTATTGAAATAGCAATTCGTTGCGTCTGAATCTCTGCTATTCGTTATTCCAGCAAGATAGGCATCATTCTCGGCAGTATCAATCGTAGCTATACTAATGCAATGATTAATACTACCTACTACAGTTCCACTCATACCGCAGATTCCTGCCGCCGCATGGCTTCCCTGCACGTCTCCTTCAAAAAAGCACTGGGAAATCATAGTGTGTTGTCCAGCCGCGCCGCTGATTCCGCCTACCATAGACCCTTTTACCGTTCCGGTAAAGGAGCAGCCATAAATTTCGCCCGCAGACAAATTTCCACAAATTCCTCCTGTTGCAAAATAACTTGTAACAATGTCTCCGTTGGCAGCCAACAGCATTACCTTACCGCTTTTGCCGGATGAGTTGCCTATTTGTGCAAACAGGCCAGAACTATCAGCACCCTCTTCTTTTGTCATATCCACATGGCTTATCGTATGTCCGTCTCCACTGAATTTTCCTGTGTATGAAATTTCAGGATCTCCAATGGATTTGAGTTCCGCTCCGCTCACATCAATATCGTTCCCCAGGACATAGTTTGCACTCCATTTTGCTTCATCCCTCACCTGTCCGATGGCTACAAATTCTTCCGCCGTGGTGATCAGGGTATAGGTATCCCAGTCGTTACCATTCGTTGTAACATAGTTGTATACCGGTACGGAAGCTGTATTCGTTATTCCGGCAGTTTCCACGCTTTGCAAATTGATGTAAGTACCTGCGGCTGTACCGAATCTACTTCCTGTACCTGTAGCCACTGCAGTGCTGGTATCGACACTGCCCTCTTTCCAGATTGTAGGATCCAAGCCCTTCGGAAGTGCACCGCAAAGCTGGCTGGTAGTCAGGGGAATCACCTTATCGCTTGCTCCTTCTCCCACACCGGCATTATTCAAATCACTGTTGTAATAGCAGTTGCCGATAAAGTTCATATAACTCGAATCCGTGCTTCCAACTATGCCACCAACATTTTTGCCATTCCCTGTAATCTTACCACAATTCAGGCAATTACTGATGTTATACCTATTCGCTGATGCACCGGTAATACCACCTACAGAGCTATCCTGTTGAGAAACTGTTACAGCACCTATATTATAACAGTATTGAACTACGCCGTTTCCATCTCTTCCTTCATAACTGGCACTGCCCATGATTCCGCCTGCTGTAGAATTTCCTTTTACTGAACTGCTATTGTAGCAGCCGGAAATATTTCCTATCAGACTTCCGCATACACCGCCTACACACCGACTCGCATAAATCGTGTTTTCGATACTATAGCAGTCAGAAATATTTGCTCCTGCTCCAGCAATCGCGCCCACAAAGCTATGACCAGAAATATTAGCCCGCTTTACTGTGACACTTTTTATATAGCTGGAAGGAGCGGTAAAGTTGTAGCACGCTCCAAACAGACCCACATATTTGTTTTCCTTTCCTGTAATTGTCATTCCGGTTATTGTACGTCCGCCGCCGTCAAAGCCTCCCCAGAAAGAGTTGCTATATGTACCTATCGGCGTCCACTCCTTAACGCTAAGGTCAAGGTCAGAAACCAGCAGAAAATGCTTCCCTCGATAATTCGTGCCATTATTCACCTGCTGCGCTAGATACGCAAGCTGCTCTGCATTTTCAATCCGCCAGGGATCTTCCTTTGTGCCACTACCTTCGGTAAAAGCTTCCACTGTGCCATCCCAGGTATCTACTGTTTCCCCCTCCGCTCTCGCACTCACCGGCACGGCGATCCACACCAGTGCCGCCAGTGCCAGCAGGGCCAGTCTCATCTTCATGCTCCACGCTTTTGTACTTTTCTTCATAACCCTCATGCCTTTCTATAATCTGCAAAATTTCAAATATTTTCCCATCTTTCGCAGGTACAAAATCCCAATCTTGTTTTTATACTTTCCGTATCATTTATTATACTGAAAAAGCAAAGGCATCGTCAATATTTTCCATACGATTCGTCTCATATTTTTATAAAATTTTGTCGAACAAGTGCGCCCGCCGAAAAATCGAGCAGGCTGGCTCATCGTAAACGCAAAAAAGGAGCCTCCGGAACTCTCCGGTCACTCCTCGTTGCCTTCTCTGAAAAATATATCCAGTTTTCCCAGACATTTGATCAATGTCTTCATTTCTTCCTCGTCCAGATCCCGAATGATCGTATGGATCATTTTCCTGTGGAAATCTCTGTGATGGAAAAAAGCTTTTCTCCCTTTCTCTGTCAGGGTCACCAGCACCACCCGTTTGTCCTGCGTGCTGCGGTTACGCTCCAGGTAGCCTTTTTTCTCCAGACTGTTCATATTCGTGGTCAGGGTTCCCACGGTGACGTGGAGTTCCCCTGCGATCCTGGACATGCTCTTGGGTTCCTCGATGCCGATAGCCTCCAGAATGTGTATGTCATTATTTGTAATATCCTTGAATTCTTCTGTTATGACCGCCTTTGCCTCTGCATCCATCACGTTATGGAACAGGTTCACCA
>ENA-ORNK01001889-ORNK01001889.1-human-gut-metagenome-genome-assembly--contig:-NODE-1889-length-13498-cov-13.989660_pt1 | contig 13498 bp, 13 predicted proteins | sample MGYA00242115_ERZ509022 | MGnify/ENA primary metagenome ERZ509022 (study PRJEB26280, sample SAMEA2338690) | human gut metagenome | biome: human gut; feature: human-associated habitat; material: faeces...
CGCTCTTCCGCTCGGGCATGAACATCGGCAAGGACGCGATGGGCACGATGGCGAACACGCTGATTTTGGCGTTTTCCGGCTCGTCGCTGAATCTGCTGCTGCTGTGCCAGATCTTTGACTATCCGCTCATTCAGATTTTCAACACCGACGCCATTGCGATCGAGCTGATCCGCGGACTGGCAGGCTCCATCGGCATTATCCTGACGGTGCCGCTGGTCGCGCTGCTGGCTTCGCAGATGATGGGGCCGCAGAAGGCTGCAAAAAAATAAAAGATGTCCCCGGATACAGCGTATCCGGGGACATTTCCATGCTTTGACTCAGGCTTCCTGTAGGCTCCGGGCCAGAATGCCGATCCACTCGTCCAGCGGCAGAATATAGCTGCCCGGATCGTCGAACTGATAGAAATACGCATACAGGAACACATTTCCGCGCTGGATCAGGACGACGGGGAAGTGGAGCGTTCCCTCATAGGCGGCCAGCGTGCAGCCGTCCACCTCCGGCGCATCCAGCGGCATATAGCTGCGGTCACGGCGGGCAATGGCGTGATATTCCCACAGCAGCTGCCGCGCCAGCCAAGGCGAAGCCGTCTCGTAATAGTCGATATACAGCCCGCCGCGCAGAACGCTGCCGTCGGCGCGGGTCACGTCCGCGACCTCGTGGTAGTCGATCATGGACGGCGCGAGCCAGTCGGAGTGCAGCTCGACAAGGTTGAAGCTCATGCCCGTCATGCTCTCCCGGTAATCGGTCACAGCCGTGCCGTCCGCAGAGGCAAGCTCCTGCATGGAGGCAAACGGAAGCTGACCCTCGAGATCGGAGGGGTGATGATCCTGCGCAGGCTCAGTTATGCGGCAGCAGCTTGCGATTATGAGCGCGGCGGTCAGACCCAGCCGGACAAAGCGGATGACATGACAGCGGACGGCGTTCCGCCCCCCAGCCGCTCCGGCGCTCCGGCTGACGGCCCTGCTCCAGCGTCCTTTGAAGCTTCCGCAGAGCGCGCAGCTCCCGCACGGAGCGGACGACGGCCCCGACAGCCAGCGCCGCAAAGAGAAGAAAGACCGGCGTCCGAAGCTCCAGAATGGCGCGCAGCAGACCGACGCGCTTGAGGATCGGCGCAAGCAGAAACACAAGGATCCACAGCGCGGCATTGATCGCCGCGTTTACGCTCCGCGATTTTACGGCCTTGAGCGCCAGCGCCTGCACGGCGGGATCGGTATTCAGCTCCCGCGCAGCCGGATCGTGCGAACGGTAGATGTAGAACTCGCCGCGCCGCGCAACGTATTCCCAGCCGTATTGGGCGCAAAGCTCCACCTGCTCCGGGTCCGGCTCATAGCCGTCGCCGAGCAGGCCCGTATCCTTTTGCGCGGCCTCCAGCCGGTACTGGACGCGCTGCGGCACGGCGCGCTCGAACACGGCCACACCGGCAAACAGACCGTCCTTTTTCAGCAGCAGGCCCTCGCGGGCCAGATCGGTCAGCCAGCACTCCGTTCCCTCCACGTCATAGTCCGGGCAGGGCGGCAGGCGCAGGACATATTTCGGCTTTTCTGCTTTTTCCATCGGCTCATCCCTCCTCCGGCGCTTCCGCGTCCATGATGCACTGCCGCAGGCGCTCCAGCTCCGCGCGGTAGGCTTCAATGCCCCTGGCCGTGACGGCATAGGTGCGCTTGCGGCCCTCGACGCTCGTTTCGCAGATGTATTTTTCCTTTTCGAATTTTGCAAGAATCGTGTAGAGCGTGGCCGGGCCAAGCTGTACGCGGCCTTTTGTGCGGCGCTCGATGAATTCGGCGGCGTCTATGCCGCACATGGGGCCGGTTTGAAGTGCCATCAGGACGTAGAACATTGATTCCGTCAGAAGCTCCATGGACTTTTTGGGCATGGGCGGCGGCCTCCTTTCAATATCGTTTCATGATATCAATATACGATATTATAAGCGGCGGCACTATTTTTGTCAATAGGGCAATGCACGCCGCCGTGCTGAGGAATGTATGCTGCCGCGTCCGCTCCGAACGGAGGGCAGGGGGGAAGGAAAAAGGAGGCGCCGGACGGCGCCTCCTTGGGCTGTAAAGCTTCGCAATATTTCGCAGTCTGCGGCGGAAGCTGTGCACTCAGCGCTGATTTGCGCTGTCGATGGCGAGCACCACGGCCAGCGCCAGCAGCTCGTCGCGCGGCTCCGGAATGTCCAGCGTGTAGCAGTCGCCCCACGTCAGCCACTCCTTCTCGATGGAGAGTGCGCGGCGCTCTCCGTCCCATGCAGTGAACTCGTGGGCAAGGAACTCGCCCTCGATATGCCAGTCCGGGCCTTCCACGGTGTATTCCTGCACGAAAAGGGTGAAATGCTGGACGACCTGCGCACATTCCTGCCCGCCGATGGTCACGGTAAAGCGGGGGCGGAACGTCAGCACCTCCTGATGGATGCTGGCCGCCTCCCGGCCGGAGAGGTCATAGACGCGCAGTATCTTTCCCCAGGTGAGCAGCTCCTGCTCTACGAACCAGCGGTCATGCCCGTCCTCGTCCCAGACGTTGAAGCGGTCGCCGATGGTAAAGACGTGCTGACGCATATAGAGCTTCATTCCGCGCTCCTCCAGCTTCCGTCAAAGATCTGCGCGATGGGCGAATCGGAGCCGACGACCAGCGTCTTGTTCTTACCGGTCAGTGAGCTGCGCGCCATGTCGAGCGCACGGACGAATTCGTAGAAGTCGGCCTTCTCCTGCGTGTCATAGGCGGCGCTCAGGATGCGCATATATTCCGCCTCGCCCTCGGCCTTGAGCTTTTCTGCCTGCGCCTTGGCGGCGGAGATCGTGATCTCGACCGACTTGTCGGCGTCGTTGCGGATCTCCTTGGCCTGCGCGGCACCCTCCGCCGCGTAGGAGGCGGCGATGTTTTCGCGTTCGGAGATCATGCGCTCATAGACCGCGGACTTGTTTTCGTCCGGCAGGTCGATCTGCTTGGTCTCGATGGCGAGGACGTAAATGCCGAAGCTCTCAAAATTGCTGGTTTTGCGGAGATTTTCCATGATCGCGCTGGCAAGCTCGCCGTCGCGCCCGGAAATGACCGCCTCCTGCTTCATGGAGCTGATGACGGTTTTCAGGCTGTTGTAGACGGCCTGATCGAGGCGGGACTCCGCCGTGGCGACGCTGCCGGACAGCGTCTGGATGAATTTGAGCGGGTCGTCGATCCGCCAGAGCACGAAGCTGTCGGCGACCATGGATTTCTTGTCGGAGGTAATGACGTCGCTGACGGCCAGATCGTAGAGCATCTCCGTTTTGGGGAGCGTGCTGGCGGACTGGACGAACGGCGTTTTGAGCGAAAGACCCGGCTGATCGATGATGCGGACGACTGCGCCGAACTGACGGATGATGGTGTATTCATTTGCCTGCGTCACGACAAGGCTGCCTGCCAGTACGATGATCAGCAGCACGGCGCAGACGACGGGGATCAAAATTTTCAAGGTTTTACTCATTTCCGCTGCCCTCCTGTCCAAGCGTTGCATACGGCTCCAGCGGGATGGAGGTCTGCACGCCCGCAGCCTCGTCCACGATATACAGCTTCATATCCGGCAAAATCTCCTCCATCGCCTCATAGAACAGCCGCTGCTTTGTGATAAGGGGATATTTCTGGTATTCGTTGAAAAGCTCCTCGAAACGCGCCGCCTGACCGTTGGCCTCGTTGATCTTGCTCTCGCGGTAGGCCTCCGCCTGCTTGACGATCTCGTCGGCGTCGGCGCTGGCGGCGGGCGTGACCTCGTTGGCGTACTTCTTGGCGTTGTTGACGGCGGTATCCGCGCCCTGCTTGGCCGTCTCAACGGCGGTGAACGCCTGCTGGACCTCCGGCGTGGGCGGCTCCGCGTCCTGAATGGTGATGTTCGTCAGCTGAATGCCGAGATCCTCCGTTTCCAGACGGTCTACGATCTTCTGCTTGATGTCCGCCTGAATTTCGCTCTTGCCGGTCGTAATGACGCTGTCCACGTCATAGAGGCCGATCGTGTCGCGGATGTAGCTCTGGCAGAGCATCTTGAGAATGCCGACCGGGTCGTTGGAATTGTAGAGATATTTGACCGGGTCGGTGACGCGGTACTCCACATAGAAATCGACGTTGACGAAATTGTAGTCGTAGGTGATCATCAGCGACTCGGAATCCACGGATTCGTTGCTGCCGGTGCGGTAGCCGAGCGGGAAGCTCTGGACGCTCTTGCTGACCTTATACACCCGCTGCACGAACGGGATCTTGAATTGCAGGCCGGAGGCCGAAACGGTGGTCGGCTTGCCGAAGGTGGTGATGACGGCGTATTGATCCTCCTTCAGCGTGTAGAAGGAATCAAACGCGGCGACCAGCAAAAAAATAGCCAGTGGGATCAGCCAGAGCAGCTTTTTCAGCCGCCCGGGGCGTCTGCCGCCGGAGCGGCCCGAATGCCGGGGCCCCGGCCCGTAATTGTTGTAGTTTGTATAATCGTCCATAATTGGCTCCTTTCCTCCGGAATCTTGTCCGTATGCTTTTTAGACGAGCGCCGCGCAGAAAAGTTCTGCCCTCCGCGCAGAATTTGCCGGAAAGCGCCGGAGCCGCCGCGGCAAAAGGCTCCCATAGCTATTATGACATAAAATCGTCCCGGCGAACAGCGTTTTTTCTGGCGCAGCGCGGCGGAATGTGCTATACTGTAAAAACACCAAGACAGTAAAGGAAATCAAAGCCATGACTGAAAAAGAGATCGGCGAGCTGCGGCGGCGTCTGCGCCCGGATCGCACCAATATCACATCCGTTTACGGCTGCTACGTTTCGGACAGCCGCGAAATTCTCTCCAGCTTCCGGCAGTCGCTTTCGATCTGCACGGAGGACGACAAGGAGCTTTATCTTGGCCTGCTCAAGAAGGCACTCTCCGGCTCCATCGACAAAAACCTGCTCGACCTGACCTTCCGCACCCAGCAGGTCGCGGACAGCGACGAGCACCGTTTGCTCATGAAGCTGCGCGAGACAAAGCTCACAGACGAGGAAACGCTCCGGCAGTTTTACCAGACCGTGATCGATTCGCTCTCCATCGAGGGGCACTATCTCATCCTGCTGGCCCACGAGAGCTATGATGTGCCCTTCAAGGCACGCGACGGCGCGTCGCTCGAGGACGGGGATACCGTTTTCTCCTACATCCTCTGCGCCGTCTGCCCGGTCAAGCCCTCGAAGCCCGCGCTGAGCTACTGCGCGGAGGAAAAGAGCTTCAAGCTCCAGTCTCCGGGCTGGACGGCCTCCGCACCGGAGCTCGGCTTCCTGTTCCCGGCCTTTGACGGCCGCCGGCCGAATATCTATGATGTACTCTATTATACGAAGAACGCTGCGGACAATCACGCGGAGCTGATCGAGGGCCTGTTCCGTGTACAGCCGCCGATGCCGGCGGAGGAGCAGCGCGCGTCGTTCCAGTCGGTGCTGGGCGCGCTGGACAAGGAATGCGACCTGAAGGTCGTGGAATCCGTCCACAATGAGCTGTGCCAGCGCATCGAGGTACATAAGGAGACGAAGGACCCCGATCCGCTCACGGTCACGAAGGAGGACGTGAAGTCCGTCCTCGCCGACTGCGGCGTTTCGGAGGAGCATCTTGCCGCGTTCAGCGTCGAATATGACCGCGAGTTCGGCGAGGACGCGCAGCTCAGCCCGCGCAACATCATCACGCCGAAAAAGTTCGAGGTCAAGACCCCGGACGTGGTCATTCAGGTCGCGCCCGACCGCAAGGACCTGTTGGAAACGCGGCTGCTCGGCGGCGTGCCGTATCTGCTCATCCGCGCGGACGACGGCGTGGAGGTCAACGGCGTCAGCATCCAGATGCCGGAGTAAATCACAGAAAAGGGGCCGGAACCGGCCCGAAAATATGCATGCAGGAGGTTTTTTATGGCAGTCAATACCGATCCAAGACTTCAGAATCAGATCATCTATTCCATCTATGTCCGCAACCACACGCCGGAAGGAACCTTCCGCGCCGTGATCGGCGATCTCGACCGCATCCGCGCGCTCGGGACGGATATCATCTGGCTCATGCCGATCCATCCCATCGGCGTGCAGGGCAAGAAGGGCACGTTGGGCTGCCCGTATGCCAACCGCGATTACCGCAGCGTCAACCCGGAGTACGGGACGATGGAGGACTTTCAGGAGCTTGTGCGGCAGATCCATGCGCGCGGCATGAAATGCATGATCGACGTGGTGTATAACCACACCTCGCCGGACTCCGTCCTGTACGCCGAGCATCCGGAATATTTCTATCACAACAAGGAAGGAAAGCCCGGCAACAAGGTCGGCGACTGGGCCGACGTGATCGATCTGGACTACACCAACCGGGAACTTTGGCAGTATCTGACCGATACCCTCATCATGTGGGCGAAGCTGGTGGACGGCTTCCGCTGCGACGTGGCCTCCTTCGTGCCGCTGGAGTTCTGGCAGCAGGCGCGCCGGGCGGTCGCCAAGGTCAACCCGGACTGCATCTGGCTGGCGGAGACGGTGCACCAGAGCTACGGATGCATGGCGCGCCGGATGGGCATTTATTCCGCGCTGGACTTTGACGAATTCTCCGCGTTCGATCTGGAATATGAATACGATGTGCGTGAGGCGTTCGACAAATATTTGCAGGGCAAGATCGCCCTGAGTCACTATCTGGACATGCTGAACTTCCAGGAGGCCATGTATCCGGCGAACTACAACAAGCTGCGCTTCCTGGAAAACCACGATCAGCCGCGTATCTGCTCCTTCGTACACGACGAGCAGGCGCTCGTGAATTACACAGCCTATCTCTACTTCCTCAAGGGCACAACGCTGCTCTACGGCGGGCAGGAGTTTGAGAACACGCATACGCCGAGCCTCTTTGAAAAGGAGCCGTTCGAGCGGGAGACCGGGCACGACCTCAGTGCGCTGCTGCGCCGTCTGGCCGAGGTGAAGCGGCAGTTTGGCTGCCGGGACTGGTTCCGCGCGTCGGCGGACGATGAAAACGACATCGCCATTCTTGAGCGCGGCGGCGACGGCAAGCAGTTCCTCGGCGTATTCTCGCTGCGCGCCAAAGCGGCGGATGTCACGGTCAGCGCACCGGACGGCAGCCACCGGAACATGATCGACGGAACGGCGGTCGAGGTGAAGAACGGACGGCTGCACTGCGGCGGCACGCCGGTCATTTTCCAGCTGTAAGCATTTTGACGCGCTTTTCGGGAAGAATAAGAAATAGGGAACCTCTGAATAAACCCCCGACCGCGGACGACGGATCTTTTCCGCCAATCCTGCGGTTTGAAAAACGAGAAATACATACAGTATTCCATCGTTTTTCAAACCTTGTCTTGACAAAAAATCTCTCGCCGTCCACAGCCGCTGATTTAATCAGAGCTTCCATAGAATTTGCATTTGGAGGCGCGATTATGAACGGTATCAAAAACATGGACTGCGCGACGGTCGTCACGCTCAAGGAGCAGGTCGCCTATCAGCCCGGTCAGGTCGTCAGCAAGACGCTTGCGCAGAATGCGGCGCTGAGCGTGACGCTGTTTGCATTTGACAAGAACGAGGAGATCAGCACGCATGAGTCCGGCGGCGACGCCATGGTGACGTGCCTTGACGGCATGGGCCAGATCACCATTGACGGCGTGCAGTACGAGCTGCACGAGGGCGAATCGATCCTTATGCCCGCGCGCCATCCGCACGCGGTGTTCGGCAAGGAGCAGTTCAAGATGCTGCTGGTCGTTGTGTTCTGAGCGGGAACGGCTGACGGGCATCCGTAAAACAGGAGGCTCCTCCGTATGGATGAAACCATGCGGAGGAGCCTTTGCATTGTTTTTGATTGGCCGGAGACGAAGAGAGACAGGCTTGGTAGAAGAGTTTACAAATTCAGTCGAAGCACGATCTCTTCACCGTTCATCTCGCCCGTATCCCGGAAGCCTGCCTTGCGATACATGGATAATGCGGCTGTATTGGTTTCTTTGGTCGATAAGCGGATATTGTTCGCGCCGTGATCGCGGAAGTATTGAATGATCGCTTGCAGGGCGGCTGTGCCATACCCATTCCCCTGAAATTTTTCATCGATCATGAATCGCCAAAGCCAGTATCTGTCGTTCGGATCCGCATATTCTTCATCAAATGCAAACATGGTAAATCCAACCATTTTCTCATCGCAATATATCGCAAAAGGCCGGGCAATCTTCTCGTTTTCTTTCGCGGCCCTCCAGGAATCCTCATTGGAAGCGATATACTGCATTTGGCAGCTTGCAGTTTTCAGCTCAAAACACTGCCTTATATTATCTTCCGTTAAGTCTGCCAGCCTTATATTCATTTTCAACCTCTTCTGATCTGTTCAAAATCGAAACTGCTCAACAAAAGTATAGCACAAAAGCAGGAAAAATCCAGCCAGCTGCACAAAAACGCCCGGACAAAAATGTCCGGGCGTTCGCTGCGGTATTGCAGGGCTTATTCCTCTTCCTTCGCGGTGCAGCAGATGTGCAGCTCGTCCAGCTGCTTCTGAGTGCCGCCCCATTCAGCGGGCTGAATGGTGGCCCCGAAGATCAAGATATGCTCGGCGGAGTGAATCCGCCTGCGCAAACTCAGCTTCGCTGAGATTTCCGCGCAGAGCGCGATGCGCTTCGCGCGCGAAGTCACCGGGGAGGTGCGGAGCTTATTCCTCTTCCTTCGCGGTGCAGCAGATGTGCAGCTCGTCCAACTGCTTCTGAGTGACTTCGCTGGGAGCGCCCATCAGGATATCCTGCGCGTTCTTGTTCATCGGGAACGGGATGATCTCGCGGATGGAGTCCTCACCGGCCAGCAGCATGACCATGCGGTCAATGCCGGGAGCGATGCCGGCATGGGGAGGTGCGCCATAGCAGAAGGCGTTGTACATGGCCGGGAACTTGGACTTGACATCGTCCTCGCCCAGACGGACGAGCTGGAATGCCTTAATCATAATTTCCGGGTCATGATTCCGGACTGCGCCGGAGGAAAGCTCCACGCCGTTGCAGACCAGATCGTACTGCTGCGCGGTGATGGTCAGCGGATCGATCTCACCGGCGATCGCCTTGTCGAGCGTCTCCGCACCGCCGCCGGGCATCGAGAACGGGTTGTGGCAGAATTCCAGCTCGCCGGATTCCTCGCCGATCTCGTACATCGGGAAATCGACGACCCAGCAGAACTCGTAGCGTTCCTTGTCCATGTGGCCGGGAACCAGCGCGCCGAGCTTGTTGCGGAGCACGCCCGCAGTCTTGATGGCAGCCGTCCGCTTTCCGGCGGCAACGCCGACGAAGCAGCCGGGCTTGAGGTCGAGCGCCTTCACGACGGCCTCGGCATGGGGCTGCATGAACTTTGCCACGCCGCCGGCCAGCGTGCCATCGGCCTCGACCTTGAACCAGTAGGGCTTGCTGCCGGACTGGACCTCAACGTCGGCGCAGAGCTTGTCGATCTGCTTGCGGGTCAGCTCACAGCTCGGGACGACGACGGCCTTCACGACGTTGCCCTCGGCAAACGGCGCGAATTCGCTGCCCTTGACCAGCTCGGTCATGTCCTGAAGGACAAGGTCGATGCGCAGGTCGGGCTTGTCGGAGCCGTAGGTCTCCAGCGCATCGTTATAGGCGATGCGGCGGAAAGGCGCCTCGGAGGCGATGTTATATTTGCCGAACTTTGCGAAAATGGGCGGGAGCACGTCCTCGATGACGGCGAAAACGTCGTCCTGCGCGGCAAAGGCCATTTCCATATCGAGCTGATAGAACTCGCCGGGGCTGCGGTCGCCGCGGGCGTCCTCGTCGCGGAAGCACGGCGCGATCTGGAAGTAGCGGTCAAAGCCGGAGGTCATAAGCAGCTGCTTGAACTGCTGCGGAGCCTGCGGCAGAGCGTAGAACTTGCCGGGGTGCTTTCTGGCGGGAACCAGATAGTCGCGCGCGCCCTCCGGGCTGGAGGCCGTCAGGATCGGGGTGGTGATCTCAAGGAAATTGTGCTCCATCATGGCCTTGCGGATGGCTGCGACCACGTTGCAGCGCAGGATGATGTTGTTCTTGACGGCAGGATTGCGCAGGTCGAGATAGCGGTACTTAAGACGCTGAGTCTCGTCGGCCTCGCGGCTGCGGTTGATCTCGAACGGCAGCTCGTTGTAGCGGCAGCGGCCAAGGACGGTGATGCTGCTGGGTACGACCTCGATCTCGCCGGTGGGCAGCTTCGGATTCTTGCTGGCGCGTTCGCGGACGACGCCGGTGACGTTGATGGTGGATTCCTTGTTGATGGACTTGATGATGTTCATCATCTCCTCCGTCTCAACGACGAGCTGCGTCGTTCCGTAGAAGTCGCGCAGGACGACGAAGGCAAAGTTGCTGCCGACGACGCGGACATTCTCCAGGAAGCCTGCCAGCGTGACCGTCTTTCCGACGTCCGCAAGACGAAGCTCGCCACAGGTATGCGTTCTGGACTGCATCATAGTTTTTTCCTTCTTTCTTTGTTGCTCTTTATTTTTCAAGAATTACGGTGTTCTGATCCTGACCGGCAAGGCCCGCCGCCAGGAAGGCGGGCAGCTCCGCGATGGACACGGAGGTCTGTTCGCCGGTGGCAAGGCACTTGACCGAGGCGGTTCCGGAGGCGATCTCATCCTCTCCGAGGAAGAGCACATACGGAATCGAAAGCTTGTCGGCGTACTGAATCTTCGCCTTGAACTTCTTCTGCTCGCAGTAGAGCTGCGTGCGGATACCGGCGTCGCGGAGCAGAGTGGCCGTCCGGACGGCCTGCGTCAGATCGTCCGTCATCGGCAGCACCAGCACATCCGCCGGGGCTGTATTGCGCGCGGGATTCAGCATTCCCTGTTCGCCGAGAACGTAGAAAAGACGGGTCAGACCGATGGAAATGCCGACGCCCGGCAGCGCCCGGTCGGTGTAATATTCCGCCAGATTGTCGTAGCGGCCGCCGGAGCAGACGGAGCCGATCTCCGGGTGGTCGAGCAGCGTTGTTTCATAGACCGTGCCGGTGTAGTAATCCAGACCGCGCGCGATGGTCAGGTCAACGGCGAAGTTTTCCTCCGGCACGCCAAACGCGCCGAGGTATTTGACGACCGCCGTCAGCTCGTCCAGACCGAGGTCAAAGACCTCATTGCGGCCCCGGTAGCCCTCAAGCGCAGTGAGCACCTCCGCGTTTGTGCCGCGGATGGCGATAAAGCGCAGGATTTCATCCGCGCGCTCCTCCGCAAGGCCGCATTCCTCGACCAGAAGCGTGCGGACCTTTTCCGCGCCGATCTTGTCGAGCTTATCGACGGTGCGCATGATGTCGCCGGACTGCTCGTTCAGGCCGAGCATGGCGTAGAAGCCGTTCAGAATTTTGCGGTTGTTGACGCGGATCTGGAAGCGGCGCAGACCCATCTGCGAGAAGGTCTTGTAAATGATGGATGGGATCTCCGCCTCGTTGGAGATGTCCAGCTTCCCGTCGCCGATCACGTCGATGTCCGCCTGATAGAACTCGCGGAAGCGGCCGCGCTGGGCGCGTTCGCCGCGATAGACCTTGCCGATCTGATAGCGGCGGAAGGGGAACGAAAGCTCGCCGTAGTGCAGCGCGACGTATTTTGCCAGCGGCACCGTCAGGTCAAAGCGGAGCGCTAGGTCGCTGTCGCCCTTCTGGAAGCGGTAGATCTGCTTTTCCGTCTCGCCGCCGCCCTTGGCCAGCAGCACGTCGGCCGCCTCGATGGCGGGCGTGTCCAGCGGCGTGAAGCCGTAGAGACTGTAGGTCCGGCGAAGAATTTCCATCATGGCTTCCAGCTGGGTCTGCGGCCCGGGCAGCAGCTCCATGAAGCCGGATAGCGTGTGTGGTCTGATTTTTTCCATGGTATCTGTTCCTTTCGGTTATTTTCTAAGGAAAGTGTGCGCCGGAATGGCACGGTGTGTCTCCGACGGCCCATTCTTTTCTGTCTTGCCAGAAAAGAATGGGGTGAAAAGAGGCGCTGGGGACGCGGAATCGCGCTTCGCGCCTGATAAACAAGTCGTTGCATTGTACGTATTTTCGTTACACAAGCCGTAGTCCAAACGCCCTTCGGGCGGCCTACAGAATTTCTGCTGTCTAAAATTTCGCTGCGTCAAATATTTATGTATGCAAAATCGAAAAGTATCTGCCTTGAATCCATGCGTAGATTTTCTGGTTTTGCCCGTTTCTGCTTGGCAGTCTCTATTGGCTGCGGAAGAGAAACGAGCCAAGTGAAGAGACCAAAGGTTAGAGGCTCAGGCGCGACAGCGCAATAAAATCGTTCCAGCGGCCTTTTCTTCCATATCTTTTCTGCCAAAACAGAAAAGATATGGCCCGCGGAGCGCCGGTGACGGCGCTGTATATCGCATCGCGCCGCCGGTGCATACGAAACACGCCGCCGAGGGCCGTTTCCAATGTGGGAAAACAGAAATGAAAACCCGCACCGTCAGGTGCGAAAAAATACTCCCATCCCTGCCAGCAGAAGGCCGAGGGACGAGAGTATCGCGGATACTTCGTGGTGCCACCCAGGTTCAGAGGGCTGCGCCCTCCCTTTGTCCGCGCTGACGGGGCGGAGCCCGGCGATTTCGGCGCGAAGCGTGCCTTATACGCTTGCTCAGCGGATGTCCTTCACGCTCTGCACCGCAGGAGCCTTTCAGCAAACGGCTCCCTCTCTGAGCGGCGCGCGGCGTTACTGCTTCCGCGTCACGGCATATTCATTTTTCAGCTTCTCAGCGAATGGTCTTTTTCGTGCGCATCATCATACGCCAGTCAAGGTCGCCGCGCTGCAATCCGAGAATCAGCATTTCCGCCGAGGCCAGATTGGTCGCGCAGGGAACGTTGTAGGTATCGCATAGATGCAGCGTGCGCATGATGCGCTGATCCTCCCACGGGTCGTTGTCGTTGGGGTCGGAGAACATAATTACAAGATCGATCTCGTTGTAAGCGATGCGCGCGTCCACCTGCTGGTGTCCGCCCTGATTTTTGGACAAAAACTGCGAGACCGGCAGTCCGGTCGCTTCGGAGACCAGACGGCCCGTCGCCGCCGTCGCGGAAAGGCTGTGCTTGGCAAGGATGCTCTTATACGCGGTGCAGAACTGCACCATAAGCTCCTTCTTTTTATCATGAGCCATAAGGGTGATATTCATAGTGAAAATTTCAGCTCCTTCCCTAATTTTCAGAAAACTGCAAAACAGTGAGATTCAGAATCTCAGAAGCGGCATTTTCCGGCCGCAGAGACGGCGCGCAATGTTGAGGCAGGCCCGCGCAGCGCCCTTTCCGGTGTAAAGCGCGAGCGCAGTCCCGGCAGCGGCGGCAAGCGTGACGCTGCTGTCCTCCGGGACAATGCCGAGCAGCGGCAGGCCGACGCCGTCCTGCGCGCCGGAAAATCGCTCGACGCCGCGCTCACCTCGCTCCGTCAGGGCATGACGCCCGACGCCGTGCTGGTCGATGTCGAGGCCGCCATGTCGGCGCTGGGCGAGGTGACCGGACGTACCATGCGCGAGGATATCACGAATCGTATCTTTGAACGCTTCTGCGTTGGTAAGTGATTTTTTGCGCCGAAGGCGCGAGTTGTCTCCGG
>ENA-ORNK01001916-ORNK01001916.1-human-gut-metagenome-genome-assembly--contig:-NODE-1916-length-13285-cov-3.011187_pt1 | contig 13285 bp, 7 predicted proteins | sample MGYA00242115_ERZ509022 | MGnify/ENA primary metagenome ERZ509022 (study PRJEB26280, sample SAMEA2338690) | human gut metagenome | biome: human gut; feature: human-associated habitat; material: faeces...
GCGGACTTATGGGCAACACAGGTCTTGAAGACATTCTCGACGCATTGCTCATAAGCATCCATGCAACGAAAGATCCGTTCATCTTCGGCGCAGATATCGGCATCCTTGACGTTTACAACGATCACAAACTTGCGCTCAACGTAGGATTGAACATTTTCGGGTTCGACTTTGAAAAGAGAGAAGGCGCGGGCAACACCGACGGCAGCTATCTTGAATTCCTCGACGCCGAAAACACGATTTCGTTCAGACCCGCAAACGCGAACAGTTATCGTCAATTTGTCGACGTCGACCTTAACCGTATTCTCTCCGCATCGGAAATCATGGACGTCCTTGTCGACAGCCTTGACTTCGGTAAGAGCGGAAAAATTTATCTGAACCTGTCGCTTGACGCGGATTCGTTCGCAAAAGACACCGGCGACAACTTCGTCCCGTGGGAAAAATACTTTGCGGCACTTCTCGGACTTAACGAAAACAGCGCAAGGGTATTGTATCAGGTGCTCTTCCCCGAAGACGAACTTGACGGAAAGGGCAATTTCAGCATCGACATCGCGGCGGCAATCGACGTGAAGAAACTGCTTGGCGGACTTATCGCAGGCACAGGTCTGAACCTTGAAGGCACGGAAATCCGCATTACGATCAATTCCGATACGATGTTGTTCTCGGAAGATTCGCGTAAAGACGGCAGCAAGATCGTCATCACCGCAATCGGTGAGGCGGACGGCATTTTGTCGGTCTTTATCGACAACAGCGGATACCGCGGAAAGGGCAAACACGTCGCAAAACTTGACCTGAACGCAATCCTCGGAACGGCGACGTCCAGCGCGGCATACGCAAGCGCAAACGAGAATACGGGACTTATCCCCGAAAATATCTTCGGCGTTCTGAACGCGCTCCTTGGCGAAGTACGTCTGGGCGGCGGCAAGATCTCGGTCGTTTTAAGAGAAAACTTCATCGGCGCACTTCTAAATACTTTGGTCGGCACGGATATTACGGAACAACAATCCCTTGTAAAGGGTGAAATCTATATCGACCTCAGAAACCTGGAAGTCGGTATCGAAATGATTCTCGGCGACGACAACTACGTTTCGGAAGGAGAACGCGACTTCTATATCGGACTCAGAATCGGCGGCATCAACCTGACTGCTCCCGACGGATTCGATATGACCGAATACACCTTCATCAAGAAGGCGGACCGCGCGAACTTCAAGAACATTAAACAACTGAAACTGGATATCAACTTTGAATCGGAATGGTATTACGACGCGACCAACAAGACGGAAGGCTTCGATATCAGTCCTGTCGTCGATATCCTTGAAACCATATTGAAGAAGGAACTCTTCCCCGACAGATTGTTGCAAGTCCTCGTAAAAGACGACAAGATCGACGCCGTTTACGCCACTGCGATAAGCGCGCACATTGATCTTGCGGACTTCAACAATATGAAACTTTCGGTTGAAATTTTCAAGTCGACCAGCGAAGAGCCCGTAAGAGAACTTAAACTCGGCGTGTACCTTGACGGACAAAGCGTTTACGTTGATTTGTCGGGTTGGGGACTTCCCAAGATTAAACTTGGCGGTCTGAACCTTGGCAATACCATCAACGACGCATTGTTGCCGCTGCTTGATCAATACCTTGTCGGCGACGACAACAAACGCGGCGGCGAGACGGCTGCTCTTGCAAGCAGCTACGTCGGAGACTACGACAAGAACCATATCGAGTATTCGGACTTCGTCGAAGCGGCAGACGGCAAATACGTGCTTGTCTATACGGAAAGCAACAGCGGCGGATACGTACTTGTCGACGGCAAATACGTGAAGTACAATGCAAAAGAACACGCAGACGCAACCCGCTACGCAAGAAAAGTTGAAGAATACGACATGGCGAACACGGCGCATCAGAACGTAACCCGTTACAACGTGAATAAGGGCGCGTTCAGATCAAGCTGGGGCAAGGTATTGTTCCCCGTTGCGTACGAAGAAGACGCAAACGGCGCATACGTCCTTATCGACGGCAAATACGTGCCGTACAACGCAGAAGAACACGCAGGACAAAAGCGTTATAAGGAAGTTTCGGGCAACAAACCGTACATCTCGTTGCTTCTTGCAAACAACCGCTTCGGTTTCGGCATCAACGCTGACCTTATCAACAGCCTGCTTGAAACCATTCTGGGCGCGTTGAACCTTGATATTCAACTTCCCGACTTCGGCGACGCTGTCTTGCTGTTCGATTCCAGAAAGGACCTGAACGGCGACGGTTACGCCGACACGCAACTTGACCTTGCGGTGCAAGTCAACGACAACCTCTATTTCGGATTCCGCACGACGAATCTTGAAATCACAGGCAACTCCACCGAAGTAAGCCATGCCGAAAGAAGATATGCGGAAGTCGTAGGCGACGGAAAGGAATTTGTCACCGTATACGACATTGAAAAAGGCGAAATCGGTCTTGAAACGGTTGCGCTTGGCTTCAACGTACAGATCAGACAAAACTGCGTCGACAACGGCCAAAGCGACTTCGAGAAATACCTCGGCGTACTGCTTAAATCGCTTTTAGGCATCAACAACTTCACGCTGAACCTGCCGTCAAGCGGCGAAATCGGTTGCGACATCGACCTCAGAGTATCCCTGAACATTGCAAACCTTGTCAAAGCATTGCAGGGCGGCAACGTCGACTGGTGGAGCGATATCGAGTTGTACCTTGACCTGAAACCCATGGGCTACGGCTCGTTGCTCACGATGTATAAACAGAAAGGCGACGCGGACGTTTACGCAGACCTTTCGGGATTGTCCTTGTTCAAGGTCAAGATCATCGGTTTGCAGAGCCTTATCGGCGGACTTGTATCGGCGTCGGCAACCGCTCTTGCAAGCGGCGATAACGAAGTCGCGATTGCATCCGCATCGGGCGACATTGCAAAACTTACCATTATCCCGGGCAAAGTGGGCTTCACCGTCGAAATCGGCTGGGGCTTCATCGAAGGACTTCTGACGAGCCTGCTCGGCGATACGCTGCACGTGGCGGACGGCACAGGCGAACTTGAGGGTTACAAGACCATCACCATCGGTGAAGGCGCAACCGCAACGGTCATTCCTTTGCCGAAGATGAATAACGACAGAGCATTGTCGCTTTCCATCAACCATGCGTCTGCAATGTACAACAGATCTTTGGAAATCGACCTTAGACTCGGTTTCAATAAGAACGACGAAAGCGCGGTCAACCTGAAAATCCACAACTTCGTGCTTACAAGCGGAAAAGATAAGTCGGAAAGGTACATCAGGTTCGGCGCGACGAAGGGCAATATTAACGAAGCCGGCACAGGAAACGGCGTACTTGACGCAATCAACGGCACCAATGCAAACGCGTTCTCCGGACTTGTGTTAAGCGACGCGAAAGGCATCAGCCTTGTGAATATCCTGACCTCGGTGATTAAGGGTATCGACCCCGACATTACGATTGATTGGCGTAAGAATACAAACCATTACTATACGGATAGTAAAACAGAAAGTTACAACTCTAATCAATATGCAACAATCGAATTGTCGCGTACGAACAAATCGTCCGAGCACATGACCGGCGGCGTCAAGACTTACGCAGGCAAGTTCCAGGCTTATATCAACAACGATCAGAACCGTGAAATCGGCGCATGGCTGTTCAACAACCAGTTGTACATCGATATAACGAAGACGCTTAAAGTCACATTGGCAATCGGCGCATTGAGAAAGATGAAGGTTGCGGACCTTGATATTCTGGGACTTCTTGGCGGACTCGGCTCGGCATCGGCAACAAACGCCATGGCAAGCGACGAAGCAACCACCGAAAAGAGCCTGAAAGACACGGTATCCGGATTTGTCAAAGGCGTCCAGGTCAACTGGTGGAACAACCAGACGGTCGCAGGTAGTGGCGTCGGCGACAGAGCGATCACGACAATCCGCGTCGACCTTAACGGGAAAGGACTTAACAACATTCTTGCAAAGGTTTACTACCTGCTTTACGGTATGTACGACACGAACGCTCCCGCTGCGGAATTGTTCAGCGAAGAAGCGTTGTATCAGATGGTTTACACCGAAGGTCAGGACGTAACGCTGAAAGACGGCACGGTTGTGAAGAGCGTGAACGCTCACGGAAAATGCGTGTTCTATCTGCAAACGTTTGCGTCGAATATGATCGGCGAAATGGCAAGCATTCTTAAAGACATGCTTAAACCCGGCGGATCGTTCGGCGACGTTCTGAGAGAAATCCTTGGCAGATTGCTGCCGCTTCCGAAACTTGACGAAGCCGAAAACGGAAGACCGAGTTACGTCGAAATCGTAATCGACAAGAACCGTCTTGCAAGCGGAAAGGGCGTTCTTAAACAAATCGCACTGACGATCAATAAAGAACGCACCACCAACAACGGCAGCACGATAACGGCGGTTGGCAACAACAACGATACTGCGGAAATCGTCATCAACCTTGACAGCAACGTCACGTTGCGCTCGGTATCGGCGGTAAGAGACTACAACACCAACAGCACGAGGCCCAGCGAAGACTCCGGAAAGACCATAAACGTCGCGAACCCGTTCGATCCTGTCGAACTCACGACGGCGGCATTGAACTCATCTGGTCTCCTTGACAGAGTCGCGGCAGACTTCTATGGCATTTCGGAATACGATTCGAAATCCGAAAAAGGCGTGGACGACTCTTACGCGGAACTCGGCGGAACGCCCATCGTCTGGGATACGTCAACTGCGATTCTCGAACCGGGCAAAGAAAGCGAAATCTGGGGCTATGCGCTTAACTACAAAGTGCAGAAAGTCAAAGTCAAAGTAAGCAACAGCACGGGCTTCCTGCGTCTGTTCGGTTACTTCAAGGCGGACGGCACGACGTTTGTCGAAACCAACAAGATTACGGTTGATCCGACCAAAGATCCGAAAGGTTCAGACAATATTTCGGCAGGCTTGCCCAGAATTATCGTAATCATGAGAAGGGACGGCGAATTGCAAGTTCTGTCCAGAGATTACGACAAGGATAAGCCCGGCACCGTCAATATCAACGGCACCGATTACACCGTCGACGGCAAGTTCAACTGGATTGACGAAGACACCGTCGAAGAAGGTGCAACGGTTGAAAAACTGTTCTGGTATCAGGTCGGTTACAGCTCTCGTATCCAAAAGAGCATAAAGGTCAAGTACAACAACGTCGATATCGTTTCGGGAAGCTTGCCGAACGACGACAAATTCGGAATTCTGAACGGCGGCACGGCATTTGACTTCACGCCCGAAAACTTCGATATCGTCGGCAACCTCGGACTCCCGTCCATTAAGGCAAGCGAAACATTCACGAAGAATGGCGACAAGTTCTCATACGTCGGATTTGACGGCAGCACGTACGAGTTCACCCCGGGCACCGCGCCTACGAATGAAACCGAACTTGCGGAGTGGAACAAGCATACGCTTGGCGGCAACGGAACGTTCACAAGGTCGTTCAACGGCAAAGTGCTCCAAAGCGGCACGTACACCTACGTCGCGGCAGAAAGCGCGGCGGCAGGCTTGCTTGACAGCCTTGGCGGACTCTTCGGCGGAAGCGGCGCGAATACGGATAACGGCAAGTACGATCTCACGGTAACCGATACGGGCTACACCGGACTTAAAGAAATCACCGTAAAACTCGGCACAGGTAAGACGACTACCGTCGACGTGATCGAGTGGAACTACGACGACTTCAAGTACGATATGAGAAAACCGCAAAACGGCGCAAGCGGAAGAATCGTTGCGGTCATCAATAAGTACGAAATCAAACGTACGACAGGCTTGGTCGAAAAGACGGAAGTCGTGAACAGCAAACAAAAAATCAGGCTCGACGTCGGTATCACGCAAGAATCGCTCAGCGCGCTTGCGGGCGGCGACCTTAAATTCAACCAGTACGAAGACGCGTTCGTATTAAGCGCGACGGGTGACTACGTCCTCGAAACAAGAGACGCGTTCATCCCGTACGACGAGACTTTGCACAAAGACCAGAAGCAATATGCGCTTGTTGACGGCACGTACGTTGATGATTTGGCATTGGCTGCGGCGGACAACACCGCAAGATACGTCGAAGGCAAAGTTACCGGCTATGTTTACGACAAGTACGCAGACGGCAAATCCGCAGACAACAGGTATGCGATCAATATCTTCGACGCGGAAGAACTTTACGTCAAAGTTAAACATTCAAGTATTACTTCCGAGACGCAACAGTTCCACGTCGACGACTTCAAGTTCTATACCGACACGTTCGCGGCAACCGACACGCAGGATCCGTTCATGATGTTCGTCGTACCGGAACTCGGCGTCAAGACGGAACGTAATATCACCGTGAAAGCGTTGTACGACGTAAACGGCGTGTACGAACAAATCTTTGACATCAAAGTCGTCGTAACGCCCAAGGTCGCGACCAAGGTCGTGTTGCTTATCGATAACGACCAAGTGATTGACAGAACATATCTTGAATCGACCGCGGAAGTCACCGTTTACTACAAGGACGGCACCGAAAAACAAGGACTTGCAAAAGACCTTATCCGCCTGACCGACAAAGAAATCGAGAAGATTGCAAACGCGAAAGATCATCTCGGCATAACTTACGGCACGGCAAGCGTGTTCAAGAAGGGCAGATACGAGCTTATCGCGGCGGGCGAAACGTACGACGGACAAAGATTCGACCTTGTCGACGGCAACTTCGTCGAAGCGACGGACGGCGAGTACAAGTTCGTTGAAGACGAAACATTCGTCCAGAACGGCGTAACGTTCGAAATCAGAGTGTTCAGCAAAAACTGAATAAATCAAAATTAAAATCGGCTCCCGAAAGGGAGCTGATTTTATGCCCGAAACGCTTTAATATTTCTTCCGATTGTGATAGAATAAGGCTATGAATTTTGAAATTACGGGATTAAACGCGCTTATGCTCGTCGCGCTGTGCCTGCCTGGTTTTTTCCTGACAAAGGCAAACGTGCTGAAAGAAGAACACATCAAAGGTTTTGCGGTGTTCCTTTTGTACGTGTGCAGCCCCGCGTTGTCGATATACAGCTTCCAGCAGTCGGAGTGCAACATGGAAATCCTGATAAACATCGGCATACTTTTGCTTGTTACGACGTTTATGCAGGTGCTGATAATGGGCATCGGCTTCCTTATCAACATAAAAACTTATAAAATCGATGGGGCGTCGCGCGTGGCGACCGTTGCGGCGGCGTTCGGAAACGTCGGATTTTTCGGCGTTCCCATATTGCAGGCGTTGCTTCCCGACCATCCCGAAGCCATGGTTTACAGCGCGGTTATGAGCGTCATGATGAACCTTATCGGCTGGACTCTCGGTATGTTTATGATGAGCGGCGACAGAAAACACGTTTCCGTCAAAAACTTCCTGATAAATCCGACGACGCTGTGTCTGCTGATTGCGTTGCCGCTGTTTTTCACAAACACGTCGCTCCCGAAGCCCGTCATGAACTTTGTGGAATTCTTCTCAAAAATGTCCACGCCCACGGCAATGACCGTGCTTGGCATGCGGCTGGCTTTCGTGAAGGTCAGGGATTTAATGGATTACAGGCAAGTCGTCGCGATTTTTCTGAAACTTATCGCGTTGCCGCTTATAACGTTCGGGATAATGTACGCGCTGCCTGTCGACGAAACGTTGAAAATCTCAACGTATATTCTGTCGTGCATGCCGCCCGCGGCAATCACCTTAAACTTTGCCGAGCTTTCAAATACGTCCCCGAAAACCGCCGCGAATATCGTCGTTGTCGGGAGTTTGCTTGTCGCGATAACGCTCCCGGTATTGTTGCTTATTGCATAGAAAATTATTGAAAAGTCTGAAACGTTGTGATATAATATATTAAAACGAAAATAAGGAGTCTTATTATGGCATTCAATTTTATAAAAAGACAACTCTTGAAGGTTATTGAATGGACAGACGAAACTCAAAATACCATTTTGTATCGTTTTGACGTCCCCGACAGATACGCGATTATGCGCGGCTCGCAGCTGACCGTCAGAGAATCGCAGGTTTGCATCTTCGTCGTGGAAGGCAAAATCGCCGACGTTTTCACGCCCGGCAGATATAAACTCGACACCGAAAACCTGCCGGTTCTTACGGCGTTGTACAGCTGGAAATACGCCTTTGAAACCCCGTATACCGGCGAAGTCTATTTCGTGAATACCAAACAATTCACAAATCAGAAATGGGGCACTTCCAATCCCATTATGATGAGAGATAAGGACTTTGGCGTTATCCGTCTGAGAGGCTACGGCATTTACAGCTATAAGGTTGAAGACGCGGTCAAACTCATGCGCGAACTTTCCGGCACGAACCAACAATTCCTGACCGAAAACATCGCTGACCAATTAAGGAAAATGATTTTGTCGACGGTCACTGACGTCATCGCCGAATCGGGCATTGCCGCGCTGGATCTTGCAACGCAGTACGACGAACTGTCCGGCTCCACGAAAGATAGACTTGCCGACAAATTCACCGAATACGGCTTCAAACTTATTGATTTCTATATCGAAAATCTTTCGCTTCCCGAAGAAGTCGAAAAAACTTTGGATACCCGCACGTCGATGGGCGTTCTGGGCGACAAGATGGGCACGTTCACCCAGTATCAGGCGGCACACGCTATGCGTGAAGCGGCAAACAATCAGGGTGCGGGCGGCTCGCTTGCAGGCGCAGGCATCGGTCTCGGCGCGGGACTTTCGATGGCAGGCGTTTTCAGCGAAGCGTTGAAGGGCGCAAAAGACGCTCCCGCGGAAGCAAAAACCAACACCGTAAAATGCACCAAATGCGGCGCGGACGTGAAAGCAGGCAGTAAATTCTGCCCCGAATGCGGCAACAAAATGGCGGAAAGCAGATTCTGCCCCGAATGCGGCGCAAAAGTCGGCGCAAACGCAAAATTCTGCCCGGAATGCGGCAAAAAACTTAACTGATTGACACACGATGCAAGGCAAAAAGGCTGACAAAAAAGTTGATTCGACCGACGTCGTAAAGTGCAAAACTTGCGGCGCGGATATGTACTTCGATATCGCGTCGGGCAAACTCAGATGCCCGTACTGCGATAATACCGTCGAGGCGAAAGCCAACGTTTTCGAGAACGAACACAACGTCGACGGCTTTGACGAAAGCAAACTTCGCCACGAAGACGGAGTCATTACTTATCAATGCCCGAACTGCCACGCAAAGTGCGAAATGCACGGCGTTTTCGACACGTCGGCAAAATGTCCGTTCTGCGGCGCGACCAACGTCTTAAAGGTTGACGATATCCCGGGACTTGCTCCCGACGCGATTCTTCCGTTCAAGATTACGCGCGACGTAGCGTCACAAAACGCACTTAAATGGATAAAAAAGAAACTTTATGCGCCGATTAAGCTGAAAAAGAGTTTCAAGCCCGAAAATCTGAACAGCGTATATTCGCCGACGTTCAGCTTTGACAGCGATACTTTCAGCACTTACAACGGGCGCCTTGGCGAATATTATACCGTGACCGTCGGCAGCGGCAAAGACCGCCGTACCGAAACCCGCACAAGATACTTCAACGTCAGCGGCACGTATTCGCAATTCTTCAACGACGTACTTATCGAGGTCAGCCCGAAACTTTCGCAAAAGGAATTTGAAAAGGTCGGCGGGTTCGATACCGATAACGCGGTCGAGTACACGTCGGAATATATCGCGGGACATTCGTCCGAAAGATACGACACGAGCGTCAACGACGCTTACGGCACGGCAAAAGAAAAAATGAACGCACGTATCAAAAGCGCGATTTTGGCGCAGTATCATTACGACGTGGTCGATTACCTCCACATCGACACAAGCTTCAACGACAGCACTTTCAAGTATATCCTTGTGCCTTTGTGGTGCAGCGGTTTTAAATACCGCGATAAAATTTACAACTATTTCGTAAACGGAAGGACGGGAAAAGCGGGCGGCAAAACGCCGATTTCCGTCTGGAAGGTTGCGCTCACGGTGGTTATTATCGCCGCCGTCATCGTCGGTGCGTATTTCGGCTTGAAAAGCGCCGGCATCATCTGAAAATTTTTTAACGAGGTGAATATAATGATTATTACTCCCGATACTTTAATTGGCGACATCATCGAAGGCGACGTTAATATCGAAGCCGTTGCAAACGTTCTCACAAGCGTTGGTATGCATTGCCTGGGCTGTGCAATCGCTCACGGCGAAACGGTCGGCGAGGCGGCAGAAGTCCACAACGTCGATGTAAACGAACTCATCGCGCGTCTTAACGAAGCGGCAAAAAAATAATGGCTGAATCAAAAGAAATCAAAGACAGGCTGTATGAACTCAGGACGTTTTCCGATATTTCCACGGCGGAAATGGCGGAAAAACTCGGCGTGACCGAAAACGAATATATCGCGTTTGAAAACGGCGAGGACGAAGCGCCGATATGGCTTGTTTACAAATTCGCGTCGATCGTCGATATCGAGCCGTCCTTTATCTTCACGGGAAAACAACCCACGAAAAAGTACGCCGCGGCAGTTTACGAAAATAAGGGCGAACGCGTCGAAAGGTACCCCGGGTATTCCTTCACGTCGCTTGCCGCCGATTTTCAGAACAAGCAGATGAAACCTATGCTTGTCGATATTTCCCCCACAGACAAGCCCGAACTCGTGTGTCATGCCGGGCAGGAATTCAATTACGTCTTGGAAGGGCTTTTGAGAGTGGTTGTCGGCGACGAGGAGTTTTACCTGCATAAGGGCGACAGTTTGTATTTCGACCCGTCGCTTCCGCACGCGCAGATGGCAATGGGCGACAAGCCCGCAAGATTTATCACCGTTATCAACGAGTAAAAATTACGACTTGTAATAAAAATAAACCGCCAAAAAGGCGGCTTATTTTTGTTTTAATGAAAACAGCCCAAGCCGAATACCGCGTACTAACGAATCGACTGGAATTTCGGCATAGACACCGCTTTTCAGGTTTGTCAGAATAACAAAGTCGTTAGATTTTTTGCTCGCTTCAAACATTTTCCGTCGCAAAAGCAAACGTAATAATCGCCGGTTGCAAGCATTTGTAAAAGTTGCCTCCTTATTTCGCATAAGGGAAATTGATATTTATTTGATTTTTGATTATAAAACTTAATCATATTAAACATTATAGATTAGAAATATTAATAATTAAAGACATTAAATTAAAAAACTTGATAATTATTAGTAGGAAATACGATTATGATTAAGTTATCTGAATTAAGAAACGAAAAAGGGCTGACGCAAAGAGAAATCGCAAAGATTTTCAACGTAAGTCAGGGCACGTACAATAACTGGGAAAACGGCAAAACTCAGCCGTCGATTGAGCAACTTGTGGCGATTGCGGATTTCTTTGGCGTTAGCATGACTATCTTGTCGGGAGAGAGGGCGAAGACGGCGTTATCGCAAGCGCGAAGGACGACCGAATCAATCTTTCGGACAAGTCGCGCGACGCTCTTTACGAGTTTTTGAAAACCATATCCGACAAAAAATAATTGACCGCCTTACGGCGGTTTGTTTTTATAACGAAAGACTGTTCATAACAATTTGTTATTATTTGTTGGCAAAGAAAGAAAAAAGTGCGATACTATAATTAGAAATAATTAAGGTGAAATTATGATTTTATCGATCGGAGAAATACTTGCGGATTTAATCGGCGAAAAAAACGACGGCGCATTGACGTTCAGGGCGTTTTGCGGAGGCGCGCCGTTCAACCTTGCCGTTAACGCAAAGCAAAGCGGCGCGACAGTCGGGTTCGTCGGGCGCGTCGGGAACGACGTAATAGGTCGCTTCGTCACGGCGGAAGCAGAAAAAGCAAACCTTGACAGCCTTGACGTTCAGACGGACGAAAAACGCAACACGACGATTGCTTTCGTGACTCTCATGAACGGCGAAAGGGATTTTGCGTTCAATCGCCACGACACCGCCGATTTTAATATCGACTTTGACAAAATCGACTTTGCAAAGTACGAAAACCTTAATATCGTGCATTTGGGCTCGCTAATGCTGTCAGAAGAAAAAGGGCGCGCGTTTGCAAAAAGAGTTGCCGACAAAACGAAAGAAATCGGCGCGAAACTCAGTTTTGACGTGAATTTCAGGAAGGATATTTTCCGTGATTTCGACGCCGCAAAAAGGGCGTACGAGCCGTTTGTAAAACGTGCGGATATCGTCAAATTTTCGGAAGACGAACTACTTGACTTCACGGGAATTTCCGGGATCGACGCTGCGGCGGAGTCGCTGTGCGACAAAGACAAACTGATTCTCGTGACGCTTGGAAAGAACGGCAGCGCATATTATTTCAACGGCGAAAAGGGCGTTGTGCCAAGCGAATATAAATGCAAAAGCGTTGACACGACGGGTGCGGGCGATGCGTTTTTCGGGGCGTTTCTTGCGGCAATCGAAAACAAAAAACCGACAAAAGAAAACATTGTTTCGGCAATGCGAAAGGGCAACGAAAAGGGCGCGAAAACGACAGAATTTTTTGGTGCGATAAAGTTATGAACGACATTAAAGACATAGTAACAAAACCGATATTTTTTGAAAGAAACAGAGTTTATCGTATATATCACGGCGGTAAACCCTTCAAAGCGTTGTTTGACGATGGATACGACGACGGGAGCGACAATATGTTTCCCGAAGAATGGGTAGCAAGCAAAGTGCGTGCGATCAATCCGAAATACTTCGGCGCGCGCGACGGCGTGTCCAAAGTAAAAGGAACGGGGGTTTTCTTTGACGACCTGTTAAAAGAGCATAGCGCGGAACTTTTGGGCCCCCGCAAATATGACTGTCTTGTGAAGTTTCTGGACAGCGCGACAAGGCTGCCTTTTCAGGCGCACCCCACAAAAGAGTTTTCAAAAAAACACTTTAATTCCGAATACGGCAAAACCGAAGCGTGGCTTGTCATCGCGACTCGTCCCGGCGCAAAACTTTATTTCGGCTTTAAGGACAAAATCACGAAAGAAGAGTTAAGCGCACTCGAAGAGCGCAGCGAAACCGAAAAAGACATAATGGGCAATTTGCTTTCCGGCGTGGACGTGCAGGTCGGGGATTTGTGGCTCATACGCGCGGGGCTGATTCACGCAATCGGCGCGGGTTGCACGATTATCGAAGTGCAGGAACCAACCGATTTTACAATTCAGCCCGAGCGGTGGTGCGGCGATTATCACATAAGTTACGACGAAGAATTTATCGGGCTTCAAAAGGACGTCGCGCTTGACGCGATAAACTACGATATTTACGGCGCCGCCGCAAAAGAGTTTGCAAAAGTATCGCCGAAAGTCGTCGTCGATACCGAAAATTATAAAAAG
>ENA-ORNK01001934-ORNK01001934.1-human-gut-metagenome-genome-assembly--contig:-NODE-1934-length-13123-cov-2.899296_pt1 | contig 13123 bp, 8 predicted proteins | sample MGYA00242115_ERZ509022 | MGnify/ENA primary metagenome ERZ509022 (study PRJEB26280, sample SAMEA2338690) | human gut metagenome | biome: human gut; feature: human-associated habitat; material: faeces...
GCGACCGACGCGGCGCTGGTGCTGCACGGCAGTTCGGGCATCCCCCACGACATGGTGCGCGAAGCGATCGCCAACGGCATCGTCAAGGTCAACCTCGCCACCGAGATCAAGGACAACTTCATGCGCGCGCTCAAAGGCGTACTGCTCGAAAGCGAGGAGATCGACCTGCGAAAGGTTTTCCCAAAAGCCGTGGCGCCGGTCGTGGAGCTGCTTTGCGAAAAATACCGCATGGTCGGCAGCAGCAAGGTGAAATAGGAGAACGCAACCGGGCAACGGGCCGCCTTCGAAAAGCAATCCTCGACAATCCGCCGAATCATCCCGCTTCCGATCGCCAGAAGCGGGATGATTCTTATCCAAGAACATTCGTACTCAGAGCATCCCAATATTTACATCCCGTGGTGCAGCGATATCCGGACGAAATATATTACGGATACCCCTGCATACCAACAAAAAAGCGGTGTGCCTGGGAGGCACACCGCTTTAAATACAACCTCTATGGATCAATTAGCTGCGAAACCCGAAAAATCGGTCTGGAAAGCAGCTGCTTCATAGACATTGGTCTTCCCGCTTGCAGGAATCGTCTGCGTAGCACGTACGACCCAATCCTTTTCAGTCGAGGGATTTCCTCCGGGAGCTTTGACGTACCAATAATGCTGCAATGCCTTGTTCCAGGTCGTCGTCGTCTTGCCGCATTCGTTGAAGAAGAACGATACGGCACACATATCAGCAATATTCGAACTTATACGCGACATCGGCGTAACAACGCCGTTCTGAACGAGTTCCACCTTCCAATTCTGGGGATCGTCATTCCAAATCGAAACGACGAAACAATCCTTCAATGCCGCATTGCCGTTCGTCTTGATACCGGCGCCAGTACCGCCACCCGTCCAAGTGTAGGAGTATTCCTTCGATCCCGTATAGGTGGCATTGCCATCGTATACACGCATCTGGTACGTCTCGGGCCGTCCGGTAGATTTCGCTACCCAGTTATCGACGACATTGCCTTTGATTTCGTAGATACTGTAACCGTTGGGAGCCCCGTCGACATTCAGGTTGCTCGACCACCAAGCACCGCAGGCACCGCCATGAACATGCTCATACACAGGCTTACCACCCTGGCACACATACTTGGTATGAATATAATTCTGCGGATAATGCGTATGTCCGATCATGATATGCGCCTCCTTGAATTGCGTCAACAAATTGAGGACATCCGCATAATGCTTGTCTTCATTCACATTCGATCCCGTGTTCTTTCCCCCGTTACGGAAAGGAATATGGGCACAAAAGAAAATAATCTTGTCCGCCTTGTTCTCGACCAGGTCCAGATCGGCTTTCAGCCAATTATACTGCTGATCCAGAAGTCCGGCTTCATAATTCCACGTCGAACCCGTAGATCTCGTGCAAACGACATTATCCATCACAACGATATGTGCCTTACCTCTATTAAATGAATAGTCGGCCGGGCCGAAACGCTGGACATAGTTCAATTGAGCAGCGTATGGAGTCGATTGAGAGGCATCGTGGTCGTGATTGCCCATGCAGTTGAAGATCGGCAGATAATCCGTCCCGATCTGCATGTTCGACATCGATTTTTTCATCGGATCCCACTGCACCGTATTGTCGAACGTAATATCGCCCAATGTAACGGCATAGGCATTCGTCCACCGACCTTCCTCCTGTGCACTTTTGAGTGTGGATTTGATATCGGGAATCGTCTCCGTTTCCCAACGAGTCACATCATCATCCGTCTTACACTGCGGATCCCCGATAGCGACGAGCGTAAAATTCTCCTCGACAGCGGGAAGCGGTTCCAGTTTAAAATCGTTGCGATTCTCCTTGTAGCGCTGAATCGTAGAGGTCGAATAGAACAGCGGCAACTTGGAGGAAGGATCGAGAGCCACCTTATAGTTCGCCGGAGTAACGTAATAGACATTGCGGCAATAACGGTTCGCTACGAGGCGGTAGTTACCGTCGGCATCCGTAGTAGTAAACGTATAGCCGTCCGTCACGGGAACGCCGGCAATACCTTTCCCCGTCGTAGCATCCGAGATCTGACCGACAAGGACCGTCTCACCCTCGGGAGGCGTAGGATCCGAGTCATCAGAATCGGAACTCGAACAAGCGGCTCCGCCCAGCAAAGCCACAGTCAAAAACAGATAATAAAACTTTCTTAACATATATAATCCTTCCTTATTTGGATTCACAGTAAATAAAATCGCGTACTATTTAGAAAGATAAGCGATCTTTGAGTAAAACAAAGACCACTTATCTTTTTAATCAAACTCTATTCTCCTGCAAAGATCACTGTTCCCAACCGTAGTTCTGGCCTAAATTGGTATTCAATGACAATGCCGCAGAAGGAATCGGACGCACGTACATTCGCTCGTCGAAACGTAAATCTTCGTGGTATACCAGATAACCGTGATCGCCGTCGGTCAGCGTCCAGTTATTATCACTCATGCTGGTACCAATGCAATAGTTGTTAGGATTGGTATCCGCCGCAGTAAAGGTATACGTGTATCCGTTGAATTCCATACCGTTCTTAACTTCATCAGCCGATAAGTATACACCCTTCCAACCCTTCTCGGTATCGCGAAGAGCGATCAGATTCGCACAATGCCAGCGATAAAGATCATCGACACGGAGGTTCTCGAGAATCAGCTCCGTAACACGTTCACGACGGATTTCGAGAATCGTATTCGACAGATTCGTAATAGCGGCGCCCTCTGCCTGAGCATAATAATCGATCAACCACTGATCGGGCTTATAGTTCGCTGTATCTTCCGGCCAGATATTCTTAACCCCAGCACGATCGCGCAACGCGCCTACCGTCAAATTCCAGTCCTCCTGAGATAACGAACCGTTATTGAGCTCGGCTTTCGCCTCCGCATAGTTGAGCAAAACTTCTCCAAGGCGGAAAATAGGTACGGAATTATCGCCACGCCCAGTCGTGTAGTTGTTCTCGAACTCCTGACTCCATTTCATAAACATATAGCCGGTAACGACGTGCGTGAAGTTCAAAGGCTTAGGCCCGGTTACACCGCCGTACGTCCACTCGTGTCCCGGAGCATGAACCGTCTGGCTCAGACGAGGATCGCGGCCTTCAAACTCTTTGCTCATCGGAACCTGATCCGACTCGATCGGGGTACCGTCGGTCGTGAGATACATGTTCATCAAGGCCTTCGTCGGCGAAACCTTCTGACTTGCAGTAGAAGTATTGTAATTCAACGTCAGGTCGTTCCATACATTCAGACCGTCACTCGTCTTGTACTCGCGATACCAAATCACTTCATTGATATCGCCCAAAGCCGACGTCGTAAACAAGGCATGATAGTCATTGTGCAACTTCAACCCCGCCTCCGTCATAATCGTATTGGCGGCATCGACAGCTTCCTGCAAGAAATCATCGGCACTCTCATACTTATTGTTCCAAGGCTGATTCGTCGACGGATTGACCTTGTGATATTTACGATAAGTACCTTCGAAAAGACAAACTCGCGATTTGAAAGCCAAAGCTACCCAACGATTAATCACGTTCTTGTAAGTCTTCGTATCGGTAGAACAATACGTGCAAGCGAAATTCAGATCCTCCAACACTTTGCTCATCACATATTCGCGATCGTCGCGGCCGGCATAGAGCAACGCATCGTCGACATCGAGTACATGATCGATCCACGGCACATTGCCGAACGTCTTCACTTTGCTATAATAGAAATAAGCCCGCCAAAAACGCGCTACGCCTTCATAATGATTATAAACGGCCTCTGAAACATTCTCTTTGGCTCGAACCATGTCCCGCAGCATAATATTGGCACGACGGATACTTCTCCAATCACCGACATCCCAACCGGTCTGCTTACCTGCATCCCATGCTGCCCCCGGTTTGTAATAATCCGTACCCGATTTGCTGGCGGTCAAGTCTGTATAACTATCTCCCATACCAATCGTATTCGCCGACGGGCAATACGATTCGAGGAGACCGTTACAATATAACTGTAAATCGGATTCCGAAACAAAAAAGGCTTCGGCCGAAACTCTATTCACCGGATCCGCCGACAAAAAGTCTTCACACGAAACTCCGGTGAAGGCAACGGCCCCTATTGCAAATAATCTAATAATATTTTTCATAATTTAACATTCATTAGAAAGTGACATTCAAACCGATCGTCCACGTCTTCAGCATCGGATAGCTGTAACCCTGACCTACACCGCTCAAACCGCCGGTAGTATCATTGTAATCGCTATCACCGAAACCGATCGTTTCCGGATCGAACATATCGGTATGCTTGAAGAGCGGCGAATGGGTGAAAATGTTATCGCCCGATACATAAATCTTCAACTTCTCGATACGAATCTTACGAGTCAACTCCTGCGGGAACGTATAATCGATCGTAATATTCTTGATACGCCAATACGATGCATCCTGCAGATAATAATCGTTTTCATAAGTCAGAGGACCGACGTTACGATTAGCCGCATAGGTTACACGACGGGTATAATATGCCCCCGGATTGGTTACGCGCCAGTTTTCGGTACTGTAATCCATAATGACCGCATCGGTCGTATGAACCTTCGGCAAATAACCGTAAGGACGGTTGTACATACCCCAGAAGAAACCGGACTCGACCATCGGATACCAGTCGCGCTTGCCGACACCCTGAACGAAGACACTCAAACCGATACCGTTCCAGTTCGCACCCAAATTGATACCATACTGATAACGCGGCGTCGTATTGCCGATAATGTCCAAATCGCCATGGTTGTCGAGCGTAGGACGCTCACCTCCGTTTTCGATCTTTCCGTTACCGTCGAGATCGAGGAATTTCAAGTCACCGGCATAAGCACGGAAATTGTTGCCATTTTTATGGAACGCATCTACGGCCCAGTTATTTGCCTCCTCATTGGTCAAGAAATAACCGTCGGTGCGGAAGCCCCAGATATCGCCCAATTCCTGGCCTTTATAGTAAGAGTAGATCGCACCATCGGAGTTGTAGTAATCCTTCACCCAAGTGCGGCTGTCCCAGACGCTGACCTTCACATTGTAATTGAACGGTTTCCCGCCGACCTTAAAGCTGTCGCGCCACGAAAGCGATGCCTCCCAGCCTTTGGTCTTCAATGCACCGAAATTGCCCTTGGGCGAAGTCTCACCAAGCACCTGCGGATAATCGGGACCATTGATCAACATATCGTTGGTATAACGCCAATAGTAATCGAATGAACCGGACAAACGATTACGCAACAAGTCGAAATCGACACCGATATCATACGTCGTAACAGTCTCCCATGTCAACGACGCCGGAACCATCGTAGGCCAGGAAGTGTAAGGAACCTGCTCGCCGTTAATCAAGATAGACGACTTCTCGATCGATTTGCTAGCGCTATTGCTCGTACGCATCAGGGACAAGAACTGATACGGATCGATCGAAGCATTGCCCAACGAACCCACATTGGCGCGGATCTTGAAGTTATCCAACCAGTTGCGCGACCATTTCATCCACGGCTCCTCCGAAATACGCCAGCCGATCGAGCCCGAAGGGAAGAAACCCCACTGCTGATTGGTCGGGAAGAGCGACGACCCGTCGTAACGAGCGGCAAACTCGAAGATGTAACGATTGAGCAAGGTGTAGTTAATACGGCCGAAGATACCGACCATAGATTTATCGTAGCCACCGTCGGAAACATTATATTCAGACGAATCCATCAGTTCGAACGAAGGAAGCGACGGATAGAGGATACCTCTACGCTGCAAATAGGTGTTACGATACTTCGTCTTCTCGATATTCCAACCGCCCACAACGTTCAGATTGTGATTCTCGCCCAATTTTGGAGTCCACGTCGCAACAATGTTCGATGCGACATAATCGGTATCGTATGTCCAATGCGACTTATAAGAGTTCGGATTGTATTCATGCGGCTCTCCTGCCGTCGTATAACCCGTCTGGGTAGGCGAAAGACGATCCTTTTTCGAACGGATAGCCTTGTAGGTAAAGTCTGCCGAAACCTTCAATACGTCCTTGATCGGCTCAGCAGTCAAAGTCGTCGTCGTGATCGCATCGAGTTTATTATCCTCCTGGTAGGCTTCATCTCGCATCCATCCTTCATAAACCATTGCGGCAGCAGCGTAAGTCGGCGTACCGTCCTCGTTATACACCGGATAGAGCGGCTGAGCTCGGTGTTCGATCTGACGCCAGATAGGCATCGATCCGTTTACGACGAAAGGCTGGTGATATTTACGGCTGAAAATCGACGTATTGTTGGCCAACGTCAACCATTTGGCAATTTTCACATCGCCCTTGGCACGCAAGTTATAGGACTTGAAATCCTCCTCACCGATATTATAGATACCGTCCTGATTGTAATAACGACCGGAAATCGCGAATGAAGAGCGTTCACCGGCACCCGATACGGTAATATTGTGCGTCTGCGTGAAGTTATAATCCTTCAGATACATATCCACCCAATCCGTGCTGCCGTAGTAAACGGTCTTATTGGTAGTAGAGCCCAATTCGTTCAGGTTTCCATACAAATTACCATACTTTTCGTAGGAAGGATCGGTCTTGCGACGACGGAACTCATCGAGATAAGCCTGCGAGAAGCCGATCTCCTTGTTGACATCACTGGGGAACGTTCCCGACGACTGGGGAGTACGGTCATTACCCTGGAAAAACTCGGCGAAAGCTTCCGCCCACTGCAAACCGTCGGATACTAGATGGTCTTCCCAAATCACCGTACGACGATTAATGGAGAACGAACCGTTATAGTTTACGGTAACCCGATCCTTTTTAGCTGCTTTGGTCGTTACCAAAATCACACCGAATGCGCCACGAGCGCCGTATACGGCAGCCGAAGCGGCATCCTTCAGCACGGAAATTGTCTCGACGTCTTCGGGGTTGACTGTCGTCAGGTCGCCTTCGACACCGTCGATCAGCACCAGAGCCGAACCGCCCTGACCGATCGAGTGCTTCGTACCTTCACCGCTCGTACCGCTCTTACGCGACTGATAACCCGTCGCGTTACCGCGCACGTATACCGAACCCTGATGGTTGGGCTTACCGTCGGTCTGGATGATGTTCAGACCCGGGATCTGCCCCTGTAACGAACGGGTAATGTTGGCATTTGTACGTCCTTCGAGCGCTTCGCCGGAGAGGTTCTCGACAGCACCTACCAGCTGCGTTTTCTTCAGCGTACCGTAACCTACGACAACCACCTCGTCGATTTTCGTATTATCTTCTGCAATGGCAAAATTGACAGCCGAGCGATTGCCGACCGTAACTTCCTGAGATTTGTAACCGAAGAACGTACATACCAGCACGTCGGTCGGTTTGGCCTTGATGCGATACGAACCGTCCGCATCGGAAATGGTACCTACTGTCGTTCCTTTGACCATGATCGCCGCACCTGCAAGCGGGCTGTTGGTCGTAGCGTCGGTAACGGTACCAGAAATCGTTTGGCTCTGTGCGAAAACGCTCGATGATATGAGCATCATCAAACAAGCAAGAGCACACGTGAACACACCTCGCACAGCAAACTTTTTACTGGGGGGGGGAAGTAGTACGTGTTTCATTCTAATCTTCTTTAATTAGTTCCAACATTTTTAGTAATTTTCAGGCGTCCCTTTACCTATTTATATAGGAAAACATCTGCCTGCCCTGAGGACATTCAAACGGGGACGATTGCGAGTTTGGATTCTCTGAAAATAATCGAATAATGGTTTAAGGGAATGTTTGGATGGCTTTCTGGGTCGTCGTAATTTTCGTTTAGGTTGTTAAGTCAATGAATTAGGGGTTATTACTTATATTTTATACAAAAAACTTTTATGCAAATATAATAAATTTCGAATTCAAACAAATAAAATCGGATATTTTTTTACTCGAAACTAAAATTAATTCCGATCGCCCGACAAAAAGGAAATATAAAACAACATAAATTACTGACAAACAACAAATTACCCCCCCCTATATCTCCTTCGGAAAAGTCAATACCTTAGAAACCAAAGACTTTCAATTTCTTTCAGTTTCCCAATCAGATTTTTCGATTCACTTCGATTCCCGACACGGTTTTCCATCCGTCCGCATTCATGAAACTCGCCCGAAAATCCGGATGAAATTAAAAATTTCAGGAAAAAAGTTTGTTTTTGAAAAAAAGATATATATTTGCATTGCAAGTTTGGAACAAAGGCGCGGACATCGATGTCCGGCCGACTCTTAATAAATTGAATAATGTGGATTAAGGTTCGCTTGAGAAGCGAGACCTTGATTTATGTTATTTTGTGTTTATTATCTAACAAACAGTTCAAGACAAACTTATGAAAATCAATAAAATGCTTATAGCGGTTCCCGCTATGTTAGCTGTTGTTCTGAGTAGCTGTAAAGACGACGATCCGACGGTCGGTATCGATTCGAGTATGCCGGCTCCCGCCGAAGTCTCTTACGACGAAATGAACTCGTCGAGTTCATCCATCGGAGTGTATTGGGACGCTAACGCCGCATTGAAAAGCGGGGCGACATCTTTTACGGTTCAAATCTTAAAGAAAAAAGATGTCGGCGGAGATGCTTACGACAATACGGTCTCCCATACACTTCAATCCTCAGACTCTCCTTATGATGCATCTCAATTCACAGGACTGACCGAAGGAAGCAAATATTTTGTACGGGTGCGCGCAAACTATCCCCGTTCGGTCTACTCCGAATGGGCATATATTCTGAGTTCTTACAATGTTCCGGCCAAAGTAAAAGTCGGAACCGGAGTCATGCATATCGATCCCAATGCCAAGAACGGCCCCGAAGATATCACCGTTGTGCCGTTCTTTTCCGATCTCAACCTCAAATGGGAAGAAGACGATACGGCGGAAAGTTATGTAATTTATATCGACGATCAAAAAGTCGGGGAAACAGAAGAGTTATCCTACCATGTAACCGGACTTGATTACAATACGTCTTACAGCGTAAGCGTAGCGTCTGTCTATTCGGATGGTTCCGAAGTAAAAGCCGATCCCGAACCGACAAAGACCGGAAATATCCAGCAAATTACACGCAACGTCGGTCCGACCCACCTCAGCGTAAACTGGGATGACGTATCCGGTGGTGCGGGAGCCGGATCGCGCGCTTATCAGGTCGAACTTTCCAAGGAAGAATCGATGGCGAACCCCATTTATTCGATCTATTGCGTGGACGGTCAAGCCTCGACCAACGGTTCGTTCGGCAGCTCTTCTTGGTATGGAAAAGAGAATGGAACGAACCTTCTGCCTCCTACGTCGATCTCATTCGGCCAGCTGGAACCGGCAACGACCTACTATTTCCGCGTGAAGACCGTCGGAAATTACAGTTTCCAAGGAAGCAAGGGTACCGTTACGATCAAAGCTACAAACGGGGAATCGGACTTCTCTCCCGTGGTTACACTCCGCACCGAAGCCGAACACACCCCTGTGGCGAATGAAATTCTTTACCAAGGATTCGACAATATTACGATGCAGTCCGATTTCATCAATACGGCCGCAGGCACCACTCCGTACTGGTCCGATAAAGCGATCGTTTCCAAACAAGCCGATACCCCGAATCCGTGGGAAGGAGCATGGGTCGTATATCCGTTCGCAAATTCGCACTTGCTTGCAACATGGGGCATGGCCTCCACCGCAAATTACATCGACGGTCAAGCAAAATACAAGGGCCAGGCGAATCGAATCGCAGGAGACAAATCCGGCTCGCTGAAAGGTTGGTACATCGGCGATCAGGTATCGCCTCATCAAGGTTATGTCAAAGTCGGTACAAGTTCGAATGACGGATATTATATTGCAACTCCCGCACTTGACAGTCCTTTATTGAGCGCAGAAGGAACGCTTTGCACATTCTCGTTCAAAGGCTGCCCGTTAATGACCGATGGAAGAGTCGTCGATATCGAAGTATATCGCGCGGCGACCAAAACCTTCGAGAAAGTAACGAGTATCACGATGGATTCCACTTTGGCAGATGGATGGACAAGTAGCGACTACCTCTGCAACTACAAGTGGACAACTTATTCGATCGATATCACGTTGCATCCGGGAGATAACGTGGCCGTTATTTCTACGAACAAGAGCCGGTTTGCTATCGACGACATCATGATCGTTAAAAAATAAGATTGATTAACCCTTTTCGGGAGGCCGATCCATGTAGGATTGGCCTCTTTTACTTTCAGGGAGAGGAGAGAATAAGGGAGGACATCTTTAACTGGCGATCAACTCCCGTCGGTCATCATCGCAGCAAACTCATACTAACGCAGGGAATCTGCAATCCTAATAGTACAAGAATAACCGTACCGAAATCGATTTCCGAAGCGTATGTAGATCAGGCCATACGGCACGCTACTTTGTTGGACCTCGTTAGAACATGCCGCAACCTGCTCCGATGCAGCCGGATAGCTATGCCGGCAACAACTCATATCGCCGCTACCTGAGACGCTGATTGAAGAAATCACGACCATATCTCTCTGGAATCCCCAATATCCAAAACAGACAAGAGGCCGTCCGAGATAATGCAAACCGACACGGTTGCGACGAAAACCTGACAACCCGCTGCAACCTCCGACGAACCCACCGCAAAAAGATTCCGGGATTCAGCAGAAGCTGAATCCCGGAACCACTATCAATACATTACAACGTTTTCGTTAAGCTGAGCGCAAAGTCGCTGCTTGCGCGAACTTTGCCGAGGCGAGAAAACGAAGAGAAAACTCGACGTTTACTCCTCTGCTACGACCGTGAACTTGATCGTGGCCTTCACCTCGCGGTGCAACTTGGCCGAAGCCTCGTACTCGCCGACGTTCTTGATCGCCTCGACCGTAATCGTCTTGCGATCCAACTCGACGCCTTTGGCTGCCAGCGCCTCGGCCAGATCGGCTGCGGTCACCGAACCGAAGATGCGGCCTTCCTCTGCCTTGGCGGTGATGGTCAGCGTTACTTCGGCGAGTTTGGCTGCGAGCGCTTCTGCGTCGGCAACGAATTTGGCCTCTTTGTGGGCGCGCTGTTTCAACGTTTCGGCCAGCACTTTCTTGGCAGACTCGGTGGCGCTGATGGCATAGCCCTGCGGAATGAGAAAATTATTGGCATAACCGGGCCGAACATCCACGATATCATCGGCGTAGCCCAGTTTCTCAATGTCTTTCTTAAGAATTACTTGCATGATGGGTCCTCCGGTTTTGATTATTTGAACATATCGGTTACGAACGGCAGAATGGCCAAGTGGCGGGCACGCTTAACGGCGGTAGCTACTTTCTTCTGGAACTTCTGCGAAGTACCGGTCAGGCGGCGGGGCAGAATTTTACCCTGCTCGTTGAGGAACTTCTTGAGGAATTCAGCGTCCTTGTAATCGACATACTTGATACCGGCTTTTTTGAAGCGGCAATATTTTTTCTTTTTGACCTCGACGGTGGGAGGATTCAGGTATCTGATCTCTGATTGATTCTGTGCCATGGCTCTTACTCTTGTTTAGCGGTGTTTTTGTTTCTGCGTTTTTCGGCGTACTCAACGGCGTACTTGTCCATTTTGAAAGTCAGGAAACGGATCACGCGTTCGTCGCGGCGGTACTGGGTTTCGAGCTTTTCGATGATGTCGCCCTCACCCGTGAACTCCATGAGGTAATAGAAGCCGGTGGTCTTTTTCTGAATCGGGTAGGCGAGCTTGCGCAGGCCCCAATCCTCTTCGCTGATGATCTGACCGCCGTTTTCGGTGATAACACCGCGGAATTTGCTCACAGCCTCTTTGACCTGTACATCGGACAGAACCGGCGTGGCAATGAAAACGGTTTCGTAATGGTTCATAATGCGATTTTTAAAAGTGTTTGGTAAAAATGAGCCACAAAGGTAGTGATTTCTCCGGGAAAATCAAATATTTCGATAAGCTTCTGCTGATTTCCGTCCCGCTCCTGTAGTCCGGGAGCTTTGCGAAGTTGAAGGCGCGGCGTTCCTACTCATTAAATACCTGACGGCCAAAGGTAGGCGAGTATGACAGCCACGATCAGTGCCGGCAACAAATTGATGATGTTGATCTCTTTGATCTTGAGAATGTTGATCCCTAACCCGATCAGCAGGATACCGCCTACCCCGGTCAATTCGGCGATCATGCTCCCGGACATGAACCGCATCATCGCCCCGGCGAAGAGCGTCAGGCCGCCCTGGTAGATCAGCAGCGGCACGGACGAGAAAAGAATGCAGATGCCGAACGACGAGGCCAATGCTATGGAAGAGATCCCGTCCATGATCGATTTGGTCAGCAGCAGACGGGGAGTCTCGCCCGAACCCTCTTCAATCGCTCCTAGAATCGACAGCGAGCCGACGCAAAATAGCATCGTAGCGGTTATCAGTCCCTCGGTGAAGCGTGAGGATGATTGAGTTTCTGCGGTCTCTTTTTTTGCGATTCGCTGCAGCCGCTCCGTGAGCTGGCGCAGGTGTCGGTCGAGCTTTAGTGCCTGGCCGATCAGTCCGCCGATCACGAGGCTGAGCACGGCAAGCAGCAGGTTCGCCGACTTGAGCGACATCGAGATACCGATCGCCAGCGTAAAGAGGCCGATTCCCTGGAATACGATCTCCACGCTTTTTTGCGGAAGCCGCGAGCGGATCAGTACGCCCGCGAGCGTACCCAGTATGATCGCGGTGGCGTTGGCTATGGTTCCAGTCATCGTTACGAAGCGCTTTTGTTCCGGCAAAAGTAACGAAAAACAACCAAATATTTTTACCTTTGCATATCCGAATTTCATCCAACACAAATCAATAACGAAGATATGTCAGAGTTCAAGTATCAGGAGCCGTTTCCGTTGTCGGCCGACACAACGGAGTATCGCCTGCTCACGAAGGATTACGTGAAGGTGGTCGAATGCGACGGACGCAAAGTGCTTAAGGTCGACCCCAAAGGTTTGGAACTGCTTTCCAAAGAGGCTTTTGCCGACGTATCGTTCTACCTGCGTGCTGCACACCTGCAGAAACTGTCGGACATCCTCAAGGATCCCGAAGCCACTGACAACGATAAGTTTGTCGCTTACACGATGCTGATCAACCAGGTCGTATCGGCCCAAGGCGAACTGCCCACCTGCCAGGATACCGGTACGGCGATCGTGATCGGCAAGAAGGGCGAGAACGTGTACACCGGTGCCGA
>ENA-ORNK01001937-ORNK01001937.1-human-gut-metagenome-genome-assembly--contig:-NODE-1937-length-13100-cov-11.291913_pt1 | contig 13100 bp, 10 predicted proteins | sample MGYA00242115_ERZ509022 | MGnify/ENA primary metagenome ERZ509022 (study PRJEB26280, sample SAMEA2338690) | human gut metagenome | biome: human gut; feature: human-associated habitat; material: faeces...
TGCTCGTCGGAACCCCAGCGTCTGGGCCGGACGCTGCAGTTCTCCGACACCGGCCTCTGCCCGGCCCAGCCCGGCAGCAGCAAGCATCTGGACGCGGCCCGTCTGGGTCTGCCAGTGATCGCGGCGGGCATCCCGACCCTGATGATGGCGCAGGAGGGCAAAGACCTCGTAGTGACGCCCCGGGAACTGGACAGCGTCATCGCCCACGGGGCCGCCCTGCTGGGCGCGGCCATTAACCGCGCCTTGCAGCCGAGGCTCAGCATCGCCCAGCTCTGCTGGCTGGTGGGATAAAACCCCGCTGCTGCTCATATTGTTTGTATGGATAAAACAAAAGGGGAGGGGGCAGTCTATGCGCTATGGCGAGGCCGGGCAGAGCCATCTGCTGCCCTTTCTGGGCGCAGCGGCCCTTTTTGCGGCTCTGACCATCATGGCCCACAGTGTTGTGCTGGGGCTGGCGGCGGTCATCGCCGGGCCTGTCCCGGCGGCGCAGACGGCGCTCTCCCTGAGCCGAAAGGCCGTCTCCGGCGCGGCACAGGAGGAGGCCGCATCTGTGGCCGAAGCCGCCCCTGAAAGCACCGGGACTGCTGCCTCTCAGCCCGAAGCCGCTGCCCCGACAGGCGGCATCGAAAGCTATCTTGTGGAGCTTCTGGGTGACGACGCCCGGCCCGAAGGCGCGGGCGCAGTGATTGAAAAAAATTACCCGCAAGGCAGCGGTGAAAAGTACGTTGCCTGCGGCGCGGGCAGCATCAAGAACAACACCCGACAGACTGCGGCGGACATCGCAGCAGAGATACAGGACCCACTGCCCTTTGGCGTCGAAAAGGACAGCCCTGACCCGCAGATCCTCATCATGCACACCCACGCCACTGAGGACTACCGCCTCTCGGCGGGGCTGTGGTATTCGCCCGGCGACGGCGCCCGTACCACCGACACGAACCTGAATATGTGTGCCGTGGGCCGGGTGATGGCCGACACCCTCAACGCCGCCGGGCTGAACACTCTCCACGACGAGACCCTGAACGACTACCCCAGCTACACCGGCAGCTACGAGAACAGCCGGGCCGTCGTCCAGCGGTACTTGGCCCAGTACCCCAGCATCAAGGTGGTGCTGGACGTCCACCGGGACGCCATCGAGACAGAGGGAGGTTCCCGGATGGCCCCGGTCTGCACCGTGGACGGGCGGCAGGCCGCGCAGGTCATGATCATCTGCGGGTGCGACAACGGCGGCAGCGTCCGGCTGCCGGGCTGGCGACAGAACCTCCGTTTCGCCGCCGCATGGGAGCGGAGCATGGAGGGGATGTACCCCGGTTTCACCCGACCGGTGCTGTTCAGCTACCGCTTTTATAATCAGGACCTCACCACCGGCAGTCTGCTCATCGAGATAGGAGGCCACGGCAATAACCTCAACGAGGCCCTCTACGCCGGGCAGCTGGCGGCCAACGGCCTTGTGCAGGCCCTGCTTGGATCGGATACTTGACGAAACGGCGGCAAAGTGCTATATTTTACTGGTAAATGCAGTGATTGGGAAAAGTAGCGCATCACAACGCCACAGAGAGCGCGGCAGAGCTGGGAGCCGTGCGCGGACGGTGCGTGAACGAACACCCGGGAGCAGCAAACTGAACAGGGCGCAGTGATAAAAATGCGCCGCCAGTAGGTGCGCCGCAGGCTCAGCGTTAACGGAGCAGCGCTTTTACTTGAGCGCGTGAGCGACCGGACACTTCCGGTAATTCAGGTGGCACCGCGGACATTACAAGACAGCTTGTTCGCCCTGAACTTTCAGGGAGAAAAGCTGTCTTTTTCTTTTGTAAAATCGATAAGGAGAAAAACTATGGAACGCACTGAGATCGTTTCGCTGTACAAGAACACCCCCGCCGATGGTACGGTCGTCACCGTATGCGGCTGGGCAAAGAACATCCGCGACTCCAAGAACATCGGCTTCATCGCCCTGTCTGACGGCGGCTGCTTCAAGACCCTGCAGGTCGTGCTGGAAGCCGGCAAGCTGGCAAACTACGATGAGGTCGTCCACACCGGCCTGTACAGCAGCCTGCGTGTCGTGGGCCGCATCGTGCTGACTCCGCAGGCAAAGCAGCCTTTCGAGCTGAATGCTGACAGCGTGGAAATACTGGGCGACTGCCCCGCTGACGAGTATCCGCTGCAGAAAAAGAAGATGAGCATGGAGTATCTGCGCACCATGCCCACCCTGCGCCCCCGCACCAACACCTTCAACGCCGCTTTCCGCGTCCGCAGCGTGGCCGCTTACGCTATCCACAAGTTCTTCCAGGAGAACGGCTTTGTCTACGCTCACTCTCCGCTGCTGACCGCTTCCGACTGTGAGGGCGCCGGCGAGATGTTCCGCGTCACCACCCTCGACCTCGACAACGTCCCCAAGAACGAGGACGGCACCGTCGATTACACCAAGGACTTCTTCGAGAAGCCCGTCAACCTGACCGTTTCCGGCCAGCTGGAAGCCGAGGCCATGGCAATGGCGTTCGGCAAGGTGTACACCTTTGGTCCCACCTTCCGCGCGGAGAAGAGCTTTACCACCCGCCACGCCGCCGAGTTCTGGATGATCGAGCCGGAGATGGCGTTCTGCGATTTGAATGGCTACATGGACACCGCCGAGGCCATGACCAAGTACGTTATCCGCTACGTTCTGGACAACTGCCCCGATGAGATGGCTTTCTTCAACCAGTTCATCGACAAGGGCCTCATCGAGCGCCTTGAGCTGGTGGCAAACAGCGAGTTTGGCCGCATCAGCTACACTGACGCCATCGAGATCCTGAAGAAGAACAACAAGAAGTTCCAGTTCCCCGTGGAGTGGGGCGTGGACATCCAGACCGAGCACGAGCGCTACCTGACCGAGGTGGTGTTCAAGAAGCCCGTCTTCGTCACCGACTACCCGAAGGAGATCAAGAGCTTCTACATGAAGCAGAACGCCGACGGCAAGACCGTCGCCGCAGCCGATATGCTGGTCCCCGGCATCGGCGAGCTCATCGGCGGCAGCCAGCGTGAGGAGGACTACGACAAGCTCGTGACCCGTATGGACGAGCTGGGTCTGGACAAGTCCAGCTACGACTGGTACCTGAACCTCCGCAAGTTCGGCGGCGTGGAGCACGCAGGCTATGGTCTGGGCTTCGAGCGCATGATCATGTACCTCACGGGCATCCAGAACATCCGTGACGTGCTGCCCTTCCCCCGCACGGCTTACGGCTTCTAATCAGTGAGTCAACCTCTCCGTCATTGCTTCGCAATGCCACCTCTCCTGACGAGGAGAGGCTTTGGCAGAACGGGAAACTTTTCCTTTTCGCCAGAGGCTCCCCTCGGTAGGGGAGCTGGCAAAGCCGCAGGCTTTGACTGAGAGGTTTTCTTTTATTTTCAACAAGGAGAGCAAAACAAGTGGAAAACATCGCCCCGGCATTGCTGGAATGGTTCTACAAAAACCAGCGCATCCTGCCTTTCCGCACCGACCCCAGCCCCTACCACGTCTGGCTCAGCGAGATCATGCTGCAGCAGACCCGCGTCTCGGCGGCGCTGCCCTATTATGAGCGCTTCCTCGCCGCCCTGCCGGACATTCCCGCGCTGGCGGCGTGCGAAGAAGAAAAGCTCCACAAGCTCTGGGAGGGGCTGGGCTACTACAGCCGGGTGCGCAATCTGCAAAAGGCGGCGTGCATCGTCTGTGAGCAGTACGGCGGGCAGCTGCCAGCCGACTACGACGCCCTCCGCGCTCTGCCCGGTATCGGGGACTACACAGCGGGAGCCATCGCGTCCATCAGCTTCGGGCTGGCTGTCCCGGCGGTAGACGGAAATGTGCTGCGGGTGTTTTCCAGACTGTATAATGACCCTGGCGTTATTACAGAACCGGCGGTAAAACGAGCTTTTACGGCCCGGGTCATGGAGCATCAGCCCCCCGAGAAGGCGGGCGACTACAACCAGGCTCTGATGGAGCTGGGCGCACTGGTCTGTGTGCCGAACGGCGCACCGCTCTGTGAGCAGTGTCCTCTGGCCTCTCTGTGTGAAGCCCGCAGGGCCGGTACGGCGCTGGAACTGCCCCATAAGGCTGCGCCCAAAGCACGGCGCATCGAGCCGGTGACGGTAGTGCTGGCCGAAGATGCCGAAGAGCGCTTCCTGTTGCAGCAGCGGCCCCAAAAAGGTCTGCTGGCCGGTCTGTGGCAGCCGCTTCTGTGGGAGGGCGAAGCCCTCAGCGCCGAAGAAGTCTGCGCCCGGCTGGAAGCGCTGGGCCTTGCCTGTGAGGGCATCAAACCTCTGCCGGCGGCAAAACATATTTTCAGTCACATCGAGTGGCGGATGAGCGGCTATTCTGTCTGCGTCGGCAGTGCGGAAGCCCCGGCGGGCTGTGTCTGGGCCAGCCGCGAACAGCTGCAGAACGAATACACCCTGCCCGGCGCATTCAAGGCGTATAAGAAAAAGCTAGGACTCTGAAAAAAGCAAAATTTTGCCTTTTTGGTTGTAATTTTCGTGAAGTCCGGGTATAATAGTTTCAGAATAGACCGAGCCTGTGCCGCGGAACGACCGCTGAAAATAGCTGGACCGCTGGTTCGACCAAAAAGGAGTGTGCTGAACCTATGAAGAAATCCTGTCTGATCGCTGTTATCGCAACGCTGGCTGCTGTGGCTGGTGCGCTGGCTGCTGTGGCTGTTTATCTGCGCCGCCGTGAGAAGGAGCTTGACGAGTACGAGCGTCTGCTGTTCGGCGAGGATACCGCCGCCCCCGCTGAGGAAGAGCCTGCTGAGGCCGAAGACGAGGCTGCAGAAGAGGCTGCTCCCGCTGAGGATACTGCCGAATAACGCGGGCCGAAACAGAACAAAATGACGAAGGGCGCACCGGCAGTCTGTAACAGGGCTGTGCCGGTGCGCCTTTTTATACCCTCTCAGGCGCTTGCGCCCAAACTTTAGGAGGAGAGTACATATGAAGCGGCTTTTGTTATGGCTCATCGGCGTTGCGCTGGGCGTCGTGGTGCTGCTTGCGGCAGTGCTGGGCGTGAGCTATTCGTTCACCTCGGAGGGCGCGAAGCCTGCGTCTGAGGTGCAGTTCGCCGGGCAGGAGCTGGAGCCCAACGGCTGGTGCTGGCAGGTGCCGCTGCTGGGCGGGCAGGTGGATAAAGTCTTCGCCAGCCCCCGCACCCTCACGGTGCAGAAGCTTGGCGTCCTCTACGACGCCCACCCGGCCTTCGCTCTGCCCGAGTGGTACAGCTACGGCCCGCTGACCATCACCGACAGCGCGGGCAATGTGGTCTTCGAGGGGACTGCGGCCACCTACGACGATTTTTTGTTCCCGGCCAACGGCGACTATAAGGCCGAGCTGACCGTCTGGCGTCTGCCGGAAAATATGCTGGCCACCCAGTTCGAGGGCGGCAGCACCGGCGAGCTGCGGCAGGACGTCCGGCTCGAAAAGCCCGCGAAGCCCATCGGTTGGTATTATTACTCTTTTCGCTTTACGCTGCAGGCAAGCGCCGAGGTGGAGCTTTCCGCCGAACGGATGGAGCAGGGCGGCACGGTGGCCGCGGCTTTCACCGGCATGGTGGGTGAGACGGCCCCCACGGTGGAAACAGACCTCGGCAATGTGCAGGCCGTCCGTCTGGGCAGCGGGTGGCGCGCCTATATCCCGGCGGCCTACAATGCCGCTGCCGGTGCGCATGAAGTGACCTTTACCGTGGGCGGCGAGACGGTGGTGAAGAACATCACCGTCATCCCGAAGGACTTCGGCACGGTTGAAATCGAAGCCGAACCGGAAGCCTCCGAAGCTGCCAACACCGAGTTCCGCAACGCCGTCTGGCCCCTCTATGAGCAGCCCGCCCGCGAAAAGCTGTGGAGCGGCGGCTTCGCCTGCCCGGCGGAGAATTACATGACTCTGGTGGACTTCGGTCAGACCAAAGTCACCGGCGGCAAGCAGGGCAGCAAATCAAACTCCACGAAACTCTACACCATCCCGGGCGACCCCTGCCGCGCCCCCGCCAACGGCGTCGTGGTGCTGGCCCGGAACCTCGCCCTCACCGGCAACACCGTCGTCATCGACCACGGCTGCGGGCTGCGCAGCTACCTCTACGGGCTGGATGCTCTCTCGGTGAGCGAGGGCCAGAGCGTGGAGCGCGGGCAGGCCGTGGGCGCATTGGGCGAAGACCTGACCATGGACTTCAAGCTCGGCAGCAAGAGCATCAATCCGTGGCTGCTCTTCCAGACCAGCGGCGGGCTGTTCTGGAAGGAGAATGGGTGAGGTCGGCAAATCGGAATTTGAAAGGAGCGTTTTCAATGGCAAGCAAGAAAGTCGAAATGTATGCTAAAAAACGATATGAATTAGATGAAATCAAAAATAAAATCAAAGAAGAATTTGATAAACGTAAGTTCGAATTCAAAGACGAAATTATACGTGAATTGGGAGACACCAAAACACTACTATTAATTTTTGAAAACTTGTTTTTACGAACAGGAAGTTATGCCAGTTTAGTAATTATGTTATCCGAGTATCAGGGGTATCAGAGTGCAGATATTATTGCCACTGGTGGTAAAAAAGTTTTCTTTTCTTTTGGTGCAGAAAGTGACTTTGCAAAGTTTGGAGAAGATGCTTTGAAGAATTTAGGCTTTCAAGGAAAAGTTAGATAAATTCCAGTTTATCATAAAGAATCCAGATATAAAACGAGCAGAGCCTCTACCTTTCGGTGGAGGCTCTGCTCGTTTCATATCTGCGGTTTTGCTCAGGAAATGGCGTCCACGTCCCACTTCATCTGGACGGCGTCGGCGCCTTCCAGTGCGATGTGGAGCGCACCGGCGTTGTCGATGGCCTGCTCCGGCGTCCGTGCGCCGCACAACACGTGCAGGCCGGGGATCATCCGGGCCGTCAGGGCGATGACCAGCTGCGCCTTGGTGCAGTGGTACTTCTCGCAGAGGTCAGACCAGCTGTCCAGCAGCCGGATGGCCTGCATCCGGCGGGCGGGCTGGAAGCAGGGGTTCGTGTTCCGGGTGCTGCCCTCGGGGTAGGTGGTGTCCATGGTCACCTTGCCGGTGAGCAGGCCCTGCTCCAAGGGAGAATAAGCCTGAATGGACACGCCCAGCTCCTTGCAGGTGGGCAGCAGCTGCTTTTCGATGCGGCGGGTCAGCAGGCTGTACTTTTCCTGAATGACATCCAGCTGGCCGTATTTGCAGTAGCCGCGGATGAACTCGGCGGTGGTGTTGGACGCGCCGATGGCACGAATTTTGCCCTGCTCCTTGAGCTTCATCATGGCCTCGACAGTTTCTTCCAGCGGGAAGATGTTCAGGTCGGGCGTCTGCCAGTGGGTGTAGAGCACGTCCAGATGGTCGGTGCCGAGACGGCGCAGGCTGTCTTCCACATCCTCGATGATGCTCTTGGCCGACAGGTCGCGGTAGGTCTGCACGCCGTCCACCACCTTGTGGAGAACGGGGCTTTCGTGCCGCCACTCGAGGCCGCACTTGGTGGAGAGGATGACCTTGTCCCGGTCGATGTGGCGCAAAGCTTCGCCCACCACCTCTTCGCTGTGGTAAAGGCCGTAGATGGGGGCGGTGTCTATCCAGGTGATGCCCTGCTCTACGGCAGTCTCGATGGCTTTTACCGACAGGGCGTCGTCGTTGTCGCCCCACCAGCTGCCGCCGCCGATGGCCCAGGTGCCAAGCCCCAGAAATGGTGCGGAGAGGCCGCTTTTGCCAATGTTACGTTTTTCCATAAATCGTTACCTTCTTTTCCGGCAGCGCCCCGCGAAGGGGGGTGTTGTCGCTGACTAGTATATATTGTTGCATTTTAGATTTATTCCAAAAAGAGCTGCCATGCAGGTCTTCTGCACAGCAGCTCTTGGGAACCTGTAACTTAAATATTGCCAAATTCGCTCAGCTTTAACGTCTCATTGTGCGTTTCAGCCCAGCGGATAGCCCAATCGGAGGTGAACAGGAGCAGGCGGTTGCCCTTCATGTCCTCGACGGCCTTGGTGTCGCTGGTGAGGTCGAGGTCACGCAGGACGTAAGTGTCGGGGTCGTTCTGGATCCAGCGCAGCTGCTCGAAGGGGAGCTGCTGCATCCGGATCTCGACGTTGTACTCGGTGTTCAGACGGTACTCCAGCACTTCCAGCTGCAGCACGCCGACGACGCCGACCACGACTTCTTCCATGCCGCCGCCCACTTCGCGGAAGATCTGGATAGCGCCCTCCTGAGCGATCTGCTCCATGCCTTTCACGAACTGCTTGCGCTTCATGGTGTCCTTCTGCTCGATGCGGGCAAAGTGCTCGGGGGAGAAGGTGGGGATGCCGGCGAACTCGACCTTCTTCTTGCCGGTACACAGGGTGTCGCCGATGGAGAAGATGCCCGGGTCGAACAGGCCGATGATGTCGCCTGCGTAGGCTTCATCGACGATGGCGCGGTCCTGCGCCATCAGCTGGGTGCCGGTGGCCAGCTTGATGTTCTTGCCCTCCTGCACGTGGTAGGCTTCCATGCCGCGCTCGAACTTGCCCGAGCAGATGCGCATGAAGGCGATACGGTCGCGGTGGGCCTTGTTCATGTTGGCCTGAATTTTGAAGATGAAGGCAGAGAACTCATCGCGGCAGGGGTCAACGGCCTCGCCGGTCAGGCTGTCCACGCGGGCCAGCGGGGTGGGGGTGAGGCGGAGGAAGTTCTCGAGGAAGGGCTCGACGCCGAAGTTGGTCAGCGCAGAGCCGAAGAACACGGGGCTCAGCTCGCCGCGCAGCACGCGGTCGAGGTCAAATTCCTCGGCAGCACCGTCCAGAAGCTCAATTTCGTCCACCAGCTGCTGGTGCAGGTAGGGGGTCAGCAGTTCGTCCAGTGCAGCATCACCCAGCTCGGCCTCGGTCTCCTCGACCTTCTTGACGCCGTTGGCGCGGCCATCGCTGGAGAAAGCAAGCACTTTGCGGGTGTTGCGGTCGAACACGCCCTTGAACTCCTTGCCGCAGCCGATGGGCCAGTTCATGGGGTAGGTCTTGATGCCCAGAATTTCTTCGATGTTCTCCATCAGCTCGAAGGGGTCGCGGGCCTCGCGGTCCATCTTGTTGATGAAGGTGAAGATGGGGATATGGCGCAGGGTGCAGACCTTGAACAGCTTGATGGTCTGGGCCTCGACGCCCTTTGCGGCGTCGATGACCATGACAGCCGAGTCGGCTGCCATCAGGGTGCGGTAGGTGTCCTCCGAGAAGTCCTGATGGCCCGGGGTGTCCAGAATGTTCACGCACTTGCCTGCGTAGTTGAACTGCAGCACAGAGGAAGTGACGGAGATGCCGCGCTGCTTCTCGATGTCCATCCAGTCGGACACGGCGTGCTTTGCGCTCTGCTTGCCCTTGACAGAGCCTGCCTGATTGATGGCTCCGCCGTACAGCAGCAGCTTTTCGGTCAGCGTCGTTTTGCCGGCGTCGGGGTGGCTGATGATAGCAAACGTCCGGCGGCGCTCGATTTCTTCACGATTTGTCATAAAAGTTTCGTTCTCCTGAGATGCGGCCCCGCGAAGGGCCGGGTGGATGTATCAGCAAACAATAGGGTCTGTTTACATGGGAAACTCTCCTATAAAATTACATACAACGCTTATTTTAACAGAAAATCCACATGGATGCAAGAGTTTTTGCTATTTTTTCAGAACAAGGCAGGGCAGGGGCGCGGTGTCGGCCCAGTTGGCAAAATCGCACACCAGTACGGTATATTTTTCCAGCGGGAGAGCCCGCAGCCAGCCGAGGATGCTCTGCTTTTCGTCCGTGCCGATGACGCGCCCGCTGTAGAGGATGGCGCTGAGCACGCCGCCGGCGCGCAGCGCCGCGAGGGCGGCTTCCAGCGCAGGGATGCTGCTGTCTGCTGTGGAGAAGACGCTGTGGTCGGCCCCGGGCAGCCAGCCGAAGTTGAACATCACGATGTCCGCCGTGCCGGGCCGGACATACTGTAAGAGGTTCGCGTGGCTGTCGCAGATAAGCTCTGCCGTAAGGCCCTGCTTTTCGAGCCGGGCGCGGGTGGAAGTGATGGCCTCGGGCTGGATGTCGAAGCCCAGCACCCGGCCTTCCGGGCCGGCAAGGCGGCAGAGGAACGCCGTGTCGCCGCCGTTGCCGCAGGTGGCGTCGATGCAGAGCTTCGGGTGGGGGAGATGGGCGGCAAGATAGTCCTGCACAAAGCGCACCGCCGTCAAATCGGGGGTGCGGCGGCGGACGAGCCGCCCATCCTCAGGCGCAAAGCCGAATTTCTGCCAGAACAGCCCTTCGCCCTCGTCGGCGGGCAGAGGCGCGGTGAACACCGTCGCAGCCTCTCGGTCATAACCGCCGAACCGGCGCAATATCTCTTTTAACAGGTAGGAGCCGTAGCCTTTCCGCCGCCACTGGAACAGGACGGACAGGGCCGTGATGTCCGCGCCTTTTGGGGTGGGCGTGACGTCGCACCGGCCAATGATGTCGGCCTCTTTATAAAGGGCAAAGCCCGTTTGAGTGGCGCTGATTTTCATAGAAACTCCTTAGGACTTGGAAGCTGTTTCCATAACCATTGCACACCGTCTGAACGGCTTTTTTGACCGCATTCTGCGTTGCTTTCCCTTGCAATCCGTCAGGATTGCTGCGGAAAATCGCCTTGCCTGCGGGCAAAAAATCTCGTTTATCCGGCGCACTCTGGCTATGGAAACAACTTCTGATTTCACACATTCTTCACTGGGGAAACGATTGATTTTCACAATTAGCAGATAGAATAAAACCGTGCCAGAGAGGAGCGGAAAAGCTCTTCCCCCGACCATATCCCTTAGAAAGGAAGTAATCACGATGGATGAAAACAAATGGGAATATGACTATTCCTCTTCCAATAATCCTGCCGGTGATACCGGCTACCCCAATGTGGGGTCCAGCGGCATGAACACCGCAAACACTGCTTCTACCTTCAACGAGAGCACCCAGCCTTCCGGCGGCGCAACGCCGCCCCCCGCAGGCCCGCAGAACACAGCTCCTGCCGCGCCGAAGAAGCCTAAGAAGAATGCAGGCAAGGCTGTAAAGAGCATCGTCGCTCTGGTGCTGGCCGCAGCCATGGGCTTTATGGGCGGCTTTGTGGGCGCACGCTTCGGCGGCAATAACAAAGTCATCATCCAGCAGGTGGAGCGGTCTAGCAGCTCTTCGGCAGACTCTGAGAGCGCCGCCGAAGGCACGGCTGTTTCCAGCGGCATGACCACCGCACAGGTGGCCAAGACCGTCAGCCCCAGCGTCGTGGTCATCACCACCGAGCAGGTGGTCTACTCCCAGTGGTCCTGGTACGGCCAGAGCCAGGTGGAGAGCGGCGCCGGCAGCGGCGTCATCATCAGCTCGGATGGCTACATCCTCACCTGTGACCATGTCGTGAGCGGCGCGTCCAACATCACCGTCACCATCGGCGACAAGGACTACACCGCCACCGTCGTGGGCGAGGATTCCACCAGCGACATCGCCGTCATCAAGGTCGATGCCGACGGCCTGACCCCCGCCATCGTGGGCGACAGCGACAAGCTGGCCGTGGGCGACAACGTGCTGGCCGTGGGCAACCCGCTGGGTGAGCTGGGCGGCACCGTCACCAGCGGCATCGTCAGCGCCCTGAACCGCAGTGTCTCCATCCAGAGCTCCAGCTCTGTCAACACCATGTCCCTCATTCAGATGGATGCTTCTGTCAGCCCCGGCAACTCCGGCGGCGGCCTGTTCAACATGAACGGCGAGCTGATCGGCATCGTCAACGCAAAGTCTTCCAGCTCTGACGCTGAGGGTCTGGGCTTCGCCATCCCCATCAACGACGCCATCAAGGTGGCGCAGGACCTGCTGGAGAACGGCTACGTCACGGGCCGTCCCTACATGGGCATCACCTATCTGGCTGTCAACGACGCACAGACGGCGGCACAGTTGGGCGTCAACGCCTACGGCATCTACGTCGTGGACGTCGTGTCCGGCGGCCCTGCCGATAAGGCGGGCCTCAAGGCCGGTGACCGCATCGTCAGCATCGACAACACCGAGGTAGCCCAGAAGACCGACCTTGGCACCCTGATGCAGGAGCACTCTGCCGGTGATACCCTGTCCATCACCGTCGCCCGCGACGGTCAGATGCAGACTGTCAGCCTGACGCTGGGCGAAAAGAACGCCTCCAACAGCGGAAATGCCACCAACGGCGCATCTCGTCAGGAGAAGTCTGCCGAGTCTGCACCTCAGCAGAACCCGCAGGGCTAAATCAGGATATTATTGGGTGGCTCGCCGCGTAAAGCGGCGGGCCGCTTTTTGTTATACCTGGCCGAAAATCGTTGCACTGTATGGCAGCAGTGTCACTTCGCCGCCGCAGACCCGGCTGAGGCCTTTCCAGAGCGCAGACGATACGCCGTCGCTCAGCAATTTCCACTGGCCGTCGGGCAGGCGGACCCGATTTTCTTCTTCCGTGGGATTGTAAAAGACGCAGAGCGCCCGCCATGCCGCGCCGTCGCCGGGTGCGGCGGGCAAAGTCCAGCCCACGAGGGGCTGTTCCAGCGAGAAAAACTTGATGGCCGCCGGGCTGGCCGCGTCCGAGGCGCTCAGGCGGGGGAACTGCGCCCGCAGGCCCAGCAGGCCCCGGTAATAGTCCACAAGACCGTGGAACTGCGCGGCCCGCTTCCAGTCCAGACGGTTGAGGGAGGGCGAAGAGCGGTAGGTGTTGCCCTGACCTTTTTTGGTGCGGGCGAACTCCTCACCGGCCTGCATGAAGGGCATCCCCATGCAGGTGAGATAGATGCCCGCCGCCAGCCGGTTCTGGGCCAGCGCCGCCGAGTCGGCGGCAGTGTACTCGGGACGGGCGTACCGGACGAGCATCAGCTTGTCCCAGAGAGTGAAATTGTCGTGGGCAGAGACATAGCTGACGATTTGGGAGGGCGAATGGGCGGGCAGTTTGTCGCTGCGGCACCACGCGGCCACGGCCCCGCCGATGTCCCAGAAGCTGCCCGGTTTGCCCTCGACGTAACCCGGCCCTCGGGCGTCAAAACAGCCGCCCTTGATGACGTCGCGGGTGTTGTCGCAGAAGATGCCGATGCGCTTGGACAACATGGCGAGGTTCGCCTTGTTGGCCTCGTACCGGTGGAGCTGGCTCCCGCCACCCTGCCACGGCTCACCGTACATCAGGATGCTTCTGCCGCCC
>ENA-ORNK01001944-ORNK01001944.1-human-gut-metagenome-genome-assembly--contig:-NODE-1944-length-13061-cov-2.610257_pt1 | contig 13061 bp, 5 predicted proteins | sample MGYA00242115_ERZ509022 | MGnify/ENA primary metagenome ERZ509022 (study PRJEB26280, sample SAMEA2338690) | human gut metagenome | biome: human gut; feature: human-associated habitat; material: faeces...
GATTTCGCGCTTTACCGCGTTTATGCCGACCGGGAGGGGCGCCCTGCGGCCTATTCCGCCGACAATGTGCCGCTCAAACCCCGCCGCGTGTTGCAGGTCGCCACGGGCGGCGTGCATGACGGCGATTTTGCGATGGTGATCGGATTCCCGGGGCGTACGAACCGCTATGCGTCGTCGTTCGCGGTGGCTGAGAAACAGTGTGTCCGCAACCCGATCGTCGTGGCCAACCGCCATGACCGGATGGATATTCTCAAACGCCATATGGAACGCGATCCGCGGGTGCGCATGGAGTATTCGGATGCCTATTTCGGCCTGAGCAACTACGCCGACTACGCCAAGTGGGAGAACATCTGCCTGCGCCGTTACGACGTTATCGGCATCCGCGCCGCCGAGGAGGCGCGCCTCGCCGCCTGGATCGACGCCGATCCGGCCCGCAGGGCCGAATACGGCGACCTGCTCGCCAACCTCAAAAAAGGCTACGAGGCCCGCGCCGAAGCCGTGCGCGAAAAGTGCTACTACCAGGAGACGTGGATTCGCCCGAGCGACGTGATGATGACGGCCAACCGTCTCGGCACGCTCGTCGACCGCATGCAGCGCGACGGCATCGCCTCGGTGCAGGACGGCGACAAGAACTTCGCGGGCGTGAAGTCCAACACCCGCCGGATGATGAAGGACTTCGACCTGGCCACCGACAAGGAGGTGCTGACACGGATGATGGAGAGTTTCATCGACAACGTGCCCCGCGAAATGTGGGGCGAGCAGCTGCCGCAGCTTTACGACCGTTTCAAGGGCAACGTTCCGGCGCTGGTCGACTACGCGTTCGAAAACACCTGCTGCACCAGCTACGAAAAGCTCTGCGCCTGGTTCGCACAGCCCCGCACGGCCGAGGAGATCCTCTCCGACCCGATGGCGGCGATGGCCAATTCGGTCAGCTCGCGGCGTTTCGCCGAGAAACTCAAACAGGCCGAGGAGACGTCGGGCATCGACGCCGACAAAGAGGAACTCCGCTACACCCACGCCATCTACGAGATGCGCGAATCGGAAGGCACGCCCCAATATCCCGACGCCAACTCGACAATGCGCCTCACCTACGGAACCGTAGGCCCGGTCTCGCCCAAGGACGCCGTGCACTACGACTCCCGTTCGACGATCGACGGCTACCTCGAAAAATACAATCCCGACGACTACGAATTCCGTGTCGACGACCGGATGTCTTCGCTCATCCGCAGCAAGGACTGGGGCCGCTGGGGCGAAAACGGCCGGCTGTACGTCAATTTCCTCACCAACAACGACATCACGGGCGGCAATTCGGGAAGCCCTGTGCTCAACGCCCGGGGCGACGTGATCGGACTGGCGTTCGACGGCAACCGCGAGTCGATGTCGGGCGACATCTATTTCCACCCGACCAACTTCAAGACGGTCTGCGTCGACATCCGCTTCGTGCTGTGGATCATGGACAAATACGCTGGCGCCGGAAAGCTGATCGACGAAATGCGGCTGGTGAAATAACCCGCCCTGCGCTCGCCAAGGAACGGACCCTTCAAAACGGGGGTCCGTTCCTTTTTTATGAATCCCCGACGACAAAAACCCCGCAGGACTTTGCACGTCCTGCGGGGTTTTTAATGACGACCCGCGGTTCAGAAGTTCAGACCCACGGCCGCGAACAGGCCGCCGCGCCGGCTGCCGTCCATCAGGCCGCTGCGCCCCCATGCCGCACGCCCTTTCAGATCGACGTACAGGCTCATTTTCTTCGCCGGGAAACAGTGCGTATAGCGCAGGCCGGCCTCACCGTTCAGACGGTCGTTGGTCAGGAAGGCATACTCCTGGGCCAGCAGGTCGGCGCGATAGTTCTCGTTGTCGATCTGCACCCCCTCGGGGCAGCTCTTCTCCAGTTCGGTTCCGCCGCCGAACGTATAGCCGCCGCGCACCGTCGCGTCGAGCCAGCTGCGGCCGCTGAACCGGAAGTTCTTCGTCACGCCCAGCATCAGTTTCGAATAGTGCAGGTCCTGATCGTAGCATGCCGGGGAGATCGTATATTCCGATTCGGCCTTGTAATAGGTATAAGCCGCATCGACGATCCACGAACTGCTCCACTCGTTGCGCTTGACGTAGAGTTTGTAATCGGCATCGACGCTGCGCTGCTTCTGCGAGAATTTCAGGAAGCGACCGTACTGTTTGTACAGTTTCTGATTGGTCTCCGGATCAAGTTCCAGCTCCTGAATATTGTTGTATTTCAGCAGGTCGCCCCACGAGGCGTCGACCGAAAGCCGCTGATCGACCCCGCGGCCCGCAACGTTGAGCACCCCCAGATAGCGGTAGGTCAACTGATCGTTGTCGCCCAGATGCTGGTCCAAATCGAAGCGGAAACGCTCCATTTTGCCGTATTCGGCCGAGAACTGATTGAAAAACTTCACCCTCTTTCCCAATTTCAATTCCAACTGGGCGGCGCCTCCGTATTCGGAGCCTTTGTAATAGACGTCATAGAATTTTTCGCTTCCCCCGAGCTGCTGGCTGGTATAAAACCACATGCCTTCGAAGAAGTAGATCATTCCGCTGGTCGTATTCGTACCGAAAGCCGCATAGCCGACCTGCTCCGTCGAGCGTTCATACGTAAAATTAAGACCTGCGTCCACCACCTTCGAGGTAAACATCACACCCGGCTGAACGCTCAAATACATCGAGGTGGTTTTATTGCGCGAATCCCGACGCTTTGCCAGGCTGCGATCCTCGTATTTCCCCATCGCTCCAACCACCCAGCGCCCCATACGGTAGGCAACCCCGGCCTCGATGGCATAGGTTTCATCACGCGTATTTCCGGGAATCGAATCGCCGATCAGCATCGGAGAATCTCCGATGTTGGCATTTCCCGCCCAACTGCGGTCCTTCGAAGCCGCATAATCATAACTCAACTTACCGTAGAACGAAAGACGATTCCAACGGCGGTACGACTCGGACCGGACCCCGAACGCATTCACTTCCGCTCCATCGGTAACGTTGCGCAGTCCGCCTTGCTCGAAATCATAATTCACTTCCGCAATGGAGAGCGATGCCTGATTGAGCATCAGGCCCGCCGCATTGTCCGAAACGAGCCATCCGCTTTTCGAACGAATCCGTTCCAGGGTATAATATTTTTCAAGGTTCTCCTTCGGAGCGGAGGACTGGGCGAAAACGCCCGACCCCGCACATACCGCAGTCAACAGGAGCACCGCATAGATCTTTTTCTTCATGGCTGTTTCGTTTTATCGGTTTTTGTACTCCGTGCAAAGGGTCGGTTCATCGAGCGGAATCCAGTCGTCGGCCGAATTGTTCGTATCCTGATAAACCGTACGACCTACGATCTCCGAAGCGCTTTCGTCCACCTTGCGGATATAGGACTGACCGCTGTACGAGGCCGTCGTGATAAACAAAGGCTGGAGACTGATGTCGGAGCAAAGGCGCGGGACGTGCGTATCGTTACTGCGGAACTCCACACCATCGAGAATACACTCCTTGGGAACCATTATCGAGGGCATACTCTGATACTTCGTCGGCTGATACATCACCTTGCCGTAGGGCCGGCCTTTGATGGCTCCGTCCTTAACGTACTCATAAGGATCTTCAGGCAGCCGATATACAACGATCGCCGGCGAGCTGATGGAGAGAACGATCGAATTTCCGGATGCCAGCTCACAGAAGCATTCCAGCCGTTCAACGCCCGCGGCCGGAGCTTTTACCGCGGAGCCAGCAAAACGGTCGATATACATCGCCCATACATTATCCGCGGCAAGGTTCATCGGTCTGCTGGTCTGGTCTGCCGTATGTTCGACGGCGCTCAAGGCAATCACGACCTCTTCGCCCGGCTGTATCGGGTGCTCCCGGCCTTCGCCCGGGAAAACAAAACCGAAAGCGTTGACCGGAATGGAATCGCGGAGTTCGGTGCTGGTGCTTCCCAACCAGAATTTATTGTACACGGCCGATTTTCCCGAATTGAACGACGTGTGGAATCCGACTCCCACCCCGTCGAGATACTGCACATCGTCGGAATTGTTGCAGAGCGTGAAATACTGGTCATAGTTATAATTCGCTTTCCCGTCGGCAGTCTTCGTTTTGTGAAAATAAACCTCTTTCAGAATGATCGTGCCACGCGCCGTAGCCTTAATCTCGAGATTGTTCGTCCCGGCCGACTGACCGTCTTTATTCAGCACGAAATCCCTGGTGGCATGCAGGAACTTGCTGATTCCGCCCACATCGGCCACTTTGCTGATAATCACGCTGTAATTTCCGTATTCGGCGTCGATCCGGGTTTCACCCTTCGCATCCGTTTCGGAAGTATACGTATTTCCGATCTTCGTATTGCGCATAGTCACCTTGAACCCCGACTTGTCGAGCGACGCCAACTCTCCGGGCAAATCAATGGAGATCAGCACCTCCCTGTTGCCATGAAGCAATTCGCCGTCTTTCATATCCTTGAGGCAGCCGCACAGCAGAAAGGCCGTCGCCAAAGGCACCAGATAATATAAAATCTTTTTCATCATCTGCAACTCTTTAGAATTTAAGTTTTAGTTCCGCGCCGAAATAAATATCCGTATTTACGCGCTTATAAGTTCCCGTACTCTTCAGCAACATTTTAGGATGCGAGTTCGTAAAGTTGTTGGCGTAGAATGAAATCTGGGCAATCCTGCCGATCTCTTTCGTAACACGGAGGTTGGCCATGAAATAAGGCTTGAACGAATTTTCGACAAAGGTCGTAGTCGCACTGCCCGTCTGAAGGTATTCCCGGTAAGCCGCTCCATAGGTAGGATCGTTGTACAAGTCCCGATTGAACGGCAATAGCTGACCATCCATGTTCATATAGAAATCGGGGTCCCGGTAGATCATCTTGCCATTCGTCCCATTCGAAAAATCGCCATAAACGGGATTATTGTCGTCATCGAGGATGTAAACACCGTCTGCCTGGAGATTCCGGGTCCGGTTGAGCCATACACACTGGACGGTCAGTGTTGTAATCAGACGCAACTTCGGAATGTGCGTGATCAGGTTAATATTGGAATTGAACCGGGTGTACACCGAACCGGAAGAGACGGATTTGCCTCCATAATAGGCTCCCAGAAACGGGTTGTAGATATTCTTACCGTCAATAGGCACTTTCACCGAGGAATAAGTATCGTACAACAACACACCCTCGCTATCCTTCCGGGTCATGGTCATGTATGCTCCGTTGACAACGACCGAAGTCCGGACCGGACGAATCTGCCCGAAATCGAACGTATACTCGACACCCCACTTGTCGTATTTACCGTCATTGGCCGGTTTCTTGACGGATGCCGTATTGAATATTTTCTCATCCCGATAGTCGAGCGGCTCGCCTCCCACGCCCAGAACCGGTTGTCCCGGATTGTTCGGATCATCCATATAAACCGGAACTTCCGTCCCTTTATAGGTTTCGTATTCCCGGAATGACAATACCTGCGGAACCATACGAAGGGTATAACCGTTACGCATCTTTTCATTATAATAGGTAATGCCTCCCTTGACACCGAACATATCGAAATCGAGACCCACTTCGAAGTTCTTGCTGTACTGCATCTTCAGATCGCGGTTAATCATATCGGACTGCGGGGTCACGAACGTAGTCCATGCCGCCACAGGCCCCGTCTCGGCAGTTCCGCCCCAGCTGAACGAAACCCGGTCAATATACACCGGAAAAGGATAAAGCAGCCGCAGGGCCGGCAGCGTGGTCTGGATGCCCCAGCCGGCGCGCAGCGACAGTTCGCGGACCTTTTTCGGCGCGCGATTGCTGATGATCGTATATTTGGCGTTAAAACGCGGATCGACGGCCCACTTATCGTTCAGCTGATCCGTCGCCATATAGGTAAAACGTCCGCCGGCCTGCAACGTGAGCGATGTTTTTCCGATCGGCAGCGTCGCTTTTTCTTCGGCGAAGACAGCCACCTGATTCAGGAAAGGAATGTCGCTGAACGGCTCCGGACGGAACGACATGGGACGCACGCCTTCGTAATACTGTCCTTTGCCGGTGTTGCCCGAATTGTTCCACTCGACACCGAGCATCGCCTTGTTGTAGACCTTGCCGTAACGCCCCGAAAGTTCAGCCACCATTTTAGCCGTGGTGTAATAGGCCATACTCAAATTCCGAATATCACTCAAGTAATTGTCAGGGGTGAATTCAGTCAGATACTCCCCGTTTTCCAAAGCTCCGGGATTGGCGACACCGAGGGCGCTGGGCGCCATCTGCTGACGGGCGTACTGACGGGTCATCGATGTATTGAAAACGTATTTCAACGACGTAATCCACGACTTGTTGAGCAGCCACGAACCATTAAGGTTGATCGACAGGTTCCGATCGTCCAACTCCTTGCGTTCAGCCTGCGAGATATTGTCCGGATCAGCCTTTGTAGTGCCGCGCGAAAGGTAACCGCTCACCTTCGCATTGAACTGAAACGGCGTGCGGTCACGGTTGAAGGTATTGGTATAACCCACCGAAAACGTTCCGCGGTCATAAGATTCCTCCACCGTACGGATGTCCTTCATCGCATTGGCGTAGTCGATCGACGCATTGAGGAAACCCTTGTCGGACCCCAACGCATAACCTTTAGTCAGCGACACGGCCTTGGTATCCGGCACGGTCTTCACCCGGATTTCATAGGGAGTGCGGCCCTGCTTGGTCTTGACGACGACCGCTCCGGCGCTCATATTGCCGTATTCGGCCGACGCAACGCCGCGGATGACCTCGATCGACTCGATATTGTCGGTCGAAATGGTGCGCATGTCGATACCCCGGCTGGTTTGCTGCCCGAAAGCGGCCGCTTTTCCACCCATCAGCATCGCGCTATTATTCACAACGGCTCCATCGACATAGACGCCCACCGAACTGGAGTTGATGCTGTTCGCATCCTTACCGTCCGTCATCGAATTAGGCAGATCACGGATGCCGACGAAATTCGAAGTGGAGTTCGTCAATTCCGGATTCGCGGTCAGCACGCCCGGCAACAACTGCATCACGTCCTTGACGGAGGTGGCTTGCAGGTGGTCCATCGCCTGACGGTCGATCGTCGACGAGGAGTTGATGCTGCGGCCCCGCTGGGCCGTTACGGTCACGGTGTTGAGTTGCAGGCTCGACTCCTTGAGACGCAGCGAGAGCGCCCCGATCGAAGCGCTGACCGTCACCTTGTACGAAAGCGGCTCGTAACCCAGGCAGGTTGCCTCGATGGTGTAGCTGCCGGTGGTCACCGACGGCATCCGGAACCGGCCTTTGGCATCGGTCACCACCCACAGCTCAAGCGTCGGAATGGAAACCACGCAGCCCGCAATCGGCTCCTTCGTGTTGTACTCCGTCACGGTCCCTTCGATGGAGACCTTCTTCGGAGCCTGGGCCCGCACTCCCAGCGGAATGCAGACGCCCGCCAATAAAAGCATTAGTAAAAATTTCTTCACGGCAAACAGGGTTATGTGAATAGTAAGAATGTCATTCGTTTTCGGGGGACAAAGATAGAGTGCCGCACAACAGGCGGCAACCCCGAGAAATGGGGATTTCACCGGTCAGGGGACACAATAACGGCTTCCGGCAGCTGCATGGCGCAACTGTCGGGCATCGGGAAACACGCGACTGTCAACAGATGGTAGGGCAATTCCCGCGGGGGGGGGAACCCGGGCCGGGAATTCGTCGGCATGGTCCGGAACGCTGATCCGGGCGGTCGCCGGGCGGCGGTTCAATCCACTCTTCCTCATGCCAGTTTCATTTGATTCAAGACAAATCTTGTTTCGCAAGATAAGAAAAAAACACCATTCCGAACATCTTTTCGAACCATGAATTTAACCGAACTTACAATCCGAACGCATCCTGCGGCATATCGCGACAATGTTTAACCGGATTTCCGCCTGCGGTTTCGATCCGAAACGCCCCATTCGGGCCGAAATTTCTTTTTTTGCGGACCGGCTGTACTATGGACGGAAATTACTATCTTGCGGCCAATAAACCTTCACCCCCCCCGGTTTGACGCGTTACATACTACTGATTCTCGCCCTTCTCGGGTTTGTCGGCATGCCCTCCGCACATCCGGCGGGGAATCATGCGCTCCAATCCTTCGCCCTCTCTTACCAACCCATGAACTTCGGCCGGCCGGCGCGCACGGTCGTCACGGTCGAGGACAAGGAGACGCACAACCCGCTGCTGGGCGCCACGGTCTCGCTCGTCAGCAGGGCCGACACGCTGCGGGGAACGACCGTCAAGGAGGATTTCTACCGCATCATGGCCGTCTACCGCTGCGACCGGATTTTCCGCGACTCGGTCGACCTGGAGGTCACCTACGTGGGTTACAAGCCGTTCAAAAAACGCTACGGAAACACCGGATTCCGGGGACGGATCGAGGTCAAAATGGAGGTCGACGAACAGTCGATCGCGCAGGTCGTGGTCGTCGGGCAGCAGGTCGCCATGGTCTTCCGGGGCGACACGACGGTCTACAACGCGGGGCGTTCAAAACCATGGCCGACGACCGTTTCGCGGAGCTGCTGAAACAGCTGCCGGGCGTCGAGATCAAGGACAACAAGATTTACGCCGAAGGGCAGGAGGTCAAACGGGTGCTGATCGACGGGAAAAACCTCTTCGGCTCGAAAACCTCCTACGCACTCACCGACCTCGAAGCCTCGGACGTCCGGAGCGTGCGGGTCTACGAGGATTTCAGCCCCGAGGCAAAGCGCCTGGGGGACAACACGGCCGAAAAAGAGAAGGTGATGGACGTCGAAACCAAGTCGAAGCGCGGTTACATCCTGGGCGGGAATCTGGAGGGCACGCTCGGCGCGAGCCTCGAAAGGGACTACTCGGGTCGGCATGAAATCCGCCATTCCGAGGCCGGAAGCTTTTACCGCAACACCGAAAGGGGCAACTGGCGTCTCGAAGCCTCCAACTCGAAGGACAACATCCGGCAGGGAGAAGGCGTCTCGTTCGACTCGAAGACGACCCCCACGAAACAGACCGACGCCCAGGCGGACTATACCCTGCGCCGGGGCGACTCGACCAACGTATCGACCGCCGTCCGGTTCGGACGCAGCCGCCAGAGCAGCACGGGGTCCTCGCAGACCGAATATTTCCCGACCGAAGCCTATGCCCTGCGCAGCGAGGAGAGCCGGAACGAATCGCTCTCGAAATCGCTTTCGGCGGAGATCTCGAACTACGTCAACATCCAGCGGAAGAAGAAGGTTTTCGGGGCCATGACCACCTTTTCGATCGACGACGGCTCCACACTCGGGCACAGCCGCACGCAGCAGCGGATCGACGACGAAAAGACCCGGACGAACCTCAACAGCAACTCCGACAGACGCAACATCCGATTGAATGTCAGCATTTTCTTCCACTCGAAAATTTCCGAACTGTCGACCCTGTCGTTCAACGTCTCGGGCAAATACGCACCCGGCGACCGGGACGGCTGGCGGGTCGACACGACGGCCTCGACACCCGGCCTGCAGGTCAAACTGCGCAACGACGGCGACAGCCGCAACTATTCGTTCGGCGCCAATCTGGGCTACCGCTACAAACTGGGAAAAAAGGGTTCGGTCAACGCCTCATACAACTTCAGCCGCGATTACGCCCGCTCGAAACAGCTGGCGGTCGATTTCCTCTCCGACCCGCAGGGCGTCGTCGACACGGTCAACTCCTACCATTACACGACCGACACCTACACGCACAGCCTGCAAACCAGCCTGCAATACCGGAGCGGCGACGTCTGGATAATGGCCGGACTGGGCGGAGTGCTCTACGACATCGCCCGCAGCGAGCGCTTCCCCAAGGAGGAGCGCTTCCCGCGGCTGTTCTTCCAGCTCAACCCGACGGTCTACCTCTCGGTCGGCAAGTCGCGGAAGCGTTTTTCGTTCAACCTGGCCTCCTTCCCGCAGATGATCCCGCTCGACGCGCTGCGCTCGACGCTCAACGCCACCAACCCCCTTTCGTTGCAGGCCGGAAACCCCGGCCTCAAGTTGCAGAACGACCTCTCGGGATCGGCGGGATTCCAGTTCACCGACGTCAAAAAGGCCCTCTCCTTCAGCGTGCGGCTCAACGGCAGCTACACCTTCAACTACATCGCCCAGCGACGCACGCTCTTCCTCGAAGACACCTACCTGCCCCAGTACGACTACACGGCACGGAAGGGTGCGCAGCTCACCACGCAGGCCAACGTCGGGGGCAATTACAACCTCGGGGGCAGGGTCTCCTACTCACAGCAGATCAACCCGCTGCGCTCGACCCTGAACGTCTCGGTGAACTACGGCTTCAGCCAGACGCCCTATTTCACCGGCGCAGACCTCTTCCACTCGGTCCGCCATTCGCTCGGCTTCGGCTTCGGCTTCGACTCGGGCTTTTCGAGCAAGGTCAAGCTCAACATCCGCTCCAACACCTCGATGAGTTCCTACACCACGCAGAAAGAGACCGCACAGGAGCTGCGCGAACAGCTCACGGCGCGCGTCGACCTGCGCTTCGGCAAGTATTTCGGGTCGGTCGGCACGCTCTACGAATTCTACTGCAACAGCCGCTCGCACGCGCTCACGCGCCACAACGTGATCCTCAACGCCTCGGCGGGGCGCAAGTTCGGCAAGGAGAACCGGCTGGGGCTTTCGGCGGGCGTCATCGACATCCTCAACCGCCCCGACTACGCCACCACGAGTTTCGACACGGATTACATCGTCACCTCCTCAACCTCCTACCTGGGCCGTTACGGCTACCTGCGCGTCGCCTATACGTTCTGATCGGAAGCCGCCGGAATTACGGTGTTATTTCGGTTTATTTCGTATAGTTTCGCATATTTTCGTATCTTTGGACGCAGAAACCGTTTAAAGCGTATGAAAAAACTACTGATCCCCCTGATTGCCGCCTTTGCCGCGAACACCGTATCGGCCGCCGCGCCGCAGCAGGTCATCGACATCAGCACCGACAAGGTCTCGATGGTGCTCACCGCCGCCCCCGGAGGCGAAGTTTATTTCCGCCACTTCGGCGGACGCATCGACGATCCGGCGCCGCTGGCCGACTACAAGAGCAACCGCCGCAGTGACCACGGAACCGAGGACCTGGCCTATCCCGCGACGGGAGGCCGCAACTTCCGCGAACCCGCTCTGCGCGTCACCCATGCCGACGGCGACATGAACACCGAACTGCGCTACGTGTCGCACGCCTCGAAACAGCTCTCCGACAAGAACGTGACGGAGACCGTCGTGAAGATGACCGACTGCTGTCAGGCGCTCGACGTGGAACTGGTCTTCACGGCCTACGCCCGCGAAAACGTCATCACCACGCACGCCGTGATCCGCAACCGCGAGAAGGGTCCCGTCACGCTGCACAGCTTCTACTCCTCGTCGCTCCCGCTGAAGGCTGACAAATACCTCCTGACGCACCTCTACGGGGCCTGGGCGCGTGAAGCGCAGGTCGACCACACGCTGCTGACCCACGGATCGAAAAGCATCGAGTCGACGCGCGAGGTGCGCACGACCCACACCGAAAACCCGGCGTTCCTGCTCACGCTGAACAGCGATTCGTTCAGCGAGACCTACGGCGAAGTCATCGCCGGAGCGCTGGCCTGGAGCGGCAACTTCCGCCTCAACTTCGAGGTCGACGAATTCGACGTGCTGACCGTCCTGGCCGGCGCCAACCCCAACGCCTCGGAGTACAGGCTCCGCCCGGGCGAGACGTTCACCACGCCCGAAATGATCTACACCCACTCGTTCCGCGGCGCGGGCGGCGCGAGCCGCCACCTGCACGACTGGGCGCGCAACTACGGCGTATGGCACGGGCATACCTACGCCCCGACGCTGCTCAACAGCTGGGAGGGCGCCTATTTCACGTTCGATGCCAAGACGCTCACGGAGATGATCGACGATGCCGCCGACATGGGGCTGGAAATGTTCGTGCTGGACGACGGGTGGTTCGGCAACAAATATCCGCGCAACGACTCCAATGCGGGACTCGGCGACTGGCAGGTCAACGCGAAGAAACTGCCCGAGGGCATCGATTACATCGCATCGTACGCCCACCAAAAGGGGATGAAATTCGGTATCTGGATCGAGCCGGAGATGGTGAACCCCCGAAGCGAACTGGCCGAGAAACATCCCGACTGGATCGTGAAGGCGGGCAACCGCGAAATACCCCGTATGCGCAACCAGTGGCTTCTCGATCTGAGCAATCCGAAGGTGCAGGATTTCGTCTTCTCGGTATTCGACAATACGATGAAACTCTCGCCCAATATCGACTATATCAAGTGGGATGCCAACCGCCACGTCGAAAATGCAGGGTCGGAGTACCTGCCCGAGGACAAACAGTCGCATTTCTGGATCGATTATACGCAGGGCTTCTACAAGGTCATGGAACGCATTCGGGCCAAATATCCCGATGTGCTGATCCAGGCCTGCGCCTCGGGCGGCGGCCGCGTGGAGTTCGGCGCGATGAAATACTTCAACGAAGTGTGGACCAGCGACAACACCGAAGCGCTTTCGCGCACGCGCATCCAGTACGGTACGAGCCTTTTCTATCCGGCGACGGTCATGGGGTCGCACGTGTCGGCCACGCCTAACCATCAGACCGGCAATATCACGCCCATCAAGTTCCGCTTCGACATCGCCTGCGCGGGACGTTTGGGCATGGAGCTGCAACCCAAGCGGATGGACGACGCGGAGAAGCGATTCGCACGGAAGGCCGTTGCCAGCTACAAGGCGTATCGCGATATCGTCATGGAGGGCGACCTCTACCGTATCGGCACCCCCTATGACGATACCGGCTACTACGGGCTGATGTATGTCTCGAAGGACAAGAAAAAGGCGGTGCTCTTCACCTACTGCATCCGCTACCAGAGCCGCACGCTGATCCCCAAGTTCCGCCTGCACGGCCTCGACGCCAAAACCCGTTACACCGTCCGTGAACAGAACACGGACAAAAAAAGGTTCTGGTTCGACGGCGGCACCTTCACGGGTGAGTACCTCGCCAATGCGGGCATCAATCCCAATCTGAGCAAAATCTACGACAGCGCCGTATTCGTGCTCGAAGCACAATAGCCGCTTCTTTCGATCGGCCCGGCACCGTTCCCAAAGCA
>ENA-ORNK01001945-ORNK01001945.1-human-gut-metagenome-genome-assembly--contig:-NODE-1945-length-13042-cov-6.590668_pt1 | contig 13042 bp, 14 predicted proteins | sample MGYA00242115_ERZ509022 | MGnify/ENA primary metagenome ERZ509022 (study PRJEB26280, sample SAMEA2338690) | human gut metagenome | biome: human gut; feature: human-associated habitat; material: faeces...
TTTTCCTGTAATGACATTTCTGACAGCAATTGCTGTAATTCATGTATTTCCATAAGTATACCCCTTCTTTCTGCGAAAGACACCAATGCGTCATGAAACACATGTTCTGTCCTTCGCGATCTAATTTTTGCCCCTCTGATATTGCTGGACGGTGACACGATCTCGATAACCCAATCCGGCGCGCCATGACATCCCTTTTCGTCAATCTTCTCTGGGTCGCAGATCACCGATATATCTGGTTCCACAAGATTTTCGTTCCCGTCTGCGTCCTCTAAAAATACTGCAAATGGCGCAGGCAGCACTTCGCATCTTCCCTGTTTCTTTCTTATATAAAGGTTGATCTCAGTTGTCAGGAAATTAACAAGTCTCTGATGTCGTGTACTCGGCGGAGCCATCATGTAAAGCTGACCACTTATCAGTTCTGCACGCTGTCCATCCGGCAGTGCATAGATATCTTCCAAAGTATATTCTGTCTTTTTGGGTGATGGCATTGTTCCACCTCCTGCGTCCTGTTTTTTTCTAATTTCTTTCTGAGGTCTGACCCCAATGTAGATATCGTCACCTCGTTTTCTGCTAATCATACTATAATTTTACTTCTCAGTTTTATTATAACCAGTTTACACACGTTTCTCAATCCATATTTCCCACGAAAGTCCCCGCTGTCTGATCTTCGCTCATATTGTTTTTTCCCGGGGTCAGGCACCCACATTTCCACTCTCAGAATCCGAGAATCGACTTAAAATTCCAGACTATTCGCATTCAGCAAGAAATACTTCATTCCCATGATGACAAAACCTTCATCATTTCTCCAAGGCTTCTTACTGCCATTTACAATAACAATCTTCTTAAAAGAGTCTGGGATATTACGCAGAGAATTAAACTCCTGAGTCTGCTTTTCTTCCGAAGTCATGTCATAAGCAACCTGAATGTAATACCTCTGGTTGCCTTGATTCACCACAAAGTCAACCTCCAGCTGCTTACGAACACGCTTGCCCTCTTTATCCTTATCGAAGATATCCACGACACCCACATCAATATTGTAGCCACGGATCAGCAGCTCGTTATAAACAATGTTCTCCATGATATGAGCAGGTTCCTGCTGTCTGAAATTCAGACGGGCATTTCTCAGTCCCAGATCAGTAAAGTAGTATTTCAGATTTGCACCGATATACTTTCTTCCCTTAATATCGTAACGACTTGCCTTGGAAATCAAAAAGGCATCTGCCAAATGGTCAATATGGTTGGAGATCGTTTTATTGGTATAAGTTATCTGGCGCTCGCTGGCAAAAGTATTGGCAATCTTTGAAGGATTGGTCGGTGTACCGATTGCAGATGCAAGCACATCAACCAGAATGCCAATCTCATCTACGCTCTGAATCTTGTTTCTTTCAATAACATCCTTCAGATAGACGTTTGCAAAGATGTTCTTCAGATAGTCCGCTTTCTGTCGTTCGCTCTGGAAACTTACGATCTGCGGCAATCCTCCGTAGATCATGTAGTCATCCCAGGCATCATCATAATCGCCGTCATAGACAGAATAAAACTCTGCAAAGGAGAGGGGATAGATTCTGATCTCATCACCCCTGCCACGAAACTCGGTCACAATATCGCTGGATAAGAACTTAGAGTTGCTTCCGGTGACATACACATCAATATTACTCATATGGAGCAGGCTGTTCAGCACTTCCTCAAATCGTGGCATGAACTGCACTTCATCCAGAAGCAGATAGTATTTACCATCGTCTTTCATGGCATCTTTGATGTACTTGAAGCATACCTTGGGATCTCTTAATTCCTCGTTTTCAATACCGTCCAATGCAATTTCAATAATATGATCAACATCAATGTCGTTCTCCAGTAAGTATCTCTTAAAGATGGTAAACAGCAAAAAGGATTTGCCACATCTACGAATGCCGGTAATCACCTTTATCATTCCATTATCTTTTCGCTCAATCAGCTGTTGTAGGTAAGCGTCTCTTTTAATCTCCATTGTTACACTCCCCATTTCCGTGCATCTGCACGTTTTTTAGTAATGATATTCTATCACAAAACAAGTTGAATTTTAATATCCATTCCCATTTTATGTGCATGAATATTACGGTACGGCAGAGCCGCCAGTCCGGTGTGGCGAGAGCCACCTGTCCGGACTAACGGAGCCACTCCATTTTGTTTATTAAGTTTACTTTGCCATTGCTGGATCCAGTCCATATATTTCTCTCATAGAGAGGTCTTTAGACGGGTCAACACTTTCAATATCGATCTTATAGGAATCATACGATATACGATCCATGATAGCATCGGCAAGAGTACTTTCACCATCACAGATTTGCTGGTACCATTCACTTTCACGGAACTGAGAACAAAAGATAGTTGAAGATTTTTTACGTCTTTTATGTATCAGTTCAAAAAGATTTCTGGCTTCAGCTTCTGTCAGTTTAAGAAGCAGCCACTCATCAATGATCAATACTATTGGCTTGGTATATTTCTTCAGGACAGTTGCGAAAGTCCCATTGTCCCTGGCAGTCTGTAAGTCCAATAATAGATCGGGAAGTCGTACATACCGTACTGAGTAATAGCGCTTGCATGCTTCCATACCAAAAGCACTGGCCATATAAGTTTTACCACTCCCAGTTGCTCCAGTAATAAAGATGTTCCGGTATTCTGTAATGTATTCACAGGTTGCCAGACGGTTGATCAGTGCTTTGTTCAGCTTTTGTCCAGAATGGTAATCGATCGCTGCGATGCTGGCATCTGGCTGTTCAAACTCAGCCTGACGGATCAGTCTTTTCAGACGATTGTTTTTACGGTTGCTGTATTCGACATCAACAAGCATGCCGAACCGATCTTCGAATGGAACTTCCTTCATTGCAGGATCATCCATCTGGATGCGGAATGCATCTGCCATAGCAGTCAGACGCATTTCAATAAGTTTATCGATTGTACTTTGATTTGTCATGCTTGTTTACCTCCATAGTATCTGGCTCCTCTGGTTATGCCGTGTGGTTTTACTGCCTGAGATGATTCTGATCCGGTATCAGGTTCATCCTTTGTTGCGGCCAATAGATTTTTGATACTTTTATAGCTGGGTTTACCGGAATAAGAGAGCGCCGTGGCGCAGACCTGTTCCAGTTTTTCTGGCGAATGTTTTTCTGCCAGTTTCAATAATCCCATGCAGCTTCTGTAGGATTGCTGTTCAATCCTGCCGGAGGTAAGTATTGCATCGACAACCTTACTTGTGTTAATTCCAATCGAATCAGCCCACTCACGGAACCGTTCACCGTTCCATTCCAGATATTTCTGGTGTTCCGGTGGCATATGTTCTGTCACTGTAGAATACTGACCGCTTCTTCCATAGAGCCGTCTGTGAGAGGCAATACGATTGTGATTATAAAATATTTCAACCGTTGTATCTGTTATACGCACATCAACCTTATTTTTGATATACTGATAAGGCACGGAGTAGAACATTCTGTCTACTGCGATGTGATAGTTAAACTGGACGGTGGCTTGTTTCCACTCAGCCAGTTCAAAAGGTGTAGCAGGCAACGGCGCCAGTAATGGCATTTCTTCCCCAAGAAATAAACTGAGTCTGCTACATTCCTTTTTCTGGAATTTACGGGCATTGTAGGCATCCAGTTTTTCACGGATTGAAGCATTCAATTCTGCAAGAGAGAAAAACTGCTCATTGCGAAGGGCTGCTGTTATCCATGTGGATATCTTTCCTACTGATCCCTCTACATTCGGTTTATCCTTAGGTTTCCGGACTCTGGCCGGAAGGATGGCAAGATTATAATGTTCTGCCATCTCATGATAAGTTGTGTTTAAGGCAGTGTTGTACCAGTCACTCTTTTTATGATTCACTGCGGTTGTACAGTTATCAGAAACGAGCATAGGTGTGACACCGCCAAAGAAATCAAACATCTGGACATGAGCTTTGATCCAGTTGTCGGTTTTCTCATTCATATATGCTTTTACAAAAGCATACTGACTGTAAGTTAATACACCTACAAATATCCACGCATCCGCGATTTCCCCGGTGTCCGGATCAATGATGTGGGCAGGATCACCGGCCTAGTCAACTTCAATCTGTTCACCTGGTTTTCTGGGGATATGCATGGTAGCCCTGCGTTTTTCTTCATCCTTCTGGATGTAGTAGCAGAATTGAGAATACATTAGAGGCTCTTCGCTGCTCATGCGGCACTCCTCGCAGTATTCTACCCAGAGAAGCTTTTTGTTTACGCCGTTCCGCAGAAGTTCTTTGCGGATGTAATCAAAGTTTGGCATGCGTTTATTCGTTGCCGATTTATCCTTAGGAAACATCAGCTCCTCTAGTGCGCTGTCGGTCATGTCGAAATCCAGCGGCCATGAAAGATTGATTTCCGCTGCCTTTTTCAAAACTTTAGCGACTGTGTTTCTGGATACACCGCAACTCTGTGCGATGTTCCTCTCACTGAATCCTAAGCTTTTCAAGCGTAGGATTTCACGATACTTGGTCATAACTTACGACCTCCTTTATCTGTATTCACACCAAAGGTGTGTATTTACAGTATAAAGGAAATATATGTAATAGAGCCCAATAAGGGGGGCTCTGAATTACCGGAATATATGGCGCTCATTCTCCGGAATGGTGGCTCTCAAAGTCCGGACAGGTGGCTCAGAGATCCCCGGAATAATCACCCGAAAGCTTGTGGATAGCATGAAAAAAGCGGGATAAAAACCAATAAAAAGATTTTCATTTTCAGCTATTTACTATCATTATGAGTTTAAAAACGTAGACAGTAAAGCTACCCAAGATTTAATCGCTTACTAAGAAACTACAAGAAAAGAGACAGCCACAAGACTTCTCTCTGAAAGTCCTGTGGCTGGCTTCTCAATTTTTTAGTTGTTTTCAAAAAGGCCGCTTTCTGCAACCTTCTTCAATGTAGCTATCACAGTATCATACGGCACGGTTTCTTCCAATAGCTGCGTTGTCAGACTATCATAGTCCTGCTTATATGCTTTTTCCTTTATGATTTTTTCAAGTAATTCCGGAACATCAGCTTCCGGCAATGCAGATGGACAAATGACCGATTGTTCGCGAACTGCTCGTACTTCTTTTACCAATTCTTTAAAATTCTCATCCTGTGGAACAAGCGGCAGCAACTTATAAATATCATAGAGGTGGCGAGAATGCTTTGCAACTTTTCCCTGCAAGTAATAATCGCAAACTGCAAAAACCTTGTCCGCCAGTGTTCGATCAATTCCCTGCACTTTCATTTCAAACGGATTTAGATTATATTCTTCAATCACATCTGGGGCTTCCTGCTCCATCATGTCACCAATGTAGCTATGGACAGGCAATAAAACAGTCGGAAAGGATACTGCCGTATAAGACGTCTCCAACAAAACCGCCGCTTTCAGCGCATCACTTGCCATTGGAATGACTGAATCGTATGCGATCACATAACGATTATAGTCACGGCGGCTTCTGGTTTCGTCCAGATTCTCAATCGTCATTCCAAGTTCTTCTGCCGACTCCACGATTGCCTGCTTTATCTTTTTCTTTTGCCCTTGTGACAGCAACGTATCAATCGTAATATCAATATCTTCCGAAAAGCGGCGAATCACTTTATGACACTTGCTCAGTGATGTGCCACCCTTAAAAACGATATACGGCATCTTCTGCGCCAAAAGCCGCAGCAACATCGTAACATAATAATCTTTTTCAATTGCCTGTACCATAACACCAGTCTGCTCATAGGCCAAGTCAATCGCATCCCGGAATTGTTCTCTATCACTGTGCAAGTATGCCATTATAAATCACCCTCGTTTCTACCAAATTTTTGTACAACTTATCCGGGTAATAAGAAAAATACGGTTCCATTTCCGAAAGGCTCAAACTTGCATCACTCATATATTGGTACAACCGTTCCTGCAAAGGCTTTCCCGTAACTTCGGAGTACACATCTACATCTTTCAGCAAATCAAGAAATTGTAGTACCTTATAATTGGATTCTGTCACTGACACTTTCGGCTTACGAACGATCACCCGCGACTTTGCCAGAGATGTTTCCCTGTATTCATTCGTAGCCTTATTTGATACAACTTCATATAACATCGGAACCTGCGTAGTCAGCCCCATCTGGTTAAAGAACATCAAACCACTCACATAGCCGCATCGCTTATCCTTATCTCTTAGATATTTACATTCCAACACTTTTTCTGGTGGAAGCTGTGACCCTGATTTGAAAATTGTTTTTTTCGGCAAGAAGTAAACTCCATTATCAAACCGCTTTACCTTTCCAGCATCCGTGAGTTTTTTTATCTGTTGTCGAAGGTTGGCGCGGCTCATACCTTCAATTTGAAGCTCAGCAAGGAAAATCGGCTCATTCGGTTTGTAGTTTTCTAAAAGATACTCATATAATGTTTCCATACTGCCCTCCATTCACATTTTCGTGTTTTATATTTTCTGTTCTGTTATTATTATACCCGTGATTTTCAAAAATATCAAGACATCTTCGTTTTCCACACAAAAAAAGAGTGGCGGCTCCTTGTTATAGGAACCACCACCCCCTGAGGTTTCGTTTGTCCACACGGCATTAGTTTCTCATGGACTTCTTCTCCGGGTGTCAAAATCCCGGCTCTGTCCGAGCTTCCTCAATTCTATTACTCTACAGTAACGCTCTTCGCCAGATTTCTCGGCTTGTCTACGTCCAGACCTTTTGCAACAGATACATAGTAGCCCAACAGCTGCAGCGGGATCACAGCCAGACTGCCGACAAAATGCTCGTCCACCTTCGGCACATAGACTGTGAAGTTCACCTGATCTTCCGTCTCATACTTTCCGTAAGTAGTCAGGCCCATCAGGTATGCACCACGGCTCTTGCATTCCAGCATGTTGCTGATGGTTTTTTCGTACAGCTCACTCTGGGTAAGAACGCCGATGACCAATGTTCCCTGCTCAATCAGGCTGATGGTACCATGCTTCAGCTCACCCGCAGCGTAGGCCTCGGAATGGATGTAGCTGATTTCTTTCAGCTTCAGACTTCCTTCCAGGCAGACTGCATAGTCGATGCCGCGACCTACGAAGAACACATCATGTGCGTTGGCATACTTTGCAGCAAACCACTGGATGTGCTCTTTGTCTTCCAGAATTTTCTGCATCTTTTCCGGGATGGTCAGCAGCTCGGAGATATCATAGCTGTACTGTTCTTCGGTGATTTTTTCTCTGACCTTTGCAAACTGAACCGCCAAGCAGTACATTGCTGCCAACTGTGCGCTGTATGCCTTTGTTGTAGCAACAGAGATTTCCGGACCGGCAAGCGTGTAGAACACCTTGTCCGCTTCACGGGCAATGCTGCTTCCGACCACATTGACAAGGGCCAGTGTCATAATGCCTTCTTCTTTTGCAAGACGGAGAGCCGCCAGTGTATCGGCGATTTCACCGGATTGGCTGATAAGGATCACAAGTGCTTTCTGATTGGTCGGCATTTTCCGATAACGGAACTCAGATGCCAGCTCCACACGCACCGGAATATCTGCCAGATCTTCCAGAATGTACTGTGCAGCCATGCCAACGTGCCATGCAGAGCCACAAGCGACAATGTAAATCTGCTCAAAGCTCTTGATTTCTTCCTCCGTGATTTCCACGCCGGACAAATCGATCTTATCCTCCTTAATGACAGAGTTGAGAGTATCCTGTACTGCCTTCGGCTGCTCGTGGATTTCTTTCATCATGAAATGCTCAAAACCAGCCTTTTCTGCGGCTTCTGCATCCCATTTGATTTCTGTAGTCTGCTTCTCGATCTCGTCACCGTTCAGGTCATAGAAATGAGCCTCCCCAGGAGTCAGCTTTGCAAACTCAAGGTTGCCAATGTAATAGACATTCCGGGTATACTTCAGAATGGCAGGAACATCTGATGCCACATAGGTTTCGCCGTCTGCAATGCCGATGATCATCGGGCTATCTTTTCGTGCCACCCAGATCTCGCCCGGATAATCACGAAACATCAGCTCAAGGGCATAAGAGCCACGGACACGCACCATCGTTTTAGCAATGGCATCGACAGGACCGAGTTTATACTTCTTATAATAGTAGTCCACCAGTTTGATGACCACTTCGGTATCCGTCTGACTGTAAAAGGTATAGCCGTTCTTTAATAACTTTTCCTTCAGCTCCGTATAATTTTCGATGATACCGTTATGAACGCCGACTACTTCTGACTCAACAGCCCCGGAACCGGAACGGCTGCAATTGCCGGAAACGTGGGGATGTGCATTAGTCTGACTCGGCTCACCATGGGTTGCCCAGCGTGTATGACCAATACCACAGGTTCCTTTCAGTGCATTGCCTGCATCTGTTTTTTCAATCAGGTTGGAAAGACGACCTTTTGCCTTGACGACCTGGGCCAAAGCCTCGCCATCTCGAACGGCCAGACCGGCCGAATCATATCCTCTATATTCCAGTTTCGACAAGCCATCCAACAGAATCGGTGCTGCCTGTCGTTTTCCTGTAAAACCTACGATTCCACACATCACATATCACCTTTCTTTCAAATCAGCCTTCAATGTGTCAATGTTGGCGGTGATGGATGCGATCTCAGTATTCCGAGATGCAACAGTCTCCTGTTTCTCCGCGATCTGGGATGTGTAGTCTTTGGTAATATTGGATTTTGGACGGTTCTTGCTGCCTTTCGTTCTGGGCATGGTGATAACCTCTTTCTTTTTTAATGGTTTAAGTATAGCACTGTGTTGGGGTAAGGGTAATATTACTATTTTCTAATATACACTTCATTTTCCAAATCAGCTCTCATAATATGACGCGCGAACTTCTGGAGTTCAGTTGTTCCCACGGCATCCAGAACTCAAACGAGTTCCTTCACATATCCTAGAATGTCATTATTTTTCTTCTGCACATTCTCATCTTGCTCCAGTTCTGGTACAGTCATCCAATAGTATTGCTTTCCATCACATTCAAACGAATCCTGTAGCATCATATCTGGAAATTTACTAATCTTAGCCAAATAAAATCTATGTGAGTAAACCTTTTCCTCATGTGCGCTTTCGGAGAATTTCTCGTGAATCCGTTGGCCGAGACAGTCAAGAGTAATATCAAAAGACTCTATTTTCAGTTCTTGTGAAATGTGTTGTTTTATAAAACTCTCATTATTGGGATTTTCTTTATAGTTCAAGAAAAATTTGCAATTCCATCTCGTATCATCATATACTAGCAATCGGTTCGGGTATTTATTAAATGTATCTTTAATGATAACAATCGAATGATTGTGTGTAATTTCATTCAGTTTGTTAATATCTGATAGTAAATCGCTATATGAATAATTATTTTTACTGCTGTTGTGAATATCTGCTAGACTTTTGAATGTAAAGCTCACTCCAAGAACAACAAATACTGTCTTTAGAGCGATTCCAGGCATACCAAAGAAATCACTGTATGATGCCAACAGAACGGAGATGAGAAAGGAAAATGCAGAGAGGAAACTGTCCCAAGCCACATTTTTTCCGATGAAGCTCTTTTTAGTTTCTAAAAGAAGATTCAATTTTATATCATCTATCAAAATTTTCATCTCTACTCACCTCCCACTGAATTACCAATATGATGGTTTGCTACAACACGGTCGGTCTTATTTCAGTTTTTCGATAATATCGTCAACACTGACACCCTCGGCCAGCAGTTTCTTCACGAGATTTTCCGCTTCGTTCTTCTTCGCTGCTTCGGCAGCTTTCTGCTCGGCAGCAGCTTTCTTGGCTTCCAGCTTGGCCAGTTCCTTCTGGGTGGACTTGAGAACAGCCTTCTTTTCTTTCAAATCAGCTTTCAGAGTGTCGATATTGGCCGTGATAAAAGTGATTTCTGAAGTGAGGGAAGCGATAAATTCCTGCTTCTCTGCAATCTGAGATGTGAAGTCGTTGGTGGGCTTGGGACGATTTTTGCTACCTTTGGTTCTGGGCATAAGTGTGTCCTTCTTTCGTTTTATAGTAGTTTAAGTATTATCAATATCCGGGTTGATTCTTGACGCTTTCCAACGCTCCGTAAAATCCATTGCTTTCTCTAATGCTTTCAAAATGTATTTCATTTCTTCAAGGAACTCATCTCCTTGATCAAAAAATGCTCGGTGTACATCATCGTACATTTCGGAAACTTCCTGCTGTGCTTTCTCTGAATAATAGTCCGTCATGTCATCAATCGCAAGGTTTGCATATTTAGATTGCATTATTTCATCAAATTTGTCATGTCCATCAAAAGTTGCCAAGTTATACAGCGCACCATCTTCTGATACAATTTCTTTCAGACACTCAATATCAAGACTTTCAAATTCGTCTTTCAAGTCTTCGAGTTCTGAATTAAACTGCTCATTTTCTTCATCATAGTAATCTTCGGCAGCCGAACTCACATCTTCAAGTTCCTCTAAGTCACGATAGATGTTACCCAATTCATCAGTTCCTATAAAAATCGTGTCCGCAACCACAAGCCTTGTCCTTTGATAGTCTGTATATACATCTCTTAACAGAATATCGTAATGATGTTCAAACTTTGCATAAAGGGACAAAAGAAAAAGATGAAACGCATTAAAATTGTCATCAAGATAAGAAAGTGACTCGCTTGCCACCTTATCAAAAAACTCAGAATACAGTTTACTTATAAAGTCTCTATCCTCAATAAGAATTCCCGTTTCGATATTATCTGCACTTTCATTTGAAAAGTTTGCCGACCCAATATAAACTCTGTCTTCTGTTCCTATTATTTTTGCATGATTATGAACATTAAAATATGGCAAAAAATCACCTGAAAAGTTCTCAGGATTCAATTTTGCAATGTATATTTGAATATTACGTCTTGCGGTTTCCCTCATTCTTCGCCCAGCTTCATTGTCGAAGTATTCTTCCATTCGTGAGGGCACATTTGTTATAAGCTGTATGTCAGCATTCGTATTTCTCAATGCTTCGAACAATTTGTCTTGCCTTTGATTTCTCGAAATGTTATATGTAATGATTCTAATTATACTTGCGTTTGGAAAATGCTCTAAGACTTCTTTATAGTTTAGTTCTCCTCTATTTGAAACAAACCTTCCGCCCGTAAATGATAGTTCCATATAGATTTCCTCCGTGCTCTTTTTCTTCTATCAAAGTTGATGCGGGTGTAACTTGCGTGAAAATAATCTGGATTGGCTCTACTGATTATATTAAACCACACTGTGCCAGTTCTTGCAATGGTCGAGCATTCCAATCTGAATATTACGGTACGGCAGAGCCGCCAGTCCGGTGTGGCGAGGTTCTTCCACAATTATCCGTATCGTTTGGCCTTCACATACATTAGTTTTGCTGCTAAAAGTGCTTTGCTGCATCTTCCATACATAGTACGTTTTACCATTTTTAATTTACTATTTGTTCCTTCAACAAAACCATTTGAAAGTTCACAGGCAACAGAATTCTCCACAGCTTCTAGATCCTTTTCTAATCCATTTGCAAATCGGAATATTTCTTTTAAATCAGAGTTTTTGTACCGTTCTATAAACAAATACAATAGAGGCATACTTTTCTTTTCATATACTTCACGGAATTCTCGAACACAACGCATCAATTCTCTGAATTTAGGATATTTCTGTAAAATATATGCCTCATGATTTGCATTGAGTTCCACTCCCATCCAAAGATAACGGAATATATCGTTTCGTGAAAGGTGGTCATATTTTTGTAATGCCTTTTTATTTTGAATTATTTCAGGTGAAGAACTTTTGTAAATTGAAACATCAATTTGGAATCGTTCTATGATTTTATTCATATAGTCATAAGCAGCAGATTTGCCGCCTTTATATCCTTTTTTCTATAACATTGCGATATACATCTTTTCGACTGATGCCAGAAGTTAAAGCTCTGATAATATAATCATAAAACTGATCCATTCCGCTACGAAAATCTTTTTTACAAAGTGCTTCATATTCTCCATTGAGATATTTTGTCACGGTGTTTCTGCTGCAATGTAATACTTTAGAAATTTGGCGTTTACTGTATCCGGCAGAGTTATATTCTTTTATCGTAGTGTACAGTTGTACCTTTTTTTTATATTCGCTAAGGTTATCCACACTGCATGGCATTTTTTTTACTATCGTTTTCAACCGATCGTTCTGCAATGATATTAGAATCAGTTGGGATTCTGATATCATTGGGCAATACAGAATTGATAGTATTTCTTATGGCCTCTAATAAATTTTGATGAAGATGAAATCTGTCAGCAATCTGCATAGCATCGGGCAATATTTCCTTTATGGCAGCTGAATAAGCACTTGCCCGGTCTCGTGTTATCGTTTTTACATGTTTATTTTTACTTAACCATTCTTTTAATGTTTTACCATCACGTCCATCTAAAATTGCCACTGGTTTATGTGTTGTTTCATCTACAATAATTGTCCCATAAGTATGCCGTTTCTTAAATGCAAAATCATCCACTTCAATGATGCTTCCACATGGGACTTCCGGTTGTGTTACATATCGTTTGGTTAACAATCGGATAATGCTGTCACCACTGGTTTTCAGATTCATAGAACGACAGATACGAGCACTACCTTCACAGCTTGTTTCCAATGCCAAAGTGCATATAAAATCTTCACAACGCTCTGTCATACGGCTGTAATAATTCAAAAATCCATCCACATTCTCAACAAAAGTCGTAACATCACAGGAAGAATTGTCGCATTGATACTCGTAAGCATTTACGATTAAATACGTTGTTCTACCCAAAATCGGAAGGTCTTGAAGTTTTCTTTTATAAGTACCATGTTTATGTTCTGAAATCACTCCACACTTGGGACATGTACAGTTTTTTGATTGCACAGAAACATGGATACAAATTTCTTTTTCGTTTTGAATTACTTCTGTGACGCTTATTTTCTCAGGGTAAAATTTTTGTAGATCAAGAGCATCTTTCATTTGTTTCAGCGCCTTCCATAATGACAAAATTTCTAAGATAATTTTATCATTTTAGCACTTTTGTTTCAATTCTATTTACGGATAATTGCGGAAGAGCCTAGCCACACCGGACTGGCGGGTC
>ENA-ORNK01001947-ORNK01001947.1-human-gut-metagenome-genome-assembly--contig:-NODE-1947-length-13024-cov-2.476829_pt1 | contig 13024 bp, 12 predicted proteins | sample MGYA00242115_ERZ509022 | MGnify/ENA primary metagenome ERZ509022 (study PRJEB26280, sample SAMEA2338690) | human gut metagenome | biome: human gut; feature: human-associated habitat; material: faeces...
CCGGGCCATAGATGAGCTTGACGGGATTGTAAAATTCAAACGGGTTCATGAGCTTCCCTCCTTATTCGTACTTCATCTTGCGCCCGCGCGGAATCGTGCGGCGGCGGTAGATGGTCACCACGGCTACGCCCATGATGAGCAGCAGACCCTTGATAACCTGGCCCACTGCGAAACCCGCACCCTGCATGGTCAGGCCGCTGGTCAGCGCGGCCAGCACCAGCGCGCCGATGAAGGTGCCAACCACCTGCGTTTTGCCCAGCTTGAGCACCATTGCGCCCAGAAAGACACAGGTGAAGCCATTGAGGAAGAAGGACGTGCCCATGCTGGGTTGGCCGGACTTGTAGACGGTCAGCACATAGATGATGCCGCCGAAGGCTGCCATGAAAGCGCTGAACACAAACACGCAGGTCCGTACCAGGCCGTTTTTGACACCGCTTTCTTTGACAGCCTGCGGATTTTCGGAAAGAGCGTAGAGGTACTGGCCAAAGCGGGTCTTTTCCTGTACCAGCAGCGCCAGGGCAAACAGCACCACCGCCACCACAAACACCATCGGCAGGCTCAGCGGGCTTTTGGAGAAGAACTTGTACATCCACGTGGAGTTGAGGCCTTTGATGGAGAGCACGGACCCCTTATAGATGATGTTAGCCACAGCGCCGGCAATGGTGGATACGGCAATGGTGGTGATGAGGGAATGAAAGTGAAAGCGCACCACCAGCAGGCTGGTCAAAAGGCCGAAAACCACGCCGCTGAGTAGGCTTACCACCAGGCAAAGGGTGGGATCATAGCGCTGATTGAGCATCCAGGCGAAGATCATGCTGGCGCAGCTGGCCACTTCGGGGAAGGAGCAGTCCATCTCGCCTGCGCCGATTACCCAGGTGAGGCCTAAGACCATCAGAGCCATGGAGCCCGCGGATTTGAAGATGTTGAGCAGGTTGTAGCTCTGGTAAAAGGCAGAGCCGTTGAGAATGCTGAAAACGATAAACATCAGGGCCAGCACGCCCACAAGCGACAGCTCCATCAGGGAAAACGAGCGCTTTTTCATTTGGAGGCACCTCCCGTCGCACGGGCGCGTCCGCCCTGAAAGTTCACCTTTGAGAGCATGATGGCGGCGATGAGGACAAAGCCAGTCACCAGGTTGGACCAGTAGAAGGGAATGTTGATAGAGGTGAAACCGGTAGAAATCACCGTCACCAGCAGCGCGCCCAGAAACGTGCCAGTCACACAGGGTCGCTTGAAGACCGACATGCCGATATACACGGCCGTAAAGCAGGGCATGAGGATACTCATGGTGATTTTGACGTTGCCATAGCCCTGCCGTGCGGTCATAATCATGGCGGCCAGCGCGGCCAGTACGCCACAGATGACATAGGCGGTTATGATGACGCGATTGACGTTCACGCCGCTTAAATAGACGGTCTTTTCCGTGGCACCCACGGCGTAGAACCCACGGCCGAACTTGCTGCGCTCCAGCAGGAAGTAGCAGGCCACCACGACGACCAGCATGATGTATACCGGCAGAGGCACGTCCAGAATGCGCAGCTCGGAAAGGTAATGGGCCTGGGACTCAATGAAGTTTTCCATGATGAAGGCGCCGTCGGAGAAGATATATCCCATGCCAAAACCGATGGAGCCAATGGCAATGGTGGTGATGATATCCGGCAGCTTAAAGCGGCCCACCGCAACACCGGAGATACCGCCCCAGGCAAGTCCGCTTGCCAGGCCCGCCACCACAGCGGTTGCAGGATGCCAGCCTTTGCTGACCAGCCACGCCATGAATACTCCGCTGAAGCAGGCTGTCATATAAAAGGAAATGTCCGAACGGCTGATGGTGATGACAAAGGTCAGTCCCACCGCGGCGATGACGGTGGAGGAAACGGATTTTGCGATGTTGATGATGTTTTCCAGCGACAGGAATGATGGCTGAAGAAGCTGGAAGGTTATCAGCACCGCTATGAACAAAAGGGCGAACAGCGCCACAGGCAGGCGCTGGGGCGTAAGCAGACGCTTCATCCCTGCGTCACCTCCCCGTTTGAAATGGCATGTACGAGCATTTCCTTGAGCGTGGTATCTGCAGCGGCCTTTTCCATGGCTGCATGGCCCTTGTAAACGACCATCACCCGGTCGGCGTTGCCAAGCACCTCTTCCGGCTCGGAGGAGATGATGATGACGGCTGCGCTGCGGCTGAGGCCGCGCATGGTTTCATAGATGGCTGACTTGGCACCTACATCCACGCCCACAGTAGGCTCGGCAAAGATGTACACATCCGCACCCGCGTACAGGCCCTTGGCCACAACTACCTTCTGCTGGTTGCCGCCGGAGAGTTCGTTGACCTTCTTATTGAGGCTTGGCGTGGCGATGGAGAGCTTTTCCACCAACTCGCCGGCATCGGTCTGCTCTCGCCGGCGGTTAATGAGGCCCAGTCGACCCGCCGCCTTGTCCAGGCGGGCGATGGTGATGTTGAAGGCGATTTCCAGGCCGTTGAGGAAGCCCTCCGTCTTGCGGTTGCCGGGCACCAGAAAAATGCCCTTACGGCTGGCCAGCGTCAGATGTTCGCCGTCCTTGAGAATTTCTCCGCCGCTTTCTTTCATGGCCCCGAAGAGAGTCTTGGACAGCTCGTCGATGCCCGAGCCTACCAGGCCGAATATGCCGTAGATTTCGCCGCGCCGGGCTTCAAAGGTGATATCCTGAAACTTGCCCTCCATCGAAAGACCCTTTACACTCAGGCACGGCGATACCGCCACGTCCGTGGGCCGGTCAGGATAGAGCTGGGAAAGGCGTTCACCCAACATCAGCTCGGCGATGTAATCGCTGTCCACCTGTCCGTTTTCGATGTCCTCGTGGCAAACAACCTTGCCGTTGCGGAACACGGAGAAGCTGTCGCATACCTGTGCCACTTCGTCGAGATGATGGGTGATATAAATGATGGAAACGCCCTGCTTTTTGAGTGTATGGACAAATTCAAAGAGAATGTATTTTTCCTTTTCGGTGAGGATGGAAGTTGGCTCGTCGAGAATGAGAATTTTGCAGTTCTTGGACAATGCGCGCAGAATGGCGATGATCTCGCGCTCCACGGGCGTCATCAGATAGACAGGCTTCTCCACGTCGATATCAAAGGGATAACGGCTGACCAGTTCCAGCGCCGCTTGGCGCAGCCTGCGCCGATTGATGGGCGAAAAGATGGACCGCGACGGGCCCTCGCTACCCAGAAAGATGTTTTCATAGCCCGTGTAGCTCTCGATCATCTGGGGGTCTTGATAGACCGCCGAGATGCCGCAGGCCAGGGCATCCTTGGGGGAATGAATCTGACAGGGCTGGCCGTCGATGAGGAATTCACCGGCGTCACGGGTATAGACGCCGGAGAGAATCTTGATCATGGTGGATTTCCCGGCACCGTTGATGCCAAGCAGCGCGCGGGCTTCTCCCTCCCTGAGCGTCAGGCTGGCGTCGCAAAGCGCCTGCATCCCCGCGAAGCTCTTGTCGATTCCTTTCATTTCGAGCTTGTAGCGCATCGTATACCCTCCGCTTGGAAAAATGCGGGGAAGCGGTTTCCCGCTTCCCGCGCTTCAAAATTTGATAACCTGGTTAGATGGTGGGTACCCAGGCAGGATCCAGGCCGTTTTCGGTCAGGCCCTGGTTGAGCAGATCCACGTTGCCGGGCAGGTCGTAGTCCAGAAGCAGCTCCCACATGGTCTTGTCGCCGACCTTGTAGTCGCGCACGCTGTCGATATCCTGGATCATCTTGCTGGTGACGGCATAGCCGGGCACAAGTACCAGGCGCGGCACAGTCTCGCCCTCGTTGTAGGCAGCGGCGTAATCGACCAAAGAGCGGGGCATATCGTAGATATTTTCACCGGCAGACATGATGAAGGAATTCGGGTAGTTGAGCATGTAGGTCCAGCACTCTTCGCCGCCGTCGCAGCCGGTGTAGAGAATCTCGGGGCGGGATTCACCAGTGAGCACTAGGCCCTCAAAGGCCGCACCGTCCCAAGCACACCAAATGGCGCGCAGTTCGTTGGCCGTGTCGGCAGCCAGCCAGGGGCTGATGGTAGCGGAAGGGGTCACAGCGCCGGTGGAGTCCCAGGACCACTGGTAAGCCACCTCGATGTTGGCGTACTTCTCCAGCTCCAGTACGTCACGGGCGCCCAGATCGCGCTGATGCCAGCTCTCGTTGGAGGGAAGCTCGATCATGTCGATTTTGATGGTGTCTTCCGTGCCGTACTTGGCCTGGAGGGTGTCCAGCAAATAGGTCATGGTGGTCTTGCCGCAGGCATAGTTATCAAACAGTACTGTGCTTACCGCATCCGCGCCGGAAACAAAGCCGTCGGAAAGATACACGGAGATGCCGGCGTCGCAGGCCTCGCGCACCACTTCGGCAATACCGGTGGGATCGGAGGGGGTGATGAACAGCGCTTTGGGCTGCTTGGCGATGAAGGCACGAATCTGATCGGTCTGGGCAACGGGGTCTTAGTTGGCGTCCACGATGGAGTAATTGGTCCAGCCGTAGTTCTCAAAGGACTCTGTGAATCCGGTCTTCTGGCGCTGACCGGAGGCGTTCTCGGCCCAGCCAAGGGAGACGGCGTAGAAGTCCTCGGCCACAGCGGCGGCCGCAGCGGTCAAGAGAACGGCCGTCAAAAGGATTGCGAGCAGTTTTTTCATGATGGGTGCCTCCTTGTTATGTTTCTATTTTTTCCGCATCCGCGGATTCAGACGTTGAGACTGTGGAGCAGATCGCCCACATCGCTTTGCAGATCGGCGATACGCTGGAATACCGGCAGCATGGCCGCATAAACTTTGCGTTCGTCAGGGTCCGGCGCAATGGCATCCAGACGGGTATGGATGTCGCGCACACGATCATATCCATCCCACAGGCCACAGGCTACCGCCGCCGCGCCCAGAGAACCGGCGTCCTGACCGACGTTGGTCTGGATGATGGTCTTGTCGTAGATGCTGGCAAACAACGAACGCCAGAAGCGGCTCTTGCCGCCGCCGCCCACAATGAGCATTTCATCCGACAGAGGCGTCTGCGCCTCCAACACATCCATGGCCAGCCGAAGATTCAGGCAGATACCTTCCAGCGTGGCACGCGCCATATCGGCGGCTGTATGACCCAACGTCAAGCCCGTGTAGCACCCTCGTACATGGCTGGAACGGTCCAGACCGGAACCGCCGGCCAGGCTGGGATTGAAAATTAACTTGTGACTGCCCGCGGGTGCCGTGGCGGCCAGGGTCGTGAGAAGGTCATATACATCCTTTTCCTCGCGGCTTGCTTTCTCTTCCAGATGACTGAATAACGTGTTTTTGAACCAGCGGAAGGAGTTCCCCGCCGAGAAGATGCTAGTAGCAGAGGCGAACATGCCCGGAATGCAGTGTGCAAAGACGTAGGGCCGCCGGTCGGCATTGACTACCGGTTCATGGGAGGACACCGCAATCCATGCCGAGGAACCCAGAGAGGTATAACTGTCACCATCGTGCGTGCAGGCCGCACCCAGGCACATGCAGGCGTTGTCCACACCGCCGGCGGCGACGCGCACGCTCTGGGGGAGGCCCATAAGACGGGCGGCCTCCGAGGTAAGGGTTCCGATGACCTCGGCGGACTCCACAATGCGCGGAAGCTTGGCCGTATCCACACCGCAGGCTGCGATGTATTCCTCTACGTAACGACGGTCGCGCAGACTGTAGACACCGCTGCCAGAAGCATAGCTGTGATCAGTCACCATCACGCCGGTCATGCGCAGGTTGACATAGTCCTTCGTGCCCAGAAAACAGGCCGTGCGCTCATAAATACCAGGGTGTTCATCCCGCAACCACATGATTTTGAAAATGCCATAATTGGCAGCCGGAAAGCCGTTGCCGGTGGTGAGATACCAGGTGCGCTCATCTACGCTTTCAAAAAACCTGCGCGCCTGTACCCCGGCACGCCCATCGGACCAGATAGGCGTAGTTTCGGTAAGCAGATTTCCCTTCGCGTCTACGGGTGTAACTCCCAGGCTGTGACCGGAAACGGCCAGGCAAGCGATCTCGTTGCGATTTACGGGAGCGCTGCTCAGTAGCGACTGCGTGCTTTCAACCACCGAACGCCACCAGTCCTCAGGGCGCTGCTCGTGCCACTGCTCACGCGGATAATAGGTGTCGCAGGAAACGAAGGTGCTGGCCAGGGAACGGCCGCTTTCGTCATACAGCGACGCCTTGGTGCCGCCGGTTCCCAAATCATAAGAAAGAATATATGCCATCTTTAGTGCCTCCTTGGCCAGACTTAATACAAATCGTTTTCGCAGCTTTCCAGCGAGAAATCATCCTCGCGCCCCAGGCGTGCATCCACTTCTTTCATGATGGACATGATGGAGCGCAGGCCGATGCCAAAGCGGTCACATCCGGAGTCAATCATCTCCAGCATCGTATCCAGCGTGCGCACGCCGCCCGCGGCTTTGATCTTTGCCGCGTCTCCGATGGTGCTCTTGATCAGGCGAATGGTTTCAACCGTTGTGGGCTTTCCTGCCCAACCTGCCCCGTTTTGACGTAGGTTACGCCAGCGCGTACGGCCGCCTCGCTTGCTTGCCGGATTTCATCGTCCGTAAGGTAGGCGACCTCCAGAATGCTTTTCACCGGATAACGGCCGTCGGCGGCCTCTACCACGGCGCGAATATCGTTTTCCACCATATCGAAACGGCTGCTTTTGGCAGCGCCAATGTTGATGACCATATCCAGTTCATCCACGCCCATGGCAATTTGCTCCTTGGCGCTGGCTACCTTGAGAAATGTGGTATCGGCCCCGGAAGGAAAACCGATGGTAGCACCCACATGGATATCCGGTTCGTCCCTGAGAAAGCTCAGCAGATAGGGCGTAAAGCAGGGGAGGGCAAAGGCGCATACGAAGCGGTAATGCTTGGCAGCAGCTGCTATTTTACGCAGTTCCTCCATGCTTACATCTGCACGCACGCCGCTGATATCCACCCGGCGATGAATAGTTTCAAGGATCTCCGCAGTATTCATGAAATGGTCCCTCCGTTCGTTATCCCCAAATCGTATTTACATTACAACGTCATTATGTTTCGCTGTCAATAGTTGTGAAAAATTTCTTTTCGGGTTGATTTTTATCCGTATTTGCCTTATCAATGGACATAAAAAAGGCCCAGTCATTCAGACTGGACCAAAAAGATCATGATGTTATTGCGCTTTAGGACGCCGCCCTGTCATCTGTACCTCAAACTCATAGCGGCTTCCTAGAATACGGCAGTGGTCCGAACCAACGATGCGTCCGCTGCTGTAGCATACACGTACCAGATAGATCAACGCCGTACCTACCGGTACATCGAGCATGGACGCCTCTTCAAACGTGGCCGAGCGGGCAGAAATACGGTCGCGCGCTGCGTCAATCAAAAGCCCGTACTGTTCTTCCAGAAAGTCGTAAAGGCGGGAGAATTTTCCCGAGTAACTTTGGATGCCGGGCACGAGATCTGGAATCAGATAGTTTTTGAAGATGGCAATGGGCAGGTCATCGGCAATCTGCAAGCGCTGAATAAGGATAACCGGATCACCCGGCTGAATGTGCAATTCACCCGCTACCCGCGCGGAAGCGGGAACGGTATCGATATACATGTTTTTGCAGTAGACCTTGCAGCCCTTGCGTTCCAAAGTTTCGGACAGAGAGGAGACCTCGTTGATGTTCTGAGTGGTATGGTAATCCAGCACCCGTGTTCCGCGCCCCTGCTTTGCTTCAACCAACCCTTCACGCGAGAGCAGCTCTACGGCTTTTCTGACCGTTGTCCGGCTGACAAGAAACTGCTTTTCCAACTCAGGCTCCGGAGGCAAAAGTTCACCCAGAGCATAATCTCCGTCCAGAATTCTACCCCTTAACGTATTATACACACGCACATAGGCGGGTGTTTTGTCCAGCACCATAAGATCCCTCCTGGCAAACTAAAAGGGATAACGACATGATGATTATAGCATCTTCCCGGTCTAAAATCAAGCATTGGGTAAGTTCAGGAAAGAAGATCATTATGCAGCTGCTTTTTATTTATGGGTTGACAAAGTCTATGTGGACTGTTATAATCCAACTTAGTAAAGTTGATTAAGTAAATGAGGAAGCTGCGATGAAACCCTATCTGGCGACAGATTTGAAAGTGTTGAACCGGCAGAGCGTGTATCGGCTGATGGAGAAAAAGGAGGTTATTTCGCGCTCTGAAATTGCGCGGATCACTAACATCAGCATGCCCACCGTTATGAAAATTGCAGCTTACTTTTTGGAAAAGGGCATTGTTTCAGAGGCGGGAGACGGCGTAACGGCCATTGGCCGAAAGCCGCAGATGCTGCGCTTTGAGCCGTCGGCATATTATTCAGTTGGCATTGAGTATGAAGGCGATTATCTGCGGGCAGGCATGGTGGATCTGCGCGGAAGGATTCAGCGGGTTTTTCAGGAACGGGTTGTGGGGCGCTTTCAAGAGGTGGTCAATGATCAGCTGTTTTCTTTGGTAGAAAAGGTGATCAGTCAGTCAGGCGTGCCGCACAGCCGGATTGCCGGAGTTGGTATGGGTGTACCGGCTATCGTCGATGTGGATCGTGTGACGGTATCCGCCGCGCCTACGGTGGGTATTTTGGAGGATGTCGACTGCAAGCCCATACTTGCCGGGCTTTCGCAGCGCCTTGGCCTTCCGCTGTACCTCGAAAATGATACCAATGCCGCAGCATTGGGAGAATATGCTATCAGCGGCCAGGCTGCCGCGACAGATCTTCTGTATGTTTCTCTGGGAACCGGCCTTGGTGCCGGGCTAATCATACAGGGAAAGCTGTGCCGCGGACATCAGAATTTTGGCGGTGAGATAGGTTTTATGGTCTTTGACCGCAACTTTGAAACCGACCCTGCACGGCGGGGCTGGCTGGAAGACAAGATCGGCCTGCAAACCCTGTGCGCAAGGTATCCTTATCTTAAGCAAATTGTGGAAGAGGGTGACGATGTCCAACGCCATCAAAAGGAGCTTTGCGCGCTCGCCGATGAGGTAGGTGGCTACCTGGCCCTTGCCATAACAAATATCAACAGCCTGCTGGATCTGGATACCGTCGTGTTGGGAGGCTATACCACGCGGCTGCTGGGAAACCTTTTGACGGATGCGGTTAACCGGTATCTGGGACGGCTCAGCAGTTGTCACCTGGTATGCAAGCAGCAGCTCTGTCCAGAGCCAAGCATTGTGGGCGCGGCACTTTTGGCTATGGAGCAGAAGCTCCAGGATTTGTTTTCTGAAGGATAAGAACAACATCTTTTTATACCGTTTTACTTAATAAAGTTAACTAATAAATTATATGGAAGTGAGCTGAATACCTTGCAGGATTTTGCCCTCAGACTTGCCCATTGGCATGAAAATCTTGGTTCAAAACGGGTTGTCATTGGCTTTGACGGGTTTATTGATATGCTGGTGCGCCCGGTACGCCAGGGGACAATCGGGAACCATCCGGAGCATTTCCGCACACTGGATGAGTTTGGCGCGTTTGTGTCTGCCAGAAGCGGAAAAAGCGCTTCAATTGAGCTGGACCCGCTTATGGAACGGATCGGCGGAAACGCGCCCAACATGGCGGCCGGCCTGCTGGCGCTGGGCGTGGATACGCGCCTGATGGGAACCGTGGGGTATCCGCAGATTCATCCATTATTTAAAGAAGCGTTCCCGGATGATCAGGTGCTCACACTTGCCAATCCAGGCCAGTCTGTTTCCTATGAATTTGAGGATGGCAAGCTGATGTGCGCCCTCAATCAGGATGTCAACGCGCTGGATTGGAAGATGGTCGAGGTACGGGTGGGGATTAAAGCGGTTGAAGCGTTTTACGAAGGGTGTTCGCTTGCAGCGTTTGTTAATTGGAGCGAGCTTGCACACGCGCAGGAACTGTGGGAAGGGGTGATCGAACACGTATTTGAAAAACGCGGCTTTCCGGAATGGATCTTCTTCGATTTGTCGGATTGCGCGCGCAAAACCGGCGACGAGCTGCGGCGGGTTGCATGTACGATGCGGTTATGCGGCCAGAGAAGCAAGGTTGTGGTAAGCCTGAACGAAAATGAAAAATACGCTCTGGGCCAGGCGCTGCTGAATACGGAAACAATTACCGGCGAAGCACTGCTCGCAGCGCTGGATGGATACGCTGTTGTATTTCATCATTTAAAGGACACCTGCGCCTTTGGAGAAGGCACGTCATGGCGTTTTGAAAACCATGTGGTGCAAATTCCCAAAATCTCAACAGGCGGAGGCGACAACTTCAATGCCGGCCTTTGCGCCGGTCTGCTCGCAGGCCTGCCGGTGGGGCAGGCGGCAAAAATGGGTTCGCTATGTGGCAGCTACTACGTGGAACACGGACAATGCGCCTCGGCCGGGGCGCTTGACCTCTACGCGCAGCAGCACCGCATGCAATAAGTAAGAACAAGAAAAAACAAGGAGGTCTCAATCATGGTCAAAAAGGTACTTGCTCTCATACTCGCACTTGTGTTGCTGACGGCCGCGCGCTCCCCTTCGCCATGGCGGAAGAAGCTGAAATTGACTACAATATCAGCAGAGAGGTACGCGTGTTGGGGCATCTTGCCGATGATGCGCGCCGCAAAATCTTTGCCAATGTTGCTCAAAAGCTCAAGGAAAAGTGGCCCAATATCGAACTGGTTGATGACAACGCCAACGATCATGGCATTAAGCTCAAGCTGGAGCTTTCCAGCGGAAGCGGTCCGGAAATCTTCTCTGTGGACGATCTGCTTCAGCAGGAGCTGTTGCCTTACATCAGCGATATCACCGATATCGTTGAGGAACACAATTTTGTCGAACGTTCTTTGGAAGGCGCGCTGTCTTTCAATAACCAGCGCACGCCCGGCAAGTATTATTCCATTCCCTTCTCCATGAGCCCCTGCGGTTTCTTCTACAACAAGGCCATTTTTGCGGAACTGGGCCTGAGCATTCCCACCACCTTTGAAGAGCTGGAGGCTACTTTGGCTAAGATCAAGGCGGAATCGGACTATCTGCCGCTGGCCAACGCCGGCCTTTCCAACCGTCAAATCCTGTGGCTCATGTATTGCTACGTGATGAATACGGCTGGAATTGATGATGTCCGTGCCTGGTACTTCCAGGAAAGCACCCCTGAATCCGTTAAGACTGCCTGGATTGATGCCTTTGCGCTTCTCAAGCGCTGGTGTGACGCGGGTTATCTGGGAGATGTAAAGACGGTCCTTGGCATTGACCACCTTGTATACATTGCAAACGTATATGGCAAGGGTGATGTTGCCATGGCCTATGATGGCGACTGGCGCATTGCGGACTTTGAAGCCACCGGCATTGAAACGGGAGTCTTCCCCTATCCAGGTGAGTATGGAACCAATGCCGTTGATTTCAGCTGGGCGCTTAATAAGGACTATGACAACGACCCGACCATGCGGGCATTCTTTGCGGACTTTGTAGAAGCGTTCTTCGATCCTGAAATCGTAGGCCAGTTCTATGAGGCGGGTTATACGCCCAGCGTCAAGTTCGAAAGTGAAGGCCTGACGGTCACCCCGTTGCGTGCGGAATTTATGGAAAAGATGGCGGATCAGAAGGTGGGCTACTTCCTGGATAATGCTGCGCCCGGCATGTTTGATGTCCTGACCAAGACGTCCCAGCAGGTAATGCTTGGCGAACTGACGCCTGAGCAGGCATGGGAGCAGATGAACGCCAAATACGAGCAGACGGCCAATCAGGAGTAATTGTGTCTATGACCGGCAGGTTCCCGGGATTCCGGGAACCTGCCGCACGGAGAGGTGAAGCGGCGTGAAGCAGCAAAGCAAAGCAGGCGGGTTGCGAAGCGACCTGATCGCATATTCCATGATTCTGCCGGGAATGGGCATTTTTATCGGTTTTGTGCTGGTCCCCTTTATTCAGACAATCCTGATCAGCTTTACCGATTGGAATGGAATGATGGATTCCTCGCCGGTGGGACTGGCCAATTATATCGAGCTGCTGACCGGAAAGGACAGCATGTTCTATATCGCCCTGAAAAACAACCTGTTCTGGATGGTGCTGGGCACTGTGCTGCCCATTGTTATCGGCGTCTTCCAGGCTAATATTCTTGTCAGGCACAGCCTGCGTGGCTCGAATGTATGGCAGCTTGTATTCTTCATGCCGCAGATTCTCTCTGTCACGGTAACCTGTCTGATCTGGACCTGGCTTTACGAGCCTACCAACGGCCCGATCAATGCCGTGTTGGAGGCGATAGGGCTGGGAATGCTGAAGTCCTCATGGTTGGGTGATCCAGCGCTGGTAATGTGGTCGCTGCTGGGCATCTACATATGGCTTGCCTACGGGTTTGATACCGTGGTGTTCTGCGCTGCTATGCAGGGCGTGGACCCCGCGCTGTATGAAGCGGCCCGTATAGATGGCTGCAGCCGCCGCAGACAGTTCTTTTCCATTACGCTGCCCAGCATTCGTTCCACCATGCTGTCGGCCATACTCCTTCAGATTATCAGCTCTTTCAAAGTGCTGGATGTGGTCTACATTACCACGCGCGGCGGACCGGGCTACAATTCCTATATTCTATCCTATTACGCCTACAGCGAGGGAATCCAGAGCAACCGCGTGGGCTTTTCGGCAAGTATTTCAATTACGCTGGCCGTGCTTTTGTTTACCATCTCCATTATATATAATCACATCACAGAAAGGGTGGAGGAAAAATGAAGAAGCATGGACTGTCGGAAAACGCGCGTCTGTCCGACTATGTGTGGGTCGCTCTTTTCTCTGCCTACTCGCTGCTGCCGGTTCTGTGGGTAGTGGTGACTTCGCTCAAAACCAATCAGGAACTGGTCCGGAATGGACCGCTGGCAGCCCCTCAGGCGCTGCGCTTTGATAACTATATTGAGGCATGGGGTGCCGCGCGGTTTTCATCCTATTTTGTTAACAGCCTGCTGATTGCTGCGCTTACAGTAGGCGGCATTGTGCTTTTTTCCGTGCTGATTTCCTACAGCCTGTGTTATCTTAAGGCAGCACCGCACAATTGCTGAGGCAAGCGCTGTCGAATCACCCATCAGACAGGA
>ENA-ORNK01001956-ORNK01001956.1-human-gut-metagenome-genome-assembly--contig:-NODE-1956-length-12960-cov-13.215653_pt1 | contig 12960 bp, 8 predicted proteins | sample MGYA00242115_ERZ509022 | MGnify/ENA primary metagenome ERZ509022 (study PRJEB26280, sample SAMEA2338690) | human gut metagenome | biome: human gut; feature: human-associated habitat; material: faeces...
TCTGCCGCACCTCGCTCGCCGTATCGGCACTTAGAATTATGCGGTATTGCCTTAAGAAGCTGTTTTATCAGCATTGCGTACCAGATAAAGCCGGTGCGCAATGATGACAAAAAATAGCTTCTAAGGTGTATCGAAAAATGAAAAACAACGATTACCTGTGAAGATTATCTGGGCTTTCGGCCCAGCTGATACACCCTGAATACTCCCCAAGGAGGCCAACCATGATTTATGATATTTTGCAATATGGTGCCGTGGGTGATGGCACCACAAACGATGGCCCTGCCATCCAGAAAGCCATTGATGCCTGCGCGGCAGCTGGCGGCGGCCGAGTGCTGGTGCCGGGCGGCCATATTTACAAATGCGGTTCCATTTTGCTGCACAGCCATGTGGAGCTGCACCTGGAGCACGGCTCCCGCCTGAAAGCCAGCGAAAACAAAGAGGACTTCTTGGAAGTGGAAGCTGCCTACCGCGACCATTACCGCGATACATCGCTCAAAGTGCCCTCTTACGAAAACTGCGAATATGACGGTGAGCCGAAGAATTATTTCATTATGGCTAAGGATGCCGAGGATGTCTGCATCAGCGGCAGCGGCGTAATCGATGGCTCCGAAGAAAACTTTTACGGCGAGATCGATCATAACTTTATTGAGGGAACCTATTACCCGCGCATTCCCATGCTGCTGATGAAAGGTGTGCAGCACCTGACCATCCGTGAAGTCACCCTGACCCGCAGCGCGTTCTGGACCGTGCATATGGTGGGCTGCCAGGATGTGCTGATCGATGGCATCCGCATTTTGAATAACCTGAAAATGGTCAACTGCGACGGCATTGATCCCGACCACTGCCGCAATGTGCGCATCAACAATTGCCATATTGAATCCGCCGATGACTGCATCGTGTTCAAGACCACTGAGAAAAATGCATATCTTGGCCCGTGTGAGAACATTGTGGTTTCCAACTGTACGCTGACCTCCACCAGTGCCGCTATCAAGTTTGGCACCGAGAGCGTTTCGGACTTCCGCAATATTACCGTCACCAACTGCGTTATCTCCCGCACCAACCGCGGCATCTCTCTGATGCTGCGTGATGGCGGCAACATTGAAAACGTGACCTTTGCCAACCTGCACATCAACACCCGCATGTTCTCTGACCAGTGGTGGGGCGAAGCCGAAGCCATCTGCGTGACGGCGGTGGACCGCAAACAGGGCAACAGGGCGGGGCATATCCGCAATGTACATTTTGAAAACATTAACTGCAGCGGCGAAAACGGCATTTTCCTGCACGGAAGCGAGGGCAACAGCCTGGAAGATATCTCGTTCCGTCACATCCGGGTGGACATCCGCAAGCAGACCGCATGGCCCATTGACCATTGGGACCTGCGCCCCAGCGAGGTGCCCGGCATGATTCCCGGAAAAGTGAATGGCTTTACCTGCGTACATGGCAAAAGCATCCGCTGCGAGGACGTCGTTATCCGCAAAGACAGCTCTATGGACCCGTGGTTCGATCAGGATTTCTGCTGGCAGGACACCGAGAATGTGACTGTGATAAAGTGATGATATACAGCGGCAAAATGCCTGTTTGGCGGCCGTAAGCCGCTGTTAATATTCAAAAGTATCCCCGCGGGGCGCTCCGTCCGCCCACGGGCAGGGCCGCAGGCAGCAAAAGCGCCTGCGGCCCTTTTTGCTATCCGTCGGGCGGCCAAGGACGTTATCTCTTACATATGGGGATTGGGTTATTGCATATTTGTACTGCGGTAAGGTTTCTCCACGGCGGGGGCGTTACAAACTTGACAATTTATACCAACCTTTCCCATGCCGCAAAATTGCCCCCAAAATTATCCGCCCAACCCGTGACAGAAAAACTGGAATCCGCTATAATAGGGGTAACCGCAAATCCACATTGCAGGCAACTGCAAGAAAGGGAACCCGATGAACCAAACAACAGCAAACGCCGCAGCCCTTGCGCTGGTTGGCGCACTGGCATTGCAGCTGGCCGCCTGCGGCACGGCGCAGCAGTCTGCCCCCGGACAGGCATCCACTCAGCCGGAACCCGTTACCCTGACCATGAGCTGGTGGGGGGACGATGCCCGCACCGAAACCTACCAGCAGGCCATCCAGGCATTTGAGGCAAAACTGCAATATATTACTGTAGAAACCATCTACGGCACCACCGCTGACGAGGATCAAACCGCCGATGTGATGCAGGTGGACTGGATCTGGCCGGGCCAAAATGCTGACCAGTTTGTTGACCTGAACGAATATAGCGATGTGATCGATCTGGAGCAGTTCAGCCAGAGTGCGCTGGATGCCTGCACAGTGGATGGCGCTTTGCTGGCTGTGCCAATGTCGGTGACAGGCCGCATTTTTTATTGGAACACCTGCACTTTTGAACAGGCAGGGATCGATGCGCCCAAAACCTATGAGGAGCTGCTGACCGCAGGCAACACCTTCCGCGAGGTGCTGGGGGAGGAATATTACCCCCTGGCCATGGATGCAGCCGCCCGCATGAACCTGATGGTCAGTTATCTGGAATCTACCACTGGCAAGGCGTGGGTGGTGGATCGCCAGCTGCAATATTCGGCAGACGAGATCAAAACCGGGCTGGAATTTTTGCAGGCGCTGGAAGAAAACCATGTTATGCCCACCCTTGCCGCCCAGCAGACAAGCGGGACGCTGGACCAGACCCCCATGTGGCAGAACGGCCAGTACGCCGGTACCTTTGCCTGGGATGCCGACGCCGAAACCTACCGCAGTGCGTTAAAAAATGCCAGCGGCTTTTTGGTAGGGGATGAGATCGCCTTTGGCGGGCAGGCCAACGGCGGATTTTCTAAAGTATATCTGGCCCTTGCCATCAACAGCAGCTGCCAGCACACGAAAGAAGCGGCGATTCTGGTCAACTTTTTGCTGAACGAGGATATGGGTGCTTCCATCATGGGCACTGCCTGCGGTTTGCCGGATTCCGTCACTGGCCGTGCGGCTGCCACAGCGGCAGGCCTGGTGAACCCGCTGGTGGTGGAAGCCAACAACCGCATGATGGCTTTTGTGGATTTCCCACTTGACCCCACATTTGAAAGCCCGGCTCTGGCCGCTGTGCCGGACGGCTTGTACGCCGCCGTATTGACTGCCTGCAGCAACGGAGAGCTGACAACAACCCAGGCCGCCGAACAGCTGGCGGAGGGGATAACGGCTATGCTGGATAGAACCGTGGCGGAATAAGCGGCTAAAAGAGCAAGGCAATATCATTCTATCATGCCGCAAGCGTGAAAAGTGTTTGTAGGGGACGATGCTTGCTGCCCCGATAACACTACCAGATAAAAATAAAACTCTCCCTCTGGCCATGCCGGTTTGATCCCGTATATCTGGCCGCCGAGGGAGAGTTTTTTCTTTATTTCTTCTGCTTATTGAAAGTGGGAAAACCGTTTGAAACAAAATAAGAATATGCGCTTGTACGTACTTCTAAAGCGTAAGGCAAACATACTTTACAAACGATATATCGACAAAAACACGGCAAAGAAATGACCCGCCAACCGGCCCCTACACAAAGCACCTTTTGTAAAAGGCTTTGCACGGCCAACTCTGCTATTTTGCTGTCTTCGCATCCTCCCGATCCATCCGTTTCAGCTCCGGCAAAACGGTAATCAGCATTACAATAAAGCACAAACTGCCGCCGATCACGTTGGAAACCGGCTCCGCAGCAAACACGCCGTCGGTGCCCATGCCAAAAGCATAAGGCAGCAGGTAGGTGAGCGGCACCACAATGATGACCTTGCGCAGCAGCGAGAAAAACACCGCGTGGCGGCGCTTGTTCAGCAATTTGAACACTGTCTGGCCCACATATTGCAGCAGCATAAAACCAAAGGTGGAAAAATACAGCTTCATGGCGGGGATGGTATCCGCCTGCAGGGTGGGATCGCTGCTGAAAATGGAGATGAGGAAGTGCGGTGCCAACAGAATGACCGCCCAGATTGTAAGGGTGTATACCAAAGCCATCAGGGCCATGGAGACGGCGGCGCGCAGCACCTTGCGGGGGCGGCGTGCGCCGTAATTGTAGCTGATAATGGGAGAAGAGCCTTCGGTAATGGCATAAATCGGCGTTTCCACCATCTGGCGCACGCTGGAAATGATCGTCATGACCGAGATGTACACATCGCCGCCGGTCACGGACAGCACATTGTTGCAGCAGATCGTCACCACGCTGTTGGTCAGCTGCATGATGAAGCCCGCTGTGCCAAGGCTGACGATATCGCCGATGCAGCGCCTGTTGGCGGGCAGCTGACGCAAGGGCAGCGGCTGCACGCGGTATTCCGACTTGCAGCGCAGGAAATACACCACAAACGCCGCCGAAAGCAGCTGCGAAAGCACCGTGGCAGCCGCCGCGCCGCGGATGCCCATGCCCAACACAAAGATAAACACCGGGTCCAGCACCAGGTTGGCCGCTGCGCCGATCACCACGCTGAGCATACCGGCTGTGGCATAGCCCTGCGCATTGATGAACGGGTTCAGCCCTGTTGTGAGCATGGAAGGGTAGGTGCCCAGCAAGTACAGCATCAGGTACGGCAGCGCATACTGCAATGCTTCCGGCGAAGCACCGAATAAGACCAGAATGGGCTGGGCAAACAGCAGGCCAATGACCATCAATACACCGGCGCAGCACAACAACAGCGTGCAGGCCAGGTTCAAAATCAGCCCGGCACGGGCCTTATCCCCGCTGCCGCGGGCGATGGCGAACAACGGTGCGCCGCCGCTGCCGAACAAATTGCTGAACGCCGTAATAATGACAATAATGGGGAAGCAAAGCCCCACCGCGCCCAGCGCCGCCGTGCCGATATCCGGGATGCGCGCAATATAAATGCGGTCCACAATGTTATACAGCAGGTTCAGCACCTGCGCCACCAACATGGGTAGCGCTGCCTTCAAGATGTTTTGTGCAATGCCGCCGTGTTCAAAGTCGATCTGCCGCATGGGGAATGGTTCATCCTTTCCGTTTTCACAATACCAGTTTCAAGTATAGCATAAACCCGCCCGCAAATACAAAAAATCCCCGCACAAGGCCGCATAACGCAGCCTGTGCGGGGAACTTTTCTCAGCCGGAAGCTTCGGATGTCTCCGGCTCCACGGCTTCCACTTCTTTGATCATCATCTCGTTGCCCTGCAGCAGGTGGGTATGGGGGCTTTGGCAGTGGGGGCAGGTGCGGCCATGGGGCACGGTGGGGTACTGCTGGCCGCAGTCTTCGCACAGGGTAATGGCGGGGATCTGCTCCACGGTCAGCGCGGCGCCGGGCAAAATCTCTGATTTGGCGGCGGCCCATTTCCAGCAGTCCTGCAGGTAGCTTTCCACCACGCCGGAAACCTCGCCTAATTGCAGTGTTACCCGCTGGATGCGGGCAACGTGGTTTTCTTTGGCCACATCCTCCACCGTGCGGATGATGTGGAACACAATGCCAAGTTCGTGCATTTACTTATCCTTTTTCCCAAAGCGGATCTTCACTTCGCGCTTTGCCATGTAAGGCAGAATGGCCTTGAACTTATCTTCCGACCGCACCATGGTGCTGCATTCGGGCAGGTCGCGGTGCAGGTGGATGGCATCGAATTCACACTTGGTGGTGCAAACGCCGCAGCCAATGCACTTGTTGGGGTCCACCACGCTGGCACCGCAGCCCAGGCAGCGGGCTGTTTCGGTTTTTACCTGCGCTTCGGTCAGGGTCAGGTGGGCATCCCGGAAAGAACGGTGCGCGTCGATGGCATCATCCATTCCGGCTGCCTGGCGGGGTGCGCGGTCATAATCGCCAAGGGCCAGATTGGTTTTATCCAGCTCATAAAAATCGCGGCGGTTGCGGCCAATGGTCAGGCTGGTGTTGGGCTGCACAAAACGGTGGATGGAGATGGCGCCCTGCTTGCCTGCGGCAATCGCATCAATAGCAAAGCGCGGGCCGGTGTACACATCGCCGCCCACAAAGATATCCGACTGGGCAGTCTGGTAAGTCATGGCATCGGCCACAGCGCCCTGGCCGCGGCCAAGCTGCACGGCTTCGCCATCCAGCAGGTTGCCCCACTGGATGCACTGGCCAATGCTCAGCACAACATTGTCACACGGCAGGGTAATCGTCACGCTTTCATCATAGGTGGGGGCAAAGCGGCCCTCGGCATCGTACAGGCCGGTGCATCTTTTCAGCACCACGCCGCACACATGGCCGTCCTTTGTCAAAAATTCCTTGGGGCCGTACCCGCAGCGGATGGCAGTGCCCTCTTCCTCCGCCTCGGCGATCTCTTCAGCGGAAGCGGGCATCTTTTCCCGCGGTTCCAGGCAGACCATCGTTACATCGCTGGACCCGCAGCGCAGGGCAACGCGGGCGGCATCAATGGCAACATTGCCGCCGCCGATTACCACGGTTTTGCCGGTCATTTTGTGGCTTTCGTCCCCGCCCACAGTGCGCAGCAGCGCAACGGCGGTCTGGATGCCCGCAGCGTCCTCGCCGGGAACCCCTGCTGTGCGGCCGCCCTGGCAGCCGATGGCGAGATAGAACACCTTGTATCCCTGGGCACGCAGCTGGGCAAGGGTAACGTCCTTGCCAACTTCCACACCGCAGCGGATGGTAACACCCAGCTCCCGCAGGATGTCAATTTCCGCGTCAATCACATCTTTTTCCAGCTTAAAGCTGGGGATGCCGTACCGCAGCATGCCGCCAGGGTGTTCGTTTTTCTCAAATACAGTCGGGCGGTAGCCCTGCAGCGCAAGGAAGTACGCGCAGGAAAGCCCGGCCGGGCCGCCGCCGATGATTGCAATTTTTTGCGGCCACGGCCCCTGCAAAGAGGGCTGCACCACCGGCGGAACATAGCGGTGGGCGGCGTTCAGGTCCTGCTGGGCCACAAACTTTTTCACGGCATCAATGGCCACTGCCTGGTCCACGGTGCCGCGGGTGCAGGCATCCTCGCACCGGCGGTTGCAGATGCGCCCGCACACGGCGGGGAAGGGGTTCTCCTTTTTGATCAGCGCCAGTGCATCGCGGTAGCGGCCCTGCGCGGCCATTTTCAGGTAGCCCTGCACCGCAATGTGGGCGGGGCAGGCGGTTTTGCAGGGGGCGGTGCCGGTATCATAGCAGTTGATGCGGTTTTTATCGCGGTAGTCCACCGCCCATTTTTCGGGGCCCCACTTTACAGTGTCGGGCAGTTCCTGCTTGGGGTACTGCACCGGGCCGTTTTTGGTGCACAGCTTCTGGCCCAGCTTAACGGCACCGGCGGGGCAGAACTCCACGCAGCGGCCACAGGCAACGCAGTTTTGCGGTTCCACTTTGGCAACGTAAGCCGAGCGGCTCATGTTGGGGGTGTTGAACAGCTGGCTGGTGCGCAGGGCGTTGCAGACGTTGACATTGCAGTTGCAGATGGCAAAAATCTTGTTCTCGCCGTCAATGTTGGTGATCTGGTGCACAAAGCCGTTGTCCTCGGCTTTCTGCAAGATCCGCATCACTTCGTCATAGGTCACATAATGGCCCTTGTTGGTTTCCACCAGATAGTCCGCCATATCGCCCACGCCGATGCACCAGTCATCCGGGTCATCGCCGCAGCCTTCGCCCATGGCGGCGCGGGACATACGGCAGGAACAGGGGCCGGCGGCATACTTGCCCTGGTATTTTTTCAGCCAGTGGGAGATGTGTTCGATATCCAGTGAGTGGTTTTCGGTCTCGATGGCTTTTTCGACCGGGATCACGTGCATGCCAATGCCTGCGCCGCCTGGGGGTACCATGGCGGTAATGTGTTCCAGCGGCAAAAAGGTCATCCGCTCAAAAAAGGCGGTCACTTCGGGGTGGTCGGCAATCTGCTGTTTGTTCATGTTAAAGAACTCGGCGCTGCCGGGCACAAACATGGGCAGAATGTACTGTTTTTCGCGGCGGGGGTTCTCCCAGTTGTATTCCAACAGGCCAACGCAGCTCATCTGATACAGCAGGGGCTCCAGCTCTTTGGCGGGTTTGCCGGTGGCTTTTTCCAGTTCCGGCAGGGTCATTGGCTGGCGCACCTTCATTTTCAGGGCAACATCGGCCATTTCGTCAGTCACAATGCTGGCCAGACCCCAATATTCGGGGTCCTCCACCGTCAGGCGGCGCAGCTTGGCGGGCACACGGTCGGTGATCATCTGCCCCAGCTTCATAATTTTTTCCCGCGGCTTTGTGTCCTTGGGGATCTTGAACGGCAGCTTGCTTTCGTCCAGTGGGAAAGCGGTCGGTTCGCTCATGGCTTGCTCCTTTTATTGCTCTGTGCATGTTCTGCTTCGTTTGCATTGCTTTGCAGGCGGTCCGGGTTTGCTGTGCCCTTATGCCTGCCACGCTTTCACCTGCTCCCGCAGCCAATCGGTCCATTCGGCAATGCCCTCGCCGGTTTTGGCGCAGATGGGGATGACCTTTGCGTTGGGGTTGCGCATGGCGATATATTCCCGGCATTTGTCCATATCAAAATCAAAATACGGCAAAACGTCAATTTTGTTGATAAGAACCACGTCGCATACCTGAAACATCAGGGGGTACTTCAATGGCTTATCGTCCCCTTCGGGCACGGATAGGATCATCGCGTTTTTCACCGCACCGGTGTCAAACTCTGCCGGGCAGACCAAGTTGCCCACGTTTTCCAGCACCACAAGGTCCACATCCTGGGGGCCAAGGCCCTCCAGCCCCTGGCGAGTCATCTCGGCATCCAGGTGGCACATGCCGCCGGTGTGCAGCTGGATGGCTTTTGCCCCGGCAGCGGCAATGGCTTTGGCATCCACATCGGAATCAATGTCCGCTTCCATCACACCGATGCGCAGCTCATCTTTCAGCGCGGCAATGGTGCTGCGCAGGGTGGTGGTTTTGCCGCTGCCCGGTGCGCTCATCAAATTCAGCAGAAAGATCTTTTTCTCTTTCAGGCTCTGCCGCAGCTGGGCGGCCTGTTCATCATTGGAAGCAAAAATGCTCTGTTTTACTTCCAGAATTTTCACGTTGTCCATGGGGGTGCTCCTTACATGTGTTTATCGCAGTATACTCTTGTTAACAGTTTAACATCCGGGTGGCGAAAGCGCAATGTTAAACGGAGATTTTGGTATTCCCGCCAAATTGGGCAAAAAGAAGCAGGCAGAATGACGGAACGCCGCCACACTGCCTGCAGGGAAAGATAAGGCAACACCGCACAATTCCCGCCTTGCGGCTTAAGCACCGCTCCGGCAGATGCCGTGCCTCGCTCGCCGTATCGGCACTTAGAATTATGCGGTATTGCCATAAGGTTTTATAAAAAGCGGGGGGATCAATTCCATGCAAAAGTTGCCATGCCGTAAATATAAATGAACGCAATGGCGGCGGGCACCACAAAGCGGAAGATCGGCTTCATCCAGGGCTGCACTTTTAAGCCTTTGCCGGTGTTGGCCTCCTGAACAAAAGCGTCCCACCCCCAACCGAAAGAGTTGCAGCAGAACAGCGCCAATACCAGTGAACCCAGCGGCAAAATGTTATTGGAAACAATGAAATCCCACAGATCCAGCCAGGCCGTGCCCGCGGCAAACGGCTGGAAATGCAGTACACTGTAGCCCAGCGCGGTGGTCAGCGCCAACAGAAAGATGCCCACGCCACACAGCAAAGCGCCCTTGGGGCGGCTTAACCCGGTCAGCTCCCGCACCATGGCAAGGATGTTTTCGCACACGCCCAACACGGTGGAAAGTGCGGCAAACACCATGAACAAAAAGAATAGCGTGCCCCACCAGCGGCCCCCGGTCATGTTGTTGAACACGGTAGCCATGGTATCAAACAGCAGGCTGGGCCCGGCGTTCACTTCCAGCCCATAGGTAAAGCAGGCGGGGAACATGATAATGCCGGCCAGCACCGCAACCAAAGTATCCAGCACAATAATGTGGACGGATTCCCCCATCAGGGAGTGTTCTTTTTCAATGTAGCTGCCAAAAATCGCCATGCCGCCCATGCCAACGGAAAGGGTAAAGAACGCCTGGTTCATGGCGCCCACCACAACGCTGCCATCGATCTTTCCAAAATCCGGCACCAGGTAAAATTTCAAGCCTTCTGCCGCGCCCGGCAGGGGCAGGCTGTGCACCGCCAGCACCAGCATCAGCACCAACAGGGCCAGCATCATATATTTGGTAATGCGCTCCAGCCCGCCCTGCAGGTTAAAGCTTAAAATGGCAAATGCTACCACAACGGTCACCAGCAAAAACACCACATTCACCGTGGGGTTCGTAATCATCTGGGTAAATCCGAAATCTGCGTTTTGGCCGGTAAGGAACTTGATGAAATAATAGATGATCCACCCGGTCACCACGGTGTAAAATGCCATCAGGGCAATGTTGCCAATCAGGCTGGCAATGCCGAAAATGCCCCACTTGCAGCCGGGCTTTTCCAACTTCTGGTACATGCGGATAGGGCTGGCCTGCGCTGCACGCCCAACGGAAAATTCCATCGTCATGGCGGGCAGACCCAGTACGACCAGACAAATAATGTACAGCAGCATAAAACTGCCGCCGCCGTTCTGGCCGCACATCCAGGGAAATTTCCACACATTGCCGCAGCCAATGGCGCAGCCGGCTGACAGCATGATGAAGCCAAGCCGGCTTCCGAGCCGTTCACGATTTTGCATAAACTTATATTGTTTTCTCCCATTTTTATTTGTGCTGCCGCGCGGGAAAAGGCAGCGGCCCGCACGGCAGCATAGGATAACCGCTACCATATTAAATCCATATTAGCTTACCACACTGCCATGCCAACTGCAAGCGATTTAAAGTTGTAAACCGACAAAATACAAAAACGCGCCCCGCGGCCATCCGTTCTTTGCCCAAAGCCGATGCCGCGCAGGTGCCCATTGTTGCCATGACGGCCAACGCCTTTGCCAAGGATGTGCAGCCGGCCAAAACCGCCGGTATGAACGAGCATGCCGCCAAGCCGCTGGATAGGAAATGCTTGTGTGAGATTTTGCACCGGCGGCTGTAAGGACGCCTAGGAAGGCCGAAAAAATTCGGCAGAACATACAAACAGCACCTTGCGCTTTTGGATGCAATGTGCTACAATGAATCAGAAACTGAATATAAAACAGCAGGTGCCTTTCATTGTTTGCCGGGCGGCTGAGCCTTCCGGCGCTCTGGAAAGGGTAAAAGGGAAGCGGGTGCAAATCCCGCACGATCTCGTCACTGTGATAAGGGAGCCTGCCGCCAGGGTGCATTTGCACCGGTCACTGAGCATTGCTTGGGAAGGCGGCGGCAGGCGTTGAGCTTTCAGCCAGGAAACCTGCCCGCTGTTGGTACGGGAGCATTGCTCCAGATCACGAGGAATTGGTTGTACCTGAAAAGCTCATGGAAAATCCGGGGGTCTTTTTGCGTTGCCGTTCTGCACACAGAAAGACCCTCGTTTTTTTGTGACAGTTTTGTCTGCAAAGCTGCTGCGCCTGGGTTTTGTTTCCTGTACCTGTTTTTCAACAAATGGATTTGCCATAGGAGAAAGGAAGCAAAACACATGAAACACAACAACCTGAAAAAGCCCGCTGCCGTGCTGACCGCACTGGCTCTGGCCGCCGCCCTGCTGGCTGGCTGTGGTGCGGCATCTGACAGCATGGCTGCCAGCAGTGCTCCCGCCGAAAGCGAGGCTGTAAGCACCGAAACACCCGCTGAAAGCGCAGACGAGGGAGATGCAGACGAAGTGGCCGCAAAGAAATGTGCAGACCTGATCGATGCCATCTATGTGCAGGAGCGCACCGATGACACCGACGCCCAGTGCGAAGCTGCCAAGCAGGCATGGGACACCTTGACCGATACCCAGAAAGAGCTGGTGGAAGGCGAGAACGCTGACCCCGACTACTTTGGCCGCAATACCGGCGATGCCAACCTGGACGATTCCCGCAATGGGGATGAGATCGGCGAAAACGAACTGCTGGTCGTCAGCTTTGGCACCTCCTTCAACAGCAGCCGCGTGGCAGATATCAAGGGCATCGAGGATGCCCTGCAGGCCGCTTACCCGGATTGGTCCGTCCGCCGCGCTTTCACCGCACAGATCATCATCAACCATGTGCAGGCCCGCGATGGCGAGAAAATCGATAACATGAAGCAGGCTCTGGACCGCGCTGTTGCCAACGGCGTTAAGAACCTGGTTGTTCAGCCTACTCACCTGATGCACGGCGCTGAGTACGACGAAATGTGCGAAGCTGTGAACGAGTACGCGGATAAGTTCGAAAGCGTTGCCATTGCTGAGCCCCTGCTGGGCGAAGTTGGCGCTGACGCTACCGAAATCAACGCTGATAAGGAAGCTGTTGCCACTGCCATCACCACCGAGGCTGTTGCCGCCGCTGGTTATGATGACGCCGCCGCTGCTGCCGCCGATGGCACTGCTTTTGTGTTCATGGGCCACGGCACTTCCCACACCGCAAAGATCAGCTACAGCCAGATGCAGATGACCATGCAGACCCTGGGCTATGACAATGTGTTCATTGGCACTGTTGAGGGCGAGCCGGAAGACACCGCCTGCGAGGCTGTGATCGAAAAGATCAAGGAAGCCGGTTACACCAAGGTTGTCCTGCGCCCCCTGATGGTGGTTGCCGGTGACCATGCCAACAACGATATGGCTGGCGATGACGCAGATTCCTGGCTGAGCCAGTTCAAGGCCGCCGGCTGCTTTGACAGCGTGGATACCCAGATTGCCGGTCTGGGCGAAATTGCTGATGTGCAGCAGATCTACATTGACCATACCAAGGCCGCTATTGATTCCCTGAATGGCTGATTTATGATGCATACTGCCCGGAAGGATCAACGTCTTTTCGGGCAGCTTTTGTTTTGTGCGGACTGGGGGAAACGCTGTGCGCCAAAATGGGGCTGCGCTGCGGCTGTGCCGCGTCCCCACGCTTTTCTTTGAATCTTTAGCCCCTCTCGCCAAACCATGCAGTGCCCCCGCTAACCTAAGGCAACACCGCACAATTCCCGCCTGACGGCTTAAGCACCGCTCCGGCGGCT
>ENA-ORNK01001958-ORNK01001958.1-human-gut-metagenome-genome-assembly--contig:-NODE-1958-length-12949-cov-2.825112_pt1 | contig 12949 bp, 12 predicted proteins | sample MGYA00242115_ERZ509022 | MGnify/ENA primary metagenome ERZ509022 (study PRJEB26280, sample SAMEA2338690) | human gut metagenome | biome: human gut; feature: human-associated habitat; material: faeces...
TTTTTCTTCGTTTTTCTCCGTTTTTCTTGTTTTTTCTTACCTTGACTTTTAGAAAATATTACCTTTTTATTGTAATTTCATTGAAAGTAATTTACTTATTCCGTTTTCCTCCATTGTAACACCATAAATACTATCTGCTGCTTCCATTGTACCTTTTCTATGTGTTATTACTAAAAATTGTGTAATTTTACTAAATTTTTTTAAGTATTCAGCATATCTAAATACATTTACATCATCTAATGCTGCCTCAATTTCGTCTAATATACAAAATGGAGCTGGATTTATTTTAAGTATTGCAAATAAAAGTGCAATTGCAGTAAATGCCCTTTCTCCACCAGATAAAAGTAGCATATTCTGAAGTTTTTTTCCTGTTGGCTGTACTTGTATATCTATTCCACATTCCAAAATATTATTTTCGTCTTCTAGCCTAAGTTCTGCTTTTCCTCCTCCAAATAACTCTATAAATACTTCATTAAAGTTTTTATTTATAATTTCAAATTTCTCTTTAAATTGCTTTTTCATTGTGTCTGTCATATCTGAAATTACCCTTCTAAGCTTTGTCATGGTATCTTCTAAGTCTAATCTTTGTTCATTCATAAAGTCATATCTTTCTTTCAGCTTTTTATATTCTTCAATTGAATCTATATTTATACCACCCAACTCTCTTATTCTATTCCTAATTTCATTTACTTGTTTTTGAGTTTGAGCTACATTTTCTGGCATCTTATAGCCTTTTGCTGTATTTGGTGTTATTTCATATTCATTCCAAAGCTCATTTACATAATTTTGTATTTCTTCTTCTACTTTTGTCTTTTTTATGTCAATTTTTACAATTTGCTCTTTTAGTCCATCTATTACACCAAATTGATTTTCTATATCTTCTTCTACCTTATTTAGCCTATTATTTTGCTCTATTCTCTCATTTTTTAACATTTCTATATCTCCAGAACTATTGGCAATTTCTCTTTTTATTTCTTCTATTTGATTTTCTAAACTTCCTATTTGTTTTCTTAGTTCTTCTGTTTCTTTTACAGTATAGTCAATGGTTTCCTCTTTCTTTTCTATACTTGCCTTACTATTTTCTATATCGCTTTCTATTCTTGCAACTAATTCGTCTATTGAATTTTTACTTTCGTCAAAAGAAGATACTGAAATTTTTAAGTTAGTAATATCAAAATTCAAGTCATCTATATATTTCTGGTTATCTTTGTTTAACTCTGCAAATTCTCTTATTACAACATTTAACTCTTCTATTTCTTTACTTAATTTTTCTATTTCTTGCTCTTTTTCCACTCTTACATTTACAATATTTTCTTTTTGTTCTCCAATAGATGCTTTTTCTGTTTTTAACTTATTTAATCTGTCTTCTAGTTTTAATATTTCGCTTTCTATAGACAACATTTTCTGCTTTTCTGTTGCATAAACAACCTCTATATCTTGAAGTTCTTTTTCTAGCTTTGCAGTCTCTTCTATTACATCTGCAATTGATGCAGAATATTTTTCTTTTTCTGCTGCCTTTTCCTTAGATTGTTTTTGTAATTGTTCTATTTCTTTTGCTAAATCTTCTATTTCTCTGCTTCTTCCTAATATATTTACAGTTTTTTGTGTTATAGAACCACCTGTAATTGCTCCAGAAGGATTAATTATATCCCCTTTAGTAGTGACTACTCTAAAAGTATAATTATTCAGCTTAGATAGTGAAATTCCAGTTTCCATGCTATCTACAATAACTGTTCTTCCTAACAAATTATATACAATCTGCTCATATTTCTTATCATATTTAACTAAATCTGATGCAATTCCTACAACACCATTTATTCCATTTGTTACAACTTTATCTATTTTTTTACCTCTAACAGAAGTTACTGGTAAGAATGATGCCCTACCTAAATTGTTGTCTCTTAAATGTTTAACTAGTTTTTTTGCATCTTCTTCTGTTTGAGTTACTATATTTTGTAATGATTGGCCCAATGCCATTTCTATTGCTATTTCATAATCTTTTGGTACATTTATTAAATTAGCCAAAATTCCATGCATACCTTTTTTTAATTCTGCATTTTTGTCGCAATCTAACAAAAGTGACCTAACACTTTTAATATAGCCTTCTTTTTCTTTTTCTGTCTCTATTAAAAATTTATGTCTAGAATCTTTCATTCTAATTTCATATGCTAATTTATTTATTTCATCATCAAAATCTTTTACTTTTTGCATAGCTGTTTCTTTTTGTTTTATCATATTTTGTAAATTTTCATTTGATTTGTTTCTTTTATCTTCTAATTCATAAAAACCTTGTGATAGTTGTTGTTTTTCATCTCTTTTTAAGTCAAGTTCTGAAATAGTATCTTGCACTTCTAAACTAACAGTTCTTTCTCTTTTTTCTAAGTTTTCATAGTTTTGTTTTTCTACATTTATATCTGATGTAAGCTCATACCTTTTATCTGTATTACTTTCAACAATTTGCTTTTTATCTTCTATTTCTTTTTCCTTTTCAGTTAGCTTACCACTTAATTCTGCAAGTTCTTTTTCTTTTTCTTCTAGTTCTTTAACGTATTTTTCTTTATTTGTATTTAAGCTTTCTTTTTTATTTAACTTTTGCTTTTTCTCTTCTTCTAATTCAGAAATTTTTGCATTTGCTGCTTCTATTTCCTTTTCTAATCTTTGCTCATTTACTTGGTTATTTTGTATTCTTTCTTTAGAAATTCCTATTTCTGAATTAATTTTCTCAATTTTATTACTACTTTCGAAACCTAAATTCTGCTTTTCTTCAATTAATTGTATTATTTCATCTATTCTTTGTTTTATAGCAGATTTTTCTTCTTGAAATTTTTCCATTTTTAAGCTTTCATTATTATTTTGCTCATTTAAAATTTGTACATCTTTAATTATTTGTTCTAATTTCTCTTTATCCACATTAATATTGTGTACAAATAAGCCAACTTCTATAGATTTTAACTCTTCTCTTAAATCCAAATATCTTCTTGCTTTTTCTGCCTGTTCTTGTAATGGTTCTATACTAGTTTCAATTTCAGAAAGTATGTCATTTATTCTTAATAAGTTTAACTTCGTTTGTTCCAATTTTTTCTCAGAGTCCTGTTTTCTTACTCTATATTTAACAATACCAGCTGCTTCCTCAAATATATGACGTCTATCCTCTGATTTATTACTTAAAATTTCGTCTATTTTTCCTTGACCTATTATACTATAGCCGTCTTTTCCAATTCCTGTATCCATAAACAACTCTAGAATATCTTTTAGCCTGCATGGAGTTTTATTTATAAAATAACCAGTTTCTCCACTTCTATATATTTTTCTGGTTACAGTAACTTCTGTATATTCAATTGGAAGCTGTCTATTACAATAGATACTTCTGCAAATCCTAAAGACTTTCTTGCTTGTGTTCCTGCAAAAATAATATCCTCAGACTTTGCTCCTCTTAAAGACTTCATACTTTGCTCCCCAAGTACCCATCTTATAGCATCTGAAATATTACTCTTTCCTGAACCATTTGGTCCTATAACTGCTGTTATCCCTGGTTTAAAGTCCAACACAGTTCTATCTGCAAATGATTTAAACCCTTGTAATTCCATTCTTTTCAAATACATCTATTTCACCTATTCTTTCGATTATTTATATAATTACAATATTATACTTTTCTCGTATATCAGTAATTATTTACTTTATTGGATTTAGTATAGTAATAAACTTTTATTTTAAACTACACCATTTTAATTGTTACTATTTAATAAATTAAAACAATCTTTTTATAATATCATTGCATTTATTTATAATTTCTTTTACATCTATATTTTTTATATTTCTATTTTCCATTAATATTTCGCCTTTTACTATAGTTGTGTCTACATTTTTCCCACTTGTATTATAAACTAGGTTAGCTATTTTATTTAAATTTGGTACCATTGTAATATTATCTAAACTTTCTTCTATATTAACTAAAATTATATCTGCATCCTTGCCTTCTTCAATTGAACCTATTTCGTCTTCTTTTTGCAATGCTTTAGCTCCATTTATAGTAGCCATTCTAATTACATCTTTAGCATTTATTCTTTCTTCATTTTCATGAATTCCACCTTGAATTAAACATGCTACTCTCATTGCTTCAAACATATCTAAATTACTACCAGACCCCTGTCCATCTGTTCCTAAACATACATTTATATTATTTTTTAAATACTTTGTTATATCCGCTATTTTGCAACCTAACCTCATATTAGAAACTGGGTTATGTACAATAGCTATATCCATATCTTTTAATATATTTAAATCATCATTATTTATTTTAACTCCATGTGCCAAAATTGTATGAATATTACTGAAATACTTTTTTAATACTTCTATTGCTGTCATTCCATGCTTGTTTTTTATATCTTCTATCTCGTCTATACTTTCTAAAAAATGAATATGTACTGGCAAATTGTATTTTTTAGAAAGCTCTTCACTTTTTTCTAAAGCCGCTTCTGAACATGTATACATACTATGTGGAGAAACCGTATATGTTATTAATTCATTTTCTTTATTTCTAGTTTCATATAAATTTTCAAATTCTTTAACTCTTTGTTTAAATCCATTTTCTCCATCTGAGTCCATAAGAACTCTTGTAAGTACAGTTCGTACTTTTGAATCTTCTGCTGCTTTACGTATGGCATTAGAAATAAAGTAATGGTCATTTACACAAGTAGTTCCTGTTGAAATCATTTCTATATATGAAAGCATACTTGCATAATAAACATCTTCTTCTGTTAATTTATCTTCTACCGGCCATATTTTATCTTCAAGCCATTCATATAATTTGTACCCCTCTGTTGTTTCTCTAAATATACTCATTGGTATATGTGCATGTACATTAATAAGACCTGGCATTACTATTTTATTTGTTGCATCTATAATGTGTAAATTTTTTAAATTATTATCTTTTCCTTCAGAAACACTAATATTATATTCTTCATATATTTTACTTTTTTCATCATCTAAAAAAATTTTTTCAATTTTTCCATTCTTTATAAAAACATTTATCTTTTTTATTACTACATCATTATTTTCAAATAATAAGACATTTCCATTTTTAATTAAGACTTCTTCCATTTAAAGCCTCCTTTTCCTTTTAAAATCATACTATAAAAATACAAAAAAAGCAATGTAAAAATACATTGCTTTTTGTAGATTTTTTATAATTTATATAACATATAATTTATATTTTTTTACTAAAAACCTTTTATCCAAAATTTATTTTCTTTACCTATATGCATTGAATTGGAATTGCAATATTTTTATTATCTAAAGGAATTATTTTATCTACCATACAAATAACTCCACTGTTTCAAATATGTTCCCATTAATAGCGCTTTTTTCTAAAGTTTTTGCATCAGAATATCTTGCTAAATAACATGCAAGCCCAGTATCTGTAAAATACATTTTTGGAGTCTTTATTGCTCTAGTAGCTGGATTATTTGAATATGGTTGTAATAAAAATATTAAACCTGAAGTTTGTAAATATGAAAACCAACTTTTTGCTGTTTTATTGTCTATTTCTGCGTCTCTTGCTAAATTATCGTAATTCAACTCTTGACCTGTTCTTGCTGCTACTGCAGACATAAATGTAAGAAATTTAGTTTCCTCTTTAATTATAATTAAATTTCTAATATCTCTCTCCAAATATGTCCTTAAATATCCATTATAAAATCTTTCTGTACTAATATTTTCATTTTGGTATAATGCTGGAAAAGAACCTCTTATAATTTTTTCAAAAACTTCTAATGTTTCTGGTCTAGGATATTGCTCTCTTTCTTTACATCTTTTAGATGTAGGTAAAAAATAATCTTGATCTTTACCAATTATCTTACTATAAGATAGGCCATACATATCAATAATTCCAACTCTTCCTGCCAAACTTTCGCTTACATTTTTCATCATTGTAAACATTTGTGTTCCAGTTAAATAATATAAGCATGTGCTAGGTACATCACTTTTTAATGCCTCTAATCTAGCTTGGTCTACTTTCATTTTTATATATGGTAATAATTCAGTTGCATATTGTATCTCATCTATTATTAATGGTGGTTTATGATTTTCTAAAAACAAAGCAGGGTCTTCTATTGAACTTTTTCTCTCTAATGGGTCATCTAAACTAACATAATTAACTTTATCATTAGAAAGCTTTTCTAATATGGTTATCTTTCCAACTTGTCTAGGACCACATAAAAGAATAACAGGAAAAGACTTAATATTTTCTACTATATCTTTTTCTAATAATCTTTTAATATATACCACCTTCTTTTGTATTTTTTCACTTATATTTTATCATCTTTTTGTGCGAAAAAGTTATTTTTTTCTCAAAAAAACATAGCAAATTTTTATTGATTTTGCTATGTTTTTCTTTTCTCTCATTTTTTATTCGTTACCACTATCTAACATGGTACTTTTCTTCTAGGTACCTAATGTATATGGACTATCTGAAGTGCCATTTCCTCCTGTAATTTTGATACCTGGTTTTAGTGTAAATACTGGTCGAAGTCCATAATTATAACCATGGGAATCAATACGATCTTCAAAATTTACATAACAGAAAACTAAATTCCACCATCCGATAGCCATTTGTGATACGTATAGCAAAGTTAACATACTCTTTAAAATCTTGTGATTCAACCAATCGAGATGCTAAATAATAGTTTTCACCTATATATGATATTCCTAGGGATACCATTTGGTTCCAGTCCGTTTCATAATTTAGGTCTGCATCTAGAAATTTTCCATTATATTTTGATGTAAATTCTGTAAATGTATAATATCCACTTTGTGAGTTTTTGTTATTTGGTACACTGCCTACACATCTTGCATCACTTGCATATGTTGAATTTAAATATACTTCTGCTCTCTTATTTAATGTTTCTATTGCATTGTTATAGCTATTCATTGCTGTATTAAAATCTGTCTGATTAAAATTACTTTCTTCTCCGTTTCCTGCCCCATTGCCTAATTCTACGTTTTCTACTGCACTCATCGTTATAATTTGTACTCCATATCCTGAGCTATTATCATACAATACTGCACATAATCTTCTTGTTCCATTTTTATCATAATAATATACATAATCTCCTACTTTTAATTTATTTTCTACTATTGGATAGTTAGTCGTTTGTGTTACTGCAGTACTTGTTCTTGTATTTCCTGCCATATCAGTTACAACTACTCTTAAATAATATGTTATTCCTCCTGTTAACCCTGTATATGTGTATTCATAACTCGCATCCGAACTTCTTTGTGTTGCTACTGTTGTAAATCCAGTTGTATCGCTTGTTGTGCTTATTTGAAATTGATAACTATATACTCCTGATGTACCATCATCTCCTCTTGCTGTTACCACTATACTTGTTTCTTCTACTGTTCCTACTGTTAAATTTGCTGTACTTGGTGCCGTGCTATCTTTGTAGACTACTTGTGTTTTGGCTGTTGATACTTTTCCTGCTTTATCTATCGTATATGCCGTTATCGTACTTATTCCATCTGCACTAATTGTAATACTTGCACTTGTCGTTCCTGATTCTGTTGTTGTTTGATTTACTATTTGCGCTCCACTTACACTATATCTTACTTGATTTGCTCCACTTTGACCATCACTTCCTGCTGTTATTGTTGCTGTCACATTTGATTTATAATAACCATTATTTCCGTTTGTTCCTGATATAATTATTGTTGGTGTATTTGGTGCAATCTTATCTTCTACATCTATACTTGCTGTTTTGCTTCCATTTGTTCCATCAAATAGTCTTCCATATACTGTTGTTCCATGTTGTAAGTTTTCTATTGTAGTTCCACTAGTCGCATCTGTCCAATTGTCTTCTGCTATTCCTCCTACTTGATATTGCAATGTATAACCTGTTTCTGCTGTTGTTATTATTGTACTTGCTTGTCCATTATTCCATTCTACTGGACTAAATTGTACTGCTCCTTCTGGTAATTCTCCTGTTACTGTACTTACTTCTTTTTTTGCTGTCTTTCCATCTTTTTCTACAACTACTCTTATGTTATATATTACATTTGCTTCTAATCCATTAAATGTATATGTGCTTTCTTTATTTTCTTCTGCTTTTATCCAATCTGTTTCATCATTTTTCTTATAATAATAAGTATATGTCGCTCCTTCTGCATTTACTGTTTCTACTTCTACACTTATACTACTTGTTGTTTTATTTGTCACATTTACTTTTCTTATTCTTGGTCCGTATACTTTTCCCTCATAATCTATTTTTATGTCTTCTACATTATCTTTACTTGGTACTAATGTTATTATAAATATATATCCTTCTGTTGTTACTTCATATGTTCCGTCTTCTCGTTCATATACATCTGTATCTTTGTCATCTATTATTCCTTCGTCTTCTATTCTTTGAAAATAACTATCTGGGTTGTATTTTCCATTGCCTTCTATAAACTCTGGTGCTTTTGCTAATTCTAATTGTTCTCTTACTTGAGCTATTTTAGTATTTTCTTTTGCTTCTTGCGATTTTCTTATTACTCCATTCTGACTAAACACTAATGCTATTGTTATCCCTGCTAATATTAATAAAACTACTATTGTCACAACTAACGCTATTAACGTTATTCCGTTTATTTACTTTTAGCTTGTCTATTTTATTTTGCATTCTTAATTTTATTTCTTCCATGCTCTCCTTCCCTTTCTTTTGCACGCAAAAATGACAGGCTATTTTTATTCATAGTCTGTCTTTTTTATACTAACAATAAAGGTATTTCTACCTTCTTGTATTTTTATTAAGTTACTTATGCTGCCATGTTCAAATAAACTACACTCTATGTTAGTAAAGTATAGCTCTCTCTCTCTCTCTCTTACATCCTCAACGGTTTTAGCTTTTGTCATTTTTGCGTTGCCCCTTTTTCTTTTTGTTTATTTTACAATACTACTTTTTTCGTACTTTTTCGACATTATCCGTGCCTGTTTAGTATTGTTATATACATTATTCATTCTACTATATTGTTTTTGAATTTTCAATAGCTAATACAAAATTAATTGGGTTAATTTAACTGTTCACTTGACCAATTTGTTTATTTTAATTTAATTGGCAGTCCGTAGAATAATTTTACTATATAATTTCTAACCTCTTGTAAAAAACTTTCTTTTATAGTATTATAAAATTAGTATTATTTTACAAAGGAGAAGTTATGAAAAGCGAGCAATTTGATTTTTATAGTCCTACTAATTTAAAGTCTTACAACTTAGAACAAACAATGAGATATCAAATAGAAGTTTTAGGACAACTAGATATGTTTACACGTAGACATAGTGAAAATGTAGCAAACCTTTGCTGTAGAATATGTGAATACTTACATATGGGAACAAAATTCACAGTATTTTGCACTATATGTGGATATGTACATGATTTAGGAAAACTTTTTATTCCTCCAGATATTCTTAATAAACCCGGGAAATTAACTGATGAAGAATTTGAAGTAATGAAAACACATACTACACTTGGTTATAATATGTGTATGAAAGACTTAAAGCTACGTCCATATGCACTAGCTGCTTTAGATCACCATGAAATGCTTAATGGCTCTGGATATCCAAATGGCATTACCAAAAAGGATATTCCTTATTATGTGCAAGTTGTAACAATTGCAGATGAATATGATGCTATAGTTACCAAAAGGCAATATAAAACCCACGTAAACATTTCAGAAACTCTAAAAGACCTTATAAAAGACACTCAACCAGACCCAAAATTTATGGCATTAGACTTTTTAGCAGAAAAAGAAAAGGTAGGAAAAATTAATGGAAAAATTCTAAAGCAATTATTTAAAGTTGTTATAGACGATACAAATTATGAAATTAGTTGCGTTTTACAATATGTAGATTATTTAAAAGATCAAATAAAAAGGCTAGAATTAATGAAAAGATATTACACAAAAATGACCGAAACTACCAAAGAAAAAACTAAAGCATATTATAAAGAAGGAATTAGACTTCTACTACAAACTGGCGAAACAATGGAAAACTTCGAACAAGTTTTAGAAGAGTATAAAAGTGCTTTAATTATTCGTAATAAACGTATTGATGATTTATATAACGAAATTAAAATAATAAAAAGATTAAAAGTCTGAGTATATAAGAAAGTTTGTTTTAAAAAAACTTCTTATGGTATTTTTATTTTATCATAAATTGAATAAATGAAAATAATATATCTCAGTATTTACTAAATGCAATAGAAATAAAACAATGGATTGAACAAAATCAATATATAAAATTGCCAAGTAAGTCATCAAAAGTAGGAGAAGTTGAAAGAAAATTAGGAAAAAAATTAAGTTATATAAGACAAGATTTAATTAGTAAATATATGAAATTACAAACTGAACAGGAACCGAATTGTTTAGAGAAAAACACCATGAAATTGATGAAATTATGTCTATAAACACTTTTTTAATATTTTTCAGAAAAACATTGACTTTATCTCCTGCTGTGATACAATTATTACAGAAAACGTGGACAAGTGTAATATTGATATTTACATAAAATTATGATATAATATACAATATGTTCATATAATAATAGTAAGGAGGTATTAAGATGGGAATAATATATGATGCTTTAACAATAGCGAAATGGATTATAAATAAAATACACCCAGAACCTTTAAAATTGCAAAAATTATTGTATTTAGCACAAGGTTATTCTTATGCTTTTTACGATAGACCGCTATTTAAAGATGATTTAGAAGGTTGGGTACATGGACCAGTAGTAAGAAATGTATATGACATATTTAAAAACTACCAATACAATTCAATAGATACTAATTTCGAGGTTGAAGAATTAGATGATGAAGCAAAAGATATTATTAATTATGTTATAAAGAACTTTGGAAAATATGATGCAAAATATTTAGAAAAAATAAGCCATGAGCAAGAACCTTGGATTTTATCAAGAAGAGGATTAGACCCAGATGAAAGAAGTGATAAAACAATTTCTAAAGAAAGTATAGCAAATTACTTTATAAATGAAATTTTCCAACCAGAAATGGAGGCATGGGACTAATGATAGGAGAAATATGGACATACAAAGCAACAAAACCAAGTGATAATTTAGAAAAGGCAAGACCAATTTTAATAATAGGAAATGACGAAGATAATGGACTTCAATTTATAGATATTAATTATGTTATAGTTTCTTCTTCAGCTTCTTGTGGAAGATATGATGTTGAATTAAAAGGCCAAGTAGCAAAGTCAATAGGACTAAACAATGATTCTGTAATAAAAACAACGAAAATATACACAGGTTCGCAAACAAAATTAGGAAGAAAAATAGGAGAATTACCACCAGATAAAAAAGAAGAATTTAAGCAAAAATACAGAGATTATCAAGAAAATATATTAAAGAGTTGGTAATTAATTAAATAAAACATCTGATAAACGTTGAGAAATCAACGTTTTTTTGTGTGCAAAAAATATTTTAAAGTGACGTGAAAGTGTGATAATAAACTAAATAATTTATATCTTTACTCAACCTGTCTAACATAAAAAAATTTTGGTAGAATTCTAATAAGAACAATTTTGTCTTTATTAAAATTCTAGCCATTTGGGTTCATTCATTTTATTATTATTATTTTTTTACTTTGCTTATAAATCTTCTAGCCAAACTGAGAAATTTCATCTTTTTATTTAATTTATCTTTATTTTTTTATTTCGTATTTTCTTTATATTATATTTTGCTTATTCTAAACCAAAACTTACACCTAAAGCATTATTTATTTTAGATATTATTTCTTCATTTTCTATGTGCCCAATTTTCTCTTTTAATCTGCTTTTATCTATAGTTCTAATTTGCTCTGTTAACACTAGAGATTCTTCTTTTAATCCACCCTCTTGTGGCCCAATTTCTATATGTGTTGGTAATTTATTTTTAGTAACTTGTGATGTAATTGCAGCAGCAATTACTGTAGGACTATGTTTGTTTCCAACATCATTCTGTATTATAAGAACAGGTCTTATTCCCCCTTGCTCTGAACCAACAACTGGACTTAAATCTGCATAAAACATATCTCCTCTTTTAACTACCATTTTCTTCACTCCTAATATTTGTAGATTTAAAGTTTTTTTATTGATATATTTTAAATATTAGATAGAGATAAAAATAGTTAAAAAACTTTTGTTATTTATTTACTTACACTATTTATTCTTATCTCACTATATAATATGTAAACCATATTTTTTTGGTTCTTATCTTGTATTAACATTTTTTCTGGATTTCCTGTAGTTTTATTTATATATAGAATTTTAATTTTTCCATAATTGTTACTGTCTGAAATATCTACTGTCATTACTATATAGTCACTATTTTCACTAATACTTTTATTATTACTTTCTCTGTAATCTTTTATAAACGAATTAAGCCATAAATTATTGTCTACCACATATTTATAGTTATTATAAACTGTTTGTAAATTTAATTTAGTATTATTAATAGTAAGGTTTCCTTCATTATATGATATTGTTAAACCTTCTATATTAGATGGCTCTAGTACTATTTGTTCTATTTTACCAGAATTATTATATTCTTGCTTTAACACATATTTATTTATGTTTTTATTGCTTTCAATCATTACTTCAGCTTTTGCTTCATAAGAACTAATATTTAAAATATATTGTTCAATTTCTTGAATACTTTTGCTAGTTATATTATTTCCAATATTAAAATTTTTATTAAATATTTTATTATTTTTATTTATAATTGTTCAGTATCTCTCACAGTTATTGCCAAAATCAGTTCTGATTGGCTGTGGATTCCAGGTATTCCTTATCCGTATTCACGTTCCAGATATTGGAGCGGTCACGGACACCGTTCAGAATGTTATGCACAGTTTCAAAGGAGGTCACCATGGAATGATCGATATTATTATACCGGTGCTGGCCGTTGCGTCCCACGCAG
>ENA-ORNK01001964-ORNK01001964.1-human-gut-metagenome-genome-assembly--contig:-NODE-1964-length-12896-cov-2.387197_pt1 | contig 12896 bp, 12 predicted proteins | sample MGYA00242115_ERZ509022 | MGnify/ENA primary metagenome ERZ509022 (study PRJEB26280, sample SAMEA2338690) | human gut metagenome | biome: human gut; feature: human-associated habitat; material: faeces...
AAAGGTGTTTCTTATCCAGAAATAAAAGATCCTAGAACTGGAAAGAGTATTCCAATGCCTGAAGGTGAATTAAAAACTGTTCCTAAGGATCAACGAGTTGAATGGAATAATGCAACTCGTAGTGAGTTTATAAAAGAATGGTATGACAGAGGTTATGAGACACCAGAAGGTGGCTGGGAAAAATATGACATACATCATATTTTACCTCGTGAATACGGTGGAACCAATGACTTTGAAAATCTTGTGCCAGTAGAAAGAACAATTCATCAAACACAACTTAATTCATGGTGGCAGGGCTATTAAAAAATAAGGAGAAATTAGTTATGAAATCAATTGAAACTTTGAAAAACAGATTGACTGTTAATAATACTTTATTTGTGCAGAATGAAAACGGTTTTACTGGCGAAATGGGATTTGAGTGGAGAGAACCTGCTAGCGATCTTGAAATTAAAAAATTTGAAATACAACACAATATAATCCTGCCTGCGGATTTTAAAAAATTTCTTAAGATATCCAATGGAGCTATACTTTTTAAGGATATACAATATGGGCAATGGGGATGTAAAATCTATGGGTTAGATGAAATAATAGATATTTCTAAAAGATCAGGTCATTTAAGCACACAGATGATGACATATCGAACAAATTAGATGGATATTATCAAAAATTCTTGTCAGCAAAAAACAAAAGTCCTGTGATTTTAATGATCACAGGACTTTTTTGGTGCGCCATGAGGGACTCGAACCCCCAACCTTCGCATTCGTAGTGCGCGACTCTATCCAATTGAGCTAATGGCGCATATTCAGTCTACAGATTAATATTATACACAAACAACTACCAAAAGTCAAAGAAAAATTATTAAAAATACATGATCACCTGCTAATCTTAAAATATAAGACGTTCAACAGATCTCTAACATCCCGATTCCGCATAGGAATCCGCTGCCGTGGAAACAATATATATAATAATAGATTGGGAGAGTGAAAACATGGAATCTGTTTGTTCTCATAATACAAATTTACCTTCGTTTGAGAGTCTGAAAGAAGATAAAAAGACAGACGTACTCATAATCGGCGGCGGTATAGCCGGCATTTTATGCGCTTATATGCTGCACCAGGCCGGGGTAAATTATATCCTGGCAGAGTCAGAGTGCATATGTTCAGGCATAACTAAAAACACCACCGCTAAGATTACGTCCCAGCATGGCCTTATATACAATAAAATTCTTCGCCGTTTCGGCGCTGAAAAAGCGAAGATGTATCTGGATGCCAATGAAGACGCCATAAATAAATACAAGGCATTATGCGGCCAAGGAAGTACAAATGGCGGCGCCCCGCCTATAGACTGCTGCTTTGAAGAAAAACCTTCTTTCGTATATACCATCGGCTCGCCCGCCAAGATAGAAAGAGAGTTTTCAGCTCTCGAGAAGATAGGTTTTAAGGCTGAGCCTGACGATTGGCTCCCTCTGCCCTTCCAGATATCGGCCTCAATAAAATTCAGCAGGCAGGCTCAATTCGATCCTCTCCGCTTTATAGGCCATATATGCAGAGATCTCAACATATTTGAGCATACCAAAATAGCGGAGATAGAAGGCAATACGGCCCACGCCAACGGCCATAAGATAGATGCGGATAATATAATAGTAGCCACACACTTTCCTTTTCTCAATAAACACGGAAGTTATTTCATCAAGATGTATCAGCAAAGATCATATGTAATCGCCTTAGAATCGGCCCCGGACGTAAAAGGCATGTATATCGGAGAGTCAGATGAAGGGCTGTCTTTCCGTAACTTCGGAGATTTGCTCCTAATGGGCGGAGGCGGTCATAAGACAGGCAAAGCCGGCGGCGGCTTTGATGAATTAAAAAAAGCAACCGAAAGATACTATCCCCAGTCCCGGGAGAAATTTCGGTGGGCTGCTCAGGATTGTATGACCCTGGATGATATACCATACGTAGGCAGGTACTCGAAAAACACACCTAATCTGTTTGTGGCCACCGGATTCAATAAGTGGGGAATGACATCTTCCATGGCCGCAGCTTGTATTCTGGCTGATATGATCATGGGTAAAGACAATCAATTCGCTCCTGTCTTTTCGCCATCAAGGTCCATTCTTCGTCCTCAGCTTTTAGTAAACGGCTTTAATGCTGCGGCCCACCTTATCAGGCCCGCAGAAAAACGATGTCCTCACATGGGATGCGCCCTGACATGGAATCCGCAGGAACATTCATGGGACTGCCCCTGCCACGGTTCCAGGTTCACAAAAGAAGGAAAGCTCCTGGACAATCCGGCAACAGGCGATCTCCCGGATGAGTACCTATAATATTGCGGCTGACTGCCTATAAGGCAAGTCATAGCTGAACGGACGCCGCTGCCGCAGAATTCCCGGTTCTTTCAAAAATAGGAACGTTTGCAAGAATTTTGAGCTAAAAATTCTCGGTAAAACAGTTTCTAAAACTGTTTGTGGGAGTTTTCAGAGAAAAAATCAAAAAAAAGCCCTGCAGCGGACTGACATCGCCACAATCAGCTCTTCCGGCGCAGGTGAGAAACTGATCGCGGCTGGTATCAAGCAAAAAAGAAGTTTAAGTTTTTCCCTATAAAATCACGATCGCCGGAATAGCCAGCGGTTGTTTGTTCCGCTCGCTTTGCTCTTGGAACTGGCTCTCAAGAGACAAATCGAGCCCGGTCTTATTAAAGACCGGGCTCTTCGCTTCTAAAATATGTTTATATTCTTTTTCACATTAGGGAGCATTTCCATTGAGACAGCGTCCTCTATATGGTCTTCCATCTCTTCCGGAGCGTCTTCATAGCGAACCAGATTTCCGCTTCCTCCTATACATCCTCCCACGCAGGCCATGCCTTCTATAAAGTTATTGGGAAGCAGCCCTTTTGACGCCCTGAGCAGGGCCGTACGGCATTTATCAATACCATCGCATACTATCGGATTGAATTCAAAGTCTTTGACTTTAAGTTCCTTGAGCATCTGCTCAACTGCGGCCGACACGCCTCCTGTGGTAGCGAATATTCTTCCGTAATATGAGGCCTGATTCCAGTCAGTCCATTTCAGTTTCTTGAGCTCTATATTTTTACTGTCAAACAGAGCCTGAAGTTCTTCAAAAGTTATGGCATAATCGACATACTGGCTGACAGTATCTTTTTTGACCTCCGCTTTCTTGGCGATACATGGCCCTATAAATACTATCTTGGAGTCAGGTTTATGCTTCTTCACATGCTTTGCAAGTTCGGCCATCGGCGATAAGTTGTGAGATATATGCTCCACCATGGTCGGGTGTTTAGTCTCTATATACTTGACGAACGCCGGGCAGCAAGAAGAAGTAAGAAATCCCTTTTCCTTCAGCTCAAGGCCTTCTTTGTAGGCTACCATCTCTGCTCCTACGGCCACCTCCAGCACCTCATCAAATCCCAGTTCTTTTATTCCGGTTATCACTTGTCCCAAAGACGCATAGAGGAACTGGCTTGCGATAGAAGGCGCTACGATAGCTATGACTTTCTCGTCCTCACCCTTTTCCTCAGCGGCCATTATCTCCCTTATTACACTTACTATGCTCGAGACGTCTACCGTAGCTCCGAAAGGGCAGTGATAGACGCAGGCCCCGCAGTTTATGCACTTCTCATAGTCTATAGCGGCTTCTCCGCCGGGCGCCATGGATATGGCATTTACCTTGCACGCCCTCTCGCACGGTCTCTGAAAGTTATGTATGGCACTGTACTGGCAGGCCTTAGCGCATCTTCCGCATTCCACACATTTGCTCTTATCGATATGTGCATGCTGATGTTCGTCGATAACTATGGCGTTCCTCTTGCAGGAAGCCACGCAGCTGTGAGCAAGACATCCTCTGCAAAGGTCCGTCACCACATAGCCTGCCTCCGGACATTCGTCGCAAGCTATATCTATCACCTGTACGATATTATCGTTGTTTTTACTTCCTCCAAGAGCCAGCCTTATTCTCTCGGCTACTACGGCTCTGTCCTTATATATACAGCAAGTCTGAGGCGGCTCACCTTTAGGAATGACGTTGTTTGCTATCTCGTTGAACTCTGTAAAAGCGTCGTTTCCTTTCCACGTCTGATAAGCGACCTCCCTCAGCACTTTATATTTGGTTTCCTGAACTTTGTTGTCAAATAACTTCAATTATGTCTTCCCCCTAATCAATTTTTAAACCATTTTTTCTTTGTAAAAAGGTAGCAGATCGGCACTGCATACATATATATCGCGAACGGAAGCGATGTAAAGTCCGCACCCAGAAGAGCAAGCGGAACGCTGCATCCTATAGACCACGGAATGAAACAGGCTATCAGTATTACTGAATTCTCCATATCTATGGCCAGCTCTTCTAAAGTTCCTCCTCCGTCTATGTAAGGCTGCTTCATCAAGTCGCAGCACATGAGAGTTCCTATGGTCTGATTGCAGAAAATCGCCGAAATACCTATGCTCATGCAGACCATGACTGCGAATCTTCCTATCTTAGTACACGCCTTGGCAAGCTTATCCTGAAGGCTCAGCAAGATGCCTGTGCCATTGAATATGCCCGAATATGTACTTGAGATAATCAGTATCACTACTATCTCTATCATCGAAATTAGGCCGCCTCCGTTTAAGATGGCTCCTATGCCCTGACTTTCTGATTCATATCCGAGGATACATATCTCGGCGACTTTTATCACCGCTGTCTTCTGAACAAGGCAGGCCACCAGAACGCCGCTTATTATACTGGCCGTCATGGCTTTTATCACTCCCACCTTTAAAAGCGGCAGCGCTATCATTATCACGGCCGGGATAAACGCCCAAACAGAGATATTGAACTCATTTTGAAAGTCCCTTATCATCTGCTCGTCAACATGACTTATGGGATTAGTCACCGATAGTACGGCATATGCCATAAATGCGATCACCAGCGGCAGCATCGCCGTCCTGAACATTATCTTTACATTGTCGTATATCTTCGTATCGGTTATTCCGGCCACCATGTTGGCGCTGGAGGACACGGGAGAACATCTGTCTCCAAAATATACTCCTGACATTATCACCCCTGCGGCAATCACCGGATCAACTCCGCCGCTGCGGGCCAGGGCTATGAATATTACGCCTACCGTGCCGGCTATTCCAAAAGAAGTTCCTATGGCGTAACTCAAAAGACAGCACAGCGCAAACGTAACTATAAGAAATATCGGCGGCATTATAACTTTCATGCCATAATATACGAACACGGTTATAGTCCCCGATACTCTCCAGACAGCCGTGAGAATCCCTATCACCAACATCACTTTTATGACTACGATGGAATCCAGGATGCCTTTTTTGCTCATCTCGGCCATGCTTCCAAGGGAAAATCCCCTTATCTTTCCTACCGCCATAAAAGCTGCCAGCCCCACCAGTAGAGGCAGTATCATCGAGTATCCGGTTATCACTGCCGTAAGCATGGATGCGATGAATATGCCAAACGCTATGAATAACTCCATTTAAAGTCCTTTCTTCAAAAAGCCTCCGTCTCTTTTAATCCGTATGCTTTAAACTTCTACAGAAACTTATCCAGCTGTCTTTCGACTTCCGGCATCTTCTTCACTTTAGGATGTCTTATGATATGGCCTCTGGCAACCACCATATCTATATTTCTCAGCGCCTGAAGATCTTTAAGAGGGTTTTCTTTCGTCACCACGAAATCGGCGCATTTTCCTTCCTCTATAGACCCCGTCACATCTCCTATTCCTGCGAGACGGGCATTGAGCTTAGTAGCCGTATAAAGTGCGAAAGATCTGGAAACACCGCAGTATTTATGATAATAATTCAGTTCCCTCCACATGTCGTAATGCGTTATATACGGACAGCCTGTATCTGTTCCCAGTCCGACCGGTATGCCATTTTCAAGACACGTCCTGGCGCACTCGATGATACCGTCAAACACTATCTTTCCGTTGTATTGCGCGACTTCGCTGACTCCGCTTATACTCCTGTCGAACAGAGCAAACGGCAGAGCCGGCGAAATGGTAGCTATCTGGCATGCGCCCCTCTCTTTGAAGAGCTCTATTATCTCCTGATCCGGCACGGCTCCGTGCTCTATGGTATCGACGCCGTTTTTAAGGGCGCATCTGACGCCTTCGGTGCTTTCAACGTGGGCTGCAACCTTGAGCCCGGCTCTGTGGGCTTCGTCACACGCGGCCTTTACATACTCTGCCGGCATCTTCAGTTCTCCCGGTTCCCCCTTGGCTTTAGCGTCGAGTACGCCTCCTGTAATCATAAGTTTTATCACATCAGGCCTGCCCTTGAGAATCTTTCTCACCAGGCTCCGGGCTTCATCTTGGCTGTGGGCGGCATATGCAAGAGAATGAGCCATATGGCCTCCTTCTACCGATACCGCCATATCGGCGGCCAATATTCTTGGACCAGTGATCTTTCCCTGATCGATCCTGTCTCTGATCTGAGAATCGATGTCAAGTACGCCTCCCATAGTCCTTATAGTTGTCACCCCGCTCATGAGCTGAGTCTTTGCATATCTTTCGCACATCGATCTGATAATTCGCCTGAAAAGCGCATTGCCGGTCAAAAGTCTGACTTTTTTAACGTTGTCTTCTTCTTTCTTCTTAGGTCTGCCGCTGGCCGGAAGGTGCAGGTGCATATTTATTAAGCCTGGCATTATGTATCTGCCGTTTAGGTCTACCTGCTGATAGCCCTCGGGGACTTTTGCCGTCTGCGGTACCACAGATTCAATTTTTTCTCCGTCGGTGAGGATCATCATTCCCTTTTGCGGCCTCATATCCTCAGATCCGTTTAGGATAATTCCGTTTATATAAGCAAACTTCATGACATCCTCCTACTTATCATCTATGCTGAGAGCAAGAACATCGTTTCTCGAATAATGGCCGCAGCAGTCAAATTCCATCCGGCTTGCGGGAACTTTCTGCATATCAAGCTCCGCATATATTATCTCTTCTCTGTCCCATACGGGCTGAGTCACATAGTGGCCATAAGGGTCAACGATACAACTTCCTCCCCGGCATACGACGTCGTCCAGTCTTTCTATTTCATCCCTGCAGCAGATATTGTCAGGGTACATATCTCTCGTAAAATACATGTCGCAATTTATGAAGTAACAGTGTCCTTCTATGGCTATATGCCTTATGGTGGACTGCCACTCCTGGTTATCATTGGTGTTAGGCGATATGTAAATGGTGATTCCCTTCTGATAAAGGGCTACTCTTGCCAGAGGCATATAGCTCTCCCAGCAAATCAGACTACCCATAGGTCCCCACGGCGTTTCTGCCACAGGAAAATATCCTTTGTCGGCGTCTCCCCATACTACTCTCTCCGCCCCCGTAGGCTTAAGCTTCCTGTGGACAGCGACGAGCTCTCCCTCAGGAGAGAAGAATAAATTCGTATTATAAAGAGTTGCTGTCTTTTCATCTCTTTCTGAAACTCCTATGCTGACATAGGCTCCTGCGGCCAGGGCCGCCTCTCCTATCTTCTTCGTCTCAGGTCCGGGAATTACTATAGAGTTGTCGTAATATATCTTCCAGTCTTTTCTGCCTTCTTCTTTGCGGCTTCCTACCGTAAAGCCGAAAGTCATACCGTAAGGGTAACCAGGTATGAATAGCTCCGGAAAGACTATCAGTTCTGCATGACTGCCGTCCTTCTCTTTGCGGGAGGCTCTTTCGATCAGCTCCACAGCCTTGTCTGTACATGCTCCGGCGTCGAACATCACCAGTGAAGCCTGCACTACTGCGATTTTGCATATATCTTTAAGATTATTCATTGTCAATCTTACCTCCTCCGTTTTAAGAACATATATTCCAGCCGATATATTATACCACCAATTTCATAAATCGACAATCAGGAAGATACTGTTTTATGCCTGCCTGACCGAATCTGAACGAAGATTTCATTGCAGACTTTAGCCTTACGCCTGCGCAGATAAGAGGTCCAAGGTAAAACCTGCGTCAATTTATATCTTGACACAGCGAAAGCGGGCAATCGCTTGCCCGCTCCCGCAAAGGATGAAAAGTTTTTAAACTATGCTGTCAACTTTGATCTTGCCATATAATGGCTGTATACTGCTATTGGTCTTCGGAATTTTCTTCCGGCCAGTACAGGCAGTAACATGGGTAGTATTCTCCCATAAATATCCACACGCTGTCTCCCATATTCAGCTTTTCTTCACCTTCGAAATACAGGTCCGGAATGAAGACTTTGAGAGTCGTCCGCTTGGTTCCTTTCAGGTATATTCCATCTTTCTCAGGATTATTCCTAAACTCATCCAGCTTTTTTCTCAGGCCGCTTATGCCTGTCTCTTTGCCGAAATTGTCGGCAAATTCATTTATATCTGCATATACTACGTTATCAGGGTTCTTGAGCCAGGCAAGTCTCATATCTCATACCTCCATTTGCGGGGAGCATATCTCCCGCCTCCGATATATAAAAAAGACACTCGTTTCTGAGTGTCCGCTGATTTTTCTCTAATACAACCAATGTAAGAAAGGTAACTTCGCCAAGACTTTCTCTCTGCTGCGTAAATATCACAATGATATCTCAAACACAGAAAAAGGCTGTTTAAAAGATCTATCGCAGTCCTATCTCAGAAGACTATGCTTAAAAAGTGACAGGTCTACCGACTTAATCTTTACAAACCTACTTAGATGTCTTCCCGAGGTTTAAACCCTCAGTGACTGCGCGAAGAACGCCGATCCTTTCGTTGATACCACGGTTGCTGAGACACAGCGCCTGATTTTGACAGGACTTCCGAGATGCCACTTCTGTAATATTCAATTTATACTTATATCATAATTTAATAAGCTGTTATTGTCAAGTGAATTCTTCTAATGTCCCCTTGGCGTCTCCTCTATCTTGTCATGTTCTGTAACTCTGTCTGCATAGAGGAGTCCCGTAAACACTATGGTGAGGGGAATAAGGGTGAACCATATGGCTTTTCCCTTGAAAATTCCGCAGAGAACGGCCGAAGCCGCTCCGCCTATGACGAAGAAAAGAAGCATCCGTATATGCGTCCACATCTTTATATCCACATCGCCGCCGGATTTCTTTCGCAGCTTTTTTACTATCGTAAGACCTATCTGCCGGACGTGATTGGTGCAGAAAGTCGTAGCCATAGGTATGCCCTGCGCCTGCCTGAAAGTATTATACTGCATGGCGCAGATAAAATTGATAGTTATCTGCGATATCTGATGGGGCGCAGTTTCGGGCAGCCACCCCAGTATTATTACAGCTATCATTTCTATGAGAACTAAAAGCGTATCCCATCTTATGATATGCGTCCGCTTTACAGGCCTTGGTATGATTTCGGAGACCATAGTACCCAGCAGATAAGCGCTCATAGGCAGCAGATAATAGACGGCCTGCTTCCATTGAAAGGTTCCTATGGCAATGGCCAAAAATACAAAATTTCCGGTCTGCGCGTTGCAGAACACTCCTCCCCGCAACAAAAAGGTGAATACTCCGTAAAACCCTGCCACCAGCATGAGCATGAGAAATACCCATCTCCTCTCGCAAGCCAGATAATATTCTTCCTCTTCTTCCGCCGTCCTTGCATCCTCCTCCGACGTCGATTCTATGCAAGCGTCTGCCTCAAGACGTTCTTCTAATATGTCCCGTCTTTCGTCAGCTCTCAAACCATCGTTTTTGCCGCAGTCTTCCTCATGTTCCGTCTTGTCCATGTGTTCCATATTTTCGCTTTCCACTTAAGGCCTCCCTCTTGTACTGCCATATATTTTAACGCTTTTTTGGCGCGAATTCAAGGAGCGCAGGGTAATGTTTTTTAATATGAGAAGAGTTCTCGGCGCCTTTATATTTATTTCCGCACAGATATCCTATCCTCAGAAATTTCTCTGTCTATCTTTGCAAGCTTGTCCATAGCCTGCCTAAGCTTATCCATAGATGCGGCGTAAGATATCCTTACGTACCCCTGTCCACATTCTCCGAATGCGTCTCCCGGTATAAATGCTAACTGATGTTTTTCAAGTGCATATTCGCAAAATTCATCTGACGACATGCCGGTTCTTTTGATATTCATAAAAACGTAAAACGCTCCTTCGGGCATGACGCAGCTGAAATTTTTCGTACTGTCTATGTACGAAAACAGAAAATCTCTGCGTTTTTTGAATTCGCTTCTCATCTTCTCAACAGATCCCTCATCATGTGACAGGGCTGTTACGGCCGCCTCCTGAACAAAAGATGTGGCGCCGGCTGTCATATAAAAGCACATTCTGTTAAGGGGATCTATCAATTTCTCATCTGCGGCTATATATCCCAGCCTCCAGCCCGTCATTGCCATACTCTTAGAAAGCCCGTTAAGCAAGATGGTCCTCTCTTTCATTCCCGGCAGGGAGGCTATGCTTATATGAGGATTTTCTTCGCTGTAAGTCAGTCTTTCGTATATCTCATCAGAAAGCACTAAAAGATCATGTTTTTTTGCTATATCTGCCAGCGCCTCAACATCAGCTCTTTTCAACACGCTTCCCGTGGGATTGTTCGGAGATACTATTGCGATCATCCTGGTCTTTTCACTTATGAGAGACTCAATCTGCTTGACATCGATGTTAAAATTATTTTCTTCCAGAAGTTTATATCTTTTCACTTCGGCTCCCGCTATCTTGGGAATAGCAGAATACGTCAGATACACGGGATCGGGTATTAACACTTCGTCTCCCGGATTCAGAAATGACAGCATTGCGGCGAACATTCCCTGAGCTACTCCTGTAGTTGCGATTATCTCTTGCGGATCATAATCGAGACCGTTTTCTCTCTTGAGCTTATCGCATATAGCTATGCGCAGAGGAAGTATTCCGATATTGTCGGTATACTTTGTATGTCCCTCGTCAAGGGCTTTCTTGCATGACTCCTTTATAAATTCAGGGGTGTCAAAATCCGGTTCTCCAAGAGTAAGCGCCGTTACGTCTACGCCTTCGCCTGCAAGCCTGGCACATTCGGCAAATATTATTCTCGTCTTTGACATAGGTACGCCTATGAGACGGTCAGCCTGTTTGACCTTCATAAATTTTCTTTACCCTCTCTATACTGTTTCTTCAGTCATCAATTCTGTTTCTGCTTCATATTTTTCTTTAAGTTCGCCGATCTTGGCAAAATGCGGCCTTCTCATATGTTCTTCCTGGCAGCCTGCAGTCTCCCACTGTTCCCATAACATAAGTTCAAGATCCGACTCTGCCGGATAATAATAGTCATATCTGACGCAGCCCTCTTCTTGTCTGCTGATCTGCGCATATGGCTTTACTTCTCTGAGAAATTCGCTTCTGTCTTTCGCATTTTTAAATTTATATGTCACATAAAAGTTTTTCATCTCGTCGACCTCCTTTTTTATATTTTATCACTATTTAGAAATTTTTCAAAAAACATTTGAAAATTTATTTTCATCGGTGGTAAAATATTTATATCGTCGAGCAGCAAGACACGTAAGTCCGGACATGGACCTTATGCGTCTTATTTTATTTATAGGAGAAATCAAAATGAAGATATCAAAAAACAGCTGCCTTCTGTCTTGTCGATCTTTCCGGGTAGCTGTTTTTTATCATTAAAATCGGTTCAAGCTTTCGGCAGCGGTTGAGCTTAGTTCATCATCTTCATCTGATATTTGAAATCGTCTCCTGCTTTTTTAAGCGAATCTAATCCGTCTTCAACGGCCTGGCAGATCTCGTGATCAGAAAACGTTACTCCCTCCCGTCGGGCGTAATCGTTCATTCTGTTTTCTATAGCCGCCCTGGCCACTTTTTCTTCCGTCCAGCTGATGCTAACTACTCTCACTGCTTCATCAAAAGCAGTTCTCAGCAAATCTTTTCTGCTCAACATAATGGGCCTCCTTCTTTGATCTGTGATCTTTTCGTTTACAACCTCATTATATTCAAATACTTCTCATTTTTCTTTATTTTTTGTTCCAAATATTTCAATTCATCTTTGTATTTTTTACAATAAACAGGCACATTCTAAAGCGATTTGGAAGATCTCGGCTTTCTGCGACGCCGGGCGTACCGTAAGCCCTCTCTGCTGCCACTCATCGGCGTCCAGGTTATCGGCGGCATAGACAAATTGCCCGTATCTTATTCCTCTCATCCTGGAAAACGCGGCGAGAGCGGAACATTCCATATCAACTGCTATGCATCCTGTCTCTCTTCGTCTCTTCATCTTCTCCCTCGTCTCCCTGTAGGGAGCGTCGGTGGTCCAGATCTTGCCTGAAACATATTTTATATTTCTCTGCTCCAGCACTCGGCGCATGATCTGTATCACATCTTCATCCATAGCGATCTCATCTTCCGCAGGCAGATAGTGATAGCTGGTTCCCTCATCTCTGACGGCGCAGGGGGGTATTATGATTTTAGCGTCTTCTATGGATGCGTCCAGCACGCCGCACTCGCCGCATACAAAGATCTTCTTCGCCCCCATAGCTGTTATTTCCTCCATATTGCTGACGCATGCGGCGGCTCCTATAAAGGCCTGGCATATTCCCAGCTCGCGTCCTTTATAATTTATCTTATATATGGGGGTAGTCCCTGCGGTGCTGATAAGTTTTCCGGCGATTTCTCCGCCGGCAAGCCGCGCAGTCTCTCTTATCACGGCTTCAGAGAATTCAAATACCACAGTTTCAGGAAAACCGTCTCTCCTTTTTACGACATGGTCGGGCCTCAATATACCCCATGGTTCTCTATCGTACTGTTCAAGAATCATATATTCTTCTCCTCCGGTTTTAAATCTGTTTTTCTTGGCATGGCTGCCCCTCTTCTTGAGGCTACGCTATGACGTTATTTTATCACAAAGCATTACACCTCACCACAGAAAATATCATGGCCGGAGGCAGGCTCTCATCAGCCTGCACTAGACAGATGAGGATCTCTTCTGTTTTCTGTACAGAGCCAAAGCCAAT
>ENA-ORNK01001966-ORNK01001966.1-human-gut-metagenome-genome-assembly--contig:-NODE-1966-length-12884-cov-2.661860_pt1 | contig 12884 bp, 12 predicted proteins | sample MGYA00242115_ERZ509022 | MGnify/ENA primary metagenome ERZ509022 (study PRJEB26280, sample SAMEA2338690) | human gut metagenome | biome: human gut; feature: human-associated habitat; material: faeces...
CCAGCCATGATGTTGGCGATCCCCAGCCCCCGGGTATTGTGGAAGTGGAGCCACCAGGCTACCTGGGGATAGGTCTTTGCCATATCGGTACAGATTTGATATACCTGTGTGGGGTAAGCCTGACCAGAGGCGTCGGACAGGGAGATCTCCGTCACGCCCACGGCCAGATAGGCATCCACAATTTCCTTTACGTCGGACAGAGGGATCTCCCGGTCCCAAGGGGAGCCGAAGGCCATAGAGATCGAGCCGGAGACCTCAATTCCCACAGACCTTGCCGCGTCCATACAGCCGTAGAAACCCTCCACTGTCTCCGCCGGAGTCCGATTTAGGTTGGCCAGATTGTGCGCTTTACTGGCGGAGACATTCAGCTTGACCTTTTTGCAACCGCAGGCGGCGGCCCGCTCCACACCTTTTAAATTAGCGACCAACGCGCGGTACTCCACACCTTCTTTGCGCTTCAAATTTTGAAATACCTCATCGGTATTGGCCATCTGAGGGACCGCTTTAGGGCTCATAAAGGATCCCACTTCAATTACGGAGAAACCTGCTTGTACAACACCTTCGATCAGCACTAACTTTTCCTCTGTGGTCAAAATCCTCTTTTCATTTTGCAGGCCGTCGCGAGGTCCAACTTCACAAATTTTGATTTCTTCCACCAGATTCAATGGCATAGAAACCCTTCCTTATCCTGTATCGTTGTTTTTATCCGTTCATCATATTAGGAATAAATGTAATCAGCTGCGGGAACACAACCAAAATGGCAACATCGACCAGCGTAATTAGGACAAACGGGATAATTTCGCGGATAATCCCCTCTACCTTGGCGTTAGAGGAATTGGCCGCTACATACAGACAAACGCCGACGGGAGGAGTCAGGTTGCCTACGGCTATATTGCAGATTACGGTAACACCAAAGGCAACTGTATCAATTCCGGCTGCCTGAACAATGGGCAGTAGAACAGGGATAAACATAATCTGCATGGCGGTGCCCTCCAGAAAGAACCCCCCGATAAAGAACACCAAGTTGACAATAAACATGACCCAGATTTTATTGCTGACCGAATCACCGAACAGATTTAAAATAACTTGCTGGAAGTTATTGCTCTGCAAAATCCAAGCAAAGAGGCTGGATGTGCCAATGATAAACATGACATTTGAGGCACCAATTATTGATTCCACAAACATCTCTGGGAGGTCCTTTATCCTGATAGTCCGATAGACCACCATCGCAACAATCAAGGTATAAGCCACTGCTGTGATGGCAGATTCAGTAGCGGTTACAATGCCAGTCAGGATGCCACCTACGATAATGACCGGAGCGAAAATCGGAAGCAGGGCATGCCGCAACGTCTTCAGAACCTGGGTAACAGAGAAATGGTTGCAGTGGTTTTTATCATAGCCGCGTACATAGCAGGTGATCCCGCAGACCAGCATAAAAGAAACACCAATCATGATACCGGGGATAATACCACCTAGAAATAGTTTCCCAACTGAAATACCAGTAATACTGGCCAATACAATCATGGGCATACTGGGGGGAATAATGATTCCTAGCGTACCAGAACTGGCCATCAGGGCCGCGGAGTATTCTCTTGGATAGCCGCTGCGCTCCATACTCGGCACCATAATAGAACTCAAAGCCGCGGTATCGGCGGGAGCGGACCCGGAAATACCGCCCATCAGGATGCCGGTCAGAACACCTACATAGCACAGACCACCGCGCAGCCAGCCAACCAGCGAGTTGGCAAAATCAATCAGTTTTTGGGTAATTCCACTGCGCTCCATAATAGAGCCCACCAGCATAAAGAAGGGAATGCCCATCAGTGTCACACTATTTACGCCGTTAAAGATACGCTGGGGCGCAATCATCAGCGGGACCTCTCCCTGCATAACCAGTTCAGCGATTGCGGACAGCCCCAAAGCTACCGCAATGGGAGTACCAGTAAAGATGACTAGTATCAGGAAGAGAACAATCATCAAAATCAACAGGGTAGAAACCATTATTTGCTGCCCTCCCCCTTCTCCTCGTCACCATACAGGTCGTTTATGATCCCGGCAATACTATAAAATAAGCTGAATGCGCCACACAGAGGAATACAGAGATAAACCAATCCATAAGGGATAGACATAATTGGAGAATACATTCTCATGGTACTGGCAGAGTACTTAAAACCATAAATGGTCAATACCAGAAACAGCAAAATAGTCAAAATCTCACTGATTATGGAAAAAGCCCGTTTCAGCTTGGGCGGATATTTTTCCACCAGAAATTCCACACCTAGATGCTTTTTCCGGTACACACCGATGGCAATTCCCAGAAACATGATCCATGTAAAAATAAATCTACTTCCTTCTTCAATAGACGCGACCGCACCGTTGAGAAAGTTTCTAGAAAATACATTGATTAGGAGAATTACAAGCAGTACGGCAAAACTAACTGTAGCAAAGACAAAAAAAACCTTATAAATGCCGCGGGAGATTTTTTGTAGTTTTCGGTTGAACGAATGCATAAAATATCTCCTTTCGATCTTATTGATTTTCAATTCTAACATTGGGAACCGCGGAGCTTCTGGCCTGAACCAGAAGCTCCGCAATCTGGAAGAAAGGAGCGCACATTAATACTGGAAGTTCTTGATTTGGTCAATCAGATCTGCGCCATAGGTATCAGCGAACTGATCATATACGCTGGCAGTTGCCACACGCCAAGCCTCTTTATCGGGGTTCTCATTAATTGTCATTCCCTTTTCCTTTAAAAACTCAATCTGTTCAGCCTCGCTCTGGCGAATTCCATTCTTTTCCACCAGGCCTGCGTCCTTTGCAGCCTGCATTACAATTTCTTGGTCCTCATCGGTCAACTTTTCCCAGACATTTCCATTCATCAGCAGGCCCATAACTGTGTAAATGTGGCCATCCAGAACCATATACTTCTGCACTTCGTAAAAGTTATCATCACAGAAAGCAAAAATAGGGCCTTCCTGACCGTCTACAGTATTGTTGGAACAAGCCAGATAGACTTCTTTATAGCCCAACGTAGAAGTAGACGCACCCAGAGCGGCAGCTGTGGCAGCCTGAATGGGGTTATCAGGAATACGAATCAGCTGTCCAGCCATATCCTCGGGACCATTGATTTCTCCCTTGTTAGTTGAGTAATGACGGAAGCCGGAATCCCAGTAATCTAGGATCATAACATGATTGCTGTTCCAGATATTGTCTCGGAAAAGCTGCCCTGGTTCACCTGCAAAGACAGCGTCTACATGGTCACTGTCAATAAAAAGATAAGGCAAGCTAAACACATTAAAATTAGAATCCAGTTTTGCTACTGAGCTGGAGCCTACCAGACAAGCGTCTACTGTGCCCATGGCCACACCCTCAGCCATCTCACCCTCGGTGCCCAGAGCCTCATCAGCAAAGACCTCGACCTGAACCGCCCCCTTGGTATTCTCCTCAACCAGCCGTTCGAACTCAGCCAAGCCAGCATAGAAAAAAGATTCCGCATTGTGGCTGGTACCAACCTTGAACGTCACATAGGTTTCACGGCTTCCATCCGCATTGATAGCAGAGGATGAATTGTTATCGCTGTTATTGTTGTTACCTCCGCAGGCTGTCAGTGACAGTAGAAGGACAGCTGCTAACATTGCGCTTATAGTTTTTTTCATTTTTGCGCTCCTTTCTATCGCATATCTTTTGATTACTTCCATTCCATTGCCGCTTTTACGATGTCTCCAGTGTCAATTCCAAGGCACTGGCGAAGGTAAGCACGATTGCCCACCTCACCAAACCGGTCCCGAATGCCAATGCGGCGCATAGGGGCCGGATAGTTTTCCGCCAGTACCTCAGCTACCGCGCTTCCCAGGCCACCGATAATATTGTGGTTTTCCACTGTAATGATCCCTCTAGTTTCGCGGGCAGCCTGAATGATTGCCTCCTGATCTATCGGCTTAATGGTATGCATATTTAGAACCCGTGCCTCAATCCCATTCTCCTTCAGAATTTGGGCCGCTTCCAGGCACTGAGTCAGCATAATACCGGAAGAAATCAGAGTGACATCACTGCCCTTACGCAGTATATCAGCCCTACCAAGCTGATAGCGGTAGTCATCACCGTAAAAACAAGGAGCCACAGCCCGGTCATAGCGAAGATACACCGGGCCGTCCAGATCCAATAGGGCTGGAATCATCTGACGAAGCTGCATACCATCAAAGGGCTCCACAATGGTAGTATTTGCGATTCCTCGTACAGCGGCAATATCGTCGTAGCTCTGATGGGTCCCGCCATTAATTTCAGCGACAATTCCGGGAGACAGGCCTACCAAAACCGCATTCAGTTTACTATACGCCAGAGAAATCGTCAATTGATCCAAAACCCTGCGCGTCATAAAGGGACCAAACGCATGGACAAATGGACGTTTTCCACTGACAGCCAGCCCGGCCGCCACGCCCACCATGTTGGCTTCCGCAATTCCTACATTAAACGCACGGTCAGGATAGGCCTGTTCAAAGTCCCGTGTACCGGAGATCTGTCGGGAATCTGAGTTGACGATACAGATGCGTTCATCCGCTTTTGCCAAGTCGATCAGGGTATCGCAAAAAATTTTTCTCATTTCAACTTTGCTTTCCATGATTTCACCTCCTGATCACCGTTTACTGCAGGTCCTGCAGAGCATCTTTTAGATCTTCCGCAGTCACCGGCATACTATGGGACTTGGTCGTCCCCTCTATTTTTTTCCAGCCTTTTCCTTTTATGGTGTGGAGCACAATCATATTGGGCTTGTCCATACAGGTTTTTGCCTGCTCAATAGCGTCATAGATGGCCTGGAGGTTATGGCCGTCGATTTCCTGAACGTTCCAGCCAAATGCGCGCCACTTAGCTGCCGCATCAATCATGGAGTTGACCTCATCTACCGGGGCGTCAATCTGTTGGCCGTTCAGGTCTAGAAAGCAGGTCAATGAGCCTAGTTTGGCCTGTGCTGCATACATACCAGCCTCCCAGATCTGGCCTTCCTGACTTTCGCCGTCACCAATGATACAATACACTCTGGCGCCGTTCCCATCGATTCGGTCAGCCAGCGCCATGCCTACGGCGGCAGATAGGCCTTGCCCCAGAGAGCCGGTGGTCATATCAATTCCAGGAGTCAAAAGCCGGTCACAATGACTGGGTAGCATAGTACCTGGCTTATTCAGGGTATATATTTCCTTCCGATCAAAATAACCCTTCATGGCTAGAATGGAATAAACTCCGGGACCTCCATGTCCTTTAGAAAGCACAAAGCGGTCTCTCCCAGGCATTTGGGGATTTTTCGGATCGATATTCATTTCCTCATAATAGAGTACAGTAAGTACGTCCACAATATCCAATGCGCCGCCAACATGACCTTTTCCCAGGCTAGCAATCATTTCCATTGTGGTCCGACGAGCCTCCTTCGCCAGTTCAGTCAGCTCCTGAATACTATGTTGCATCACAAAGCTCCTTTCAACAGTTAGATGACCACAGGAAAATAGTCGGATCACTCCTCATCCATGCCATCTTTATAAAATTTACCGAACAGCTCCTGAAGGGAGGGCATATCCTCGGGGATAGGACGGGCCACCCAAGTGGTATTCATATAGTGTTTCAGGGCAATGTTCTCGGAAACGATGTTGCCGCCCCAGGTCCCGCAGCCCATGGAGGACGTGGGAGGCATACCGTTGGTGGCGGATCCGGCATTACCTTTGTTATTGGGCTGGCGCACCATGATGCGGGAGACAGGGGCCGCCTTACCCAGACGGTCAATGTGGCCGTCATCCCAAGAGTAAATACCGCAGGAGTGGCCCTTGCCGCCTACTTCGAAGATGGCCCGCATCATGTCCAGGGCATTTTCAAACTCTCCCTCATACTTGAACAAAGCCAGCAGAGTGGTCAGCTTCTCAGAGGAGAAGAAGTATTCTTTGCCAATCTGATCAATACCACCACCCGTGACCATAATAAATTTCCGGTCCTCGGGAATCTCAAACCCGGCAGCCTCAGCCAGCTTCTGAGGGCTGATGGCCACAGTGCCGGGAAGTCGGTGCCCCATCTCGTCCCACATGACACTCTTGAGCTTCTCCGCCTCTTCTTCGTTAGCTAGATAGCCGCCCTCGGCCTTAAGCGCGTCTACCATTTTGTCATAGATAGATTCGTGGATGACCAGGTTTCCGTCACAGGAACAACCGGAACCGAAATCAGAGGTCTTGGAAATGCGGGTGTTCTGCGCTGCCTCACGCTGGCGCTCAGGAGTATCAGCAGTATTATCGATAATCACAGTAGCATTGCCCGCACCGGATCCATAGGCGGGCGTGCCGGAGGAGTAAGCGGACTTGACCATGGGCCGGCCACCGGTGGCGATAACCAGATCGCAGCGTTTCATCAGTTCCTGAGTCAGAGCGATAGAGGGCTGCTGAATACCCTGGATGATGTCGGCGGGGGCGCCCTCACGGAGCAGGACTTCACGAATGATGTCAATGCACTTGTTGGTCACCACTTTGGCCCGTGGATGAGGGCTGCAGATGATAACGTCTCGTGCCTTGATAGCGTAGATTACCTGGCCGGCAGGTGTCAGACAAGGATTGGTAGTAGGTACCAGAGAGGCAATTACCCCCACTGGCTTGGCATATTTGACCAGCCCCTTCTCCGGGATTTCTTCAATAGCGCCGACGCTTCTGCTCCGCATACAGTCGCGCAGGATCAGCTTCAGCTTGTTGCGTTTGTTGCGCTTCGTCACCTTATCGCCCAAGTTGGTCTCATCCACGGCCTCATCGCTGAGCTGCGCCCAGACCTTCAGATCATAAAGAGCCGCCGCAACTGCCTGGCACAGGTGATCTACTCTGTCCTGATCGTAAGTCTCAATGATTGCCGCAGCCTTACGGGCTCTGGCAACCATTTCTTCCAACATTTCAATCTGTTCTGTAGTGATCTCTTTTGCCATAGTATTCAACACTCCTTTGATAATTTTGCTGTAAATAGCTCTTTTATCTAACCTAAATTTAACATTTAGCACAACCTTATGTCTAATACTTGTTTTGAATTGGATTTATAGAGGAAAATCTATAATTATTTCACCTCTGCCTGTCAGGAGCAGTCCCAACACCAGTGATTTTTAACTACTCTTTGCCTGATCCAAGCTTGACAATTTCCCATCTATCCAATATTCTTTATGTATTAATACATTCTTTTTATAGAAAGGTGGGTTACTATGACGCTGCTCCAGCTGCAATATTTTCAGGTTTTGTCACACAACCTGCACTATACACGCACTGCTGAGCAGTTGTGTATTTCTCAGCCCAGCTTGAGTTACGCCATCAATGAGTTGGAGAAGGAATTGGGGGTCAAGCTGTTCCAGAAGGAAAACCGGAAGGTTACTCAGACAGTCTATGGACAGCAGTTTCTTCCCTATGTGGAGCAAGCTCTTACTCTTCTGCAGGACGGTTCTAATGTGCTGCGGCAGATGGCCAACAACGCCCCCCAGATTGTCCGATTAGGATATTTTCACAGCGTTTCCGCCTCCATGATCCCCGCTCTGGTGGACGGATTTTATCAGCAGGAGGAAAACCGCCAGATTCGCTTTCATTTTACAGAAAGCGCTTCCTATGATATCCTGAACCAGATCCGTTCTGGCGCACTGGATCTGGGATTCAGCCTTCATCAGGCCGAGTGGGCGGAGTCGGTAGGGGTTATCCGTCAGCCACTTTATCTGGCAGTCCCCGCCAACCATCCTCTTTCCGGCCACAGTTTTGTTTCCTTTGATGATTTTGCTCACGAGCCGCAGATTATGCTGGAACACAGCAGCAACCTGCGGTCCAATATGGATCAGGTCTTTTCCCAGCATGGGATCATTCCTAATATTGTGTTTGAAGTGCGGGAGTGCAATGCCGCGTTGCAGTATGTCGGGTTGGGATTTGGCGTGTCCGTATTGCCGCAGGTACCGGCCATGGATACGGATAAGGTCTATATCGTTCCTATTTCCGATCAGGAGAAGGAGTTCGTGCGTACCATTTACCTTACCTATCCTAAGATCCATCCCATCTCTCCTGCCGCCCAGAAGGTGCGCGATTATATCATTCAAAATTGCGCGCTCAACACTTGATATTCTGACCCCTATGCCGCCTGCGGGCAGATTTTTTCGACGAGTCACGGAAAGATGGCACTCTCTATCTCCGTCTGAGGAAAAAGAGGACTTTCGGCAATGTTGCCGAAAGTCCTCTTTCTGTATTAAGGTTTATTAAATGTTCAGAAGGAGAATCCATTTGCAAATCGAATCATCTTGAACGCAAAACGTCAACGCAGGAATCCAACTCACTGAGGCACAAATGTCCCACAACAGAGTCATCCGGGTAGCGTCTGCGTTTCCACCTAGGCCCACAAAGCTCCGAAGGGCAAGCTGAAAACCTGTATTCCAAAAGAAAATACTGAAGCAGTACGCCGCTGAACGCTACTTACCCAATCCGAAGTTCTGTGTGGATGATGGATACTCCAGATTCGTTTAACCGCCTGGGCTGAAACCCACTGAACATTGGGGAAAGGTCTCCATATTCGGCGTCCGATACACCGCCATTCATGACAATGTGGATACGGACAGACGCAAGGACTGCACGGCCCATCACATCCGGTCGTGTATATCCTGGATAAGATAGTGCCGGATGAGACACAAAGCATAGCAGAACCCGCATAGACGGAAAAACCTTGTAGATACTTCTGATGTAATATCTGTCGGGGCTCCAGATACCTAAGAAGTTATCCCAACTAAGGGAGTCCCAACAGTCACGCGGCATTTTAATGGAAAAATTTTTTTAGCGTGAAACAAAACCCTTCTATTTTCGTCTAATAAAGTAAAGGGTATTCCTGCGTAGAGGAGGAAAGAACATTGAAAAGGGCGCTGAAAGGTTTGCTGGCTTCCCTGCTGGTACTGGCCTGTCTGGGGATTGCCGCGGTTGGCGTTTTGCAGGCCACAGGTTGGAACCTGATATGGGGTCAGTATCTCCAAGCTGGTGACGGTTCTCATATTATGATTGACCGGCACGGTGATCCCATCATTTTGGGAGACCGCTCTAGAACCGGGAACCTGTTCCATGGATTAAGGGATGGAGACACGGTACTATTCCTCTGTTCTGACATTCAGGAGAGCTATCCTGCCCGCTCACGGGCCTATTGGTGCTTCCGCCTGGAGCGTGGCACTGCCTCCAATCTCCCAGTGGATACGCTGGGCCAGTTGAAGGAACTGGGCTGGCTGCCAGCTACATTTTAAAAAAAGAGGGCAAGCCCCACCGGGGCCTGCCCTCTTTTTTTGCCATCACTGAGGCAATACCAGGTCTCCCTCGCGGATCCAGCCGATCTTCCGCAGCATCTCACAGAAGAACCAGGACAGGATGGCAGGGAGAATAAAGCAGATCAGAGCCATACCCAGCCAGTCAAAGGGGGTGATGGCCGCCTTAACTCCGAGAGCCACATCGTTGACCCAGCCCGACCATACGCCGATCTGTCCCACGAAACCGCAGGTCCCCATGCCAGAGGCCACGCCGCCAGCGGGGTCGTTCATCTGGAGGTGAAATACACAGGTGGCGATGGGGCCGGTGATGGCGGAGGCCAGCGTGGGGGGAATCCAGATTCGGGGATTCTTCACGATGTTGGGCATCTGGAGCATAGAGGTACCGATGCCCTGGCTGATCAAACCGCCCCAGCGGTTCTCTTTAAAGGACATGACGGCAAAGCCCACCATCTGGGCACAGCAGCCGGCCACTGCCGCGCCTCCGGCCAGGCCGGTGAGGGTAAAGGCGGCGCAAATAGCGGCGGAAGAGATGGGCAGAGTGAGGGCAATCCCCACCAGTACGGCTACGACAATCCCCATCCAGAAGGGCTGGAGAACAGTAGCGTCCTGGATGAGTTGACCAAAAGCTTTGGCCGCGGCGCCGATGGGCGGGGCGATGAGCAGGGACAGGCCCGCGCCTACGAATACGGTGACGGCGGGGGTGACCAGGATATCCACCTTGGTTTCTTTGGATACCATTTTGCCAATCTCAGCGGCGATGATGGCAATGAACAGAACAGCCAGGGGGCCGCCCGCGCCACCCAGTTTGTTGGCGGACCAGCCCACAGCAGTCAGGGAAAAGAGGACCATCGGATCGGCTTTCAGGGCGTAACCGATGGCCACCGCCATAGCGGACCCGCTCATGAACGACGCCAGTCCACCGATGGTATACCCCACGCCATTGATGGTGATGACCTGGGCGGTGAGAAAGCCAATGTGGAACTGGGTGCCGATGGTGTTGAGGATCGTGCCGATCAGCAGGGAACAGAAGAGTCCCTGAGCCATGGCGCCCAGGGCGTCAATGCCGTACCGCTTGGCGGAGATCACAATGTTTTTGCGCTTCAGAAAGCCTTTGACCTGTTCCATGGGAGACACCTGCTTTATGTAGAATCAAAAAATACGGTTTACAGGTGTCTTGACACCTGTAAACCGTATCATACACAAAATCCCGGTTCCTGTCAACTGCTTTTTTACATGTTCACCCTTCCAGCAGGACGCCCAGCCGCCGCAGCTCCCGGCACACCCGGCCGAATGCCGCCTCATCCGGACAGGAGAGAGTGTGGAGATGGATCCCCTCCGTCAGTTCCGACAGCGGGCGGGCGTCGGACTGCGCACAGCGGGAGAGGAACTGCCCCACATCATAGCGGTTGGAGAGCTGCAGAGGGCCGGTCAGCTGCCCGTAAATGGGGTGGTCCACAATGACATCCAGTACCGTGCAGCCCTGGTCCACCATAGCGTTCAGCTCCTCTCCCATCCCAGCGGCATCGTGCTGGACGGCCCCATCCGCGACATCGATGAGATCGGGAACTGGGATTTTCCCGTCTACTGCACGGGCACCACCCCCGGCGGCCCCTATAAGGAGGGCCCCGGCGAGATCAACGTCCCCGTGGTGATTGGTGGAAAACTCGTCCGTCCCGGCGACATCGTAGTGGGCGATGACGACGGTGTGTTGTTCATTGATCCCGCCATCGCCGCAGAGCTGGCGGATGCCACCGAGGCGGTTGAGAAGAAAGAAGCCGACATCATGGCCCATATTCTGGGGGACGGCACCTACATCCGTCCCTGGGTAGATGAAAAGCTGAAGGAAATCAGCTGCGAAATCCTGTAAGCACGGTACCGCATTCCAAATTTGCTACCATCGGACACACACGATCCTTTTTTCGTGCAGGGTCCGGCCCCAGGGCCGGACCCTGCGCCCTATTTCGGATAAAAATGGTATGGCCTATCGGAATATATTGTAGAATTTTTATTGGAATAAGCTTTGCGGAGAAGAGGGAGCGAGATGGATTTTTTCTGGGAGATGTTATCCCTGCAGGAGACGCTGTTTCTGCTGATCCTGTTGGGTGTGCTGGTGAAAAAATTGAAGATCATCCGCGAAAACGGGCGGAAAACCCTTTCAGATCTTCTGATTTATGCGATTCTCCCCTGTAATATCGTAGCGTCCTTTATGGGTGGGATCACACTGCCCGATGGCTTTGTGCACAACTGCATTCTGGCTGTCTGTATCTCCATCGGGATTCAGGTACTGTCGATTTACGGAAGCAAGCTGCTGTTCCGCCGGTATCCGGCAAACCAGAAAAGTGTGCTGTCCTATGGCATGATCTGTTCCAATTCCAGCTTTGTAGGGCTGCCGATTGCCCATCTGATGTTCGGGGATCTGGGTGTCATCTATACTTCCGTATTTCAAATTCCCCTTCGCTTTACCATGTGGACAGCGGGTCTTTCCCTATTTACGGATGTCAGTAAAAAAGATGCCTTCCGAAAATTGGTGCGGCATCCCTGCATCATCGCGGTATTTGTGGGCCTGATTTTGATGGTAGCTCCGATCTCACTTCCAAATTTCTTAGAAGAAGCTATTGACATAACCAGCGGCTGCACAGTGCCGCTTTCCATGATCGTGATCGGTACAATTCTCGCGGATGCGCCAATCCGATCTCTATTCTCCAAATCCGTGCTATGGTACACCTGTTTACGGTTGGTGTTCTTTCCCGTGCTGATCTGGCTGGTGCTAAAGCCGTTCCCGCTGGATTCAACGCTGGTCAATGTCTGCATTCTGATAACGGGGATGCCCGCAGGCAGCACGACTTCCATTTTGGCAGACAAATACGGCGGTGATGCCATATTTGCATCGCAGATCATCTTTGCCTCCACGCTCTGCTCGATTCTGACAATCCCCTTGTTGACCTTCCTGATGGGCGTGTGACAGTGTGCATATTCTAGCTTCCCTTTCTCAGCAACGGACAATCCCACAATCGCAGAAGAATAGCCACCCTGAATTAGGACTATTATCAGAAAGTTTCTATTTGGGAAGCCCGTATATTGTTTACTTCCCCGCAAAATTTGAAAAGGGGGGAGTACCACTGTTGTATCCGCAGACATCCTATTGTTTACTGCACAGTAAATTCTGAGTTATTTGTGGGGCCAAAATACCTTGCGTGTTTTTTGTCAAAACTCTAATGTATATACTACCTTTTATCCGTTATCCTTCGGCCTTTAGCCACAAAGTGGGTTTGGGGCTCTCCCTGCAAAAAGAGCGTTTGGCAGCCGCTGGCATGCTGAACGCTCTTTTTGCCCCGTATGAGCAGGTGAAATTTTTCCGTATGCAGCCGTTTTCAACACCGCTTATTCTCGTCGGAGCTGCTGTTTCATGACATCAATGAACAGCTGGGAAAGACGCGTCAGATAGGTGTCCTTCCGATACACGGCCGCTAAATCCCATACCAGATCCGGGGAATCCACTGCAAAATAAGTCACTGCGCCAGGGTGCTGGCAGACTTTCGCACCCTCTTCTGGCACAAAAGCGCAGGCAATGCCCTGAGCGGTCAAATTAATAGCTGTGGTCAGATTG
>ENA-ORNK01001969-ORNK01001969.1-human-gut-metagenome-genome-assembly--contig:-NODE-1969-length-12837-cov-8.160332_pt1 | contig 12837 bp, 17 predicted proteins | sample MGYA00242115_ERZ509022 | MGnify/ENA primary metagenome ERZ509022 (study PRJEB26280, sample SAMEA2338690) | human gut metagenome | biome: human gut; feature: human-associated habitat; material: faeces...
ATATTATAATTCATAAAAAGAACCCTACTAAGTAGGGTTCTATTTTATCTTACAACCATTGAGATTGACACGCTCACGCTTCTACCTGCAATATTATCATTTTCGGATATTAAGAAAATGAAGTGTTCGTTTGACTGGCTATCAATTGAAAATGTGCTAGTGACATCTCCAATACCCGGTATTGTGACATTGTTAAGTGTCGTATTGTAATTCGCATAATATACATCAATAGGAATACTTGCTCTGTACTTCCCGTCATACGATTTATTCGGCGGCATTAACAAGTATGTTGAGATGTCATACTTTCCCTGACCGAAGTTCATTCCTGGGATGTTTCCATTATCCGAACATTTAGCGGAACATATAATATTGCTATCATTAACCGGAAGATAACTTGTAAAAGTGCTAGGACTTCCGGTAGCTTTTCTGAACTGCATTTGCGTAAAACCGGCATAATTGCTAACATTGCCATGAATCGTGCATACCATCTGTGATACTTGGCCGCCGTTTGTGTACCCCGCATCATCAAGCAACAATGCCATATGCTCCGAATTGTCATAGAAAAGATTATTTAATAAAGTCAACTTCTGACCAGTGCGTCCGCCGTATGCGCAATTGTGTGCATAAATCGGAGAGCTTGAAGCTTCTAACACGCAATTAACAACCCTTAATTCTGTATTATTTCCTGATCCGTAGCCGATAGCATTACTACCGCCTTTGATATGACAATTTCTAAACTCAACCAATCCGCTTGTCAATTTGTCTACTGGATCTGAGTGAACTGCATAAGTAGAAGGGTTGTTATTAATGATAGTCATGTTGTAAAAAGAGTAATCTCCCTGCACATGCAATGTGCAATCCGGATAAGCTCCGCTTGACTTAATTACTGTTTTTCCTACACCGCAACCAATAAAAGATATTCCATGAATATCATTAAGCTCTATCTGCTCATCATACACACCCGGATAAATAAAAACAGTAGCCGGATTATTAAGTGATACCGATTTACTCAATATATAAGCAAGTGCGGCATTAATTGACTGATACATTGCTCCAGTTTTTCCAACCGTTACAAAAAGGGAACCGTCTTTAGTTGGAATTTTTGTCAAAAGGTTGTTTAAGTTGGTATCTACAGTATTAATATTCTCCGTCAATTCATCTATTGATGTTTGCACCTCTTGTCTGATAGTTGGGTCTTCGACTTGTGCTATTTCACCTAGCACATTAAAATATGAAACTTTATCCATTTTATTCCTCCTAAATTGTTAAATATGAAAAACCGCCAAAAATTGGCGTATTTATTGGAATTTCTGTTTGTGAGTACATTTTCATTTGACCATTTTTATTTAATTCAACAATGACTGTAACACCTCCAATTGTTACGGTCCGATAAACAGTTGATAAGGGCAAGTGTATCTTTCTGATATTACAAACCACAGTCCATGAATCTATAGGTATAAGTTTGTTTGTGTTAATGTTTGGAAATTCGACATATACAGTCTTATTTCTTAAACAAAAAAACGGACTAGCATATGCACCTGATTTCTGCTCAAACTGAGTGTTAAAACCTGCTATTATACCGTCAGCCGCCTGCTGTGCGGCTGATGCCGTAGATCCTGCAGTTTCAGCCGCCTGCTGTGCGGCGGTTGCCGTAGCTTCTGCAGTAGTAGCCGCTTGCTGTGCGGCGGTTGCTGTAGTCCTTGCAGTTGTATCTGTTAAATTTAAAGTTGTACCATTTAAAATAATTTTTTCAAGTTCATTCATTAATTTTCTCCTCCTTCTATTGTCATAGCTTTCTGTTCAGGATAATAAGTATGAATACCGTCCCCTGACAACTGTTTCTGTAAAGTGATTGTCTTGCTATCTTTATCATAAATAGCTTGAATCATAACACTGTTGAAGTATTTATCGACCTGCGCTTTGATTTCATCCTCTACATTTAAGTTGTCGAACCATGCACGAAACTCTTTAATCTGATTTAATATCCAGTCAAGATTTAATTCGTGGAAGTTCGTATTTGGAAAACTTTCAAACATAAACACACCTCCTTAATATACCATGATACAAAAGTCTTTAATAAATACGTCTGAAATCTGTTTTATTAAATTAAAACGGGCAATTTTTAATTCCTGTTTTAGCATTGTTTGCGTGGTTGTAACTCCAATATTTCCATGCACCCTGCCTTTGTGTGTACTATCCGTATTACTCGAATCATTACCGGTATTAGTGACCGTTCCTGAATCTGTACCATTGCTTGACATTGTTCCAGTATCAGCAGTTGCCGACTGGTTGTTAATATTAGCTATGTCCTGAGAATCAGAAACATAACCACCGGAATCATAAGGGGAAACGTTGTGCAAATTGGTGTCCGAACCTGTATTTTTCGTCACACTTTGCAAATTTCTATCACTTCTCATTGAGTTAGACAATTTACGATTTTCAACAGAATTTCTATTCATTTTGTTAATACTTGAATCTGTCCAATCTTCCATGCGGTCGTAGTTCTCAATCGGGGTGTACTCAAGTGAAAGTGCTTTCTGCCATTTTTCAAAAGTGTGATACCAAGTATTAGACCATAACCCAATAGCGTCCTGCATGAATTTGAAATTACTGTACAAGATTTCAAAATTTGAACCATCCAGTAAAATCTGATTTATAACATCTTCCTTGTTAATACCATCCGGCAAGTTTAAATTGTTGAATAAACCTTCTTTAAACTGATACATTCCGGCTATCGTCATTGTTGCCATTGACATTATTATCACCACCTTTATAACGATATTCTACTGAATAATTTGTATTAAACATTGAATTCACTCGTTTGAAGCATTCGTTCATTTTATCAATCCATACAGTTGCCCTAGCTGAGCCGTCTGATATTCTACTTTCACTTTCAAAGGAAACCATACGTTCTTTTTTCTGATACGGTACAGTAGGAATGCCAATTTCTGAATCAAAATTGTTAATAATTGACTGGAAATCCTGCAAAAGTTTATCAAGTATATAATTGCTTACCCTATCCTTAATAAACTCCGCATTTTTTATTGGAAACTCTTTATCATCATCTAGAGTTATCTTATTATCATAAATTTGTAAAGCGTTCCCTTCATTGATTTCATCAATGATTTTTTTCAGTGTCTCAGCACTTGCCTTTGTTCCGGTACCAAACACTTCCGGTATTTTTGCGTTAATTTCAGCCACATTTACCGCAGTTGATAATTCAGCCAATTGTCCAGCATAAAAATCAATAACACTTGCAATGCCGCAGTAATCAGGTGATATATAAACAACCTCACAACCTCGACCAATTTCTAATTCAAGTGATTTTGTAAAAGCTGGGTTTGTTACAATTGCCTTAGTCGGTCTGTAAAATATATTATAGCCGCCACCAAGTGTGCAAGGTTGATTAATCACGCCGTACACGGCGTGCTTGAAAAAAACGCTAACACCTCCAACAAAAATAGACCATCTTAATAAATCAAGTGCATCTGGTCTAATGTCCATTTTAAAATCAAATACCGATATTGCTCTTTCATAAAGTGAACGCCACCAGTATTTAAAAGCCGCTGTGTTTTTGGTGTAGTGGGTAGATGGAAACCTAGTTCCATCTACCAAATTTAAATTTTCATAATTTAATGGTGTATACATATTGACACCTCACTAACTGAAAAATCCCCGGATATAAATATATCCGTGGTCAAAGTTCTTTGCAGGTAGTTCAACCTTTGTTAATCCGTCAGTGTCATATACTATGCGACACACGTTTGATTCTGCAGCTTCAATACAGTGAAGTTCATTGAAGCAAGCCGCAACTGTAAAGTCTTTTGGTAATATTAATTTATTATTTTCGATTGAAGCGTTTATATTATCTTTTTCGCTGAGAGTAACGGTAGTACCGTCACTCTCAACAAAAAATCTGTACCAACGCCCCTTAGTAAAAGGTTTTTCCATGGCTTCTCCTTATTCTGTATCTTTCATAATGAAAAGAATACCTTTTTCCGTAAAATCGTTAATGGAGTTCTTTGCAAAAGTGTACCAGATGTTTCGAAAACCTTTGCGCGCTTCAATTGGTGTAGTCAAAGCCTTATCAAGCTGATAGTCAATCATGCAGGCATCTTTATCGTAAAGGACACCAACGACATAATCGAGTGATACACTTGCTCCGGCTTTCTGCTGTCCGGTTGTCTTGTCCGGGATAGCAGGTGTAATACTAACCTTCGGTCTGTCTGCGTCTGTATCATTTGACTGCCAATAAGTAACTGCTTCATAGTTTTCCATCTTCAATAAATCATCATTAAAGATTTCTGGAAGGACCAAACTTTCCGCATCCGTGAAGAGATCAGCATATAAGATTAAACGCTGTTCACTAAGCGGCGTATGTCTCAGCAGTTTATAATCTACATTGTTTACATTTTTAGCCGGTGACCAATGATAAGCGGTACTTCTTTCTGTCATACGCTTGGTGGCTTTCTTGACTGTTGCCACGAAAAATGCTAAAAAGTCTTTCAAATATGTGCTTCTTAATTCTGCAGACGTGTAAGAAGTACCGAATTTGTCATTAAATTCTTTTGTCAGGTTAATCACGGAACCTGGCATATCTGCTGACATATCATAAATACCTCCGATATAATTAAGAAGTGTCATTGTGTTAAACGCTTCTTTCTGGCTTTCAATGTCATTTGATTTTTCTGTTAAGAATCCATTTAAGAACTGTGCAAAGTTTGTTTCATTCAAAAAGGCAATCTTTAACTGATCTTCATAAAGTGTCTGTACATCCTGCCATGTTGAAGTTCCTGCAAAGTTCATTTCTAAAGGGATTGGCGGCTCCTGCTCCCACATAGATGACGTGCTTGTTGGATCTCCGGAAGTATTCTTATTTCTTCCATTCGTCTTTCCCATACCTAAATTGGTATTTAAATCCGTGTTAAAATAACCGGATTGCTTGGCATCTTTTGAGTAATAACTGATTTTTCGCAACCGGTTCGAATACATACCGGAGTTAACGCTGTTTAAAATCCGAAGTCTTGCTTCATAAGGTCTAACTGCCATGTAATTACGACCGCATATGATTGATAAACTGTTAATTACATTTTCCATTCCAGTTTCTAATACGGTTTCACCAGCTGATACAAAGCTAGATGTATCAGTAACTACAATATTTGTCTGTCCGGTTGCCTGTTTAACTAAGCTATTCATGATTGCATGGCAATCATGCGGTGTGATTGTTCTTCCCATTTTCTTTCACTCTCCTTTTTACATAAATGTCCTGAATAAATCTAACATTAATTCGTTGTCAGTAGGTTTCTTTTCGTCTGTATGATGTGAAACGTCAGCTTCTTTGTTATCTTCCTGCATTATTTTAATCTGTGAAGTCAAGTCTCGAATCTGATTTTTCAAATCTTCTACAGATGGCTTTTCTTCCGGCTTTTCTTCCGGTTTTTCTTCCGGCTTATCTTCCGGTTTTTCTTCCGGCTTATCTTCCGGTTTTTCTTCCGGTTTATCTTCCGGTTTTTCTTCCGGTTTTTCTTCCGGTTTTTCTTCCTGCAAAGCCTTAATATCTGACATCTTGTAACCTGCCTTCACAAGTGCGATAATGTCTGCTACACCAAGTTTCATTTTATCATCTCCTTTCATTATATTAATAAATGGGTATGGGCGGATTCGAACCGCCCCATACAGAAAACATATCCGTACTTGTTTCCAAATCAGACACACCCCATGAGCCGGAGGTTCATTGGAAGTACGTCAACACTTCGCCGCATCTACATTCCTTGTAGTGACCTTATGCGGACTTCCTCCGGCCACTTAAATATATCAAACTATATTGTCATTGTCAAGATCACTCAATATAAAAGCCGCTGTTCAAATAAGCGTTTACTGCATCTTTATCACCTGAAAAACCTGACAATTTAACAGAAGCATCTGAGCATAAAGTATAGCCGCTTAATTCACCCAAGGACTTTACTTTACATAAAGGTCTTCCGTGGTGTTCGTTGTCCTCATCGGTTATAGCGTTAAATTGTGCAACTAAATATAAATCATTTACAACTGCCAAAAATGATCCATTTGAACCGCTGTTTTGCTGTGAAGGTTTTACCGCTCCATAGCTACTGTTAATAGCTCCCATTGTACCTGATATGACACCGGGGATAAAACCCTCAAATGCAGAAGCTGCTGCAGATAAAACACTGAAACCTGCACCAACTACAGAACCTGTAGAAATAGCATTTTGTGACAATGCAACTGGTACACCTGCTTGAACAACAATCTTTAAGACAACAATCTCATCACTGGATAATACAAACCTTACCTGACCTGTAATTATATCAATTGTATAAGTAACTAACAGTTTTAATGCACGTTTTAGCTTTATAGCAGGAAGTTGTATGTTCCCTATTACCGTTGCAGTTATATAATATTGTGTAAAAGGTTCTAAATTTAGATATTCACCTTTAGTTGAAGCTAAAGGATGTTTTACAACATCAATTATTGTTGTTTTAGATTTTACGGTAGAATCTAAAACAAATCCGGTACAACTCTCTAAATTAAATCGACCAAATTTAATAATTGTTTGAGTATCACTTGTCAAGTCAAAAGGCAACCAATAACATGATACAATATAATCTAGTGGATTTTCATAATCATTTCTGAGTCGTTGCCAAATATCTTCGGAAAAAAGATAACCGCACATTGTTTGAAGCATTAATTTCGTCATACCATAATAAGTAACAGAACCCTGCTTCAAGGAATCCGTTCCGGTTCCAACAATTCCTATAACATAAGTTCCATCAGCTAAAGAATTTGGTAATATATTTAATATTCTTGTCTCGTTATATTCAACATCTCCGGTTATTGGATATAAATTGTCCACAACTTCGCCGTCAAATTCCGAAGCACTTCTTAATACATAAGCACTTGTTGCAAGTATCTCACTTTTATATGTTGCTAGCACGTCCTGCTCACAATCAACCTCTATCACATTGTGTCGAACTGACCGCAAATCCCTGACAAAATAATAATGTCCTAGTGCCTTAATATAATTATATTCGAACTCGTTACCGGAAAGAATAAAAGTCGGATTTTCAATAGAAGTGGCGTCCTTTAACGCCACTTCTAAAATCTGTCCTGCACTTGCCGGTATCTTGGTCGAATTCTTACGTTTTCTAAAATTCTTCCACAATTCTACCTGCACAAAAAATCACCACCTTTCCATATCATCCATTAACTCATTTACCTTTGACTGTACTAATTCATAGTCATATCCTGCAGCTTCCAGTTTTTTCCTTCTTTCTTCTCCGTTGCCCCATTTGCCGCGAAGAACATTTAAAGCTACTGTGTCAATGTCTTTCACACTGTCGTATGAATACTTGTTCAAGTCATAAGTTGCTATAAGATTTAAGATACCTTTTTTATAACTCCTGGAAGTTGCATAGCCGTCCTTGCATAAAAGAGTGATATAAGTATCGTTGTCAACAACATCTTTTAAATTGCTATACCGTCTAGCCATTAAGAATTCACAGTACCCTTTTACGCCATCTGCAGGAGTATCATACACACGAAAATTATCGTGAATCTTGGTAAGCGTTCCTTTTACATATTCTTCTTTTGTCTGCAGATTTACGCTTTTTCCCTTCCAGTATCTGCCACACTTCAAACCAAAGAAGTTATTTTTTTGTGCAAGGTAACTTTTTCCCCATCCGCTCTCAATGATTGCCTGAGCAATGATAACCGGATAGCATTTCAAGTGATACCTTGGGGCGTACTCTTTTAAATTGTTGTAAATCATTTCAATAAAGTCTTTCTGTTTTTCTGTCATTCCCATTTTATTAATCTCCTATCTTTTTGAAAAATTTACGGATCTTTGCAGGCACAATTTCCTTATTAATATTTCCGGCATTTTCTATCACACTGCCAATTTCCATAAGAATGATATAGGTACAAATACCGTTAAATATTGGCTTTCCGATTGAAATATCAAAATACGGTAAAGCCTTTTCTGCAAGCTCCGCAAGAATTAATATAAGCAGCTCCCCCATCTTATTTATTAAGCCATCACGCATGATGGAAGAATCAAAGTCGTGATTTTTAAATGCTTTTATCATACCCGACACAAAGTCGAGTACGACAAAAGCGAACACAATCGCTATTTTAATCATTTGTTCAACTCCTTTTCTACGTCAAGTAAGATACCTTCCTGCTCTTTGTCTGTCAGTGGGATATAAGCATGATTATAATACTTTCCATCTTTCCCTTTATAAGATGGGAACGATATGAAATCTCCGTTCTTGCCTTCCACTACATTACAACCGTAGACCGTTACACCGTTCACAGTAAGCGCAAATCTTACACGGTCTTTTGAATCCATTTTCACATGGTCTACGCTGTAGTCTTTTAAGATGCTTTTCTTGTTTCCGTTTTCGTTTTCTGGTTTTTTCATTTTTAATCTCCTTTACTTTAAATGTAATTTATAAGTACATTATCAATATAGCACTACCGTGCTATATTGTAAAGACCTTTTTGTAATTCATTACTAAATTATATACTGCATATGAATTGTATTTACAATTTCCGTGTATTGTGGCATCTTTTAAATCATACACGAAATCATCATAAAAAAGATGCTGACCATTATCAGTCTCTAAATCATAGTATTTATCGGTTATATATCGTGAGTTGTTTATCACATATGATTTCCCTTTTCTATATATAAAGAAGTCTTTTTTATTGTAGTAAAAAGCTCCCACACATTTAAAACCTTTTATCTTTCCTTTTTCTATGTTTGTCATATCATCATACGAAAAATCATTATCCAATGCCATAGCACGCCATGCAGTACCTTCCATTGCCGTATAGATTGCCGACTGAGATTCTTTCTCATAAAACTCTGGTGCGTCTTCAATTAAATGAATTAATATGTGCCTTTTTTCTATGTATAAATATTCCTGCTTATTTATGCACATATCTGCAATCGTATCAACCAGATTAAAAGATTCTAAGACTGGATTAGCAATAGAAACCGCATTCGCTAACAGTATTAACTTTAACGGCTTAAGTCCTCTATGCTCACGGTCTCGAGATACTGTCTTGTACAATTCCAGTATCTGCTCACCTTCATTATGTGATACACGTTCATATTTTTTCGGTATAAATTCATCAAAAATAATCTGCTCCGTATCTGACATATCAAAGCCCTTTACTTTTTCAACTGCATTTAGTGATACAATATACCCAACTGGAAGTCCGTATGGATTCCCTTCTGTATCACAATCCCAAAATCCTGCAACCCCTTCAACTTTTGGAATTGTGACCGGGTATACATTATAGCCTTTATCACGATTAAGCGGCACAAAAGGCGAGATATTAAACTCAATTTGAGAATCCCCTTCCTTTACTTTATCATGAAATCTTTTAGCCCCTGCACACATCATTGATACGTCTGTATTTGTTCTTTTTACAAATACAAATCTTTCTCCTCGGCTTTTCTCATACTGCAATGCACTGTACGTTTTACCACGGTTTCTACCGCCAATCTCAATATAAATAACTGCATCAGGATATTTTTCAAAATCATTTTTAATATCAAAATAATAATTTTCTTTTTTCATTTTTACCTCCTAAAAATACTCGTCTACTAATCCTGGTATTGAGATGTCAATATCTTCTGATATTAAATCTTCCCAATCTTTTATGAAGACTTCATCTAACAAATAATCACATGGCGTCAAGTTAATAGAATCACCAATCTCATTTCCGTCTTCATCCATGTGAATCTCACTGTAAATATATTCATGTGTAAGTTTTCCAGTTTTAGTACCGGAAAAAATAAATCCTTTTTTGAAATTTTTAATGTCGTCATTTAAACACTCCGCACCTTTTTTAGGTACACCTGCAACAGTTATATGAATTTTATTGTCAGCTTTATTCCTGCCACAATATCTTTTTGCACCCATGGTTACAAATTCGCTATACAAATCATCATCTCCGTCAGACTCAGCTACACCAAGCCACCACTCACGCCCCATATGATGAACACAACCATAGCCATTAGCAAGAAGTTCCTGCTTACATTTTTCATTATATGCGTTTACCTTTTCGAGATCCCAACAATTCGAATAAGCGGAATCTGTGTCGGAGTAAATCCAAACACCACCTTCTTTTACACATTTTCCAAGCTCGAAAAGATTTCTAAAGGCATATGCAGTTACCCATACTCCAATAAAGTACGGGAGTATATTATTTCTTCGCTCCTTCCAGATATTATATTGTTCCTCATAATCTGAATCATGCTTTTCAATTTTCCATGCCTCTGAATCTTCTAAAAGTTCCGGCTCATAAACTTCTATTATATCGTCTTTTACCGGTCGCTGGGTAGTAACTCCGTAAAGGCTGTTGAGCAACGACTTCGCCAGTGCATAAAGAACCTTATCTCCGCCTTTTAATTTTGTTTTATTCTCGAAAAGTTCAAAAACATAATCAGTAAACCATCTTGGTAGATAGTCTTTTTTTGAGCACATAACTTCAATACACAATGAACCTTTAAAATCATACTGTTCATTGATTACAATTAAATCCTGTTCGGTTAAATAAATCTCGATATAATCGGCGCACAAGATTCTGCCATTGTCCGTGACATCATTTACGGACTTTTCACACTTGCTAAATTGTAATGCAGGCATTGGTATTGAATCATCTTTTAATTTTACACCTATTGCAACTAATTTAAAACAAAAGGCGTATTCGTCGGCGTCTTTTATGATATTCTCGATTTTTGTGTTCGGACATTCAAAAAATCTTTCTGACGGATATTTTTTTGCTAAAAGGCAAAATGGATAGGAACTCGCAAAATCAAAACACTGTACATATGAATCATTTTTTAATCTGAAAATGTGTCCTATATAATGACGGTTGGCGTGTGTAAATCCTCCGTGATAAGCAGATTCTAATTCCTTCTGAAATCTCCAATCACCAACCACACGGTTGAACCAGTCTTTCGCCCTGTTCTTTTTTCCTCTTTTCCTTATTTCTTCCCTTGGAATTCCGGTTGCTGTCCAAGGCATCGTTCCGACTCTTTTTCCGAGAAGTTTTCTAGTTTCCTCCAAGCATTCAACGCCGCACAATGTGTCAAATTCAGCGTATTTATGCTCATATTCTGTATACTCTTCCTGCTGATTTCTGTATTTGTTATAATCCCAAAACCCTACAGCTTTTTGGTGTGTTACTTTTAAATCAGATCCCCATTTTTCTAGCTTGCGCTGTGCAAGTATAAGCGAATCCCTTAATATGATACCGTTTTCAAATTCGATATATATCGGGTAATGGCTTTTTGTGTTTAACTGCTTGATAGGGTGTCCGAACGTCATAAAAAAGAATCGGCGTAAAAAAGTCCAGTCATAGCCTAAATTGTGTACATAAATAAAACTCTGTTCACCTGGCATGGAATTGTGTAAACGCTGACACGCAAGGACTGCTTCACCTGGTTTACTACCATGCAGTGTGAATAAATCTCTCCCTTTGTAATTCGCAGATATTGTAAAATAAACAACATGATTTTCATTATTCCCCTTTTCAATACTCTTAGAAGTCTCTGTATCTAGCATTATAAAAATGCTATTCAAAGTCTTTTTCTGCTTCTTCGAAAATCTGTATTCCGTTTCAATATTTGATAGCCATTTGTACTTATAATCTTTCCAATAAACATTGCAGTAATCACTTGGTTTAATCATCTTTTAATCCAAAATCTTCTAATCTTAAATCGTGCTCGGCTATCATTTTGTTAATTGTGTCATTCACTTTCCAGTCTGCAACTTTAATCTTCTGATTGTCTTTAATTTCCTTTGCAATCTCTGACAAATTCTTTTTAATCTTTCCGATTGTGTCGAATACTGTTCTACTTCCGAAAATGGATGCCAATTTTTCATATGACTTAGATTGAAAGAAATCCGCTAGTTCCTGCCATGTGAACTTATCATCTCCCTTTAATCCCATTGTTTTATTCAAGGTCTCGGCTCTTTTTTCATATGTTAAGACAATGCCTTTTTTCGTGCTAGAAACACTTTCTAAAAATTGTTTAATATCATTTATCTTCGCTTGCAAAGTGTTTGAATTTTTCGGAGGCTTTGTATTGAATCGTGGTCTATTTTTTACTGTACCATAACTTTCAATATTTTTCGCAGCTACTCGGTAAGCATATTTAAGTACATTTTCGTATTTTTTCTGTCTTGATAATGCTTCTAAACGTACTAACCTTTGGTCAGCACGTTTAGCAAGTTTTCGATATTCTTTTACTAATTCTTCATAATGTTTGGTTTCCATTTTTTATCACCTCGTTAAAAAACTTTGTTAAATCTTCGTCAAATTCAGTTAATACACAACCCAAAGAAAACACTGTTAATAAACTTGCTGATGCCAAATCCCTTGTTCCGGTCTCATATGCTCGTATGGTACGTTCAGGAACTTTACTTTTTTCTGATAATTCTTTTCTTGTCATTTTCGCCGCTATGCGGTATTCTCTTAATACGTTACTCATTCTCGCAATCCTCCTTATCTAAAAGATGGATGATACAGCCCATTTCACCTGCTCGGTAAACCTTAATCACATTAGCTCTCAGGAATCTTACTAGTCCATCATCATCATAAATCTTTAACCAATATTCAAATTCTGCAACTAATTTATAATGACTCCCAATGTTAGCATCACCTCTGACGATATATGACATATAATGTCCATCTTCACCAAATACAAGTTTTTTTCTATGTTGTCATAGCCAATCATAATAAGAGTTGAAATATTGCTATCTCCGATAAATTCCTTGTTAAAATCTTTGTAACTTTTCATGC
>ENA-ORNK01001972-ORNK01001972.1-human-gut-metagenome-genome-assembly--contig:-NODE-1972-length-12823-cov-6.517857_pt1 | contig 12823 bp, 8 predicted proteins | sample MGYA00242115_ERZ509022 | MGnify/ENA primary metagenome ERZ509022 (study PRJEB26280, sample SAMEA2338690) | human gut metagenome | biome: human gut; feature: human-associated habitat; material: faeces...
TCAAGCTCTTTACTGCAATTGAGATTGCCATTGAGATTGCTTGCGGATTTTAGGGAAAGTAAAATTCTTCAGTGATAAAGCAATTTGATTAGCACCTTTATTTGACTGCGCAATAGCAATCTTTTGATTCTCAGTAGTCCCCATCTGATTTCCATCAACAACTACTGACAATTTTCCAATATAGCCTCCAGCCAAATCTGTATCTATAGGATATTTCACCTCATCATCGTCATCACCACAACTTGAAAACAAGCTGACTGAACAAACAAGCATAAACAAATACAACAAACTCTTTTTCATAATTCTCTTATTTAGTTAATAATCTATTTGATCGCAAAATCGGGTACAAAGTAACATATTTATATTAATTATCACAAGGTCCATTCTTTGTATTTTATGATCTATTTTTAAGATCATATTGCAAAAAAGCTGTTTTTATCTACTTTTTAAGGTTCATATTTACAGCATACTCAACCAATATATACAAAAAAAGGAGGGATTTCAAGTCCCCCCTTTTTCGATATTCAAGATATTATAGTTTTCAAATTTTCATATAACTAACCTATTATTCTAGCTATAATCCCATTACTCGCCAATAACCTCCAATTCATCAACGATCAGCGTACTGTTAGCTGCGCCTTTGAACTTATCACCTTCCTTACTGGAAGAACATATAATAGCTAACTTATACTCTTTAGTACTATCATAAGATTTCTCCGGCAAATACTCAAATGCAAGTTCGAATGTAGTCCATTCATCTTTATCCGTACCATCTTTCAAGCGAGCTTCTGCCACACGATATTCTGAAGTATTAATATCTACTCCTGTGAGTGTCACATCTTTGCCGGCTGCATCTTTTGCTTCGTACAATACCGCAGCAATAGAACATTCGTCAATAATGTTAAGCCCCTCCTGCGCTGGTTTGACAGAACCATCTATATAGTTCGTTCCTGCTTTATATTTATATACGCCTTTTAATAACTTAGGCTCCTTGTCATAAGCAATACCAAATTTGGTTGATTTCAAAGGAGCAAGCATATTAAGACTGAACGTACCCGTAAATAAAGAACCGGAAGTAATAGGTGCCATACTGCCTAAAACATGTGCTCTAGAATCCAATGTCACCAATTTGGCAGCCTTACCACTAAAGCCTTCAGATTCTTCCATCACAGGATAGCCTACTTTTACTGTCGAAGATGATCCATTCAACATTTTGGCACCACCATTGGAAGTAGCCAGGAATCCTGCAGGCTCCGGAGTCCAATAATTTTCATAACTATTACCTGCATCAAATTCAGACCATTCATCCAAAGAATATTTCATGATATTCTGAACACCTTCAATAGAAGCAGTATACTTTCTTGATGTTCCATCTTCAGCAACTACAGTATAAACAACACTTTTTCCTCCGGAGAAGTCCTGAGCAACACCACTTGCCGGAGTTACGGTAGCCTTTTCTGAAACAGCAATGACTGGTACCAAGGCTTTCAAGTCTTCCTCAGTAGCCTCATCATTAACTTTAAACGTAATGGCACTCTTTGCATCATCAATAACCGGTGCTACTGTTATAACTTCGTCATCAATAGTAAAATCGGTTATTTTAGCCTCCGTGTTTTCACTTCCTGACAGTTTAGTACCTTTATAATTGACCTTAACTTTCATTCCGCCTTCTACATCTACATCAATAACCATATCTACAGCATTCTTACCAACTGTACCCGAAACGGATGTATTGCATGATCCCACAACAAGACTTAATGTCTGATTGCCGGAAAACTTATAAGCATCACCACTTTTTGTCAAAGCACAATTATCCACAGTAATGTCACCAATAAGAAGCTCAGTACCTGCTACGGTAATAGTAAAGTTTCTCAGTTCCAGTTTTACAGCAGTAGCCGAAGCCTTTGAGATATAAACCTTCTGAACCATATCAGAAGCTATAGGAGTAGATACTCCCACATAATATACATCCATCGTTCCTTTATATGCACCTGCAAGTTCACTGTCAACCGGATATTTCACATCGTCATCGTCACTACAACTCATAAATAGACTCACCGAACTAATAAGCATAAACAAATACAACAATCTTTTCTTCATAATCTTCATAGTTAATTATAAATTCTTTTTTATCACATAAAATCACGCAAAGTAAAAGATTTAAAATAACTACCACAAGTGCCATTCTTGGCATTCTATGTTCTATTTTTAATATATTATTTATTCATACCCCAAAAATAAGAAAAATAAAAGTTTCAATATTAATATTCAAGTTATAAAAGAGAAGAGTAAGCAGATATATATTTCTGCACTAATCCAATCATCTTTTCATACAAATCCCTATCACAATCCATATACCTATAAATCATCACATCTATCAACCATAGAATTTTTTCCCGATTTAATATCCGCTCAACAGCCTCCCCCCTTACGAATGACGGAAGTGAATTTACGACATTATAATTATTGCATATTTATTAAAAAAGCTGTATCTTTGCAACCTTAGTCATAATTGAAAGTTTGTCAAAGTACAAAGTTAGACATGTTTAATATTGAATTTATTACAAATGTCGTTTCGTTGTGATGGCGGAACCATTTGAAATTACTACTGATTTAATATCATTTTACTCAGAATATTCAGTCGTGATGATGCGATATTCTTTCTTAATCTATAAATATATATATATGCAAATGTTGACAGCCCATAATGGGCAGTTAGCGTCGTTTGTATGCGTGATGTCTTACGTGTTTAAATTTAGTATTGCTTATATACATGTTTATAATGATGAAAAAAAGCCCTGGACCGTGATGGTTCGGGGCTTTTCTTGTACTTGCAATAAGCAAGAAGGAAAAAGATTTCAGATTACATCGGTAACTGTGCTATTATCTCTTTCGAACATACCGGCAATTTACCATTCTTTCCCATATCCACAAAAACCGTTGCACACAACACCGTCCATTGGTCACCATATGTCATCGTACTGCTATGGCTATACCCAAGGCAATGCCCGTATTCATGAAACATGGCCTGACGAGGATAATTATGCGGATGGGCATCCGGAGGAGTCGCATCAAAATAAACACCGGTATAACAATAATTAGCCAAGCCGTACGTATTGCCTCCACCTAATCCGCCGACACCGGCAACACACCCCAGCACAAGCCCGCCATGATTACGGATTCTTTGACGCAACGCATCCAGATTGATCGGATTTCCTCCATTGTCTTTCAACAAACCTTCGTATTTGTTCATTTCCATATTAAACTCTTCGGAAGAGAACATGAAAGCCATATTGACAGCCAACGCCACTCCGTGACGGCACAATAACGGATTCATATGACGCCAATACGCATGACCATTGTCAGCCGAATAAGAAGAAAAACGTATAAACCAGCGACTGTCTATCTGTTCTATTTTCTTCATAAACGGATCTTCTGTACGAATAACAAGCGTCACATCATCATTGGAAAGTCCGGGCTGTGCAGGCACCACTATCTTCCGTCCACTACTTGTAGTGAATGTCCGTTCCGAATCTACAACCGGCAAGGGGAATGACGCTTCCATAAACGGATAAATCTGTTCAAAATGTGCCAGTTCGAAGAACTCCATGCTAAATTTATTAAAACGGCACATAATCTTCACATCCTGAATACCTACAGGAGAAAAGAACTTGACAAGCAACTGATGTTCGTCTGAAATGGAAACCTGCAACGGAGCATTCGCATAAAAAGAACGACGGCGACTGTCATAAAAGACCTCACGTGGCTCACTGGCCAAAAACATCGTATCCGTGCGAAACCGAAAGAAGTCCTCCTTGCGAACATAAAGTGAACCATCCTGATTTTCCGGATGCAGATAATCAATACTAATATGAGATACACGGCCTGCCTCAATCTTACAATCCGTGAAACGGTATTTACGGACAAACTGAGTTCCATCACTGCGATCGGACTCAATCGTCACAAATCCGGATAATGCTTTTGTGCCGGGCAATGAGTAAAACGAGTATTTCCCGGTAATGTCATAAGATTCTATCTTTCTGGTTCCGGAATATTTCCCGTCTGCACCAAGAGTCGCATATATTCCTTCGGCATCGTCGAAAGTTATATCGATTTTACGAATGAATCTCCACATATAATCGGACGATACATTCAAATCGACATCCACTCTCCCTACAGAACGCTCCAAGACCACTGTATGCGACACCGAAGCCTGATCTCTGCCGATATGCAATTCTATTTTCTTATAAAAGTAAACCGCATCTAACGGCGCATTTTCCGCATGATTTATCAACCAGTCATCGGACAGTTTTTCGGGTTCTTTAACAGCCTCATCTTCTTCCTCGCTCGTAGTAGCCAGAAAAACGACTGTATAATCCCCCATACTCAATCCTTCGATAGTCAATTTTGAGAAGTTTTCTTCCAGCTTCTGATATAAGGGCTTAATAATCTCTCCACGTTCATTGGCAATAGCATACCACATACGAGTGATCTGCTCCGGTTTGCTTCCGCGTGTCTGCACCACGGACGCATCATCTTGCTGCAACCCAAACAAAAACGACACTTGTCCGGAATGGGAAGGAACAATGCCGGTCTCCTGTTCAAAATCACCCGAACAGTTGGCAAGCAATAATGCGCCCAGTAATATCATTATGATTCTTAGCATCTTCATAAACAGCCTCCTCTATTTCTTTACACAACGTACGGATGCAAATGCTTCCATCTGTAACCGCTGTTTCTTAATAACGGTTGACTCGGCTCCTTCGAACGGCAACCAGTAAGCCCATGCATAACCGCCCGGAAGACCGTTACGTTCGTTTGTCCACAACACAGCTCTTTTCCCGAAAGCCGGATTATTGGATGACGACTTATCTCCCTTCGAGCCAGCCAAAGGAATAATAAGGCTGCGACCGGTGTCTTCCGAAGTAAACTTCACATAATGCTGTGTTCCCGTCACACCACTGGACGGAGTTATCAGTGTTCCTTCTCCGATGTGAAGTGTAGCGGCAATTGTTTCTCCATTTCCTGCCTTATATCTACCCGGAATCTCTTGGTCTGCAGGAAGCAGAGACTGCCATTCGTTACCAGCCGGTATCCGGTATCCTTCAGGGCAAGGCATATGTGTATCATTCACCCAAGGTGTATCAGCTGTCTGGTTACCTAAATTGTTGGAAGGATTATACCCCTGCCAAGGCACGTACATATATAAACGTCCAAATTGGAACAGACCACCCACCGTGTTAATCCAACTTTTATGATACATATCTTCGACCGTAGCCCCGTCCAACGGATAAATCTGATCTTCCAGATCGTGGCTACGCGCATTAAATGCCATCCATACATTTCCTGCGATTTCCACAGTTTCAATCTGTTTGTCACTCGGAGCCACACGTATCTCCACGTAATCATATGTTCCACTCAACAAGGCATTTTTCAAATGCACCAAAACCGTATAGCCCAGGCGACCGCTGCCTTGCGCTGCAACCGATACATTAAATGACGACACGATACCTTCCGCCTCTTCCGACACGGACATATTGCCTACACTTGTTCCGCTACCGGCACCTTCTGTAGAAGAAATATCGATACGAGTGTCTGTAACGAACGCCAGCGTCATGTCATCAGCACCTGTAGCAGGCACTTCCAGTATATTATTCTCATAGTCTACCTTCACCCCTTCCGGAATCCTGGATTTCGACGCATTAAGCAAAAGACGTTGGTTCGTATCAGGCTTTCCGACAATAGTTTCCCCTTCTTCCCACGGTTTGATCTCAAAAACGCCTGTCACTTCAGCTCCCACATTGAGCACTGCCAATTCATATACTTTATTGCGTTCGACAACTGGTAATTCGACTTTTAACCTGATAGGGACTTCACCATAGGTTCCACGCAAGATGATATTGACAGGACGTGTGCTTTCGAACAGACGGAATACCCCCTCTTGCTTGCCATCGAATGCAGAAGAGAACTCCTTCCGATAGCTCACCGTTTTATCCGACGCCCGGACATTTTCGAGGAATGGTAAAGTCTCGGCAGGAGCATTCTCTACGATGACTTCCTTTATCTGCGTTTTGCTGTCGGCTGTTGTGTTCAAATCAATGCGCGCCACACCGCGTTTCATAATTACATTGACCTCCGCATTGCTGCGTGTCACTACTCCGCTCTCCAATTCGACTACAGCCGCCATGAAATCCGGCGCAGAATTATCATGCAATCCTTCACCGATAATCGTATTACGAAATTCTTCTTCACTTTTAGCTTTCTCTCCAGCAGGAATCTCCAGTCCGGTCAGAAAATAAAGTCGAGATCCGCTGACCGCAGAAATCTCCGACTGTCCGCCTTGCCCGGGAGTCAGCTGTTCCTCTTTATATAAATTCCCGTCACTAAACTGGAAAACCGATACATCTTTGAGCTCTTCAGAAGATTCTTCTCCTGCTACCGTAATTCCTTTTAATACCACTGAATAAGTTTGTTGATGGCCTTTTCCCCCGGTTGGTTCATCGTTCGAGCAGGCGCCTGAAAGTAATGTTCCTATTATAATAGGAACGATGGTTTTTCTGCAAGAATAATTCATGTTTTTTTGATTAAAATAATACTGAATATTGGAAAGTTTATAAATGCATTTTCCAAAAGCGGCGGCAAAAATACTACTTTTTTCAATACAGCAAGTCATCTGCATAAAATTTTAATAAATATGTTGAATAAAAGAAATCTTTAACGTCAGACTAACTAAATACAAAATAAAAAGTTATTTTTGCAAACGTTTTTTAATTTTATCTCATTCTAATATTATGTACAAGATTTTTCACGGCTTCCACCTAGTAGAAGCTTATCAGGACTTAAAGAAAGCTAAACGGTTAGCAAAGAATCAGACAGTGGCCCGATGTATAAAGTTAACCATAGCTATTACCCTCTCTCTTATTTTATGGTTCCTTCCCATTGATACTTTTGGAATAGAAGGGTTGACCGTTATAGAACAAAGACTTATTTCCATTTTCATTTTCGCCACACTCATGTGGGTGTTCGAAGCTGTCCCGGCATGGACCACTTCCGTTCTTATTGTCGTATTATTATTACTTACCGTTTCCGACAGTAGTTTATGGTTCTTAACCCAAAATACTCCTGCGGAGGAATTAGGACAGACAGTCAAATATAAGTCTATTCTGCATTGCTTTGCCGATCCTATCATCATGCTGTTTATAGGTGGATTTATTCTTGCCATCGCAGCAACCAAAAGTGGACTGGATGTATTGTTGGCACGAGTTATGCTGAGACCTTTCGGAACACAATCACGATATGTGCTATTGGGATTCATCCTCGTTACAGCTGTCTTTTCCATGTTTCTTAGCAATACGGCTACGGCGGCCATGATGCTTACCTTCCTTACTCCCGTATTAAAAGCACTCCCGGCAGATGGAAAAGGGAAAATCGGATTGGCTATGGCCATTCCCGTTGCTGCCAATGTAGGTGGTATGGGAACTCCTATCGGTACACCACCTAACGCCATTGCTTTAAAGTATTTGAATGATCCGGAAGGATTAAATCTGAATATCGGTTTTGGAGAATGGATGAGCTTTATGTTGCCTTACACTATTATTGTACTGTTTATAGCCTGGTTTATTCTCTTACGACTGTTTCCATTCAAACAAAAGAGCATCGAACTGCAAATTGAAGGTGAAGCAAAGAAAGACTGGCGCTCCATTGTGGTTTATATCACCTTTGCTATAACGGTTCTATTGTGGATGTTCGACAAATTTACAGGAGTAAACTCCAATGTAGTGGCAATGATTCCGGTAGCTGTTTTTTGTATAACAGGCGTTATTACCAAACGTGACCTGGAAGAGATCAGCTGGAGTGTACTCTGGATGGTAGCCGGCGGCTTCGCATTGGGCGTAGCCTTGCAAGAGACCGGACTGGCAAAGCATATGATCGAAGCCATCCCATTCAGCACATGGCCCCCTGTACTGATGATTGTCGGTTCCGGACTGATTTGCTATGCTATGGCCAACTTTATTTCACACACAGCCACCGCAGCATTACTCGTCCCTATTCTCGCCATTGCCGGAATCAGCATGCGTGAAAACCTGTCATCGTTGGGAGGTGTAGAGACTTTATTAATTGGAGTCGCCATCGGATCATCGCTGGCAATGATATTACCAATTAGTACACCACCTAATGCCCTGGCACATGCCACAGGAATGATTCAGCAAAAAGATATGGAAAAGGTAGGTATCATTATGGGAATTATAGGACTTATCTTGGGATATACAATGCTGATCATACTCGGCTCCAACAAGTTATTATAAATAATCTATTTAAAAAAGAAGATGTCAAAAGCAGGATGATACATTTATCTTGCTTTTGACATCTTCTTCTTTTCGAATTTAGCGTCCTATAATCCTCTCCAAAAGTTTATAAGAAACAACAATGGTATAAAACGATATCTCGTCTACTCTATTCCTGATCCGAATTCACAAACTTACTTGGACTGACATTATAATACTTCTTAAATACCTCCCTGAAATACTTCGCATCCGAAAACCCGACAATTTCAGCAATCTCCGTTATTGTATATTCTTTCTGCTTTAATAATTGTGCTGCACGTTGCAAACGGATCATCCGGATGTAGTCAGCCGGAGCATAACCGGTCAGCGCTTTCAGTTTATTATAGAAACTTGTTCGACTCATATGATGCTGATTACTGAGTACATCTACCCCAAAGTCCAAATCTCCCATATTCTTCTCTATACATTCCTTGACTGAAGCTATGAATTTCCAGTCCAAAGTATTAGTACAATTGACAGGTAAATGCTTTTCTTTATTTTCGATACTATTATAGACCTGACGGAGCAATTCACGATTTGCCAATATGTTTTTAATAGTAACCTTTAGTATACCCACACTGAATGGCTTGGTTATATAGGCATCTGCTCCGATTTCCAGTCCTCCGAGTATATTTTTCTCATCCCCTAACGCAGTCAGCAATATGACTGGAATGTGAGACATTTCCACACTCGTTTTGAAGCTGAGCACAGTTCGTCTCCACTCATCTCAGGCATCATTATATCGGATATAACAAGATCTGGATTAAACTCCTTTATAATGACAAGCGCATCTTTGCCATTGGAACAGGACTGGATATTATACCCTGCCATAAGCATATCCACAAGATAATTACGCAAATCATCATTATCTTCCACTACCAGAATACGCTGTAAAGAGGTTTTTATCTGAGGTACCTCCAAGACCGGCAAGTCAGAAGTTCCCCCCAGTACAACAGCATCCATACGTTCATTCGGCGTTTTTGGAGAGATAAACTTTGCTTTATGCAAATGGGTATTTCCCTTCGGGAAAGTAATTTGCACGCATGTTCCCTGATGTTCAACACTTTGAATATGGATCTTTCCTTTATGCAACTTAACCAGTTTATATACCAGCATCAATCCAATCCCACTTCCGGTCACTTTCAAATTGACTACATTACTACCCCGGAAACAATTTCTGAATAATTTCTTCTGTTCAGATGAAGGAATACCAATTCCTGTATCCTTTACCTCAATACTCCAAGTATTCCCTTCCTCGCAAGCACAAATACACACGCTACCATTCTCTGGCGTGTACTTCAACGCATTTGACAAAATATTCTTCAAGATAGACCCCATTTTGTCACTATCAAACCACACATTCAAATAATCAAAATTACTCTCATAAACAAATCTGACACGCTTCATCTCAGCATATTTGCGGAAAGTAGCACAAACATCATTCATATAAGAATTCAATTCATACTCAGAAACATAAAGAGTAGACGAATATACGTCGATCCGTTCAAAGTTTATCAAGTTGGTTGTCAGCTGAAGCAATGTATTCACATTCTTTAGGGCCATATTCATATGGGGTAATGCCTTCTCTGCCACCATATGGTTTTCAACAACTTCTTCCAGCGGTGCTTTTATCAATGTCAGCGGCGTACGTATATCATGAGCAGTATTAATAAAAAAACGTGTCTTCTCATCAGAAATCTTCTTTTGTTTATGCAACATGATAACACGGAATATGATAATCATAATCAAGACCACCAGAATTGCATACCCCACCATTGCCCACATACTGGCCCACACCGGAGGGGTAATAATGATCTGAATACTCCTTGTTTCATAAGTTTTATACTTCTCCTCATTAGATACAGTACGAATTTGTAACGTATAACTGCCAGGAGGCAGATTTCTAACAACAATCCGATTATCTTGACTCGGACGGGTCCACTCTTTATGATAACCGTCGATTTTCCATGAATAAAGAATATTAGAAGGATAATCATAATTTATGGAAGCCACATCAAGCGAAAAAGTATTTTGACCGTAGGCCAATTCCAGACAATCAGTCTCGTTAATATCCTTCTTCAAGGGAGATCCGTCATCACCAGGATAGACAGGATGATAAGCTATCATAAAATCCCGTAATAACAAACGCGAATAATATGGCTCAGGTATTTCTATGTCTGTCGGAAACTTAACAGCACCATCATTGCCACCAAAGACAAGCGTACTGTTACTGTAAGTTGTGGCAGAACCGGCATTAAAATTTACGCTCATCAGTCCCTGCTCCCGTGTCCAGTTACGGAAAAAATGATCTTTAGGTGAATAAATCGTAATACCATTTTCCGTACCCATCAGGAGATTTTCATCCTGACGCGGAATAATCGTATAAATATTATCAGAAATCAGTGCACAATTATCAGTTCGGTACTGATGAATAAACTTCTTTTTATTGATATCATAAACAAGAAGACCTGCTCCACGAGTACCAATATACAGGATACCATCTTCTCTCTGGTATAATGCACATATATAAGGAGATTCAACAGGCAAGTCAATATACCGGTAAACACCGGATTGCTTGTCAAGCTGATAGAGTCCCATTCTTGTACCAATCCACATTTGACGGGCATTTTTCTCCAGAATGGTGGTGATGGAACTTACTCCCGGATACAAACGAACATTTTTAGTCTCAAGATTAATGCGTTTCAAATGATAATATCCACCGGACCATACATCACCGCCCGAATCCTTTTTAATGTCATAAATATATTGGTCAGGACGTATTCCTGCAATGGCCGCAGGCGAAAGATAGCTTATTTTAAACCCTTTCTTCTTTTCTATCTTATAAATTCCAGACGTAAAACCACCAGCCCATATCACACCAGGAGAGACTTCACACAACGCCAAGAAGATATGATTCTCATCATCCGGCACCGGATCAAAAGAACTAAAAAAAGAACGCCATTCTCTTGTATCGGTCTGATAAAAACTAATTCCATTACTAGTTGCAAACCAAAGGTCACCGTCACTATCTTCTATCACATCATGCACCTGATCATTCACTAACGACCGGTTATTGCCAAGAGAATGCTTTATCAAATCATATCTTCCATAACGATTGTTACGAATGGTAATACCTGTAGGATAATTGGCAAGCCAAATACGCTCTTCCTCATCCACATAGATATCATTGATATTGTTTCCGTTCATCCCATTATAACTGCTATAGTCAGCTGTTATATAAGGTTCACTCTTGCAAGAATTTACATCCAGCTTATATACTCCTTTTCCACCCGTAGCTATCAACAACTCATCAGCATTCAGAGCAACAATCTGATTAATTTCTACATTATTAGGTGAATAACAGGAAGTGATTTTTGAACTTTGACCTATATCATATATAAGTATTCCCTCTTTATAACTGCCCACAAACAGCTGTTTTGAAATAGCATGGTAATAAAGTTCATGCACAGGTGTAGTTATACTTTTCACCACTTCATCAGGAATAAGCTTCAGTTCCCCTTTTTCCACGCCAACACGAAACAGGCCGCTTCCCGTACCTATAAAAAAATGATTGCCATCCGTCTGCTCAATAGTAGCTATTTCACCGTCGACTGGTGTTGGCATATGCGATGTTGTGCCTGTACGAACATTATACCAAGTAATTGTATCCTTATAACACAGCCAAATATGATCATTCTTATCCAGATAACCATAATTAAGGAATGCTTGGGATTTATTTCTAATTAACTCCGGATGTACATAAGCCAATTCAAATTTATCATGTTGAGAATCATACCTGAAAATACGACCTTTCTGACCGATTACCCATAATACATCCCCTCTATCCATATAAAACCAGTTCAAAGCAATACGTGAGTCCAGTTTCATACTGTCATCTGAAAAGGTGTAATGTTTGATATGCTTCCCATCGTAACGATCAACCCCTTCCTGAGTCAAAAACCACATATACCCTCGTCGGTCTTTCTGAATATTGTATATTTTCTGGTTATTCAGACCGTCCTCCAGTCCTATATACTTATAAATTTGCCCCTTACCTAAAGTTCCGTAAACGAGAAGAACTAGAAGTAACAAAGGCTTTCTGAATTTCATAAATATTCTCATGATTGTCGTAAAATATTCCAAAAACACATTTGTAAAAATATGAAAATATTAATCAAATAACAACTGAATAAATTAATAATTATATGTTAATACAAATAATCATGTATCTTTCCAATTTCCGTTTTGGTATACATAAACAGCTTAATTCGCATAAACTCTTGGTTTAACTCTTGGTTTAACTCTCAGTTTAACTCTCAGTTTAACTCTCAGTTTAACTCTCAGTTTAATTTAGTAGTATAAATCCAACTTTAATCAGCACTAGAGACAAGATAGCCCCATGACAGGTATATAAAAAAAGCTCCGCAAATCAATGATTTACAGAGCTTTTAATCAAGAATACTCGTACTCGAAGCGGGACTTGAACCCGCACAGCCGCA
>ENA-ORNK01001981-ORNK01001981.1-human-gut-metagenome-genome-assembly--contig:-NODE-1981-length-12737-cov-10.380382_pt1 | contig 12737 bp, 9 predicted proteins | sample MGYA00242115_ERZ509022 | MGnify/ENA primary metagenome ERZ509022 (study PRJEB26280, sample SAMEA2338690) | human gut metagenome | biome: human gut; feature: human-associated habitat; material: faeces...
CGGCGGCCGTGCGCGCGCTGGCGGCAAACGGCGCGGCGGTCAATGTGACGGCGGTCGTGCCTGCGTGCGAAAACCGTATTTCCGATTCGAGCATGGTGCCGGGCGACGTGATCACCAGCTTCTCCGGCAAGACCATTGAGATTTTGAACGCGGATGCGGAGGGACGGCTGATCCTTGCCGACGGCCTCGCGTGGGCCGCTGAAAGGGAGGGCTGTACGCATCTGGTGGACGCAGCGACGCTGACCGGCGCGATCTGGGCGATGCTCGGATATGTGACGACCGGCGTGATGGCGAACGACAATACGTTCTATGACTGCCTGACGCGCGCGGCGGAGCGCTCCGGCGAGCGCTTCTGGCGCATCCCAGACTACCCGGAATATGAGAAGCTGATCGAGAGCGACTATGCCGACGTCCGCAACACCAGCAAGGACGGCTGCGGCGCGATCACGGCGGGGCTGTTCCTGAAAAAATTCGCGGAAGGCCGCCCATGGCTCCATCTGGACATTGCCGGGACGGCGGACAACGGCGGCATCGTCTGGCAGCATCAGGTTCCCGGCGCGACCGGAACGGCCGTCAGTACGCTCTACCAGCTGGCGCAGGTGCTTTTTGAAATGAAGGAGGAGAACGCATGAATACGCCCCTGATCGAAGCCTGTGTGGATTCCTATGCCTCCTGTAAGGCGGCTTATCTTGGCGGCGCAGACCGGCTGGAGCTGTGCGCCCATCTGGTGATCGGCGGAACGACGCCGTCCCCGGCGCTGTTCCGGCAGGTCGCGCGGGATATCCCCGTTAAAATCAACGTCCTGATCCGCCCGCGCTTCGGAGATTTTCTCTACAGCGAGGCGGAAATGGAGCAGATGTACGAGGAAATTCAGACGTTCCGTGACCTTGGCGCGAACGGCGTTGTGATCGGCGCGCTGACGCCGGACGGCGATCTGGATATGGAAAAAATGCGGCGGCTGATGGACTGTGCGGGTACGATGGACGTGACGCTGCACCGCGCGTTCGACATGACGCGCGACCCCTTCCGGACGCTGGAAGAGGCTGTGCAGCTCGGCTGCAAGACCATTCTCACGTCCGGCCAACAGAAGGACGCACTGGCGGGCGTGGAGCTTCTGGAGGAGCTTTTCCGCCGTGCGGACGGAAGGATCGACATTATGGCGGGCTGCGGTGTCAAAAAGTGGAACATTCAGGAGATCCACGACCGAACCGGCATCGTTGTGTTCCACACGACCGGCCGTAAGGGCGTGATCGACAGCGGGATGCGCTACCGGAAGCAGACCGTGGCGATGGGCCTGCCGTCGCTCTCGGAGTATGAGCTTTGGCAGACGGACGAGGAGGAATTCCGCGCGTGCGCGCAGATCGTCCACGGGCTTGCACAAGGAGCGCAGGCATGAGACTTTCAGACGGCGAACAGCGGCAGATGGAGGCGCGGCTCGCAGTCCGCTATGCGGCGGCCGGCGCACAGACGCAGGCGCGGCTGGAGGAGCAGCTTTCCGCGCTTTCACCGGACTGTGCGCTGCTGACGCGGTGGTGCTATTCCGCAAGCCCTCTCAGCGACTGGGCAAACTATGATTTTGCACTGTTCCGGGCCTGTGCCGAGCATGGGCTTTTCCTGCGGGAGCATTCGCCTCTCGCAAAGGCGCTGCCGGAGACGTTGTTTCTCAATTATGTGCTCCATCCGCGCGTAAACGAGGAGGCGCTTTGCGACTGCCGGGGCTTCTTTTATACGCAGCTGCGGGATCGCGTGGAGGGGCTTTCCGCGCGTGAAGTAGCGCTGGCGGTCAACTATTGGAACGCGGAGCAGGTCTGCTACCGCTCGACCGACGACCGGACGATCAGTGCGCTGGATGCGTGGCGCTCCGGCTTTGGGCGGTGCGGCGAGGAATCCGCATTTGCCGTCAATGCGCTGCGCGCAGCCGGTCTTCCGGCCCGGCAGGTCTATACGCCGCGCTGGGCGCACTGCGACGACAATCATGCGTGGGTCGAGGTGTTCTGCGACGGCGCATGGCATTTTCTCGGTGCGTGTGAGCCGGAGGAAACGTTGGACTGCGGCTGGTTTACCGGCGCTGCCAGCCGCGCGCTGCTGGTACACAGCCGCTGCTTCGGAACGCCCGCGGCAGATGAAGAGATCATCTCCGTGGACGGCGCGGTCACGTTTCTCAATCAGACCGCGCGCTATGCGACGGTGCGGATGCTCACGGCGCAGGTGCGGGAGCCGGATGGGCGGCTCGCCGCCGGAGCGGAGGTCACATTCGGAATTCTCAATGAATCGCAGGTGTTTCCGGCGGCGGTCGTTCGGACGGACGATGCCGGGACGGCGCGGCTTCGCTGCGGCTATGGCGATCTGATCGTACAGGCGCGGAAAAACGGACTTTGCTGCGAGCGGCTGTGCGCCGCCGCACAGGAGACGCTGGAGCTGACGCTGGCGGAGCCGGAGGCACCCGCCGGGCGCTGGACGGACTTTCAGATCTGCGCTCCAAAGGAGCGGATGCCTACACGGGAAGCGCCAACGCCCGCGCAGAAGGCGCGTGCGGCAGAGAAGCTGGCGGCGGCAAATGAAAAGCGCCGCCTCCGGACGGAAGCGGCGTTCGATGCGGCGCGGGCGCGGAAAATTGCCGGACAGAGCGGCTATGGCGCGGAGGCGGAAGAATTCCTGCGGGCTGGCTGTGGAAATTTTGAAGAGATCGCGGAATTTTTGGAGAACACGGCCGATCCTGTACAGGCGAAGCTTGCGCTGCTGCGGACGCTGAGCGAGAAGGATATGCGCGACGTGCGCCCGGAGGTGCTGCACGAGGCGCTGGAATGCTGTGCGGATATTTCGCCGGAGAATGCGTTTACAATGCGCTATATCGTCAGCCCGCGCATCGGGACGGAGCCGCTGTCCTGCTGGCGCAGAAGCCTGATCGCAGGCTTTTCCGATGCGCAGAAGCGGGCGTTCCGCGAAAATCCGGCGGCGATCTGGCAATGGATCATGGAAAATATCCGGCAGACGCCGGAGGCAGAGTACCGGCAGCTGGTGACGCTGCCAGCCGGGGCGATGCGTCTGCGCTGCGCGGATGCGCGTTCTCAGAGGCTGCTGTTTGCTGCGGTCTGCCGCACGCTTGGGATCGCGGCGCGGCTCGATCCGGCCAGCGGCGCCGCGGAGTATTTCTCCGAGGGACGCTTCCGGTCGCCGGAGGCGGGCCGGACGGCTGCTGCGGCGCTCTGCTTCGAGAAGCAGCCCGGTGAAACATGGCGGCCCGGTGCGGACTTTGGCCTTTCGCACCTTGAGGACGGCGCGTGGCGTTCACGGACGATCTCCGGCCAGTGGGACGGCGATCAGTGGACAGTCCCGCTGTGTCCGGGCGTTTACCGTATCCTGACGGACAACCGCCTGCCGAATGGCAATCTGCACGCGGCGCGCCTGGAGCTTCGGCTGGAGACCGGAGAGACGAAAAGTGTATCGCTGCGGAAGCAACCGGTCTCCTTTGCGGAGCTGGCCGTGGATTTCACACTGGCAGACTTTCAGGCCGAGGCACTGGATGGACGCCTCGCGCCGGCGGCCGCGCTGACGGAGCGCCCGACGCTGCTGATATGGCTGGAGGAGGGCCGGGAGCCGACGGAGCATCTGCTGAACGAGCTTTTGGAGCGGCGGAGCCGCATCCGGAGGCTGAACGCGGGATTAAGGCTTCTTCTGCGCGAGCGGCAGGCGCTTCGAAATGAGAAGCTGCGGAGCGTACTGGATGCGTTTCCGGAGGCGGAGGTCTGGCTTACGGAGGACTCCGCGGAGCCTGCGGCGCGGAGCGCTTATATGGAGCCGGAACGGCTGCCGCTGCTTCTGGTGTGCGACCGTCCGCGCCATATCGTCCATGCTTCCGCCGGATACCGTGTCGGAAGCGTGGATACTGCGCTGGACTTTTTTCAAAGCATTGCGGCCGCACGCTGAGCGGAGCGTATCGGAAGCCGCCGCGCTTGACAAGCGGCGGATGGAGGAATATAATCGAAATATACCCATATAGGTATGGAGGCGAGCATATGAAGCAGTGTATGGATGCGGAAAATCTGCATCGCAGACTGAAAAAGATCATCGGGCAGGTACAGGCCATCGACCGCATGGTGGACGAGGATGTTCCGTGCGAGGACGTTTTGGCGCAGATCAACGCGGCGAAGTCCGCGCTGCACGGATGCGGAAAGGTCGTTCTGGAGGGGCATATCTGCCATTGCGTCCGCGACGGTTTGGAGCACGGAGACGCGGACAAGACCATCGAGAGCTTCACAAAGGCGGTCGAGCGCTTCTCCAACATGAGCTGACCGCGCAGAAGCGTATTTATCAGACACAAGCGAATGCGCCCTTGTCAGCGGACGCCAAGCAGCCGATGAAAAGCAGCAGACTGAAAATCAGCCATTAAAAGCAGCCGGGACTTCGGCTGCTTTTTTGCTTGACAAAGCATACCATAGGGGGTATGGTATACATATACCCGGTACGGTATGGAAAGGGAGAGAGACCATGAAGAAAATGACCGATGGGCTGGAACGGCTGCTGGAGGCGGGCGGGATCAAAAAGGACGTGATCCTGTTGGTCATCTCGGGCGCGGCAGTGCTTTGCAGCCTGCTTCACATCCAGCCGCTGCCCTTCGACATGGCGTGGTTTGCCATCGTTCTGTGCGGCATTCCGATCATTCTGGAGGCAGTGATCGGGCTGGTCACGGCCTTTGACATCAAAGCGGACGTGCTGGTCTCGCTGGCGCTGATCGCGTCGGTCTGCATCGGAGAGACCTTCGCAGCGGGCGAGGTCGCGTTCATCATGCAGCTCGGCGCGCTGCTGGAGGAGCTGACGGTGGCGAAGGCACGCGCCGGTATTGAAAAGCTGGTGCATCTGACGCCGCAGACGGCGCGCATTCTGCGCGGCGGTGAGGAGCAGATCGTTCCTGCGGAGCAGGTCCGGGTCGGCGACCGGCTGCGCGTCCTGCCCGGAGAAACAGTCCCGGTAGACGGCGTGATCGTTTCCGGCCAGACATCCATCGATCAGGCGGTCATGACCGGCGAATCGCTGCCGGTGGATAAGACCGTGGGCGACGAGGTGTTCAGCGGAACGGTCAACCAGTTCGGCGCGTTCGAGATGGAGGCGTCCCGCGTCGGCGAGGACAGCTCCATCCAGAGAATGATCCGGCTGGTGCAGTCGGCGGACGCCGGAAAGGCGAAAATCGTTGGGCTGGCGGATCGCTGGGCGACTTGGATCGTAGTCATTGCGCTCAGCGCCGCAGCCATCACATGGGCCGTTACAGGCCAGATCATACGGGCGGTGACGATCCTCGTCGTGTTCTGCCCGTGCGCGTTGGTGCTGGCGACGCCGACGGCCATTATGGCGGCCATCGGCAACGCGACGAAGCACGGCCTCCTTGTCCGGGAGGGTGACGCGCTTGAACGGCTGGCAAAGGTGAAGGTCGTTGCGTTTGACAAGACCGGCACGCTGACCTACGGCGCGCCGGAGGTCGCCGCGGCGGTGAGCGTATCGCCGCGCTGCGCGGAGGAAGAGATTTTCCGCCTTGCGGCGGCAGCGGAGCAGCTTTCTGAGCATCCGCTCGGAAAAGCGGTCGTGCGCTGCTGGAAAAAGGAACGGAAGGAGACGCTCCCGGCGGCGGAGTCGTTTCAGATGATCCCCGGGCGCGGCGTCCGCGCCACGGTGGAGGGTCACGAACTTCTGGCGGGCAATCCGGAGCTGCTGCGGGAGCAGGGGATCGACGCAGCGCTGCCGGAGAGCGCGGCGCAGTGGCGTGAAAAGGGCTGCACGATCATTTATGCTGCGGTCGATGGTGCGCTTGCGGGGTATCTGGCCATGTCGGACACCCTGCGCGCGGAAAGCGCGGAGATGATCGGAAGGCTTGCGCAGCTGAATGTGGAGCCGGTGCTCCTGACCGGCGACCATGAGAGCGCCGCCGGAGCCATCGCTTCCCAGCTGGGCATTCAGACAGTACGGGCCAACTGCCTGCCAGAGGATAAGCTGCGCGAGATCGACGCCTGCCAGTCGGGCGGGCGGCCCGTCTGCATGATCGGCGACGGCATCAACGACGCCCCGGCGCTGAAAAGGGCGGAGGTCGGCATTGCCATGGGCGGTGCCGGCAGCGACATTGCCGTTGACGCGGCGGACATTGCGCTGGTGGACGACGAGGTCAAGGAGCTTCCGCATCTGATCGCGCTTTCGCGGCGGATGATGACCACGATCCGGCTGAATATGACGTTTTCCATGACGCTGAACTTTGCGGCGATCCTTCTGGCTATGACGGGAAAGCTCGACCCGGTCGTCGGTGCGCTTGTCCACAATGCAGGCTCCGTGCTTGTCATTATAAACTCTGCATTACTGCTGAAATGGAGGAAAAAGAAATGGTATTGAAGGTAATCGGCTGTGTGATCGGACTGCTGGTGCTCGGCGCGGGTATCTACTATCTGGCAAAGGAAAAGGCGGACAGGGAGTCCCGGAAGATCTATTCCATCGTGAGCGTCGCCGGCGGGCTGATCGCGGCGGTCAGCGTACTGACGATGCTCCTCTGAGGGACACAGAAAAACCGGCCGTATGTCGAACCAGAGCATTCTGGCGGGACATACGGCCGGTCTTTGTTCTTTTGAAACGTAGTTGCACGGAAGCTTACGGGAAGCGGCAGAGCCGCTCACTCCAGCGCATCAAAGGCGGGCTGGAAGCTCCGGAGTTTTTCGAGGCTGCAAGAGGCGTTCCACGCCATGAAGCCGCCGGTCAGGCCGGATTCGTTCAGCGCGCGGATCTCGTCCGCGATCTCCTCTGCGCCATAGGTGTTGTACGGCACCTTGATGGCGTCATAGGCCTGGATCCAGGTCCGGACAATGGCGGGACTCGGCGTTTCCTCCTGACGCTGGGCAGCCTTTTCGCCCCAGTCGAGCAGCGTTTCGTAGGGATGCTCCCATGGGCGGTAATTGCCGTCCTGCGCGAAGTGGTCAGGGTAGGGCATACCGCTGATCACATCCACGACATTGCTGATGGCGGGCCAGTACTGACCGTAGGACGTGACATAGGGGTTATTTGTCTCACCGAAAACGTCGGCGCTGACATATACGCCGAGGTCGTGAAGCTCCTCCACCGCGTACATCAGAAAACGCTGTATGGCCTGCGCCTTGGTTTCGTCATAGGTGTTGTGGTAGTCGATGTTCCCGTTCTTTTCGTACTGATACGTTCCGTCCGGGAAGCGGACGTAGTCGAACTGGATCTCGTTGAAGCCCATGCTCTCCACGGCCTCCTTTGCCAGCGCGACCTTGTACTCCCAGACATAGCGGCAGAAAGCGCTGGGCCAGTAGCTGTTGGCAATATACAGCGGCTCGCCGTTTTTGTCGTTGATGCCGTATTCCGGGTGATCGGTCACGAAGAAGGAGTCATTGAAGGTGGTCAGACGGCCGATGACGTAGAAGCCCGCGTCCTTGAGCTTGCGAATGGCAGTCTGGTATTCCTCGAAGGTATTGTTGGCGTATTTTCCGGTCGTCGGAGAATACTCGTCATAGACGCTGGAGGGATAGCCGACGCTCGTTCCATCGATGATGTTGACGACAAAGGCGTTGATCTTCGTCGTTTTGGCGTAGGCGATATACTCGTCGATTTCCGATATGATCTTGGGGTCGCAGGTCAGATAGAGGGCGTAAACATGCTCGGGCATGACGTTCTCCGCGAAGCTGGCCTTTTCGGTCGGATAGTAGTAGAGGCTGCCCGCATCGCCGCCGTAGCGGTCCTCACGGCTGGCGTGGGTCATGTAGACGCCGAAGCGGTCGTAGACCTCCATCGAGTCCTCATAGGTCGCGGCGGTATAGCTGCCGCTGATGTAGCCGGTCTTTCCGTTCGAGCTGACGTGGTAGAGATGCACGATGCCGTTTGTCAGATAGTCGTAGCCGAGCACGGTCAGCTCCGTGCCCTGTTCGACCAGCGCGCCAAGCTCGATGCCGTCCTCCGCTTTGCGCAGATTCTGCGGCGTGCGTGCGTAGATCTTTCGCTCCTGAACGACGGCGCGCTCCTGTTCCGTCAGGTTTTCTTCGGAAATGTAGCCGTACTGCGGCACGTCCAGATAGGTCAGGTAATAGGTGACGCCGCCGCGCTCGAAGCTGTCGGTCGTGGAATAGGTGACCTGCCGGCCGCGGGCGACCGTGCCGGACTGCTTCAGGTCGGCGTCGTAATAGGCGATCTCCGGCGTGTCGGCACAGAGCCAAGCGCGGACATACGGCTTCGAGGCGGCAGGCTCCTGCTCCTGCACGGGGGCCTTCCGGCCTCCGGCCAGAACGAGGATCAGCAGGATCAGCGCGATCAGCACCAGCACCGCCAGCAGGACCAGCCATGTATTCAGCCGCAGAAATTTGACAAGCTGCTCTCTGCGCTGCTTTTTTCGTTGCTCGGCTGCGGGACTTCGCCGCCGGTTTGCGCTGCGTTTCATAGTAACGCTCCCTATTCGTTGGTATGCGGACATTATACATCAACTTTTTCCGGATTTCTACCTTTTTGCAGAAGATTGTAGGTTATGGCCGAAAAATGACAGAATTCTGCTTCCTTCGCTCCATTTCAAACGATAAATATTGGATTTTTGCGCGAGAGTACACCATTTTTCATCAGAAACCCGGAAAATGCAACCGTTATGTAAACAAGAAAACCAAACTTTTTTCAAAAAAGTATTTACATAAAATTAAATTATGTTAAACAAATGCCGTGCTTTTGAGGGAAACACGCCTGTGCGCGCTATGGAAGCCTGCCTGCGCAGGAAGGAATTTTCTTGCCGCCGGGCATTGACTTTTGCGGGCAGGCGCTATAGAATGATACCAAATCCGATACAGAAAGGCATATCGACATGCTTTACAACGCTTCCTACGCATACGCTTATTTTTACTTTACTGTGCTTGCATAGTAAGGGTAATTTGTGATGCGTAAAAAGCTCCATCGAATTTTTGCGGCACAGATTACGCTGTGCCGCTTTTTTATTTTCTGTTTGGAGGAAGAACCCCATGATCGTCATACTTAAATACAATACACCGGAAGAAAAGCGCCGCCAGCTGATCGACTGGCTGCAATCGCAGCAGCTCGGCGTGCATGTCTCCGTCGGCGCGTATCATACCGTGCTCGGCCTGATCGGCGATACGAGCCGTGTGGATATGGATCTCATCCGCAGCCTGGATATCGTGGAATCGGTCAAGCAGGTCAGCGACCCGTTCAAATGCTGCAACCGGAAGTTCCACCCGGAGGACACCGTCATTGAGGTGGGCGATGTGAAGATCGGCGGCGGCAGCTTCTGCATGATCGCGGGGCCGTGCTCCGTGGAAAGCGAGGAGCAGATCGTCTCGGTGGCTCAGGCTGTCAAAAAAGCGGGCGCGAACCTGCTGCGCGGCGGTGCGTTCAAGCCGCGCACCTCGCCCTACGCCTTTCAGGGCCTGAAGGCCGAGGGACTGGAGCTGCTGAAGATCGCGCGGCAGGAGACCGGGCTTCCCATCGTCACGGAGATCATGAGCGTCAGCACGCTGGAGCTGTTCGAGGACGTGGACATGATCCAGGTCGGTGCGCGGAACATGCAGAACTTCGACCTGCTGATGGAGCTTGGCAGGCTGGACAAGCCGATCTTGCTCAAACGCGGCCTTGCGAATACGATGAAGGAGCTGCTCATGAGCGCGGAATACATCATGGCCAGCGGCAACGAAAAGGTCATTCTCTGCGAGCGCGGCGTGCGCACGTTTGAGACCTACACCCGCAATACGCTCGATCTGTCGGCGGTGCCGATGCTCCATGAGCTGAGCCATCTGCCGGTGATCGTCGATCCGAGCCACGCGACGGGCATTGCCTCGCTCGTACCGCCGATGGCGCTGGCAGGCGCGGCTTGCGGTGCGGACGGTCTCATGATCGAGGTACACAACGATCCCATGCACGCCCTCTGCGACGGCGCGCAGTCGCTGACGCCGGAGCAGTTCTCCGCGCTCAGCGAGAAGGTCCGCCGCGTCCGTGAGGCGATCGTATGAGCACGGTCGGAATTCTGGGCCTCGGACTCATCGGCGGCTCGTTTGCAAAGGCGTATCATGCCGCGGGCTGGACGGTTCTGGCGGCGGACAGGGATGCGGCGATCCTGAGCTTTGCGCAGATGTCCGGCGCGGTGGATGGGACGCTCGGCGCGGAGAATGCCGCGCAGTGCGACCTGATCTTAGCCTGCATCTGTCCGGAGGCGGCCATTGCGGAGCTGACAGGGCTGGCGCCGCACATTGGCGAAAAGCCCGTCGTCATCGACTGCTGCGGCACAAAGCGCGTCGTTTGTGAGGCGCTGTTCCCGGTCGCGGAGCAGTACGGCTTCACCTATCTCGGCGGCCACCCAATGGCGGGCAGCCACCATTCCGGCTTCAAATACGCCCGGGAAAATCTCTACCATAACGCGCCGATGGTGCTGGTTCCGCCGTCGTTTGACGATATCGCGCTTTTGCAGCGCGTGAAGGAGCTGCTGGCCCCGGCGGGCTTCGGACACATCTCCGTCACAACGGCGCAGGCACATGATGAAATGATCGCCTTTACCTCGCAGATGCCGCATCTGATCTCCAACGCCTACATAAAAAGCCCGACTGCCGCAGAGCACAAGGGCTTCTCGGCGGGAAGCTACAAGGACATGACGCGCGTCGCGTGGCTCAACGCACCGATGTGGGCGGAGCTGTTTCTGGAAAACCGCGACTGCCTGCTGCGGGAGCTGGGCTGGCTGATGGAGAGCCTGCGGGAATACCGCGCCGCGCTGGAGAAAAACGATCTCCCGGAGCTGACGCGCCTGCTCGAGGAGGGCAAAAAACGCAAGGAGGAGGTGGACGGCCGATGAAAACCGTTCACATTGACGCATCCAGAAGCTACGATGTGCGCATCGGGCGCGGACTGCTGGACGACTGCGGCAGACAGATCGCGGAGCGGGTGCGCTGCGCGAGCGCGGCGGTGGTTGCGGACGATACGGTCTATGCGCTCTATGGCGAGCGCGTCTGCGCGTCGCTGGAGGCGGCGGGCGTCCGCACCGTCTGCTATGTCTTCCCACACGGAGAAAAATCGAAGAATCTTCTGGAATATGCAAAAATTCTGAATTTTCTCGCAGAAAACCGCGTGACTCGCGCGGACGCGCTCATAGCGCTCGGCGGCGGCGTGACCGGCGACCTCGGCGGCTTTGCGGCGGCGACCTATCTGCGTGGCATTCCGTTCGTGCAGCTGCCGACGACGCTTCTGGCGGCAGTGGATTCCTCCGTCGGCGGAAAGACGGCGGTCGATCTTCCGGCGGGGAAGAATCTCGCGGGCGCGTTTTACCAGCCGGAGCTGGTGCTTTGCGATCTCGATACATTAGACTCTCTGCCGCGCGAAATTTTCCTCGACGGCTGCGCGGAGGTCATCAAATACGCGGTATTGGGCAGCCGGGAGCTGTTTGCACTTCTGGCGGACATTCCCTCCGGCAAAGGGCTGGAGGAGGTGACGGCGCGGTGCGTGGAGATGAAGCGGGACTTTGTCCAGAGCGACGAGCTTGACCGCGGTGCGCGGCAGATGCTCAATCTGGGCCATACCTTCGGCCACGCCGTTGAGGCGTCCAGCCGCTTTACGCTTTCGCACGGAAAATCGGTCGCTATCGGCATGGCCATGATCCTCCGCGCCGCGTGCAGTCGCGGCCTGTGCAGCGCGGAGACGCGCGACGCGGTGATCGCGCTGCTTCAGCGCTATGGCCTCCCGACCGAGTGCCCATATCCGGCGGATATGCTGCTCGGCGCATTGAGCGCGGACAAAAAGATCTTCGGGACGAGGCTGAATCTGGTCGTTCCGACGGATATCGGCGCGTGCAGGCTTCTGCCGGTCGGCGTGGACGAGCTTTCCGGCTGGCTGCGCGACGGAGGCGCGATATGAATGTGACGCTCACGCCCGGAGCGCGCTCCGGACAGATCCGCATTCCGGCCTCCAAGTCGCAGGCACACCGGCTGCTGATCTGCGCAGCGCTTGGCGATGCGCCGGTACGGCTGCGGCTGGACGGACGTTCGAAGGACATTGACGCGACGATCGGCTGTCTGCGCGCGCTGGGCGCGGAGATAGCCTGCGCGGACGGACTTCTGGAGATCATACCCATGCGGGGAAGCGTGACCGGAGAAAGAACGCTTTCCTGCGGAGAGAGCGGCTCCACGCTGCGCTTCCTGCTGCCGGTCTGCGGCGCGCTGGGCGCGGAGGCCGTGTTCCGCATGGAGGGACGGCTCCCGGAGCGCCCGCTTGCACCGCTGGACGCGGAGCTTACGGCGCACGGTATGACGCTCCGGCGGGAAGGCGCGCTCCTGTATGTGCGGGGGCAGCTCCAAAGCGGAGCTTATACGCTTCCCGGCGGCGTTTCGTCGCAGTATATCTCCGGCCTGCTGATGGCGCTGCCGCGTCTTCCGGGCGGCAGCACACTGCACATCGCCGGGGAGCTGCAATCGGCGGGCTATGTCGATATGACGCTGGACGCGCTGCGCCTCGCGGGCGTTCGGATCGAAAAAATACACGACGGCTTCCGCATCCCGGGCGGGCAGCAATTTGCGCTGCCCGGAGAGACGGAGGTGGAGGGCGATTGGTCGAATGCGGCGTTTTTCCTGTGCGCGGGCGCGTTTTCAGAGCACGGCGTGCGCGTGGAGGGACTGCGCCTGCCGACCGCGCAGGGCGACAGCGCCGTTCTGGACATTCTGCGCCGCTTCGGCGCGCAGGCCGAGATATCCGGCACGGGCGTCACGGTCAGAGGGGGCGCA
>ENA-ORNK01001987-ORNK01001987.1-human-gut-metagenome-genome-assembly--contig:-NODE-1987-length-12710-cov-10.650810_pt1 | contig 12710 bp, 13 predicted proteins | sample MGYA00242115_ERZ509022 | MGnify/ENA primary metagenome ERZ509022 (study PRJEB26280, sample SAMEA2338690) | human gut metagenome | biome: human gut; feature: human-associated habitat; material: faeces...
ACGGTCTGGGGCGGCAGGCGCAGCCGACCCGCGATTCGCCAGAGGTCGAAGCCCGACAGCACGATGTCCTCCCGCCCCCGGCAGCAGCAGCCGCAGCCTGCGCAGGCAAACGAGAACGCCTCGTCCCGCGCCAGCAGCGGTGTCGTGCGGGCAAAATCCACCCGTCCGCAGAGGTCGAGCTGTGAATCCTTGAGCATGTAATTTTCTCCTGTATACTGTAGTAGATCATGTGGCCAAGTGACCATTTAATAATATAGTTACGTTATATTTTGCCAGTTGGCCAGTTTGGCCAAGTGACCTCCATTGGCCAAGTGAGTCACTTGGTCAGCATCGCCCATTTGGCCACCTTGGCCAAGTGACTTTTTTGCCGATGCATCGTCGATAATTTGTCACTTGGCCAGATAATATGCGGGTCTCAGAGAGGGGAAGGAAAACCTCTCCCTCACTCAAACCTCTTCGCCGGTATCACGATAGCCCCGAACAGCGAGGCGATATACACCACCAGCACCGCGACCCACACCTGCCAGCCGGTGACACGCTCAACAAAAACTGCCCCCGCCGTGCAGGGCGGCACCAGCACCAGCGACACCATCGACCAGACCCGGAACGCCCGCAGGACGTGCTTCCAGTTTCGGTTGTTGTAATAGATGCCCGGGATGTGGATGTGGAACGCACCCTGTGCAAAGTTGCAGATGCGGTTCTCGTCGTAGTAGCGGGGCAGAGTCTCGGCCATCCAGAACATGGCATATGCCCCGTAGACGACGCCGAAAACCACACCGATGATGAGCAGAGCCAGCGCTCCCTCGATGTCGGCCAGTCCCGCCGCCCAGACGGCCAGCGCTTCTGCGACGCCCAGCACGCAGCAGATGACATACACCGGCAGATACTTCTTCGTCCGCGCCTGACGGCGCTCCGGCGGCTCTGCCGAAAAGGTCAGCGCCTTGCGGATGAGGTCTTCGGTCTCCTCGCGGGTGAAGCGCTGTTCCTCCTCTACCCGGCGTCCCTGCAGAAGCTCGGCCACTGTCACGTTCAGCTGCTCGGCCAGCGGCACCAACAGCGAGATGTCCGGCACACTCAGTCCCCGTTCCCACTTGCTGACGGCCTTGTCGGACACGTACAGCGTCGCGGCAAGCTCCTTCTGGGTCATCCCCTTTTCTCTGCGCAGCTGTGCCAGAAATTGGCCGAATGCAGCCTTGTCCAGTTCGTACATACGTTTTGCCTCCTGTCAGACGTTCTTCGTCCGTTTCTGGCTTCATTGTACCGGTCCGCACCCTCCCGTGCAACCGACGCGCAGTAGAATCAGCGCTCTTTCGTTTCTTTGTGTGAAATTCCTAATGTTTCACCGGTAATATTATTGTACCACGTTTCGGCGTGGACTCAATCCTTGTCCCCTGTGGGTTTATTCTGCCTCTTCATCCAGCGATAGAGCAGGATGCAGACGATGCTGGAGAACAGCGAGCCGCAGGCCGGGGCAAGACCCATCGGCACGAGGGTCTGGGGGAAGAACCGGCAGGCCAGCCATGCGCCCGGCACACGCACCAGCAGGATGGAGAGGGTGTTGTGCAGAAACGACAGCCCCGACTTGCCCCATGCGCAGAAATAGCCGCTGAAGCTGAACTGGATGCCCGCGAACAGGCAGTCGAAGATGTAGCTGCGGATGTAGGCCGCACCGGCTTTCACCACCGCCTCGTCGGAGGTGAAGGGCCGCACCACACTGGGGGCGACGAACTGCATCAGAAGGGCCATCACCGCACCGAAGCCCACGCCGATGGCGATGGCGTACCGGAGGATGTCGTCCACCCGGTCGTACTTGCCCGCGCCGATGTTCTGGGCGCCCAGCGCCGACACGGTGGAGAGCATGGAACTGGGGACGAGGAAGAGGAAGCTGATGATCTTTTCCACGATGCCCACCGCCGCCGCGTCGGTAAGGCCGCGCTGGTTCGCCATGATGGTGATGAGCATGAAGGACACCTGAATGAAGCCGTCCTGCGCCGCCACCGGCAGGCCGATGGAAAGGATGTCTTTCATCGTGGCCTTCCGGGGGCAAAAGTCGCTTTTCGACAGTCTGATGCTCCTGCGCTTCAAAATGACGCAGAGGGCCAGCAAAACGCTCACGGCCTGCGAGAGCGTCGTGCCAAGTGCTGCGCCTGCCGGGCCGAGACGGAGCGCCCCCATGAAGAAGAAGTCCAGCCCGATGTTCACCACGCAGGCCGCGGCGATGAAGTACATGGGGCTTCGGGAGTCGCCCATTCCCCTGAAAATCGACGCCAGCACGTTATAGGCTGTGATGCAGGGGATGCCGATGAAGCAGATGGTGAGGTAGGCCGTCGTACCGGCCACGGCCTCCTCCGGGGTGGAGATGAGCCGGACGATGGGGTTCACGAGGCCCACCAGCGCCGCCGCCAGCACTACAGAGCCCACCATAAAGAGGGTGACGGTGTTGCCGATGACCTTCGCGGCCTGCTGTTTGTCGCCTGCGCCCACGGACCGGCCGGTGCAGACGGTGGTACCCATCGCCACGCCCACCAGCATCACGGTGAGCATATGCATCACCTGACTGCCGATGGAGACAGCGGTGGTGCTTGCCACCCCCTCGAACCGGCCGATGATGAAGAGGTCTGCCATGCCGTAGAGGGTCTGCAAAAAGTACGAGAGCAGATAAGGCAGCGAGAAGGTGAAGATGTTTTTCAGCACGCTGCCGCTGGTGAGGTCTTTTTCCATGTATTCCGTTCCGCCTGCCCTCTCCCCTCTCCGCGCATCAGAATTTGCGCCGGAACTGCAGGCAGGCTTCCTTTCCATGCTTTATAATAAAACACTTCATTGTTGTAAAGTCAAGGGGCAGAAAAAGCGCCGCACAGTTTCCCGTGCGGCGCTTCGCCGTTCTATATCGATCGTCCGAAAGGCCGAGCAACCTGATAAAATAGCCTTTCATGCCCCGGCAGAGGGCCTGCTCGATCAGGCCCGCCCGCCGGAAGGGATCAAGTTCAGGACTCGAAGACCTTCCTGACCGCCGGGCTTGCCTCGATGATGCGGACCAGCAGAACGCCCAGCACGGTGCAGCTGATGAGCTCACCGATGCCCACGGAGATACCGTTGGTGACGCAGGCCAGCCAGAGGGGTGCGCTGGAAGAGGGGTCCGGGAACATCACCGCGATCTCGATACCGATGATGACGGCATTGAAGACCACCGGGGGCAGCGAGGCCGCAAGGGCCAGACCCTTGAAGCGGATGTTCCGCAGCTTGTAGGTCACGAGGCAGGCCAGCAGGGTGGCCAGAGTGCCGAAGATGACGTCCACGATGGTGGAGCCCAGCAGGTTTGCCAGGAAGCAGCCCAGCACCACGCCGAAAATGTACTCGGCACCAAACACGGGCAGCAGGCAGAGCGCCTCGGCCACACGCACCTGCACCGCGCCGTAAGAGAACGGCTGCAGTGCCATGCAGAGCACGACGTAAAGGGCTGCGACCATGCCGCAGCGGGCCAGTTTACGGACGGAAAGGTTCTGATTTTTCATAGTATAACTCCAGCGGTTTGATTTTGACCGCGCGGGGACCGCCAGCCCCCGTGGGTTTGGCCCGGCATGGTTCGAGACACGCCGGGGAGCCTAAAATCCTAAGTTGCTCTTTAAGGAGCCGTACCCGCAGGCACAGCGTGAAGAATTATACCATAGTTTGGGCCGGAATGCAACGGCGATACGAAAAAAGACTGCCGCACAGCAGCAGTCTTTCCGTGATATGCTCAGTCCCGGGGCTTGCCCACATAGACCAGCGCAAGGGTGTCGGGGCCGGTGTTGGCCGAGACGACGCCGCCCAGATTGAAGGTGACGAGCGGAGCCTTGCCGAAGGCTTTGCGGCAGGCTTTTTCCAGCTCAGCGGCCTGGGGGATGGAGGTGTGGCCGATCATATAATCGAAGTCCTCCACGCCCTCGGTGCGCTTTTTGCACAGGTCGATCATGGCGGGGATGACCTTGTCGTCGCCGCGCACCTTGCTCTCCACCCTGGTCTTGCCGTCGATGAGGGTGATGATGGGACGAATGCCCATCAGCTCGCCCATAACCGCGGCGGCGGCAGAGATGCGGCCGCTCTTCTTCATCTGCTTGAGGCTGTAGGGTCCGAGGATGACCTCCATCTTGTTCATCTGGGTCTCAAACTCGCTGATGACGTGGCGGAGCTCCGCGCCGTTCTGCAGCTTGCGGGCCATCTCGCACAGATACCAGCCGAACACCATCGAGTAGGTGTGGGGGTCGAGCAGATGGATGTTCAGGTGGTGTTCCGGGCGCTCCTCCCGCAGCATCCCCTGCGCCATGACGGCGTTGTTGTAGGTGGAAGAACCGGAGCGGTTGATGGGGACATGGATGACATCGGTGTAGCCCTCATCCACATACTGGCAGTATTTCTCACAGAACTGGATGGGGGTGATGGCAGCCGTGGAGGGGATGCCTTTGGCGGCGCGCATCTTGTCGTAGAACTCCTCGGGGGTGTACTTTTCACGCTCCACGATGTCTTCGTCGTCCAGCAGGATGTGGAAGCCCATAATGTCGATGCCGTATTTCTCGGCCAGCTCCTGCGGGATGTCGCAGGAGGAGTCGGTCAAAATCGCGATTTTGCTCATAGTGTTCCTCATTTCCATTCGTAGTCTCGCAGGTGGCCGTGGTCCAGCAGCTCCGGGAAGTCCCACTGGCGCAGTACCTCGTATACGCCCACGGCGACGCTGTTGGACAGGTTCAGGCTGCGGCAGGTGTCCCGCATGGGCATCCGGATGCAATGCCCCTGATCGGCTGCCAGCAGCGCTTCCGGCAGACCGGCATCTTCCCGCCCGAACACGAGGTAAGCCCCGTCCGGGTAGGCGATGTCGGTGTAGCGCTGGGGCGCTTTGGTCGTAAAGTAGTAGAAAGGCCCATCGTTCTTCGAGAAGAAGTCATCCAGACTGTCGTAGTAGCTGATGTCCAGATAGTGCCAGTAATCCAGCCCGGCGTGCTTGAGCTTCTTATCGTCGATGGCAAAGCCCATCGGCCCCACCAGATGGAGGCGGCAGGCCGTGCAGGCACAGGTGCGGGCCACGTTGCCGGTGTTCTGAGGGATGCGCGGCTCCACCAGAACGATGTTCAGGGTCGGTTTTTCATTCATCGCTGTTTACTCCTCCCGCATCGGACACAGGCGGGGCAGCAGCGGCTCGAACCAGACGCCGAAGCGGGTGTCCTGGTCGCAGGGCGTTTTCTGGATGGCCAGCGCCACGAACTCTGCCGCGTTGTCTGCCGCCGCGCTCAGGGCGTTGCCCTGGATGAGCGAGCCGATGAGCACCGCACCGTAGAGGTCGCCCGTGCCGGGGAAGCTGCGGGCAATATGCAGCTTCTTGACCACGAAGCGGTCGCGGCCTGCACCGGCGCAGGCGATGTACTTGTCCAGCTGCAGGCCGGTGACCACCACGTTGGGGGTCAGCGACGCCGCCAACTCATCGGCCAGCGCCCGGGCGCTTTCCTCGTCCAGCTGGGCAGGCAGCTCTTTTTCCAGCAGCAGACCGGCCTCGGTGGCGTTGGGCAGGATGAGGTCGGCCCGGCGGCAGAGCTGCCGCATCCGGTCGATGAAGGCCGGGGTCACGGTAGAGTAAGCCTTGCCGTTGTCGCCCATCACGGGGTCTACCACCTTATAGGCCGAGGGCCAGAGGTCAAAGGCCTTTTCGGCCAGCGCGGCCTGCTCCTCGCCTCCGAGGTAGCCGGTGTAAATGCAGTCGAAGCTCAGCCCCAGCTCCCGGTAATGTTCCAGTGCGGCCTCGCCGTAGGCGCAGCCGTCCAGACGGGCCGGTGTCCCGAAGCCGCCGGTGTGGGTGGAGAGCACCACCGTGGGCAGTGCCACCGGCTGGATGCCCATAACGCTGAGCACCGGCAGGATGACTGCCAGACTGCAGCGTCCCACACCGGAAAGGTCATGGATGCAGAGAACTTTTTTCGGTTCCGTTATCTTCAGCAAAAAAGAAACCTCCTTCGCAGAATATGCCTTTTCCCATAAACCAAGCCAGCCCATAACCAGCCCAGTTTATCAGCATATGATACAGTATACCACATTTTCCTGCACAAAAAAAGCGTATAGTGAATCCTTTGGTGGAAATACTATCCTCGCAGCTCAAAAATTTTGATTCGAAGGGAGTGCCTCCTATGAAAAACGAACACACAAGCTCCACTGCCCCGCTCCTGATCGGCATGGCCGCCGGTGCCGCACTGGGTGCCGCCGGCGTCATGGCCACCAACACGAGCCAGCGCCAGATGCGCCGCACCGCCCGCAAGATCGCCAAAGGTGCCGAGCACGCCGTGAGCCAGCTGGACAAGATGGTGGGCGACTTCGTGGAGCGCAAGATGGAGGGCTGACGGCCCCCGCATCGCGCAGAAAGGCCGGGACAGAGGGTTCTCCCCTGCCCCGGCCTTTTGTTGCAGCCCCTGCGGCGCTTGACGTTGGCGCATTTATAATAATAGTAGGTGCGTCCGGTGGCACTGGTTCCGCTTTCGCCGAACATCAGCGCACCACACTTGCCGCAGAGCAGCTTGGTGGTCAGCAGATATTCCTCGTCTGCCTTGCCACAGGCAGGGGCACGCTTATTCTTATCCAGACGCTTCTGCACCCGGTCAAACAGGTCTTTCGGAACAATAACCGGAATTGCATCCGGCACAACGATGTCCCGGAAAGACAATTCTCCAATGTACCGGCGGTTCTTCAACATGGTGTTCACACTACTGTGGGTCATTTTGCCGCCCAGCATATTGCGGACGCCCTTATCGTTGAGGAAGTTTACGATTTCCACCATCTTATCACCGTTGTCATACCGCTGAAAGGCTTCCAGCACCAGCGGAGCAGTCAACGGGTCAAGATGATAGAACTTGGCATCGTCGATTTTATAGCCAATGGTTCCCGTACCGCCAGTGCACTTACCCTTCAAGGCGTTCTCGGTCTGACCACGAATCACTTTTTCGGACAGCTCTGCCGAATAGTATTCTGCCATACCCTCTAGAAGGGTTTCCACCAGAATGCCCTGTGAACCCTCAGCAATGGGTTCCATAACGGAAATCAGGTGGACACCGTTCTTTTTCAGGATCATCTTATAGTTTGCGCTATCAAAACGATTCCGGGCAAAGCGGTCAAATTTCCAGACGAGAACAACATCAAACAGCTTCTTGCCGCTGTCTTTGATCATCTGCTGGAACTCCGGGCGATTGTCCGTTTTTGCAGAGAATGCACGGTCAATGTAGTGCTTGATGACCGTGATGCCGTTCTTTTCCGCATAAGCCGTACATTCCCGAATCTGCCCTTCGATGGATTCTTCGCGCTGGTTATCGCTGGAATAGCGGGCGTAAATTACGGCGGTCATAGACTCACTTCCTTTTTCTTATCGAACAGACGGGTAGCTTTTTGCATACTTGTAGATCTGCCGTGCACAGTCAAGGCTCATTTTGCTGGAATCGTTGTGTTTGAGCCATGCATTCACATTGCCCGGATTCAGCCTCAGGTCAGTGTAAAGGCGATAATTCGTCAGTTTCTTTTTCTGCTGAAGTTCCAATACCCGGCGATGGATCAGTTCTTTCGTGTCATTGTCCGCAAGGGCGGCATCCCGCACCGAGCAATAGCTGCGCCAAACCTTCAAATAGCCTTCCGGCAGTTCTGATGATTGCTTTTCAAGAAGCACCAGCATTTGCTCCAGCGAATAGAGATTAGAAAGTTGCTCATATTCCGCAGCAATCGTGTTGTTTGCAGTATAGTGGAGCAATAAATCCACTTTATCATAGGCCAAAGCATAGAGAAACAGCGGTTCTTTCAAGCGGGGATTTTCATTTAGACAAGCTGCAAGTTTATGGACGCTTGCCGTTTGAACCCCGGAAAGCTCTGCCACATACTGCTTCAAAAAGCCTTCGAATGTCAGCTTTCGCATGGTCTCCACCTCTCTACATACTCCTGATAGCGGATATAGAAATCCCGATACCGCCAGTCGTTCAAGATGCTGGCTCTCAACTCATCTTCATCCGTTGCAAGGTGTTCCAGCAAGTCCCAATCCAACGAATTCCGCACAGCCTCACTCTCTACGTCTGCTTTGTCAGTGTCCCGAAAAGAGCACAGCTTTGCAATCACCAAATCTTCCAGACTGGGTGTGTAGAACTGCACCTTTGTACCACCAAAGGGCAGCGACTGGAGCCGGTCTTGGAAGTTGTACGGAAAATTGTCGATGTAGGCTTCCACATCGGTGTTGATGTCGTACTTGCCAAGCAAACTGTACAGTTCTTTCGGAACACTCAAGGCATCAATGTCATGAGTAGCGCGGGTCAACTTGCCCAGCAAAATAAACGCACTGCCGCCCACAATCACCATCTGATAGCGGTCATTATTGTCGATCATCAGGTCTGCGTCTTCGTCCAGACGTTCCAGACGCTTGCGGAGGTCATCTAAGATCATCTTTCCCATAAAGCAGCCTTTCGTATTTTCAATAATAGTATTTCCTAAAATTATTTTACAGAAAAGGAATCCGATTGTCAAGCATAAAGCAACGGTATTTCACACAATTTATACTACCATGTTATCTGTCCACATCTCACACTGGCTAATGACCGTGCTGATTGCCGTATCATAATCTTCCGGTGGATACTTATATTTTTTCAGTAAGTGTTTCACCATCTTACGCATACTCGCACGGGCAGTTTCTTTTTTCTGCAGGTCTATTACGCTCGCATTACTGAATTTCTGCGTTTCCAGCCATCTCCATTGCAGCGTTCGATTGACACAGGTTGAGTTATCGGCAGATACAGCAAACACAACGGGCAGCTCTGGTAACAGAGCTGCCCGTTGTGTTCGTTTATGAAAAGGAGAACTTAGATCTCATACCACTTGATCTCGTTGGCATTCAGATGCAGAGCAAAGCTGCTGCCGTCTGTGGTGTAAACGGTGGTATCCTGCGGCTCGTAGGTGTTGTTCACCACGCAGTACTTGCCGTTTTTGACGTAGGCGTGCACCTCCACGTTGTAGTTGGAGCTGAACCATGTATGCAGCTCTTCCTCACTGTGGGCGCTCCACAAGATAGCGCGGTAAAGGGTACGGCTGTTGGCAAAGCTGTACGGCACGCCGCTGATGTACACGGCACGCCCCTTGCCAAAGTCGTGGGCGGCCATCTGCACTTCCTTGTTCCGCTGCACCAGCACCTCGGTGCCTTCGAGGGCGTAGATGTTCTTTTTGCCCTCGCCAAAGTCCACGGGCTGGTCGGCGTCCTGCAGGATAAAGTGGTCGGGGTGCTCCTCCCAGTTGTATTTGTCGTAGTTCAGGGTGAAGCCGTTTTCTTCCTCCACGCCCAGCACGCTGGCAAGCTGGAGAATGTGGCCCTGATACGGGTGACCGGAAGGCTCACCCACGCCGATAAAGCCGCCACCGTTCCAGACGAACTTGCGGATAGCGGAGGAAATCTCCGGGTCTTCCCACCAGATGCCGCCGGTGTGTGCGGTGTCGGCATCGCCGACATTGATAATGACATCCAACGAATCCAGCAGATGCGGGTCGTTCTTGATATCCTCAAAGCTGATAAACTTCACATCAAAGGGCGCACCGGACAGCATCTCAATGACACCGGCATAGCTATAGTTCTGCTTGTAATAGAGGGCGTGATGCACCATGTGACAGCCCCAGGCCCGCATTTTACCCCAACAGTTCAGCACGGCCACTCGCTTGACACAGTAGGGTGTGGTGTCCTTGATGTTCTCGTACAGTTCGCGGAACTCGTTGCAGACGCTCTCCACGTAGTCCACGAACTCCGGGAACTGCAAGGCCAGTTTCAGATAGCCGCCATAGCCGATGCGGTCGATGGGCTTGCGCAGGATAGCGCGGCGGGCTGTAACCCAGTTCTCCTTGGCTTCCCGCACCGGGTCGCCGCCCTCGTGGAAGGTGTCGGGGAAGAAGTACGGCAGGAAACGGCCCTCGGTGTACTTCACGCCCTCAATGTCAGAGATCAGGCGCAGGGTGGAGCCGTTGCCCACGCTGCCCACTACGGCATCCAGTCCGATGGTCTTGAACTCCGGCATGAAAGGTTCGGTGCCGATCCAGTGATCGCCGAGGAACATCATGGCTTCGCACCCGCACGCGTGGGTGATGTCCACCATCTCCTTGGCAAGCTTTGCCACCTCGCGGCGCTGGAAGGCCTGAAAATCCCGGAATTCCTTGCTGGGCACCCGGTACTGGTTGTTATAGTAGCCCTGATCGATGATGTACTCCGGGCGGAACTTGTAGCCCACTTCCTGCTCAAACTGGTTGAGGATATAAGGGCTGACCGAAGCAGAGTATCCATACCAGTCCACGAACTTCTCCCGCTTCAGCTCGTCGAAGATCAGGGTGAACTGGTGGAAAAAGGTGGTGTAGCGGATGACGTTCACATACGGATGCTCTGCAATGAACTTGCGCAGGCGCTCCATGGAATACTTGTGGGTCTTGGGCTGACGCACGTCAAAGGTGATCTGGTGCTCAAAATTCGTCCAGCCGTTGGTGGTAGCGTTGTACATATGCACCGGGTCCCAGATGAGGTAAGCCAGAAAACTGACGGTATACTCATGGAACGGTACGGCCTGTGCGGTCACACTGCCGTCGGCGTAGCTCCACTGCTCCGGCGGCACGGGCTGACCGGTGGTTCGGTCCATGACCTCCCACCAGCGGGTGATGTCATCGTTGGTGTTCACCTGCATCAGCTCCGGGCTGATGCCCTTCATCAGCGGGATGGTCACGGTGTCGCCGGGAGCGGTGTAGAAGCCGGTCATGATGTAGCACTGCTGTACCTCGTCCGGGTTCGCCTTGGCCCATGCGTTGTCCTTGCGGGTGGTATAATAGGTGGAGTAGATCTTTGCATCGGCATCCTTCAGCTGCTGCGGAAAGTCGGTGCCGTCGCAGTCGCGGATGGCGTCTGCACCCCACTTTTTCAGAATTTCCAGCGTTTCGGGCACCACGTCCAAGTCGGTGGGGATTGTCACGCGCCCGGACTTTCTTGTTTCATCCATAGGGATTCTCCTTTACCTCTCTCTTATCCTCAATCCTGATAGGTCGCATTGTAGATGGCCAGCACTGCCAGCAGCAACGCCACGCCCAAGAGCATAATGCCAAGACCAGCCAGCTGCCCGGTCATTTTCCAGCCTGCGACCACCAGTGCAATGGACAGCACAAACAGCACGATCATCAGCACGATGCGCAGGGCAGGATTGTTTTTCCAGAATGCTTTCATCGTTTGTCACCTTACCCTTTCAGACCGCCCACGGTCATGCCCTGCGTCAGCTGCCGCTGCACGCAGATGTACAAAATCAGGGTGGGCAGCATCACCAGCACTAAACCGGCATACATGGTGCCGTACTGCGCCGCACTCTGCTGGGCCTGCATCAGGTTCAGCAGGCCGACCGGCAGGGTGCGGGGTGCGCTGGTAGAACTCATGAGGGTCATGGAAATGATATACTCGTTCCAGAAGGACAGGAAGTTGAACAGGATAATGGTGATGATGGACGGCTTTGCCATGGGGAAGATGATGCGGGTCATGGTGGAGAAATAGCTCGCACCGTCGATGTAGGCCGCCTCCTCAAAGTCGTGGGGCAGGGTGGCAAAGTAGCCCGACAGCAGGTAGATGGTAAAGGGCAGCGCGGTGGCGGCGTATACCACCGCCAGCACCACCAGATTGTTCAGCAGAAAGCCGCTGCCGAAATGGCCTTTCAGCCACACATCGCTGTCCCGCAGCATCAAAAAGATGGGCACCACGATGTAGTTCACGTTGATGAACAGGCCCGCCATGAACAAGGTGTTCAGTATCTTGCGCCCCTTGAAGTGGAAGCGGGACAGACAGTAGGCGGCGGGCAGGGCAACGACCAGCAACAGTGCCAGCGCCAGCGCGGTGACGATGACCGAGTTGAGCATATATTCGCCCATTTTCGCGCCGTTCCATGCGTTGACGAAGTTCTGCCAGTAGAATCCGGCGGGCAGTGCCCAGGGGTTGCCGTAGAACTCGGCGTTCTGCTTGATGGAGGCCATGAACACCCATGCCACCGGCACGATGATGGTCACGGCCAGCAGAACCAGCACAAAATAGATGAAAAACTTGTACAGACCTTCCGCAGAGCGGGAAGATTTTTCGGTGGTATTCTGCATCTTCTTCCCTCCTTAAAATTCCAGCGGGTCACGGCTGGTGGCCTTGTTGACACAGGCGGACAGCGCAAACGAGAACAGGAAAATGACGACGCCGATGGCCATACTATAGCCATACAGGCCAGCGTCCTTCTGGCTGTACATATAGCTCAGCGCCACATCCGATGCGCCGTTGGGGCCGCCGCTTGTCATGGCCTTGACGAAGAGGAAGGCCATGTTGATGGTGGAGATGATAAAGAAGGTGAGGGTGGTGCGGATATTCGTCCAGATGAGGGGGATGGTGATCTGGAAGAACTGGGTCAGCCGCCCGGCACCGTCCAGATTGGCGCTCTCGTACAGGCTGATGGGCACGGCAGACATGGAGGCCATGTACATGACCATGTAGTAGCCGATGGCCTGCCACACCATGGCAATGATGATGGAGGGGATGACCAGTTTTTCGCCCTTCCACAGGATGGGGTCGCTCATGTTGCGGAACAGGCCGATGATGCTGTTCAGCATGCCGTTTTCCGGCTTATAGATGGCAGAGAAGATGCCGGAGATGACGACCACCGACAGGATGTTGGGGATGTAGAAGATGA
>ENA-ORNK01002014-ORNK01002014.1-human-gut-metagenome-genome-assembly--contig:-NODE-2014-length-12478-cov-18.393061_pt1 | contig 12478 bp, 8 predicted proteins | sample MGYA00242115_ERZ509022 | MGnify/ENA primary metagenome ERZ509022 (study PRJEB26280, sample SAMEA2338690) | human gut metagenome | biome: human gut; feature: human-associated habitat; material: faeces...
TATAGTAGTTTCTAACAAATCTTTGCGTGCGAACAAATGTTTACTAATCGCAGACTTTAGTTTCTTCAAATCCTCAATGATTTTGTTTTGAGTTATTATGCGTTTATCTAGTAGTCTGAGGAAATGGGCAACTTTCTTTTGTTCAAAAAGATCCTTTGGAAGTTGTATTGTTGTCGATGAAAGTATCGGTGTATTTATTGAGGGCATAGTTTGCCCCACAGCACGGTTACGAATATCTCGCTTGACAGCTTCAGTAGATAACGCATAATGTAGAAACAGAGAATCAATATCATACTTCGGGCGGACTCTCAAAACTCTACCCGAGAATAACCATCCATTTTGCTCAATACCAACATGGGCATTTATATCAACTGACCCGACACGAGAAAACACAATGTCGTTAGTTTCAAGTCTGTATCCTTTTAAGCGTATATAATCCTCGTTAGACACTTGTGGTATTCCGAATTTGTCAGAGGGCATTAAACCCGTTTTGAAATGCTCGGTTGTTACTATTGGTATTCCATTTTTGACATAATCTTCAGCATGTAGTACGCTTCCAAAAGGTCCATTTTTTATATCTCCGATATTTCCGATAGTCGTACATTTCCACTCCCCACTAAACTCTGGAAATCTCAAAGGGGGAACATTAAGGTTCTTTGAACCTTTTATCTTCTCACACTCGGCAGAGCAAGCAACCTCGTTCTGCTCTCGCTCAATCGAAGATTTGAGGACTTTTTTATCTTTATTATCTATTGCCATAGTTGTCATTCTTTTGTAGGATTCAAATCAAATGGAAGCAATGGAGTTTCATCATCACCCTCATTAAAACGATCAAAATCAGATATGTATGATTTATCTTGAATCAGTTTATATTTTTCGTATTCTCTATAAGCCTTATCTCTTGCTTCTTCTTGTGTCACTTTCCCGGCTGCATCGCACAGCTCGTAATCCATCGTTGCAAGATATTGTTGAAGGAACTTTTTCCAATCATCCATAGTTGAAACAATATGACGTGAAGCACGTGATTCTGCCATATCAAGAAAGGCTGTTGTAATAAGATTCAGCTGGGACAATTCAGAATCTGACAAGTAATTTTTCGCGACGATGGTATCAGACTTTTGCACTCTTCCGTCAGGGGCTTTCTTCCATGTGGTAAGTCCCATATAAGGTTGCTCAGAATCGGCCCGCTGATAGATAATTTCCGCAGCTGTATGATGGGTAACAGCAAGGTGCATCATATTCTGTACCATCTTGAAGAACAACTTTGTATCTTCAGATTTCGGGTCGTAATCTGCACTACATTCTGCATAAATGTCAGTTATCTTTTGGTAATATCTGCGCTCTGAAGTACGTATCTCACGAATACGCTCAAGCAAATCGTCAAAATAGTCCTTTCCGAAATGTTTGCCTTGTTTCAGCCTCTCGTCATCAAGGGCATATCCTTTAATGATAAACTCTTTCAGCACTGAAGTTGCCCAAATGCGGAATTGAGTAGCTTGATAGCTGTTTACTCGATACCCCACCGCTACAATAGCATCGAGGTTGTAGAATAGCGGCATACGCTCCACTTCCCGGTCTCCTTCTGTTTGAACTATCCCAATTTTTCGGATAGTTGCCTCTTTGGAAAGTTCTCCTGTTTCGTAAATTTGTCCGAGATGATAATTTATGGTTCTTACATCAACCCCAAACAAATCCGCCATTCTTTTTTGTGACATCCAGAATGTTTCGCTGTTGAAAATGACTTCTACCCGTGCTTCTCCTTGGGCTGTTTTATACAATAATATATTAGAACTTAGCGAATTATGCATAAATTCTGCCATTGAGACAGATTGCGAGAAAAAGTCTCGTGCCTGTTGAACAAGCAACTTTTTGCCATCAGCATTTTCCGCAATAATTATACATGCCATACGAGAAAGACGGAATATATTCACCTTGCGGAATGAACCGTTTCCAATCCTTACCATATCAACCGCTTGGTTGAAATGCTCGTCCACATTCATTCCTTTCTCTCCGGCTACCTTGATGGCTTTGTCTATGACCCGTTGGAATTTCCAATAAGCAGAATAGCCCATTACACCACAAAGGTCACGGGAACTCCAGTATTTGTTCCCGTTTTCATCCTTGCGGCATATATTCTCAAATGAAGGTGTCATCTGAGATATGTTGTCATTTTCACCCATTGTTATTACTTTCTGAACTATTCTACAATGCCTAATTCTTTCAGGTACACTTCAATCTCTTTATCGAGTTCAGCACGTTTGGCTTCCAATTCCTTTATTTCTGCCATTACAGCTTTAATATCAATAGGTTCTTCCTCTTCAAAGGTATCAACATAACGAGGAATATTCAGATTGTAATCATTCTCGGCTATTTCTTGAAGAGAGGCAAGATGACTATACTTTTCTATTTCCTTACGGTCACGATAGGTCTCAACAATCTTTTGAATATGCTGTTCCCTAAGCTTGTTTTGTGTCTTGACCTTTTCAAACTCTTTGCTGGCATCAATGAAAAGGATATTATCATCCTCCTTGCGACATTTCTTGAATACAAGAATACAGGTCGGGATGCTCGTACCATAGAAAATATTGGCAGGCAAACCGATAATGGCATCCACATAGTTTTTCTTTTCTATGAGAAAACGACGGATCACTCCCTCTGCATTTCCTCGGAATAGTACACCATGCGGAGCAACACAAGCCATCGTACCACCTTCGTTCAAGTGGTAAATCATGTGCAGGATAAAAGCATAGTCGGCTGTCTTGCGTGGTGCAAGTCTTCCTGCCTTACTGAAACGGTCATCGGTATTGAATTTGTCGGCAGCACTCCATTCGGCAGAGAACGGAGGATTTGCTACAACAGCATCAAATTGGGTGTCGCCAAAGGCATCCCATTCAAGTGTATCACCGTTTTCTATCTTGAAATTGCTGAACTTAATGCCGTGAAGCAACATATTCATTCGAGCAAGATTGTAGGTTGTCGGATTCTTTTCCTGTCCGTAAATATCTACTGCATTGCCAATACTTGCAGCACGAAGCAACAACGAGCCGCTACCGCAAGTAGGGTCATAGACATTGCGCAAACGCTGATGTCCTATAGAGACGATTTCTGCCAAGATACGGCTGACTTCCTGCGGAGTATAGAATTCTCCGGCTTTCTTTCCGGCTCCTGCAGCAAACTGTGAAATCATATATTCGTAAGCATCACCCAATATATCAATCTCTTGCGATGCCTCTAATCCAAAATCTATATCGTCTAATGCAAGAAGCACATTACTAACGAGCGTATTTTTATCATCAGCTGTCTTGCCCAATTTGGGCGAAGCCAAGTCAATATCTGAGAACAAACCGCCAAAATCATCTTCGCTGTCCTGTCCCAAAGTACTGTCCTCGATACGCTTCAATGAGCGTTCAAGCATAGGTAAAATGTTTTCTTTTCGCTTGATAGCTTCAATTACTGACGAAAACAAAAATTTGGGCTCAATGAAATAACCGATATTCTCCAAGCATTGGTTCTTTGCTTCCTCTTGCAATTCAATAGCATCGGCATCGTCCGTTTCCCACAATTCCTTAAAGGTCACTTCGTCATCCGCTAAAGCATTGTTGGCATACTTTTCTATTTTCTCTGACAAGTATTTATAGAAGATGAAACCTAATGTAAAATACATAAAGTCGCTTGCCGACATATTGCCACGCAAACGATTTGCGACCTCCCAAAGCTGGTCACGGAGTTTCTGTTGTAATTCTTCGCTCATATTGTGTATTCTTTTCAAGAACGTATATAATTTAAAATGTCATTCTGAAATTTATCATCAGTTAAATTTAGATTACCGCTAATAAATGCCTTTTTATCTATTGATTGTAATGCCATAGATAAATCAGAATAAACATCAGACTCATCTATCATTTTTTTATTAAATATATCAGCATTATTCATATCATAAATATGTGTATTCAAACGATAAGATACTCCACCTGTGTCATTATCCACAATCTGATACAACTGAAATATCTCTTCTCCTACCTTTAATTCAAACAAAAGAGTGATATCTTCATTAGAATCCACAGGCAAACTAGACATAAAGAAATCATATAAACGTTCTATTATTCTAATATTGCGTCTTTCAATATCATCTTTTAACCAATCATTTTGAGATAATTTGGACAGGGATTGTACTTCCAGAATTTTAGATTCTTTATACCTATCTTTTTTCTTTCCAAAATAATTATTTCCCGCTTGAATATTTAATCTCTTTTCAAAAATAATTTTATTTCCAAGCATATTTAAATGTGTTTCTGCATCTGATTTTTCCCATCCATTATAATTAGTATCCTGCCAACTTTGTGGAAAAATATGTTCTATTTCAGATTTTCCAATAATCAGAGTTTGTTTATCATCAAAAAGATATGCGTTCAATAGCAGCAAAGACTTTGTGATTCTAGATGAAGAGAACGCATTTATTCTAGTCTTAAAATCATTAGGAATTTGATATCCAGCACAATCAATTTCTCCATTTCTCCATGTATCTACACAGAAATTAAAAACATGTTGTTTAACTGCATTTACCATCGGAGATTCAATAAACCTTACGAGCATAAAGGACATAAGTTTTTTAAGATATGGAGTAAATGCTTTTTTGAAATCCTCGCTACTTAGTGTCTTATTTCTATGATAAAAAACAGATATAGGGTATTTCCAGTATTCATTAGGATAAGCCAATAAACATTGAATATATTTAGCGGCTTCTTCTTCGCAGAAACCGCCATCGTTTGTATATATAGAAGTCCAAAAGGTACCCAAATCACATAAGTCATCAAAAAAACTTTGTGTTTTGAATATTGGATACTTATTCCCTTTGCCTGAATAGTAACTTCTCAAACCTATTTCTTTACTTGTATCGCCACGTTTTGCTCGATCAATAAAAGTATAATAGCGAAATAAATCATTAAGATTAAATCCAGCTCCTGAAATAGTGGCTTCTAATTCTTTCCACTTATCTGCAAAAGTTTGTTTAGATGGCTGAGTTTTATATAATTCGGCTTTAAATATATCTGAATCTGCCAAAGGAAGACCTCGATTGTTTAATGTTCCGAATATCGTAAGTGCAGAATCTAAGTCTGAACACTCAATTGGAAGGATTATACAACGCTCTAAAATGAACAGACAGAACTCTTTCCAACCGTTCAAATGGGTTTTGGCATATTCATCACAACAGCTTAAAAAATAAGAATAGTTACGGGAATAGTAAGAAGCCGATTTATCACGAGGTTGTCCTTTTTCCAAAATCAAATCAAAATCAATTTTATCATCATCTGTTGCAACCAAAGTCTTAATATGGGTCTCTTTTTTGTTAGAAACCTTCTTTGTCATCGGATTAATTTTCCAGATACACGGCTCTATAGACTTCATTAATCCCTCTACTTCTTCATCAGAAGGATTATCTACAAGCTGATCTTCCAATTTATAGTAAAACGCACGGAGTAATAATAAAAATGACGTTATACGCTGCTGCCCATCAATAATATTAATGCGGTTTTGTTCATCTGTATCATCACAAGTAACAATCGAACCAAGAAAATATTCCCTATCATCATCTTTATGTTCTTCAAAAAAATTTTTAAGGTCATTCCAAAGGACATCACAAGTATCAACTTCCCAACGATATGGTCGTTGGTACTCTGGGATAACAAATATTTTTCCTTTTGTTGTAGGATCGTTTAAACTTAATAGACCTTGCATGTTTTTTCTACTAACATTTAATTCTGCCATAACTTATTTTCTATATTATTCCCAACTAAAAGTTTTTATAATACTACGCAATCTTTCCATTATTCTCGTCAAAGCCTTTCGAGTTTTGATAAGACCGAGATGTTTCTCTTTCAATGCTTTTTGTATAATCTCCGGCTGCTCCTTTTGTAAATAGTCATACTCTTTTATGTAGAGATTAAGCACTTCGGCAGAAATTTGTTCTTCGTCAGCCAAACCACTCACTGCCATATTACGTTCTGACACAATATATTGGTTCAGACGTTCCTCTAATTCATTTGTTCCATCTGCTCTATTGCGCCCATTCATGAAGTTTTCCTTGTCTTCATCTACATTCTTTTGAATAAAGCCGTCAATGAGTTTTGCTTTGCCTCGCATTCCGGCATCCTTAATCATTGTATCAAGGATATGCTTCCGTTTTTCTGAATAATCATCACTATATGGGTCTAGTTCCGCAATGAGTTCCAGAATATACGCCACATTAATAATGTCACTATGTAAAAGTTCAAGACAGAAATCAATATCTTCCAACCCTTGATTATTTCCATATGGGGCTGGATCTTCAGCTACAGTTGTCGGTGCAGCAGGTGGATCAACAAACCCAACTGTAATATCAAGGTATTTACTCTTATAATCATTAAACTGCTGTTCAGTCATACCGAGGTCTTCAGCATTCTCGCTGTAATCTTCGTATATCTGAATTTCTGCATGTTTACGGATAATGTCTCGGAACGCTAATACAAAATTCTTCTTGTCATTTTCACTTTGCAGGAAGTCTATACTACTTGGTGTCGGATATTTTTGCAGAAAATCAGTTGCCAAACTCTTGTACTCCTGCTTTACTTTCTCAAACGGAGGACGTACTATATCTTCAGGATTATCAGAGTTGCTGAACAATTTAATAGCCGTATCAACATTGTTTTTCAAATCTCTGAAACAAACTATTTTACCAAAACGTTTCTTCTCGTTCAATACTCGATTGGTTCGGCTGAACGCTTGCAGCAAACCATGATATTCCATGTTCTTGTCCACATAGAGCGTATTCAGCTTTTTACTGTCAAAGCCTGTAAGGAACATACCCACAACAAGACAAAGATCAAGCGGTTTCATATCCGCCTTCTTCTTTTTCATGCGCAGATTGATGTCATCATAGTAAGCACGGAAGTTCTCTGTGGTAAAAGATGTGCCGAAATTTTCATTATAATCGTCCATGATGGCTTGCAGTTCATCCGCCTCACCCACACTCTCTTTTGCATACTGCCCTGTACCCATACCGGTCTGTTCATCATCCTGACTATTATTGGCTGCGTATGTAAATACTGCACCTATACGGATTTTAGGATTCAACGATTTGAAAATCTTGTAATAGCGTATAAGCATAGGAACAGACTGCACGGCGAACAATGCGTCAAACTCTCCATCAAATGTAGATTTATTGAAGTTGTTAAGGATAAATCTTGCAATCTCCTCCATACGAGCTTGGTTATCGTTATCAACTATTTCGTTGCCGTGATAATACTCCACAAGGAAGCCAAGCACGTTTTCATCCGCTATTGCATCTTTAATAAGATATTTATGGAGACAGTTTCCAAATATTTCCTTCGTGGTATGTCCATCAACAGCATTCTCGGTGAAAATAGGTGTTCCAGTAAAACCGAATATTTGGGCATTGTCAAAGAACTTCATTATCTTCTTATGACTATCCCCAAAATGACTGCGATGGCACTCATCAAATATCATCACGATACGTGAATGACGGATAGCATCAATCTTGCTGCTATACCACGTCTTACTAACTGCCGCATTAAGTTTTTGAATGGTAGTGATGATAATCTTGGAGTTGCTTTGAAGCCGTTTCACTAGTTCATCCGTATTATCAGTACTATCTACAGCCCCTGGTTCAAATGCTTCGTATTCCGATTGAGTCTGGGTATCAAGATCATGTCGGTCAACAACAAACATCACCTTATCCACATCATCCAATTCTGATACAAGTTGTGCGGCCTTGAATGAGGTCAATGTTTTTCCAGCACCTGTTGTATGCCAGATATAACCATTATCATTGGAGTTTTGTACACGATCCAAAATTTTCTCTACCGCATAGAATTGGTAAGGACGAAGTACCATCAAGCATTTGTCGCCCTCATGAAGCACAATATACTTTCCTATGATTTTGCCAAGCGTACATTTTTCCAAGAAGAATACGGCAAACTTATCCAATTCATTGAACGGATGATTGGCAGCATCTGTCCAGGTGAATGTGAACTTATACCCACTATTTGGATTATTGGCAAAATAGCGAGTATTAACACCGTTGGATATGACAAACAGTTGGATATAATCAAACAATCCATGAAACGAAGTCTTGTGATAACGCTGTATTTGGTTGTATGCCTGTTTAAGTTCCACGCCACGACGTTTCAATTCAATTTGCACAAGTGGCAAACCATTGACTAGAATCGTCACATCATAGCGGCATTTTTTACGTCCTTCCACCGTAATCTGGTTGGAAACCTGAAATTCATTCTGACACCACTGCTGCCTATTTAGAAATTCTACCCATATACGCTGTCCATCAGCCGTATCAAGCGGATATAAGTCACGGAGTTTCTTTGCCTTTTCAAAGCGAGTACCACCTTCAAGGTATATAAGAATCTTCTCAAACTCTTCCGCCGCAAACCCAGTACGTCCGTGCTCTTCCAATCGTTTGCGGTTGTGAATCTCCAACTGCCGCTTGAAATTGGCATAAAGATTATCTTCCTCGACAATCTGGACATAATCGTAGTCCATTTGTCGGAGTGTGGCTATCAGTCCGGCTTCCAATGCCGCTTCGCTTTGTGTTGACATATTCTTGTCCTGCTATGGTGTTACTACTTATTTATTCTAGCTTGCAATATCTTGATGCCTAATGCATTCTCTATTTTACATAAGGTTTCCAACGACAAATTTTCACGACCTTTCAACACTTTAGAAACATACTGCTGGGTACAATTCATTTTCTCAGCCAGCACTCGTTGTGTCATGCCAAGTTCCTCCATCCGATCCGACATAGTTGCAGCTATAGCCTGTGAATGGCAAACCCAATCCTCTCTTTTGTTTTCCATTATATTCTTTACTTCTCCTAAAGCGTTGTCTATCTTTTCTTCAGCCATTGTATGAATCAAAAATACCTTTGTCCTATTTTGTAGGCAAAGGTACTATAAATAATTGAGATAGCACAACTTTCAGGTTGTTTTAATCTTCAACAAAGGACATAATGCATTTTAATTAATTTCTTCCCCTGTAATTAGAGCTGTTTTTTTGTAATTGGGATCAACAAACCAATTGTCATCCAATTGGCTAAGGCTAAAAAGATTGTTGACTATAGATTCTCTATCAACTACATAAATAGGCCTATTGAGGGTGCGGAAGTAATTTAATTCATATTTACACCATATTGATTTTAGTGAATTTTCAGACTGTACAAAAATTAAAGCCTTTGATTGTTTCATTCTTTCTTCTAGAACTTTAAGCGTAGCATCACAAAGTAAATGACGCTTTAAATAATCAATATCATTTATCCAATCGCAAAAAACATTCTTGCCTTGTTGATTCTCGACATATATGAGTTTCTGAACCTCTTTACTATCTTTACTGCTATGCGAAATAAAATAATCGTATGACTTCAATTTTTGTTCCTTTGAATTCTCAATTCTATATTCGAGTTCATCAGGATTCCGTGGTATATCATATCTCTCGTTAGGATACACTTCTCTTAGATAACATTTTCGTTTTTTAGTTTTTGCATGAATCCGCATAAACCGTTGCTTCCTTAAGCGAGGATTGAAATTAAAAGATTGAAGATGAAAGAATGCCTCTTCCCTTAATTGCTTATTAAGTTCTGTATCATTGAGCTTGAAGAAAAATTGTATTATTTTTTCGCAGTAATATTTTTTTAGTTCTAAAAGAATATATACTTTGTCTTTTTGAGTTGTATTCTTTCGCTCATACAATCCGATTAATTGATTTATGAATGAAGGAGTCACCTGCTGCGTTTTAGATAGAGCAATCTCAATCTTACTATTTATACGATCAATCTTAGATTTTCTTGCCTCCCACAACTTTACGCTTGAATCCACGCGGTTCCTTTCTGAATACGCATTCCAATGTGCATATTTATAACTTTCTGAAAAGATTTTTTTAAAGGCGGAAACTCTTTGTATCAATAATTCGGGTTCAGACATATTATAACGAGGCTTCCCAAAGCGTCTTTTTAAATATTTGTCTTTAGTGCGGTAATATTTATATTTAGATTCCACAGATTGCCATTCATGTGGATAATAATACTTTAGTAATGCTATTATATCTGCTTTTGTATACTTACGTGGCAACAATGGAGTCACAGATTTTATCTCGGTATTCCACATTGACAGAATGTCGTCCAACTCATGTTCAAAAATATGTTTTGTAACACCTGACACTTCTTTTGCAAATAATTAAAATTCGAAATTCGTATATAGAAATATTATTTAGACTTATAACATAAGCAGGACTTAGCCTATCGCTGCTTTGTTAAATCGTACCCATCTGCATCGTTTTCACTTTTATCATAGGCATTATCAATATACTTTTTAGGATTTGATAAGAATTCATCTTCTTCAACAAAAGCGATATAAGACCCTGTCAATGCACTTACACATTTGCATTGATTACAAGAATACACTTTGGGGTTCTGATTATATCTATTATTATTAATAATATCATAAACCTTTGAATCATAATAATTAGAAACAGAACACCCATCTGATTTAGTTGAAGTATACTTAAACCAATCATACCCTCCATTTACTTTCATTATGACTCCAACAATTCCATTAGTGTGAGATGTTCTATTTTTTCTTGTTATATTCTTAAGACAATACTCAATCTCCCAATCAATCCACTTACTTTCTTTTATATGCGGAGAAACAATTACAATCGTTACAGATGTATCGTACATCATATCTTTTAGATTCTTCTTTATATTCTCAGTAGATGTATCTGTTAAATCAGGTGAAGCACTTGTTTCTCCTTGATAGTAGCTCGCATCATCCCCAAAAGCCTTTATTATCCTATCACGAAGTTCTTGCGCTTCGCTATATTTATATGAAATAAATGTTTTATGTGCCATAACTATTTTACTTTTTTATTAACTCTATTACTATTTCCATCACTTCGTCTAATGTTTTGGTATCATCGCCCAAAGATTCAATATCACAACGATAAATGTCGAAAGTATGGTCATCTTGTTTTTCGTCTAGTAACTCTCTCCACAATTCTTTAGATATATATCCTGTTCTGCCAATTGGTATTAGGAAATTGCCCTGTTTTTTTGAAATTTCATATTCTGACCACATTCCATTAGATAAAACAGTAATTCCATTTTCCTTCTTATTACCCAACAAAAAAATTGATATACCACTATATGATATCATGTCTTGTCTATAAGCTTCCCACATTGCTTTTGCATCATCACCTTGTGGAAAAGGTCTCAGAATCAATTGGTCTGTCAGCGATTTTTTCTGATTGTGATATATTTCAGAAAGAGCACCACTAATTACCGCACTACCCACACCTAAACCATATCCTGAAACTATTTTAAATCCTTTATGGATTAAAAGACCACTTAATTTACTTATAAATTCTTCATACGCCTCTTTACCATCAGGCTCATATTCCGCTGCTGCCCCAGATATATACACGGTTCGACTATTATATCTTCTTTTAATGCTCTGTAATATTTCCGTTATCTCCGAGTATTCTTTAATAAGTACGGTTTTGATGTTAAAGCGTTTTAAATCATCTATGAAATATGACAATTTTCTTTTTTTATATTCAAATTGATCTCTGTCAGGATAATCAGTCTCAGAAACATCTTTTAAGAAGCAATAATGTTCCCTCATATTTCCTTTCAAATGCGCTCTTAGGTGGGCGCATATATACGAGAAATTAGGATCTGTAAAACTAAAACCAATAAACATAAATGTTTTAGTCATTAAATCTCCAGACAATGCATTTATAAAAGGAGTTTTCTCATGATGATAAGATTCATAATCATCTCGAATTAATACAGATTCTTCAGGACGATCTACATCTCCATGCATTTTATAAACTACAGCATCACGTCCTTTTAATGTTGTAGTCAGATTTGCACAACAAACTTTAACATCACATATTTTGCCGTTATTCTCTAATGATTTCTCTATCAGTTTGTCATAATTAGTAGTCCAATATGTAGAAATCGGTAGGCGAGCAAGTATATGATGATTATCATTTGGCAACTTACCAGTTTGGAACGCATCTTTAATTATCTCATTTAATCTTGCACGATTATTACCACTTCTATTATAATAATACTGAGCTACTGCAACCAAATCGGATTCCTTTTCAATATCAAGTTCTAATTCCTCGGCAATTTCTTTTAATAATTGTTTCCAATTAACACATCCACTTGATGCAGACAATCCAGCTCCTGCAAAAACAGCAGCATCGCCATTATTAAGTGCTTTAAGATAATTTTTTATGAAAACATCCTTTTGTATTGGCATAACTAAAATTTATTTAGGATACTGATTTCGAATTCTAATAGCCTCTTCTACCCATTCATTTATATGCTCTTTGATATAATCATATACATTGGTACTTATTTTATATGGAGGATTATAAGTCTTGCATATTTCTGATAGGTTAATTTCAT
>ENA-ORNK01002017-ORNK01002017.1-human-gut-metagenome-genome-assembly--contig:-NODE-2017-length-12465-cov-11.325705_pt1 | contig 12465 bp, 9 predicted proteins | sample MGYA00242115_ERZ509022 | MGnify/ENA primary metagenome ERZ509022 (study PRJEB26280, sample SAMEA2338690) | human gut metagenome | biome: human gut; feature: human-associated habitat; material: faeces...
AGCGCGATTTTCGCCGGGGCCAGCGTCTGTGCCTTCGCGCAGACATGCCCGCCCTCCATCTCCACCTCCGCGCCCATCGCGCGGAGCGCCATCAGATGCAGGTCGATGGGCCTTGCGCCCAGCGGGCAGCCGCCCGGCAGCGCCAGCCTCGCCTTTCCCCTTCTCGCCAGCACCGGCCCGAGAAACACGATCGACGAGCGCATTTTTCCGGCCAGCTCCACGGGGATCTCGCAGCCGTCCATCCCGGATGCGTCCACAAAAAGGCTTCCGCCCCGGCGCTCCGAACGGCAGCCGAGGCATTTCAGAATTTCCAGCGCGGTATCCACGTCCTCGATCTGAGGACAGTTATGTATCACACAGGGGCTTCGGCACAGCACGGCCGCCGCCAGAATCGGCAGCACACTGTTTTTCGCGCCGTGGATGGGAACCGTCCCATACAGCGGCGCGCCGCCGGTGACAGACAGAATCTGCATACGCATTCCTCCGCATATTGGGCTTTTTCTGCCCATCCTATGCGGAGCTGCCTTTTATCGTGCCTTTGCAAGCTCCATCGCCACGTCGTAGATGCGTTCCGCCGCGTCCACGACGGCCATTTTATGCGCCGCGCTTGTCATGCTCCGGCGGCGCTCCGGATCGCTCAGAACGGCCTTCGCCGTCTCATAGATTGTCTCGCCGCTGCATTCCGACTCGCGCAGTACGATCGCCGCGCCGTGCTTTTCCAGCACGCGGGCGTTTTTTTCCTGATGATTGTCCGTCACGTTCGGCGACGGGACCATGATGCAGGGCGTACCGGAGACCGCAGCCTCGCTGATGGTGGCCGCGCCCGCGCGGCAGATCACAAGATCCGCCGCCGCCATGACCAGCGGCATATCGTAGATAAACTCCCGCATTTCCACATCGGGGTGTCCTTCCAGATCCACACCAAGCTCCCTGACATACTCCGGCATCCAGCGCCAGCCGTAGGAGCCGGTCGCGTGGATGTGGCGGAACGGCTCGCCGTCGCGGCATTCGCACTTCATGAATTCCGCGATCTTCTTGTTCATTTCACGCGCGCCGAGACTGCCCCAATAGGACACGACCAGCGGCTTGTCGCCGAGGCCGAGCTGTCTGCGCGCCTCCGCCTTGTCCATGTAGAGGAATTCCTCCCGGACGGGCGTCCCTGTGACGATCACGCGCTCCGGGCTTGTGTACTGCCTGCGGCTGTCCTCAAAGGAGACCATGATGCGGTCCACCGACCGCTCGACCATCCGGGTCGTCAGTCCGGGCACGGCGTTAGATTCATGCACAGCCGTCGGCACGCCGAGCCGCGCGCCCATTTTCAGCGCCGGAAAGCTGGCGTAGCCGCCCGTGCCGACGATCACATCCGGGTCGAATTCCCGGATGATGCGCCGCACCTTGCGCATGGAGCCGGACATATGCAGCAGCGTCGTCACATTGTGCCAGACCGCCGCCGGGGTCAGCTTTCGCTGATAATTGGAGATCTTCAGCGTTTCAAGCCGGAAGTTTTCCAGCGGGACGAGCTTGTTTTCCATGCCGTCCTCCGCGCCGATGAAGAGGATCTCGCAGTCCGGCTTTCTCTGCCGCAGCATGTTCGCCACGGCAATAGCGGGATAGATATGGCCCCCTGTACCGCCGCAGGTAAATATGACCTTCATCCGGCCGCCTCCCAATTACGAAACAGATTTTTGATACAGGAAATTGTTGTCGTTCTGGCGTGAAACGCTCAGGATAAGTCCGACCTCAAACAGCTGCATCAGCAGCGCCGTTCCGCCGTAGGAGAAGAACGGCAGCGAAATGCCCGTCGCGGGCAGGAAGTTCGTCACAACGGCGATGTTCAGGAAGGTCTGGAGCGCAAGATGCGTCGTGATGCCAGCAGCCAGAAGTGCGCCGAAGCGGTCGCGCGCGTGCATGGCGATCCAGTAGCCGCGGATGATGAGCATGGCAAACAGGATCAGCACGGCCATCGCGCCGATATAGCCCAGCTCTTCGCAGACGATCGGGAAAATATAGTCGTTGTGCTCAAACGGAAGATACAGATATTTTTGACGGCTGCGGCCAAAGCCGAGGCCCATCAGTCCGCCGGAGCCGATGGCATAGAGCGACTGAAGGATCTGATAGCCGTCGCCGGTCGGGTCGGAGGCTGGGTCGCGCCACGCCGTAACGCGCGCACTGGCATAGCCCATCGTCGCAAGGTAGATCGCCGCGAACGCACCGACCAGTGCGCCGCCGATAAGGAACCACTTCATCTCCACGCCGCCGAGGAACATCATCGTCGCGCCAAGCGCGAGAATGATCAAAACGCCGGAGAAATGGCGTTCCAGCGCGGTCAGTCCGCAGATGACCACCAGAATCGCCGCATAAGGCAAAATGCCGTATCGGACGGTCTGCATTTTATCCCGGTAGACCGACATCATGGACGCAAAGGCCATAATGATCGCCAGCTTTGCGACCTCCGAGGGCTGGAAGCTGAAAATACCGATCTGGATCCAGCGCTTCGCGCCGTATCCGTCTGTGCCGAACAGCGCAACAAGAATCAGCAGGAACACGGAGCCTGCCAGAATAATCATGGAAACGCCGCGCCAGATCTGATAATTGATGCGGCTGACAAAGAGCATGATACCGATGCCGACCAGCGCAAACACAGCCTGACGGGCAAAATAGTAGGTGGAATTGTGCTTATCGGCGTAAGCGCGCGCATAGCTCGCCGAGAACATCATAATGACACCGATCGTGACCAGCAGGACTGTCAAAACCAGAAAAGGCACGTCGAGAAGTCCGCGCTCGTCCGGGATCAGCTTGGTTTTTTGCTCCTGCTGCCGGGGAAGATGTCCCTCCCGGTCCAGCGCAGGCATAGAGGCGGAATTCTGCATAGGCCGCTCCTTTCAGGGAAACTCAGAATCGGTTCATGACGCCGATCCCGGCGAGAATGCACATGACGCAGGTCACGGAAACAAAAACAGTCCAGATCTTGACCTCGCTCCAGCCGGACATTTCAAAATGGTGGTGGATCGGCGTCATTTTGAAGAAGCGCTTGCCGTGGGTGAGCTTGAAATAGGTCACCTGGATCATGACGGAGAGCGTTTCCAGAATGTAGACAAGGCCGACAAGGATCAGCACCAGCGGCATATCCAGCGCGAACGCCATGCCGCACACGGCGGCTCCGAGGAACAGGGAGCCGGTATCGCCCATAAAGACCTTTGCCGGATGGAAGTTGTAGCACAGGAAGCCCGCAAGTCCGCCCGCGATGGTGGCCGGAAGCAGCGCCAGCGCCGAGGAGCCGGAATTGGTGCCCCACATATATGCAAACACGGCGAAGAACACCATGACCGGGAGCGTTACGCCGGAGGCGAGGCCGTCGATGCCGTCCGTCAGATTGACTGCGTTCACGCAGCCGACGATGACCAGCACGGCAAAAATCAGATAAACGACCCAGTTGATCTGGAACGTGACGTTCCAGAACGGGATATACAGGTCGCAGGTCAGGTTGCCGTTATGCCGCAGGAGCAGCAGATACGCGACCGCCGCCGCCAGCTGGAGCAGGAATTTCTGCGCCGCCGTCAGGCCGAGGTTTCTTTTCAGCTTGACCTTGATGAAGTCGTCCGCAAAGCCGATCAGTCCGTAGACCAGCGCGAAGGCAAACACCAGCAGATGGGTGTACTCCCCTTCCAGCATGTCCTTCCAGCCGAACGCGACCGTGCAGATCAGCGAGGCCAGAATGAACATAATGCCGCCCATCGTCGGCGTACCGGCCTTGCTGTTGTGCCACTTCGGGCCGATCTCCCGGATGGACTGCCCGGCCTTGAGGGCGCGGAGCATCGGAATGGCGATCCTTCCAAAAAGCACGGTCAGGACAAACGCGCAGACCGCTGCGAGCAAAATAAGCATGAGGCTTCTCCTCCGTATTCCATAGCGCCGCAAAGGCGGCGTTTATTTCTCTTCGTCCAAAAACAGATGCAGCGCCTGCTCCATCTTCATGCCGCGGCTTCCCTTGAACAGCAGCACGTCGCCCTCTGCCGCGCGGGTGCGCAGAACGTGGGCCAGATCCTCGTGCGTGTCGAAATGCTCCGCGTTTTTCGGAGCCATGCCGCCGGTGATCGCACCGGTCACGGTGCGCAGGGAATGATGACCGTAGGTAAAGAGCATATCCGCCTTCGTCGCTGCGATGCGTCCAATGCGGTAGTGCTCCGCGCTGCTGCGGTTTCCAAGCTCCAGCATATCGCCGAGGACGGCGATGCGCCTGCCGGTCGTGTGGTAATTGCCCAGCACCTCCAGCGCGGCCTGTGTCGATTCCGGGCCGGCGTTGTAGCAGTCCTCAATGATCGTCATGCCGTTCTGCGTGTAGATTCTCTGCCGCATTCCGGTATTCCGGAAGCCCTCCAGCTGCGTCTGGATCTTCTCCGGCGGCATACCGAGCAGAAGCGCGACCGTGACTGCCGCGAGGGCGTTATACACCGAGTGCCGCCCTGCGGAAGGCACAAACAGCTCGAAGCGGTGCCCGAGGCCGGAGACCATGAAGCGCATTCCGTCCTCCAGCTCCTGAATGTCGGTCGCGACTACGTCACAGGCCGCATTCTCAATGCCGAAATAGCGCTTTTTGTGTCCGCCGTCGTTTCTAATGTTCCACAACAGCGGCTCGTCTCCGTTGAAAACGCCGAGGCCGCTTTCCGGCACGCCGCGCAGGATTTCCAGCTTCGCCTGCAAAATTCCCTCGCGGCTGCCGAGATGCTCAATGTGCATCGTGCCGATGTTGGTGATGACCGCAAGGTCCGGTCTTGCGATATTCGTCAGGTATTCCATCTCTCCGAAATGGTTCATGCCCATTTCGAGCACCGCGACCTCCGTCCCCTCCGGGATGTGGAGAATGCTCATCGGAAGCCCGAGGTTGTTGTTATGGTTTCCGTCGGTGCGCGCCGTGCGGAACTGCCCCTGCAGGACGCAGGCCGTCATTTCCTTCGTCGTCGTCTTGCCGACGCTTCCGGTAATGCCGATCACCTTCAGTCCAAGGAGCTGGCGATAGCCCGCTGCGATCTTTCCATAGGCCAGCAGCGCGTCCGGCACGACAAGGCACGGAAGTCCCGTCTCGACCGGATGCTCGACCAGCGCGGCAGCCGCGCCGTTCTTCGCCGCAGCTCCCAGAAAATCGTGGCCGTCCACACGCTCGCCCTTCAGCGCAATGAACAGATTTCCCGGCGCGATGGCGCGGGAATCCGACTCAACGCCCGTGATGCGCGTCTCGCCGCAGCCCTCCGGAACGTCCGCGCCGCACCATGCGGCGATCTGGCTCAAAGTCAGTTCTTTCATTTTTCTCTCTCCAAATGCTCCGCTACGATCTCACGTTCATCCATATGTCTCTTTTCGTGGCCGACCTCCTGATAGGTCTCATGTCCCTTGCCGCAGAGCAGAATGATATCATTCTCCCTGGCATGCTCGAGCGCCCACCCGATGGCCTCCACGCGGTTTTCGATTATGACCGGCTTGTTCTTTGCGTCCTTCATGCCCTCCACGATCTGCGCAATGATGGCGTTCGGGTCCTCCGTGCGCGGATTGTCCGAGGTCACGACGCACAGGTCGGCCAGTCTCCCGCCGATCTCGCCCATGACCGGACGCTTGAAGGGGTCGCGGTCGCCGCCGCAGCCGAATACGGCGATCACCCGGCCCTTGCAGAAGCCGCGCGCCGTTTTCAGCGCGTTTTCCAGGCTGTCGGGCGTATGGGAATAGTCGATCAGGACGGTATAATCCTTTCCGGGTGTCGGAACGACCTCCATCCGGCCCTTGACGCCATGCGCCTGCCGGAGCGCCGCCGTGACCTCGCTCAGGGAAAGCCCCAGCGCAAGCCCCGTACCGATCACGGCCAGCGCGTTGTACACGCTGAACGCGCCCGGAATGCGCAGCTCCGCGCGGCTGATCTCGTTTCCGGTCACAACGTCCGTCTCCACGCGGTCAGACTTGAGGCGGATGTTTTTCGCCACAAGATCGGCGGCGTTGTCCTTCGTGGAATAGGTCAGGATGCGGCAGGACGCCTGCCGGCGGATACGGTCGCAGTAGAGGTCGTCCAGATTCATCACGCCCACGTCGCAGCGCTGGAAGAGCTTCGCCTTCGCGTCGCAGTAATCGAGCATCGTCTTGTGGAAGTCCAGATGATCTTCCGTCAGATTTGTAAACACGCCCACGCGGAAATACACGCCGTCCACACGGCTGAGCGCCAGCGCGTGGGAGGACACCTCCATCACGACGTGCGTGCAGCCAGCGTCGCGCATCTCGGCAAAGAGCTTTTGCAGCTCGATGCTCTCCGGCGTCGTGCGCTCGGTATCAAGGACCTTGTCCCCGATCATGTTCTGGATCGTGCCGATCAGGCCGACCTTCGCGCCGAGCGTTTTTTCCAGCACCGTTTTCAGCAGATACGTCACCGTCGTCTTGCCGTTGGTGCCGGTCACGCCGATCATGGTCATGGAATCCGCCGGATGGCCGTACCAGTTGGCGGCGGCCAGCGCCAGCGCGCGGCGCGCATTGCCGGTCAGAACGTATGGTACGTCTATCTGCGGTTTTTTCTCGCAGATCACCGCCGCCGCGCCGTTTTTGACGGCGGCGGGAATGAATTTATGGCCGTCGGCCGCAAAGCCGGGAACGGCGACAAAGAGTCCGCCGGGCTGGACCTGGCGCGAGTCGGCGCTCACGCCACTGATCTCCAGCTCCGGAGAAGCCGTGCATTCGATTACCTCGATTCCTTTCAAAAGTTCCTGAAGCTTCATTCGTATCTTCCTTTCTCAGTCCTCAAGAGAGCTGTGGTCGGTAAATTCTACTGTTATTGTAGTACCTCTGTCAACCATGGTCCCCGGCTCGACAGACTGGTACGTCACGGTCGCATAGCTCGTGGAGTCCGTGCCCTTTGCCTGCACATAGACGCCCGCGTAATTCGCCAGCCAGTTGACGTCCGCGACCGAGTGGCCGATAAAGTCCGGGACCTCCACCTGCTCGGTGGATTTCTCGTAGTCAAAGTACAAAATGACCTCGGAATTGCCGGGAAGCTCCGCACCGGCCGCCGGGATCTGATCGGTGACGATCGCGCCGTTTCCAAGCGTCCGGCACGTCAGGCTTCTTTCCTTGAGCGCCGCCTGCGCTTCCTCGAGCGTCATGCCCGTCAGCTCCGGCATCTTCACGTTGATGCCGCGGATATCGTCGGAGGAATAGTCCGGCTCCACGCCGAGATACGGCAGGATGTCCAGGAAAATATCACGCACCGTCGGCGCGGCCATCAGGCCGCCGGAAATGTAGTAGCCGCTGGGCGTGTATTTGGTGTTGTCCTCCTGGTATTTCGGCGTATCGAGCGCCACAAGAACGAGGTACTGCGGATCGTCGATGGGCGCGACGCCCACGAACGAGACGATCTTGTCCTCGACCTGATTGCCGTTTTCATCATAGGTATCGATCTTTTCGGAGGTACCGGTCTTGCCGCCGACGCGGTAGCCGGGCGTCTTGGCGCCCTTGGCGGTGCCCTCGGTGACGACCTTTTCCATCAGGTCGCGCATCGTGATCGAGGTGCTCTCGCTGATGGCCTGCCGCAGGACCGTCCGTCCGTTTTCCAGCACGACGTTTCCGTCGGCGTCAAGAACCTGACTGACGATATACGGCTCGAGCACATAGCCGCCGTTCACGACCGCCGCGATGGCTCTCACCTGCTGGATCGGCGTGACGCGGAAGGTCTGGCCGAACGCGCCGGAAATGACCGACGCATAGCCCTGACTCAGCACGTCCAGACCGAAGAAGTAGCCCTTCGATTCGCCCGGAAGATCGATGCCCGTGCGCTCCATGACGCCGAAGTCCTTGGCGTACTCATAAAAGCGCGTGCCGCCGAGCTGAACGCCGATGTGGCCGAAGGCGATGTTGCAGGAATTGCCCAGCGCCTGCGCGGTCGTCTGCGCGCCGTGACCGGCTGCCTTCCAGCAATGGACGATCTGCTGGCGGTCGGCGATCTTCTCCGCGCCGCCGCAGTAATAGGTGTCGTTCAGCGTCGCCGCGCCGCAGTCAAGCGCCTCGGCCAGCGAGACGACCTTGAAGGTCGAGCCAGGCTCATAGCCGTCGGAGACGCAGCGGTTTCGCCACTGCTTCAGGCGCGCCGCCGCGACGGCCTGATTGTACTCGTTCATGGCCTGCGTGTACTCGTCTGTTCCTTTTTTATAGCGGAGCGCCTGCTGATACTGCTGCTCCAGACGTTCGTTCAGAACGTCGTCATAGATTTGCAGATGGTCGTTCGGGTCGTAGCTTCCCAGCGTCGCCATTGCGACGATCGCGCCAGTGTTTACGTCCATGACGATGCCGAATGCGCCGTTCTGGATCTCGTAGCGGTCGATGGCCGCCTGAAGATTCTTTTCCAGATACGCCTGCACCGTCGTATCCATCGTCAGCACAAGGCTGTCGCCGTCGCTGGCATCGTAGTATTTCTCATAGGTAAAGGGCATTTCCGAGCCGTAGTTTCCCTTGGTCGTCACGACCTTGCCCGCCGTACCCTCCAGATAGGAGTTGTAGTAGGCCTCGAGTCCCTCCGTACCGACGTTGTCGTCGCTGACGAAGCCCAGCAGCTGCGCACCCAGCGAGGAGTAGGGGTAATAGCGCTTGGAGTCCGTTTCCAGATAGACGCCCTTGATGTTGCCGTCGTTGATGAACGCGCGCACCTCGTCCGCAAGCTCTTCGGAGATCTTCTTCTGAATGATCTTGTAGCGGTAGGCCTTATCGGCCGCCTGCTGACGGACGAAATCCTCCGTCACGTCCAGAATGCCGCTCAGGCCCACTGCGATCCAGTCGAGCAGGTCGCTGTTCTCCGGCGTTTTCATCTCCTCCGCGATCTCGTTGGGGTCGATGAACACTGTCTCCACCGTCGTGGAGCCGGCAAGAATGTTCATGTTCCGATCGTAGATCTCACCGCGGGAGGCCGTCAGCTTTGTATACCGGGTCTGGTTATTGATTGCAAGCTCCTCATAATAATCGTGATCCACGATCATGAGCTTATACAGCCGTCCGGCCAGCGTCAGAAACAGCGCGACGCCGAAGAAGCCCAGCAGGATCCAGATCCGCGTCAGGATCGTGCGGCTTGCCCGGCCTTCCTTCTTGTCCTGCGCGGGCGTCTGCTTCCTTTTCCGATTGTGACCGTCCTTCGGACGAAGTACTTTGAGTGCCATTTACCTTGCCTTTCCCGCTGCTGTGTAAAACAAGGGCGGTTATCCTCATCCAACCGCCCTTGCCAAAACCTATTATCACGGCTGCACCGGCTCACGATGAAGAAGCATGTCTGCGGCAGCCGTGTTTCACACCGTCTGCTTCATTCTATGCCGCCGAGGGCCGCAGATATGCGATCAGATCTGAGATGCTTTCTTCCACCGCGCCGATGATCTCTCCGAGAATGTTTGTCTTTTCCTCCTCGTAGATCTCCGCTCTGTCCGACCCGGACAGGCTGACGTAGATCACCTGATCGTCTCTTGGCGCAGACATGCCCAGCTCCTCCGCCCGCTGCTGCACGACCTTGAGATCGATCTTGCTTTCATATTTGCTTTCCAGCAGCGTCTGCTGCGCGGTCAGCTCGTTGAGCTGGCTTTGCAGCTCGCCGACTCTCGTCGTGGCCTCAAACAGCTGCACATAGCCGAAAATGACGAGCACCAGCATCAGGGCCGCCGCCGCCATGCCGAACAGCGTAAACGGCGCGACCGCCGTCTTGACCTTGACGCGCTGACGGCGCTCCGGGAGCGTGCGCTCCTCCGGAAGGCCCTGCCGCTGCGGCTGGACGGCGCTGCCGTCATAGTAATTTTCCGTTCCGTTCGGATAGCGATAGACGTTGGAGTAGACGTCGTATGCTGCGGCTCCGTTCGTGCCATAGCGTCTGTTTTCTGCCATGCTATCGTTTACTCCCTTCTATCGCCTGCCGCGTCTGCGGCGGCTGTTCAGATTTTTTCCGCCACGCGGAGCTTCGCGCTGCGTGCGCGGGGGTTTTCGGCAAGCTCTTCCTCGCCGGCCGTGACAGGTTTTCGCGTCACGATCTCAATACGCGGCTTTCTGCCGCAGACACATACCGGAAAGCTCGGCGGGCAGATACAGCCCTTCGCGGCCTCCGCCATGGAATTCTTCACAATGCGGTCCTCTAACGAATGGAACGTGATGACCGCAAGCCTTCCGCCCGGATTCAGGCGGTCGACCGCCGTTTTCATCATGCGGCTGACGCAGTTCAGCTCGTCGTTGACTGCGATGCGGATGGCCTGAAAGCTCCGCTTGGCCGGGTGCTGCTTTTCGCGCAGCGCCTGCGGCGGCATTGCGCCGCGGATGACGGATGCAAGCTCCAGCGTCGTCTTGATCGGATGTTCACTGCGTGTGCGTTCGATGGCTGCGGCAATGAGCGGTGCGTAGCGTTCCTCACCGTACTCAAAAAGGATGCGGCGCAGCTCCTCGCGGGGCCATGTATTGACAATCTCATAGGCCGTCAGCGCGTCGTCCCGATTCATCCGCATGTCGAGCGGTGCGTCGGTCATATAGGAGAAGCCGCGTTCGCCGTCGTCCAGCTGCGGCGAGGAAACGCCGAGATCGAACAGCATTCCGTCCACCTTGGGGATGTCCAGGGAATCCAGTATTTCGCCAAGGTCGGAGAAGTTGCCGTGTACCAGCGTGACCTTGTCCATATGCTCCTTCAGCCGCTCCCGCGCTGCGTTCAGCGCGACCGTGTCGCGGTCGATGCCGATGAGGCGTCCGCCGGTCAGCCGCCGGCAGATCTCGAGCGAGTGGCCCGCACCGCCGAGCGTACCGTCCAGATAAATGCCGTCCGGGCGGATATTCAGAAGCTCGATGGTCTCGTTCAGGAGAACGGATTTATGTGAAAATTCCATCAGAATCCAAGCTCCTCCATGACCGCCGCCAGATTCTCCGGCGTGAGCGTCTCGCTCTCCAGCTTCTCATACGCCTCGCTGTCCCAGATCTCCGCGTGGCCGCCCTGGCCGATGAACGTGACCTCCTGCTGGAGGCCCGCGTACTGCCGCAGCTCCGCCGGGATCAGGAAGCGTCCCTGCTTGTCCGGCTCACACTTCGCGGCGTTGGCGAAGAGGAAGCGCATCTTCCGTGCCTGCGAGATGGGCAGTGCGTTGTATTTATCGAGGATACCCTGCCAGCCCGCCTCGGTATAGACGGAAAGGCAGTGATCCAGTCCGAGCGTGACATAGAAGGCGTCGCCAAGCTCCTCGCGCAGCTTCGAGGGAACGAACAAGCGACCCTTGGGATCGACCGTATGCTTGTATTTTCCGTACATTCCCTCTCACCTCGCTCCATTTCAATCTATTTTGCTCCACTTAGCTCCACTTCACTTATATAATAAGGGCCGCACCCTTAAAATGCAAGTCCTTTCTTGAAAATTTCTGCGCAAAATTAACCCGATTTTTTAGGCAGTTTTTCGCCGTTTTTCGTATTTTAGAACGTTTATTTAAGAATGACAAAATGTAACGGAAGGGCAGGCGCTTTCAGCCGCCTGCCCCCATAGTCTCCAGCACCGAGATCCCGTTTTCGTCCGCCGCGACCGTCAGCCTGCGCGGCGCATCCTTTTGAAGCAGGCGCTCGGAAAGCGCCGTTTCGACCATGTCCTGAATGCGGTGGCGGACGCTTCGCGCACCGCTGTCGTCCTGGCTGCACAGCGCGGCAAGATACGGACAGACCTCCTCGCTGATCTCCAGCTCCAGGCCGCGCAGCGCGGCCCTCTGCACCATCTGCCGCAGCTGCCGCCGTGCGATCTCGGCAAGGTCATCCTGCGAGAGCGGACGGAAGGTCGTGATGCAGTCGATACGCCCCAGAAGCTCCGCCGGGAACGCCTGCCGAAGAATTCGTTTTGTCCGGTCCTGCGCGCTGCCGGGCGTGAAGCCGACACCGTTTTTCACCGATTCTCCGCTTCCCAGATTGGAGGTCATGACGATCATGGTGTTCTTGAAGTCCACCGTCCGGCCGAGGGAATCCGTCAGAATGCCGTCCTCGAGTATCTGCAGCAGCAGTCCCGTCACATCCCGGTGCGCCTTCTCCAGCTCGTCGAGCAGCACCACACTGTACGGCCTGCGGCGCACCTTCTCCGTCAGCGTTCCGCCCTCATCATAGCCGATGTAGCCCGGCGGCGCGCCGATCAGGCGCGTCACGGAGTTCGGCTCCATATATTCCGTCATGTCGATGCGCACCAGCGCGTCGCGGCTTCCGTAGACACAGTCCGCCAGCGCCTTGCACAGCTCCGTTTTTCCGACGCCCGTCGGCCCCATGAACAGCAGCGACGCCGCCGGGCGCGTGCGCTCTCCGAGGCCCGCTCTTCCGCGCAGAACGGCCTTCGAGACCTCTTCGACCGCCTGCTCCTGCCCGACGATCCGGCTGCGAAGGTCCTCGCGCAGGCCGAGGAGCTTTCCACACTCCGGAGCCGTCAGCTTCCCCGCCGGAATGCCGGTGCGCTCCGCGACTGTCTGCGCC
>ENA-ORNK01002040-ORNK01002040.1-human-gut-metagenome-genome-assembly--contig:-NODE-2040-length-12249-cov-1.894374_pt1 | contig 12249 bp, 7 predicted proteins | sample MGYA00242115_ERZ509022 | MGnify/ENA primary metagenome ERZ509022 (study PRJEB26280, sample SAMEA2338690) | human gut metagenome | biome: human gut; feature: human-associated habitat; material: faeces...
AAAGAGAAGTAATAAAATGTGTTTTGGATGGTAAGAAACCACCTTATGTACCCTGGTCTTTTAAGTTTACTAAAGAACCGAAAGAGATGTTGCAGGCCCATTATGGGGTAGAGGATTTAGACCCTGTGCTTGGAAATCATATCATGCAATTGGGGAGTGATATCGGTTTTTTCAATCATTTGGGAGGCGATTTGTATCAGGACGTTTTCCAAGTGGTATGGGATAGAAGTATCGATAAAGATATCGGGGATGTGAAGGGATGCGTATTGTCCGAACCTACCCTGGAAGGATATCAGTTCCCGAATCCGCTGGATCCGCGTTTTTTTGCCAATATAGAGAGCGAGATCGCAAAGAAACCCGATATGTTCCGGGTATTTCAGATCGGTTTTTCGATGTATGAACGGGCATGGACTTTACGGGGAATCGAAAATCTGTTGATGGACTTTTATATCAATCCCCAATTCGTTCATGATTTGTTGGATGCGATTTGCGATTATAATCTGGCTCAGGTGGAAGAAGCACTCAAATACGATATCGATGCGGTATATTTCGGAGATGACTGGGGACAGCAGATCGGCTTGATCATGGGATACGATCTGTGGAAAGAGTTTATATATCCCCGCTTGAAACGGATGTATGGTCGGGTGAGAGCTGCGGGTAAATATGTGATGATTCATAGTTGCGGGGATGTAGATGAATTGTTCGACGACCTGATCTCTATCGGTTTGAATTGCTTCAATCCTTTTCAGCCGGAGGTCATGGATGTCGATTCTATCCTGAAAGCTTACCGTGGACGTCTGGCTTTTCACGGTGGTTTGTCGATGCAGAAAACATTGCCTTTCGGTACGAAAGAGGAGGTGATCCGGGAGTCGGAACATCTGTTGGAACTCGGCAAAGAAGGAAGCTATATTTTTTCACCTTCCCATTCGGTAGAGGGAGATACTTCGCTGGAGAATATTCTGGCTTTTATCGAGGTGGCTCAAAAACAATTAAAATAAAACACTAACATTTATCATATGACAGATTTGAATAAACTAACCGAAGCTATCGTTGCCGGGAAGCTGGAAGTGACCCAGGAGATTGTAAATGCAGCCTTAGCAGAAAAGGTCGACCCTCAGGTATTGATCAACGATTACCTGACAAAAGGAATGGAAGAGATCGGACAACGTTTCGAGGTTGGAAAAGCTTTCGTACCTAACTTGCTGATGTCCGCCCGGGCTATGAAAGGAGCTTTGGAAATATTGAAACCTTTGTTGAAAGGAGATAAAAGTACTACTATCGGGAAAGTGGTGATCGGCACGGTGAAAGGAGATTTGCACGATATCGGGAAAAACCTGGTGGCTTCGATGTTCGAGGGATGTGGTTTTGAAGTGATCAATCTGGGTATCGATGTATCGAGCGATAAGTTTATCACGGCCGTTCAGGAGACAAAAGCCGATATTGTTTGTCTTTCGGCTTTGTTGACAACAACCATGAATTATATGAAAGAGGTGGTCGAAGCGTTGAAACAGGCAGGTCTGCGGGAAAGAGTGAAAGTGATGGTAGGCGGAGCTCCTCTGAGTGAAGGTTTTGCTATGCAGATCGGAGCCGATGCCTATACGACGAATGCCAATGCTGCGGTAGAAATGGCCCGGCATTTATTGGGGAGATAAGACAATGGCTGAAAAGGAAATACATACCCGGATTCCTTTTTGTGATCTGCAGATCGACCGGCAGGAGATTTACCGGGCTATGGGGTATCGGGAAGAAGTGCCCGAAATCCAGTTCCGGGAGATGGTCGAAACGATGCTGGAAGAGCTGGCTGGGCTTTGTCGGCCACAGGGACTTTATCGGATCTACGATGGACAGGTGGTCGATTCCGGCCATATCGAGGTGGGACAAATCTCCTTTCGGGTGGGAAAAATCATTGCCCCTTGTTTCGATAAAGCCGAGCAGTTCGCTGTATTCGTGACGACAGCCGGACAAGAGTACGATGGCTATGTGAAGGAATTGAAAGCGAAAGAGGATATGGTGAGTGTGTTTATGGCCGATGCTATCGGGAGTGTGATTGCCGAAGCTTGTGTGACGGAGGTGATAAAAAGATTGGAAAAGCAGATTCCCCTCCGGCATACTTATCCGTATAGTCCGGGCTATTGTGGCTGGAATGTAAAAGAACAGGCCGCTCTTTTTCAATTATTGCCTGAAAATCCTTGTGGGGTGAAGCTGACCGATTCCTGTCTGATGTTACCGGTAAAATCGGTCAGTGGAGTGATCGGTTTGGGGGATGAGGTGGAAAATAAGCCTTACGGTTGTGCTATTTGTATGAATAAGAATTGTTATAAAAGACGTGTACAATAATTTCAATGCGGCTTATTTTCAAAGAATGACTAAATTGGAAAGTAGGCTGGTAAATTTAAATTTGAGTGTGATGGAAAAGAAAAATATGAAAGAATGGATGGGCAAAGTGATGTCGGATACGACCCGTATCGCTATTCCGATTATGACTCATCCGGGGATCGAACTGAGCGGACGGAAAGTGATCGATGCTGTAACCGACGGTGAGGTACACGCAGAAGCTATCGTAGCCTTGAACCAAAAATATCCGGCAAGTGCCAGTACCGTCATTATGGACCTGACGGTGGAAGCCGAGGCTTTCGGTGCGGAAGTGGTCTTTCCGGAGGATGAAGTGCCGAGTGTGACAGGGCGTTTGTTGCATAACTATAAGGAGGTCGAAGCTCTTCAGATCCCATCACTCGATGGTCCCCGGGTTCAGGAATACCTCAAAGCCAATCAGATGGTGGCTGAAATGATCGACGATAAACCCTCTTTCGGAGGTTGTATCGGACCTTTCTCTCTGGCAGGCCGTTTGTTCGATATGACAGAAATTATGATGGCTATTTATACCGAACCGGAAACGATAACATTGTTGTTGAAAAAGTGTACTTCGTTCATCACCTCTTATTGCCGGGCGATGAAAGAGAGGGGAGCTGCCGGGGTAATTATTGCCGAGCCGGCTGCCGGTCTGATCTCGAATGAGGATTGTTCGGAGTTCTCGTCTAAATATGTAAAAGAAATAGTAGATAAAGTACAGGACGATCATTTTATGGTAGTTTTGCATAACTGCGGAAATACGGGCCATTGTACACAAGCGATGCTCGAAGCAGGAGCTATGGCTTATCATTTTGGTAATAAAATCGATATTACCGAAGCCCTGAAGCAATGTCCCGAAGATGTACTGGTAATGGGAAATCTGGATCCTGTCGGTTTGTTTAAACAAGCTTCGGCAGCAGAGGTGAAAGAGGCCACCCGCGAAATGCTGAAAGTCACTTCTTCGTGGAAAAATTATATTCTGTCTTCCGGGTGTGATGTGCCTCCCCATACTCCTTTAGAGAATATCGAAGCTTTCTATGAGGCTTTGGAAGAGTATAATCAGACAAGAAATTAAGCGATATGAGAAGGATCGGAATAGGACTTTGTATTATCGGTTTACTGGCTTGGGGATGTGGAACGGACAGGAAAACTTATGAGGGGGATATTCCTCCGCAGTCGGGACAGTTTTATAAGAATAAAATGACTGATCAGGTTGTGGTGGCCGATTGCCGGAGAGATACCCCTATAGGGAGAATGACCGCTACTGCCCTGCAGGGTTTGGTGAACCAGGATACAGCCCGGGTGTATCTTTATCTGGCCGATCATCATGTCCGGCAATTGAACGATACGAAACGGAATTTTCAGGTATTGCCGGCAGGAGTACAAACCCGGAATCCGGGGTTGAAAAGTCTTTTCGGTAAATATGCTTCCCGGGTGAAGACTATTTATCTGTGGAATCCGGAAGAAGAATGGACCTGGAATATGGCTGTCATGCTTTCGGCACATAATCAGGGTATTCCTTTGACTGCAGGATTGAAAGAGGAGTTGCTGGACGGGCTGGCTTGGGAAGGAAAGACCGAAAATCTGCAGGGGCGCTGGGCTTCGAAAGGAGAAGCTTATGAATGGGCGATGAAAGAAATTCTTCCTCGGTCTCATCCTTCTGTTCTTTTTTCAGTAGGTTTGCGTAGCGATTGGGTACATAATCCCTGGACGCTCTATGATTATGCTGTAGCTTCGAAAGGATTCGCTTTTTGGCTGGATGATGCTGATTCAACCGAACAACAGATCATCCGTCAGATTTGTCAGAAAGGGAAATACCGGCCGGGTTCTATCGTCATGGGATATGCCAAGAGCGGAGATGACCTGCTGACGACTGTCAACCAATATGGCATCGGATATGTGGTGAGTGATTACTATTCCAACGGTAGTTTTTGGTGCAGTTATCCCAACAAGTCGTTTAAACAACGCCCGGGAGTAGCTCTTGAAAAAGTAGAAGCGGGGAAAGTTTATGTCAGCATCATCTTTAGTGACGGAGATAATCTGCAATTCGACCAGAATGCCTTATACGCTATATGGACCGAAGATTCCTTGCGGGGGGATATTCCGGTGGGGACGACCCTGGCTGCGGGATTGCAGGAAATCAACCCTTTCTTGTTGGAATGGTATTACAGCCATAAAAGTGATAATGATGAATTGGTGGCCGGTCCTTCGGGATTTCAATTCATATACGGGAGAGATTATCAGGAGGAGGGGTATGATGAGTGGTTGGAACTTAACCGGAAATGGTTGGCATCGGCCGGATTTTCTGTGGGTTGCCTGTGGCATACGACCTTTGGAACGGATCGTTTCGACCGTTATATCAAGACTTCCGGTCTGAAAGGAATTTTCGACGGGGATGACAAAACCGGTACGGTTTTACAGGATGGGGTGATTATCATGAATCAGGGAGCTCATCTGGTGCAGGAGGGTGATATGTATAATTCGTTGGTGTATCATACTCCGGTAGATAGTACCCGGCCGTTGTTCATCAATCTGTATCCGACAGCCGCGACGTATGGTTATCATGGTATCGCCCGGCTGAAAAGTGAAATGGCACGTTTAGAAGCTGAATTTCCCGGAAAATATGTCTATCTGCTTCCTGGCGACCTGGTGGCTACGGCCCGGCGTTATTTCGAGCGACAAAATGTAAAAACATCTGATAAATAAATGATATGGGACTACTTGGAAATTTAAGTAAAGCAGCGTTGCTGGCCGGAATAGTGGGATTTTGCGGGGCTTGCCAGCAAGGGGGGAAAGATCGGGCCGACGGACAGGAGCCGTTAACTTTGGTAAATCCGTATATCGGGACCGGTGGACACGGACACACCTTTTTGGGGGTAGCTGCTCCTTTCGGGGCGGTACAGGTTGGACCGAATAATATAAACAAAGGATGGGATTGGTGTTCCGGTTATCATTATTCCGATTCGGTTCTGATCGGTTTTGCCCATCTCCACCTGAACGGAACTGGTTGCAGCGATACCGGAGATTTACTTTTTATGCCTTATACCGGGAAAGAGCAAACCGATAAAGGAACCCAGGAAAATCCCGAGGCAGGTTATGCTTCGCGTTATTCACACGAACAGGAGATCGCCCGCCCCGGTTATTATGCCGTTTCTCTGTCGGATTACGGTGTGAAGGTCGAGTTGACGGCTTCGGATCGGGTGGCCTTTCATCGCTATACTTATCCGGAAGGGGCCGACAGGCGGGTGATGGTGAATCTGAAGGAGGCTAACGGTGATGACCGGCCGGTCGAGACTTTCTTGAAACAGGTGGACGAACATACGATTCAGGGATATCGTTATTCCAAAGGGTGGTCAAAAGATCAGCGTATATTTTTTACTGCAGTATTTTCGGAACCGGTGGTGTTGTCGCTGATCGACGATCAGACGCCTGTGGAAGGTACGGAGCTGAAAGGGTTGAATGTGAAAGGAAATCTGACGATGAACGGTCCGGAGAACCAACTTTTGGTGAAAGTCGGGATTTCACCGGTAAGTATGGAGAATGCCTGGGAGAATATCAAAACAGAGATTCCGGACTGGGATTTCGAACATGTTGTCGCCCAAACCGATCAGAAATGGAACCGTGAGTTGGCAAAGGTCCGGATAGAAAGTCCGGATACGGCGGCACTGAATATTTTCTATACCGGCATGTATCATGCTTTCCTGCAACCCAATCTGTTTAACGATTGTAATAAGGATTACCGGGGAACGGATAAAAAAGAATATACCGGAGCGGATTTCGATAATTACACTGTCTTTTCTTTATGGGATACTTATCGGGCGGCCCATCCGCTGTATACGATATTACAACCTGAAAGAGTCCCGGATTTTATTCGCTCGATGCTGGCAATCTATGAGCAGCAGGGATTGCTTCCGGTATGGCATTTGTATGGTTCCGACACAAAAGAGATGATCGGCATACAGTCGGTTCCGGTTATCGCAGATGCTATATTGAAGGGAGTACCGGGATTCGATTATGAAAAGGCGTTCGAAGCTATGAAAAGCTCTATGCTGAGTAACTACAAGGGATTGGAGTATCTGAAAGAGGGAAATTATATTCCTGCAGACCGGGAGAAAGAATCCGTAGCGAAAGGCTTGGAATATGCCATTGCGGATTGGGGTGTGGCACAGGTAGCTAAAAAGTTGGGAAAAGAAGAAGATTATCGGTGGTTTAAGGCCCGCTCGGAAAATTACCGGGAATATTGGGATAAGAAAACCCATTTCTTTCGGGGAAAGAATGTAGACGGTACGTGGTCACAACCGTTCAGTCCTTTCCGTTCTGCCCATCGGAACGATGATTATTGCGAAGGGAATGGGTGGCAGTATACCTGGCTGGTTCCGCACGATGTGGAAGGACTGGTAAACTTGTTCGGTAGTGAAAAGGCTTTCTCATTGAAATTGGATAGTCTTTTCATAGTCGAAGGCGACATGGGGGCCGAAGCTTCGGGGGATATTTCCGGGTTGATCGGACAATATGCACATGGTAACGAACCCGGACACCATACGGTATATCTTTATGCTTTTGTCGGAGAACAATGGAAAACGGCCGAAAAGGTACGGAATATCCTCAAAACCATGTACCGGAACGAGCCTAATGGATTGGAAGGGAATGAAGACTGCGGACAGATGTCTTCCTGGTATCTGTTTTCGGCTATGGGATTTTATCCGGTGAATCCTTCTAATGGAATATATGTGTTTGGGAGTCCCCTTTTTGATAAAATCACCCTTGCTTTGGCGGAAGGGAAAAGCTTTGTAATCGAAGCGGTAAATAATTCCGAACGGAATATTTATATACAGTCTGTGGAGCTAAACGGTGAACCCTATACAAAGAGTTATATCCGGCATGCGGATATCTGTCGAGGAGGAACGTTGAAGTTTATCATGGGCGGGCAACCCAACCGGCAATTCGGAGCGGCTGTCGCCGACCGGCCACATAGCGGACTTTAAAAATCAGATTATGAATAAGACAATTACATTATTAGGGGTGGCTGCCTTGTTGAGTATGACAGGAATGGCCCAGAAAACGGGGAATGAAATTCATATCGATTTTGCGAAAAAGGGAGCAGAGGTTCCTGCCGGCATGTTCGGTATTTTTTTCGAGGAGATCAATCATTCCGGAGAGGGAGGACTATATGCCGAACTGGTTCAGAACCGTGCTTTCGAGGATACCTCGGTGCCTGAAGGATATACGGTCAGGGACGGACAGCTTTTCGGTCCCCAACTGAATAATCACCTCACCGGGACGTTTACCGGAGGAGCCGGATACCGTTGGCCGTCGACGGAGATCCCTGCCTGGAGCCTGGAACAAACAGTCGGTTCGGGGGCGGCTATGAGCCTGTGTAAGGAATATCCTTTGCATCCGGCTACGCCTACTTCGCTGGCGATTCGATTGCCGCAGGCAGGAAGTCGGGTAACCCTGACCAACTCGGGATTTTGGGGGATGAATATCGTGAAGGGGGAAAAGTATAGTTTGCGCTTTTATGTGCGTAAAGAGACTAAATACAAAGGAGATGTGAAGGTACGTTTGGTGGGGGAAAAAGGTGAAGTGCTGGCGGAACGGAAGATAGACCTGAAGCCTTCCGGGGACTGGACGGAATACCGGGATACACTAGAAGCTTTCGCTACAGATCCGAAAGGAGTACTGAAACTGGATTTTGAGGGAGAAGGAACGGTTTGGCTGGATTATGTATCGCTCTTTCCGGTACATACCTTCGGAAATCGTCCTAATGGTCTGAGAAAGGATGTGGCTGAGATGTTGGTGGGGTTAAATCCGGGATTCGTACGTTGGCCGGGAGGATGTATTGTCGAGGGGATTACCCGGAGTAATCGGGTGAAATGGAAAGAGACCCTGGGCGATTCGATGACCCGGCCCGGAAATTACAATACTTGGGGATACCGTGCTTCTATGGGCCTCGGTTATCATGAATTTTTACAGTTTTGTGAAGACATCGGAGCAGCGGGAATGTTCGTTTGTAATGCTGGTTTGGGATGCCAGTACAGGCATGGAGATGCCTGTACGGAGGAGGAAGTACAATATTATGTCGATGATTTGATGGATGCCCTGGAATATGCCTTGGGAGATGGAAATACCGAGTGGGGAAAAAAGAGAATCGAAAACGGACATATCGAACCTTTCCCGTTGAAGTATGTGGAAGTAGGTAATGAGAATTGGGGAAAGGTATATGAGAAAAGATACGATATTTTTTATAAAGCGATCAAAGCGAAATATCCACAGTTGACCTTGATTTCAACCTTAGGGTTAGGAGGTAACGAAAAACATGAAAAAGTGGATATGATCGATCCGCACTGGTATGTGGCTCCGGATACTTTTTTCGATATGGACAGCATTTTCGATCAGCAGAAGCGGGGAGATTATAAGATCTATGTCGGCGAATATGCCTGCAATATCGGAGTGAAAGGCGGAAATATGCGGGGAGCATTGGGTGAAGCGGCTTTTCTGACAGGGGTAGAACGCAATTCGGATTTGGTACAGATGGCTTCTTATGCCCCTTTACTGGAAAATGTGAACGACAGGGTATGGCCGGTGAATCTGATCTGGGTAGATTCTTACCGGGTGATGGGTCGTTCTTCTTATTATGTGCAGAAAATGTATGCGGATAACCGGCCTTCCTGGAATTTGGGTACGACAGTGAGTCAACCCGAATTGCCTGTTACCGTGCAAGGAAAGATAGGCGTAGGAACTTGGGAAACTCAAGCAGAGTATAAAGATTTCAGGATCGTCCTGCCGGATGGAAAAGTAGAAGAGGCCGATTTATCCCGGATCGACCGGGAATGGAAACCGATATCCGGGACGTGGAGTTTCGGAGACGGAGGATATACACAGTCGGAAAGTGGACCGATGAAATGGGCGGTTTGGGAGAAGGAGTGGCCGGAGAATTGTACGCTGGAAATGAAAGCCCGCAAAAAAGGAGGAAGTGAAGGCTTCCTGATCTTTTTCGGCGTGAACGATCAGGATGGTTATGTATTGAATATCGGCGGATGGGGAAATTCTGCTACTGCTTTCGAACGGATGAATAACGGGGGGTTGTCGGCTATGCCGGACAAAGTGGCCCAGCATATTGAAACCGACAGGTGGTACGATATCCGGATCAGTATGAATCGGGGGGAACTGACTTTCTATCTCGACGGCGAACAAATCTTGCAAACGAAGTTAACCCGGATGAATCGCTATGCTGTGGCTGGATATGACGAACAGAAGGAAGAAATCGTCGTGAAGATGGTGAATGCGGAGGATACTCCTTTTGATGCTGTTGTCAAATTAGATAATGTAAAGATCGAACCACAAGGTAAAGTGATTACTTTGTCGGCCTTGTCGGGAAATGACGAAAATTCTTTGGATCAGCCGGATAAAATTATTCCCCGGACCCAAGATTATGATCGGTTCGAACCGGAATTCAATTATCGTTTCGAGCCCTGGTCTTTTACTATATTCAGGATAAAAGTAAAGAAATAACCGGTAAAAAAAAGAAGCGATGAAACGGTTGAAATTTTTATATACGTTCCTTATCCTGCTGATGATACAACAGGGAATGGCACAAAATTATCTCCGGTATGTAGATCCTTATATCGGTTCGGGAGGACATGGCCATGTCTTTGTCGGAGCGAGTGTCCCGTTCGGAACGATACAAGTAGGACCGCAGAATATTTTTAAAGGTTGGGATTGGTGTTCCGGATATCATTATTCCGATAGTATTGTGATCGGTTTTTCGCATACGCATTTGAGCGGTACGGGCTGTACGGATCTCGGCGACTTGCAGATGATGCCTTTTACGGGGCAAGTGAGGACTAAACGGGGCGAGCAGAACGATATTTCGAATAGTTGTGCGTCTTATTATAAGCATGAAAATGAAACGGTAGCTCCCGATTATTATGCTTTATTGATGGATAATGGTATCCGGGTGGAGCTGACCGCTACGGAACGGGTAGCCCTGCATCGTTATCATTTCCCCGATACGAAAGAAAATCATGTTTTGATAAATTTGAAAGAGGGAAACGGTTTTAATGCCGTGGCATCGTCCATACGTTTGGTGGATGCCAATACGATCGAAGGATTTCGGGTGGTGAACGGATGGAGTCCCGAACACCGGATCTATTTCCGGATAAAAACGGATAAGCCGGTGGAAGACTTGTTGGTTTTTCACGATGATACACCTGCAGGTTCGAAAGCCTTGACCGGTAAGGAGGTGAAAGGGGTACTCGTGTTGGGAGAGGGGCATTCGGATTTGTGTCTGAAAGTGGCTATCTCTTCAGTGAGTTGTGAGAATGCCGCTCAGAATATGGCGGCTGAATTACCACATTGGGATTTTGACCGGGTGAGAAAAGAATCACGGAAAAAGTGGAATGCGGAATTAGCCCGGGTAGATGTAGTGGATAAGGATGAGAGAGCCCGGAAGATATTCTATACAGCGATGTATCATACCCTGATCGCTCCGACTACCTATTGTGATGTGAACGGAGAATTCCGGGGACATGATCAGCAGATCTATCAGGCCAAAGATTGGCGGAATTATTCTACTTTTTCGTTGTGGGATACCTACCGGGCTTTGCATCCCTGGTTCACGATTATCCAGACTGACCGGGTGGGGGATATGGTGAATTCTATGTTGAGTATTTTTGACCAACAGGGGAAATTGCCTATCTGGCCTTTGATCGGTGGGGAAACCAATCAGATGCCCGGCTACAGTGCCGTACCTGTGATTGCTGATGCTTATCTGAAGGGGATCGGCGGTTTCGACGGAGAGAGGGCTTTTCAAGCCTGTGTAAAATCGGCAACCTATCGCAAGCAAAATGGGGTACCTTATGTTTTGGACCAGGAATATATTCCTTGTGATAAGGTGGGAGAAGCCACGTCTATCGCTATGGAATATGCTGTGGATGATTGGGGGATTGCGGCTATGGCGAAAAAAATGGGAAAAGAGACCGAGGCCGAGTTGTTCGAACGGAGAAGCCGGTACTACAGGCATTATTTCGATTCCGAAATCGGTTTTATCCGTCCCCGGAATGCCGATGGCTCTTGGTTGACTCCTTATGACCCGTTTCAGTCTATTCATGGTGGGCAGGGATATTTTTGTGAGGGAACAGGATGGCAGTACACTTTTTTTGTTCCGCAACGTCCGGCTGACCTGATTGCTTTACTGGGAGGAGATGAAGCTTTTATACACAAACTGGATTCTTTATTTACCGTCGAGGGAGATATGGGAGCACAGGCGTCGGCCGATATTTCCGGTTTGATCGGGCAATATGCTCATGGAAACGAACCCAGTCATCATATGGCTTATCTCTATGCCTATGCCGGGGCTCCTTGGAAGACGGCTGAAAAGGTCAGATACATTCAGGAGCATTTCTATACAGATCAGAAAGACGGTATTATCGGAAATGAAGATTGTGGACAGATGTCCGCTTGGCATATTATTTCTGCTTTGGGATTTTATCAGGTCAATCCCTCTTGTGGAATTTATACTTTTGGAAGTCCTTTATTCGGTAAGGTAAAACTGAACCTGCCCAATGGAAAACATTTTATCGTAGAGAGTGAGAATAATAATAAACAGAATATCTATATCCAGTCGGTAGAATTGAATGGGAAACCCTATGAAAAAGGATATATCCGGTATGAAGATATTATGCAAGGTGGAAAATTGAAATTTTTTATGGGGAATCGGCCCAATTATCAATTCGGTGTCGCTCCGGATAACCGGCCTTATACTCCCTTTTAAAAGGGAATTGATTCGGAACTTTTGTCGAAAATCCGGATTGACTTGGTTGTTTTCTGTATTTTATAAGTAAGTTAATTCGTTTTTTAGCAAAAATAATACAATGATTTGCAAATATTGTTTAAGATTTA
>ENA-ORNK01002051-ORNK01002051.1-human-gut-metagenome-genome-assembly--contig:-NODE-2051-length-12180-cov-2.879918_pt1 | contig 12180 bp, 15 predicted proteins | sample MGYA00242115_ERZ509022 | MGnify/ENA primary metagenome ERZ509022 (study PRJEB26280, sample SAMEA2338690) | human gut metagenome | biome: human gut; feature: human-associated habitat; material: faeces...
CTGCCCAAGCGCATTACCGGCTGCGGCGCCGGAAGCGAATATGTTGCGGTTACTCCCACCGGAGATATATATCCCTGTCATCAGTTTGTAGGTCTTGAGGAGTGCCGCATGGGCAGCGTTATGGACGGCAGCTTTGATACACAGGCGCAGGCTCGCTACAAGGCCTGCAATGTGCTTACAAAGCCGGATTGCAGAGAATGCTGGGCAAAGTATTATTGCTCCGGCGGCTGCCTTGCAAACGCATATATTTACAACGGCGACCTGTATAAGCCTTTCAAAATGGGATGCCTTACCGAGCGCAAGCGCCTTGAATGTGCCTTGGCAATAATGGCAATACGCGCGGAAGAGGGTAAATAACATCTTTTTTCAATTGTATGTCACGGAGGAATAATTATGATCAGATCTTTCGGGGGCAAAACGCCCTGTGTTGACAGTGAAGCTCTTGTATTTGACAGTGCGGAGCTGCTGGGCGATGTGGTGACCGACTCCACCAAGAAGAACCTGGAGATGCGGGTCGAGGCCGAGAACGGCGCCACCCTGGGCAAGTTCGAGCTGGCCAAGAAGGCCAAGGAGCTGGGGCTGGACGCCATCCACGACACCGTGCATGAGATGGCCCGCGACGAGGCCCGTCACGGCAAGGCTTTCGAGGGCCTGCTGAAGCGCTACTTCGGCTAATTAAAACCGGATAATTAAGCACTTTTTGAGAGGGAATCGGGAAACCGGTTCCCTCTCTTTTTGCGCTTGCGACGCCGAAGTGTGCAACTCGGTGTGCAACTTTTCCTCTCTTCACACTTTTTTGACTTTCACATGTGCAACTCACCAGAATTGCACCAATATCAAGCGGTTTTCACCGCTTAATAACAAGTTTTAGAGAAAAATCATCAACTTTTATGAAGTTTTGACCCAATCAGAAGGAAAAACAGAGACTTTTCATCGGATGGAAGCCAAACAGAATCAAAATTGCCGGGTTTCTCTCCATTTCAGCAGCCCTTTGGGGCTGCTTTTTTCATAGTTTGATTATATCACATGTCATTGTTAAAGTACAGGTTTTCTCTTTGCCCATGCTATACTTAAAGCACAAAGAGGGACAGAGAACAAGAAAAAAACAAAACCTCTCAAAACAAAAAAGATATGATAAAGGAGAATATCACCATGAAAAAGAATGCTATCATCTACATCGACGACACCCATGCCCAGGTCACCAAGGCTTTTGAGAAGCAGGCCCGTATCTTCGGCACTCCTGAATACAGAGAGTGGAGAGCCTACCGCCAGGACTTCCCCAGCGCCCAGATGGTGACCAAGACCATCAAGAAGAACACCAGCAAGCGCACCTACAAGAATCTGACCTACGCCAACATGGAGCGGTTCCTGAACATGCAGGCCAACGGTAAGGAACTCATTAAGGAGTTCAACGACCAGAAAGCAATCGCAGCCATCCAGCAGAATCCCTATCGTGCGGTGCTGGCTTGGTTTCTTACTAAGTTCCCCAAGTACGACGAGTACAGGAGTTCTTTGCTGACAACGGTGAGGCGGTGGAGCCTGCCGCCGAGGACACCGACAACTTCAAGGCCGTTTCCAATTTCTAATGTTGAAGTACACATTTCAAAACGAAGGGAGCTTGATACTATGGAATTTACCCGTACTCGCATGATTGGCTATTTGTTGCTCTTCTGTACTACCGGTGGAGAGTACCACAAAGAAAGAGAGCGTTTGACTAGCCTGACCGATGAAGCGCTGAAAGCGGAGTTCATCGACCAGTACAACAGTCTGCGGGGCGCTCACCCCGATCATCCCCTCTACGAAGGCAATACCCCCGATCTCTACCTGGACTTTTAAGCCAAACCAGAATTGATTTTAGGAGGAAGTTACCATGAAGAACACTTATAAGATCGACTTTGTGAACAACACCCTAACCATGACCAAGGCGTTTGAGGACGCCGCCAGCAACCCCACTTCCCAGGAATACAAGCTGTTGCAGCAGATTCGCGCTGACTTCCCTGGCCTGACCATCATCCGCAAGACCCGCCGCGCCCCTAAGAAGGCCCGCCCTACCAAGAACTTGACCTACGCCAACATGGAGAAGTACATAAGCGTGTTCCAGAATGCCGACGAGCTACTGGCCCAGTTTGAGGTGGTCAAGACCTGTTCCCTGGAGCAGCCCAGCCCCTACAAGTTCGTGCGGGACTGGTTTGAAACCCAGTTCCCCAAGTACAAGGAGCAGCCCGATTTTAGTCCCAATGCCTCCAAGGTGGTTGATCTTGTGGCCTTCCAGAAGAAGCAGAAAGAGAAGAATGAGCAGGAAAAAAAGATGGTGGTTGGAGAGTAAAATGGAATACAGAAAGAGAGAGGACGGTACTGCTGGTGTACCGTCCTCTTTTTTGAATTCACTTTTCAATTATGTATCCGCAATTACTGCACTTGTATGTGACCTTCTTTTTTCCAAGCACACCCGCAGCCAGGCCGATTGGCCCGGCAAGTACAGCGCCGATTGCGGCTTTTTTCCCGCTGAAACCGCCGGTATATTCTCCGATTGCGCGCATCATGCCCATTTTACACTTCGGGCACATATCCGTTCCGTAAATTCCTGCTCCACTCATGAGTGATTCTCCAATTCCGTGTCGGTTTGAATCATGCTGTCTACGATCCTTTGAACGCGTGCTTCTCGCTCTGATGCGGATTCTTCCGGATAACGCTCTTTTATGAGTTTTTCTGTGGCCTTTCGATAGCGTTCTATTTTGGCCGCTTTTTCTGCTTTTTCCCGTTCTTCCTTCTGGGCCAGCCGCTGGAGCATGGATCTATCACGGGCACCGTCTGCGCCAAAGTAAAGACTGAAGCTAAACCCTTGTCCGCAGTCGGAGACGTATGGATTAGAAAAATAACCGATTCTTTGAGAAAGTTGCAGAGTGGTCATGGATTCTGTCTCAGGATCAAGCAACTGATGGAGTTCCTCGGAATCCTTGCCTTCATCATCCAATACGGAATAAACGGCACTCAAAAACTGGTGATATTCTTCGGGGAGATTTTCTTTCATCCACTCATAGGCCAGCACGCGGCACCGCTCTACCAGCTCGGAACGGATCTGGATGATTTCCGCTCGCTCTTCTGCTTGCCATTTTTCCTGCTGCTGCTGGATTATTCGATCCAGTTGATCTTTTTTCTCTGTGACAGATGCTAGTTCATTTGACAGAGAAGCAATCTTCTCCTGTACCGCCTTTTTCTGAGCAAATTTGAAAAATCCAAGCGCGGCCAACTCAGCCTCACACTGAGACTTTTCCTTTGTGAGGTTCTGCTGCTTTTTTCTCAACTCGCTGAGTTCGCGTTGTTCTGAAGCGTCGGGTGTGTTCAGTAATTGTATTTTTTTATCATACTTCTGCCGGGCCGCCGCGACTTCTTTTTCCACCGCGTCAATATCAATTCCTATTTTTTCGCGATCCTTCGCCCGGTTTACATATCCGGCATATTTAAACTCATTCATTCCATAACCATACTGATGCACCAGCTTAACGTGGGGAATCTCCAGCTTGCATCTTTGCCTGCGCAGATGTTCCTGCAATTCGCAGTATTGCTCAAAAGCCTCGCCAAACTCCGTGGCTTCCTTTGCGGTCTTGGCGTCTGTTTCGATGGTATAGCCGCATTTGACGCATTGCAGAGTGACCAACTGTTTACCGGTGGCACCAGCGGCCAGGCCGACAGCGCCGCCCGCGACCACAGTTCCAATCACTGCTTTCTTTGCACTAAATCCGCCGGTACGTTCTCCAATGGGAACTAGCCGCCCCCGGCATTGTGGACAAAGGTCGATTGTATTTGCCATTATGATCGCTCCCTTACCATAAAAATCAATCTTTTTACTGTTTAGTGTAGCATTTTCTTTGATAGCATTGCAACATTTATTTCATTTATAGTCAACGTTATCATTGAGTTATAATCAATTAAAATTTAGCAATAATCCATATATCCTTGATTAAAAGGAGTAGTAGATATGGATTACAAATATAAGGTCAGTTACCCACTGATAGCGAAGCGTATCAAAGTTGCCAGAAAACGAGCCGGTTTAACTCAGGAACAGCTTGCGGAAAAGATAGGTATTTCCACAAATGCAGTTGCCAAACTGGAAAATAATCTTATGACGGCCAGCCTTCAAACATTGGTAAATATCGCTAATGTATTGGGTATTGATATAGACTATCTTTTATGTGAAAGCTATCCTACCAATCGAGAGAACAACATTGATGTATTTCTGAATGGTTTAATTGATGAACTATCTCAACAAGACAAAGAATTTATCATTCATGTAATCAACGGCTTAAAGCTCTACCGTGCTCAAGACAGCTAAAAGTGCAAAATTTATCGCTGATGTAGCACCACTACATCAGCGGTTTTTTTGTCCCAACTCACACATCGCCACCGTCGTTCCCGTCCGTGTTCTCCGTCTTTTTTCAGCGGTCGGGAAAAATGCCAAGAAAACCTGCCGCCGCGAATTACAAATGCGCTATCCCGAAACCATCCCCCGCCCTGGTGTGGTCGCAGCCTTCACCCGCTCCACACGGGGTATCCTACATCTTTCCTGTCACCTTCTTATGTGAAAAATTCCTTCACCCGCTCGCGATCATAGTTCCGCTCCAAGTTGAATCTGCACTTTCAAAAAGCAACCTTTACCCACAAACGCTCAACTTCTGAACAAAACCGACAACTCCGAAAGAACTCTTGAGAAGTAGCAGCAACTCTAAAAGGTAAAGCGCCAACTTTCCAAGGGGAAGCAACAACTTTGTTGTAGAATGAGGGGAAAGAGAGCGTTATTCCGTTTCTTTGCCCTAAAAAAATTTTTATGCTATAATAATTACAGAAAAAGGAAAATAAGATCTGAAATTTCTTATTCTCTTTGTAGGCTTAAACAAGCAGTAGGATGAAGGCGCGGCGGCCTTCCATCTTATAGAGCGCTTCCGTTCTATGCTTCCGGGCAGCAGCGCCAAGTGCTGGCAACACGCTTCCTACTGTTTGCTTAAATCTATAAAAGGAGGAAGCACACAAGATGGAAAAATAGAACCTGTTGCCAGCAGGGGACAAGCCAAAGTATAATAATTGTTTTACTTTGGGGGCGAAGTGTTGGGAAAAAGGTAAGCTATTAAAAATTCCCGTTTATATTGACCATTACGACGATACAATTTAGAGGCTGTATGGCAGTAAAAGCGGCGAACGGTGTAAAGATTATGAACTTTCTTATGAAGAAGCCAGAAGAGAATATTATCGGTTTTGGAGTAGCGAGAACTGGGAGACGAGCAACAAAGATTTGCGTATCAGCCTTTGGCTTGATAATGCTATGTTCGGCGACCTTCACATTTTTGTCATTGATTTCGATGAATTTGACATAGAGAGCTATTTTTTCAAAGAAGCTCACCGTTTAGCGGATAAAGTAACAAGGTCACAGGGCGGCGGCTATCACATGTTCTATGGGATAGATAAGCAAAAGGCAGAACCGCTTTTTGACAGTATCAATCTATTGACAAGTGAAAACGCTGCGAGTTTTGTTTGTAAGACCGGCGCTGTCACACGGGACGGATCAAACAAAGTCGACCTATTTTGTGACACGGGACACTTTATTTATGAATGGGAAGAATGGGACAATGCTGCTGGCCTGACGGATAAGACGCAGGAACTTTACCAGCTTATTAAGGAAAATTTTGACTTATCACGTCCCATGAGTAGCGGCAAGGGCAAACGCACAAGCGGTAAAGGCAACAATAGTTATTCCATGCTGGAAGAGCTGTCCGAAGAAGAACTGTTGCGGCAAATGAGTGTGGAGCAGCGAGAAGTCTTTGCCGATCTGAAAACAAAATCCTCTGACTGTTCCAGTTCCCAATGGTTCAGTATTGGCATTGATATTTACCATGTCTTTGGTGCGGAGCTGGGCGGCAAGGTGTTCTTTTCATGGAGCAAGCCGGGACATAGTTTCCAGCCGCAAGGCTGTTCTTTAACATGGTCTAATATTTGTGACCGTGGGCCTGATACAGAGCTTGTCAATGAGCGATGGGCTGACATTATGCAAGGTGCTAATAAGGGCAAAGAGCCTGACGAGCTATCTTCACATGAAATGCTCGAAGTGTAGCCACAAGTCTTGTTTCCGCATGAAAATGATTGGCCTGATATGCTGGAAGATAACACCACCGCTGTGTCTCTCCAGGACGAGCAATTTCAGTTTGGAGATCTGGTTGTCCAGCTTCAAGAGAATTCAGACCGCTTCCTATTGCCTGACAGCGGGAATAAATCGGTAACTGCTTATGAAGTAATCGCACTACTATCCGGGAGCGCGTTTAAGTCCTATAAAAAGCAAGTGAAACCACTTAATGATAAGCTGCAAGTGCTTCCATACAGTGAAAGATACCGGGCAATCTTCTATTTCAGACGCAAGTATAAAATGCCGCCGCCTCTTAGTAATGGCAATGAAATTGTAAAGTTCATCCAGTTTGCCTTACGTCACACAACGAATATTGAACTCAGTCAAAATTGGCAGGCGTGTTTAGATGTGTCCAATACAGAGGAAGAAGCCGCTGCGCTGTTGGTCTATTATGGATGGGCACCGAATTTGAAAAAGGAGTTGCCGCGAACCGAAAACGCCTTTTACACAGTTGAAGTTGAAAATGAAGTGCGGCACTATGAGATCGTAAACGATGATATTACTTTGCGCTTTGAAGCCATCCAGGAAGAGGCCCGCATGAACCTTGGCGTCTCTTGGGCGATCAAAAGTAAAAGACTTTCTCACAAGGAGAAATATACCCGTTTACAAACTATCCTAAAGCCCCGCCTTTGGTGGCGAAATGGTATAAGAATGGGACTAACGAAACCGGCGTTAGACGAGTGTAATTTAAGAATTGGGAATTACATCGAAGCGCTGTTAGATTACAACGATGTTGATGGTATTCCGCTCGAAGAGCATATTTATAGGGTGGAGCTGGATAAAAGTGACCCAGGCTTTGCATGGGCTGCACCAAGGTCATTTGATGTGAGTATGTAGGATTTGGCCTTTGAAGATTACCAATACAACATCTCCCCGAACTACAACAAAGAAAATGCCGCCAAGTTGGGAAAAGCCAGAAGTAGGGCGGCGGCGGAACGGAACTTTGCAGCGGTCACAGGAGATGAATGGACTGCCGCAGAATTATATGCACAAGGGATAGACAAAGACAAGATTAAGCGACTAATCGAAAATGAGTTGATTGAGCGCGTATGTAAAAATCATTATCGAAGGATTCCAAGTTAAATCTGCCGTAGTTCGCGTGTACCAAGTTTCCTATAATAATTAAATTTAAATAGGATTTTAGGTACACGCGAATTGTCGCTTCCACACTTGAAAGTGCATATTCAAAAATTATCAGAAGGAGGAAACAGCTATGTTTCGTGAATTACTTTAGATTTTGCAGGATTTTGAGCGCCAAGACAGCGCCAACCGTCTTACCTGGATAGAGGCCGCACTTGCGGCGCAGAGTGGTTCCGCTCCAAATGCTTATGAAAATTACAAGCGGGCAAAGGCGGAGTGGCAGGGTGAACAGAGCCGCCGCCAGCGCTTCTATGATTTTCTCATGCACCGGCGCGATCTGGTGGACGCTGTGGCAAAAAGTGTGATTGACAGCAGCACCAAGGAGATCACCGCCAAGACCGAACAGGAGCTTTCCCAGGTGTTCCAAGAGAAGCTGGATAAGACGGTCAAGTATTATTTCAAATAAATGCAAAAAGTCGGAGGAAGTTGTTGAAACTTCTCTCCGACTTCTCTTTTTTGTATCAAAACTTTTTGGGAGTTGTGTCTTTTTGCTGGTTTTCTTCCTCTTCTTCATCCTTTTGTCCTGGCTTCTTCTCCCAGCCTAAGATCTCTTCCATGATGAGGGCAAGGGGCAGATCTGTGTCTCCAAACATGATGCAACCTCCCTTAAAGCTGCCGCGCCGTGGCGAAGGTCACGACGCGCTTCCTGTTTTTTCGCGCTGCGCTGGATTTCCGTACTACTGTAATCAACATCAGTAGTCTTTCACAGCTCCCATAATTTACCTGTCCTCTGGGGCCTCTTTGACGTATTCCAGCAAATCGCCGGGTTGACATCCCAGAAGGTCGCAAATGGTTTCAAGAGTAGCCCACGACACCATTTGACCGCTGCGGATTTTTTGCAGCATGGCCTCCCCCATGATTTTCTCTTTCCTAATCCTGGTGGTATTGTACCCTGCTTCTTTCAGGGCTGCAATTACATCAACCTTGTATCTGATCGGCATGTTTGTCCTCCCTTCCGGGGCGCGTCAAAAATTGCGCACCTCTTCCATTGTCCTTATTCTAACACAGAATTACACTCTTTTCAAGTGTTAAAATTACACATAATTTGAGTGTAAATCCTGTGTATTTTGCGAATTGAATTACACTTGAAAAAGGTGTAATATGTAATCAGTTAAGGGGGACACCCCAATAAAAACAAAGGAGATCTGAACATGAGCAAGAACGAATTGGTAGCCAAGATTGAGGCCCTGAACGAGTGGGAGGCCGTTATTGAAGAGGCCAAGGCGGAGGCCGAAGCCATTCGGGACAGCATCAAGGCCGAAATGATGGAGCGCGACACCGAAGAGCTGGCCGCTGGAAAGTACATCGTCCGCTGGACTTCCGTTCTCTCCAATCGCTTCGATACCACCGCTTTTAAGAAGGTGTACGGCGACCTCTACAAAGCCTTCACCAAGCAGAGCCAGAGCCGCCGTTTCACCATCAGCGCATAAAGAAAAGCCCCTTGTCCGACACGCCGACCAAAGCAAGCGGACAAAGAGTTTCACCCCCAAACCTCACGGAGAGGGCAAGAACATTATAGCTTGCCCTCTCCCCAAAATCAAGAACAGGAGAGAAAAAGACATGAAAGAACTGACAAGCTATAACCGCATGGCCGGGTATCTCAATAAAGTATTTGACCTGCTGAACGCTGAATTTTTTGAAAATGCACTTTCAAGGCCGACGATCACCATACAATCCACGCCCCGCGCCTACGGCCACTTCTCCCTGCGGGAAGATACCTGGGTTTCCAAGCTGGGCGGCACCCATGAAATCAATATCGGGGCCGGGACGCTGGCCCGTCCCATCGAGGAAGTGGCGGCGACCCTGCTTCACGAAATGGTTCACTACTACAACTTCGAGAACGGCATACAGGATTGCAGCCGGGGCAACACCTACCATAACCGGCGCTTCAAAGCCGCCGCCGAAGCCCACGGCCTGATCGTGGAGCATAGCGACAAATACGGATGGAGCCACACAAGCCCCTCTGACGAGCTGCTGGACTTCATATTGGAGAACGGCTTGACCGACATTCTCATAAACCGAAACGAGTTTGCCGGGTTCCAGGTCACCGGGACAGGGACACACAGCGGCACAGGAACCACCCCGCCGCCGCGTCCCTCCAGCACACGGAAATATATTTGCCCCTGCTGCGGGAATTCCGTTCAGGCGACAAAAGAGGTCAATATTGCTTGCTTGGATTGCAACGAGCGGATGGTGCTTGCCGGTTGACAGGGAAGGGCGGGGAGCAATCCCCGCCCACTTCCCGAAGTTCGTATAAGTGGAGAAATACGAACACCAAAACCCAGCAATCACGGGACTTTCCCGCCATCACCCGAAATACACGAACTTTCCCGCCTGAAAAAACGAACTTTTGTCAATGGAGGCTACTATGAACAAGAAAACAAAGGCGCTCACCACCGAGCAATATAAAGAGATTATTCAGACCATGAAAGAGGGCTGTTGCTGCTGCCGCCCCAATGAACGCATAGCGACTGCCCTTGTACTGGAAGGGAATTTAGGCTTGCGGATCAGCGACATATTGAAGCTGCGGCCCTGTGATATTGTCCGAGACGGGGACAGATACCGCCTGGAGATCACCGAACAGAAAACCGGCAAGCGCCGCGTGTTCACGGTTCCGCTTGTTATCCAGCAATACATAGAGAATTATTGCTTGCGGAATGGCATAGACCGAAACGCCCTGATATTCCCTATCACCGAGAGGGCCATACAAAAGCAACTCCATATCGTGTGCGACTACCTGGGCTATGAGGGTATCAGCACCCACAGCTTTCGTAAGTGGTACGCCACGGAGATATACAAGGCCAATGGACATAGCCCTTGTTCAGCGGCTGTTGCAGCACAGCTCCGCCACCGTCACACAGCGGTATATCGGTATTGAGCCGCAACGGATAGAGGCGGCGATTGAAAAGCACACACAGCTTATTTGACATGGATATTCTGAGGTTCGTTAAATATTGAGCGGAAGCAGGTTGGGGTTCGTTGAAGTAGATTGCTTGATTAGCCCTACGTAATATGTTATAGTTTATTATGGTTTTGGTTTTCTGAATGGAAAGCCACTGTACAGATAGGAAGGAATATCATGAAACAGTATAGCGGTTATTCAACAGATAAAGGTAAATGTATTTGTGGCGATTCTCTGGAATTGCTTAGCAATTTAGAAGATAATAGTGTGAACTTAGTTGTTACTAGTCCACCCTTTGCGCTACAAAGAAAAAAAGAGTATGGGAACGAGAGTCAGGAAGCATACGTCCAATGGCTTTGTCAGTTTGGTAAATTAGTATATAAGAAACTATGTGATGATGGTAGTTTTGTAATTGATATTGGTGGTGCATACGAGAAGGGGCAGCCAACATATAGCTTATATCAGTTTAAAGTTTTAATAAAACTATGCGACGAAGTAGGCTTTTATCTCGCTCAGCCGTTTTATTGGCATAATCCAAGTGCATTGCCAGCTCCTATTGAATGGGTCAATAAGCGCAAGATACGAGCCAAAACATCAGTTAATACTGTGTGGTGGCTTTGCAAAAAACCTTTCCCCAAAGCTGATATACGGAATGTTTTAGTTCCTTATTCTAAAAGGATGAAAAAACTGATAGAGCAGCCAGAAGAGTTTTTGAAAAAAGAGAATACAGCGCGTCCATCGGGCCATATTCAGCACAAAGAGTCATGGAGCAAGGACAATGGCGGGGCTATTCCATCAAATCTTCTGCAAATTTCAAACAGCGAGAGTAACAGTCAATACTTACGCTATTGTAAAAAGCTAAAAGTAAAAGGGCATCCTGCAAGATTTCCGGCTGGATTACCAGAATTTTTTATCAAACTATTAACTAATGAAGATGATTTGGTTGTAGATATTTTTGGTGGAAGTAATACGACTGGACAAGTGGCAGAAAAGCTAAATCGGCGTTGGACCACCTTCGAACTTTCATCTGAATATGTTGCAGCTTCGGTTTTTAGATTTTCAGATAGCATTGAGAGCGCAAAAGGGTTTTATGAGGCTATTCTTGACGGTAAATATGTACAATTAGCGCGGTAAGCTTCAAGGCGGAAAACATTTGTTTTCCGCCTTGAAGCTTACATATTATTTGGAGTAGTTTCATCAGGAAAATGGCTCAAAAATTCTACAAGGGCACGATTAAAACTGGCAGTTGCTTCTTCTAGCCTAAGCTGCGCTTGTTGAACATTATCTTGGTTTAAGTGTACTTTATCGCGGCAATTGAGCAGTTTTTCTTCCAACTTTTCTTTCTTGCGGCGTGCAGATTCTGTAGTTTTAACTAATCGTGGATCGGTAGCGCCAATAGCTAACGCTTGCTCTTTTTCTTCAAGTGAACTGGTAGCCGATTGAACAGCACTTTGTGCTTTGGTAAGATTTTTTTCGCTCTGTTGTAAATTCTTCTGGCAGTCTTTCAACTCAGTCTGGCATTTGTTCTTCGCAAAATAAGCAGTTTGTAAAGGAACATAAATCGTGGTATCAATCACACGCATTGGATTGATTGGATAGTCATCACCTTCTTGATAGATAAGTATGCCGTGTTCTTCAATATAACTAAGAGGGATCTTAGGATTGTTTATAGATTCCGTGGTTTGTAACTGGGATTCCCAATTTTTAAAGAGATATTGTAATTGTTCATTGCCCACAACGTAAATCTTCTTTAGGTGTATCCCGTCATAAATAGAAACAGACCAAGGAACAGTTTTATATTTCTCAATAATTGAAGCATTTAAGTGGTGGTTTGTGGTAATCCCTTGGTTCCCTTTAGAAATATCCAAAGACTTCATTTCCCACTCACAACCATTAGCATCTACACCATCGTGATAATGTACAATAAGTTGCGCAAATTGGAAAATGCATAAAAGAAGACATAGCT
>ENA-ORNK01002069-ORNK01002069.1-human-gut-metagenome-genome-assembly--contig:-NODE-2069-length-12061-cov-10.513077_pt1 | contig 12061 bp, 9 predicted proteins | sample MGYA00242115_ERZ509022 | MGnify/ENA primary metagenome ERZ509022 (study PRJEB26280, sample SAMEA2338690) | human gut metagenome | biome: human gut; feature: human-associated habitat; material: faeces...
CCCCGTTTGGCCCCGGAGAGGTATTTCTATCCACGCCCTCCGCGAGGAGGGCGACACGACCTTTATGCCCCGTTTGGCCCCGGAGAGGTATTTCTATCCACGCCCTCCGCGAGGAGGGCGACCCGCTGGCGGCGCACTGAACCCGGAGCAGGCGAAATTTCTATCCACGCCCTCCGCGAGGAGGGCGACCGGACAGTCCACGGCGATCATCTGCTCTTGAATCTATTTCTATCCACGCCCTCCGCGAGGAGGGCGACGACAGCATATAGAGCGGTGTTCCGGTGTCGGTCAATTTCTATCCACGCCCTCCGCGAGGAGGGCGACCAGATTACATGTAACTAAGACATGTAGGGTGTAGAATTTCTATCCACGCCCTCCGCGAGGAGGGCGACCGATCATCGTATAGGTCGTATGGGACTGCTTGGCAATTTCTATCCACGCCCTCCGCGAGGAGGGCGACACGCTCAGTCTGGGCAGCCTTAAAGCACCAAATCATATTTCTATCCACGCCCTCCGCGAGGAGGGCGACTTAAGCGTGATGGGCGAAAAGTCCCATTTGAGCGAATTTCTATCCACGCCCTCCGCGAGGAGGGCGACCTGTCTGCTGACACTCTATGGCAGCAAAGAGGGAATTTCTATCCACGCCCTCCGCGAGGAGGGCGACAGAACGCCATCAAAATCATGATGGAAATTCTGGAATTTCTATCCACGCCCTCCGCGAGGAGGGCGACTGCTCTGCGCTGTTGGCAAAGTTTCGAGTTCCATATTTCTATCCACGCCCTCCGCGAGGAGGGCGACGTGAAAGCATCGGTGACATTGTACACATTGCCCAATTTCTATCCACGCCCTCCGCGAGGAGGGCGACGGCAGGACGCATACTGTGTTCCAGCCTGACCGAGTATTTCTATCCACGCCCTCCGCGAGGAGGGCGACCCGTCCATGTACTCGGTCAGCACCTTGTTGGAGCTATTTCTATCCACGCCCTCCGCGAGGAGGGCGACACCTACGCTATTGGCGACCTCGTCGCATACAACAAATTTCTATCCACGCCCTCCGCGAGGAGGGCGACCGCATGACCTTTTAGATTAAATTGCAAAAACCATTATTTCTATCCACGCCCTCCGCGAGGAGGGCGACGACCGGCGAAAGCGGCGTAAATGTTGACCAAACAATTTCTATCCACGCCCTCCGCGAGGAGGGCGACGTATATGCGAGGGCAAGCCTCATGAGTAAGTTCAATTTCTATCCACGCCCTCCGCGAGGAGGGCGACGGACGTTTCTTGTTTTTTACGCAGTCTCTTGTTATTTCTATCCACGCCCTCCGCGAGGAGGGCGACCGAGGCGGCACGAGATACCGCGAGGTGCTACGTATTTCTATCCACGCCCTCCGCGAGGAGGGCGACCTCGGAACGCAGTGGATGCAGCAGAGCGACACCATTTCTATCCACGCCCTCCGCGAGGAGGGCGACAGGTTTACCTGCCGCTTCGGGGACAGCATATCCACATTTCTATCCACGCCCTCCGCGAGGAGGGCGACAGCCCGCGGCTCTGCCGCCAGTGCCGTTTACACCATTTCTATCCACGCCCTCCGCGAGGAGGGCGACCCTTACTCAATGGCCGCTTTCACGGCGGCAAAAAATTTCTATCCACGCCCTCCGCGAGGAGGGCGACGGCAAAACAGAGCGTCAACAACTCTGTCATCGGTATTTCTATCCACGCCCTCCGCGAGGAGGGCGACTCGTTTCAGCCGTGGCGTAATCTTTGCCGCAGATATTTCTATCCACGCCCTCCGCGAGGAGGGCGACCCGGCCCGGAATCCGTGGACGGCCAAAACTGTGGGATTTCTATCCACGCCCTCCGCGAGGAGGGCGACTAGTATTTCATTGCGCGGCCTCCTGTTGATGGGTATTTCTATCCACGCCCTCCGCGAGGAGGGCGACAGCAAAAACAGAGACAAAATCTCTATTTTCAAACAAATTATACAACATTCTGCACGAATTTAGAAGAGCCTTGATTTACAACGGGTCAAAGAGCTATCCTAATCATGCAAAATGACACAAAAATCCGGTGCGAAGGTGCCGGAAAAATGCTGAGAACTCGCCCTTCGCACCGGGGCGGGAAACTCAGAACAACAGCAGGCCGTCCTGCTCGAAGGGCGGATGAACGCCGACATGCTCCACCTTGCTCTTATAGCTGTTGCCCAGCTGGTAGAAGCGCAGACTGTCCAGCGCAGGGTCGATGAGGGCCGTCAGCTCCGCCTTGAGAACGGCATACTGCGCGGCATCCAGCAGACACTCAAACACGGAGTTCTGCACCCGCTGGCCGTGGTCCACACAGCGCTTGGCGACTTTGCGCAGACGTTTGCGCCCGGCAGGAGTTTCGGTATTGACGTCGTAGGTGATAAGGACCAGCATACACATCCCTCACTTCCAGAAAAATGGCGGGTAAAGCTCCATATCGCCCCGCAGGGTGCGGGCCAGAAGCAGAGCCTGCACATAAGGCACGAGGCCCCACGGAAGCTTTTCGTTCAGGAACGGGTGGGTGATAGTCTCCTGCTTGCGGGTCTGCCACCCGCCCAGAAAGGCGCGGCGGCCCTCATCGGTGAGAAGAACGGCCCCGTTCTCCTGCTTCTGGAAATGCTTCGGCGTCATGATTTTCTGGTTGATGCAGGAGAGCACGAAGCGGTCGGCATAAACTGCACGCAGCTCTTCCATGAGGTCGAGGGCGAGGCTCCTGCGCCCGGGCCGGGCGCGGTGGAGAAAGCCGACGTAGGGGTCGAGGCCCACACTCTGAAGAGCCGCCGTGCAGTCGGAGGCCAGAAGCGAATAAGCGAAAGAGAGCAGGGCATTGGTATTGTCCAGCGGCGGGCGGCGGCTCCGGCCTGCGAAAGAAAAATCATCGTGCTGCTGCAGGATGAGTGAATCAAAGCAGTCGAAATACCGCTGTGCCGCCTCGCCCTCCAGACCGCGAAGCTGGTCGAGGTCGTCACACTGCTCGATGAGGGGCAGCGCCGCCGCCAGCTGGGCGCTGGTGCGCTTGAGCTGTTCCACTGGCACCCGCTGGGGGTGGTCGCGGGTGGCCCGTTCCAGCACCCAGCGGGCGTTATAGACTTTGCCCAGGATGAAATTGCGCGCATAGAGACAGCTCTCTGCCTCGCTGTCTGCGATGCGGTACTGGGTCTGCCGCAGCAGGACGTTGCCCCGCTCTTCGCCTACGGCCCGGGCCAGAAAGCGGCCCTGCGGGCTGAAAAAGCTTAAATCGACCCCGAGGCTGGTGCATTTACCCATCAGGGCAGGGCTTGCGCCGGGATAGCTGAAGCAGACGATGCCTTCCAGCGTGTGGAGCGGGACCCGGCCAATTTCAGCCTTGTTGCAGAGCAGGACGATGTTCTCCCCCTCGAGGGAAAGGTAGGCGTCCTTGTTGAGGACGTAGAGCGTGTTCAAAAACTTTCTCATGGCGCGGCCTCCTGCATCTCGTCCAGATGGGCGCGGAGATAGGCTTTCGGGTCGGCACGCTGATACAGCACGGGGAGGCAGAGCTCTTTGAGGGAGCAGGCGCTGCAGTGGGTGCCGGGCTTCGACTTGGGGGTATAGCCCCGGGCAAAATAGGCGTGCATCTCATCGGCCATTTTCTGGGTGGTCTGGCGCAGTTCTTCGGTCAGCGGCACGACCTCCCGCCGCCGCGTTTCCTCGTAGAAGAGCGCACCCTCCGGGATGCTGCACACCAGCATCTCTTCCAGCGCCATGGCCTGTGCGCAGAGCTGCAGCCGGTCAGCGTCGCCGGCCTTGGCGCGGCCATGCTTGTACTCGACAGGCATGGGCTTCCAGAGCCCTTCCGTGCTTTGCAGGGGGATGCCCTCCGGGTCGGCCCGGAACTCGACGACATCGCAGTTTCCGCTCAGGCCCAGCCGACGGCTGACCACCTGCATCCCTCGGGTGATGAGCAGGCCGCCGCGCCGTTCGGTCTGGTCTGCGTCATGGCAGCGGGCGTGGTCGAGCTGGCCTTCGACGGTGCGGCGGTTCTCCGCCCACTGCTGCTCCAGATGGATGAGCGCCCACTGGCGGCGGCAGAAGCAGAAGTGCTGGATGCCCGACAGGGGCAGCCAGTCGTCCGGGCCGGCCATCAGGACAGCCTCTCGCAGGTGACTCCTTCCGGCAGAGTGTCTGCCACCGTGACGGTGTAGTCGCGGTAGCTGCGGGCGGCGTCCACATCGGGCTTGCGCTGGACGGCGACGGAGTCGAAGAGCTTATAGGCCGGGGCATTGCCCAGCTCAGAATCGTGCTTGAACACGATGAGCTCTCGCACGGCCATCTTGCCCCGGGCAGCGCTGTGGTCGTTCTCGAACATATTCAGGATGGCAGTCCACAGAAGTTTCAAATCATCCTCGGAGAAGCCGGTGGTCTTCCGGGCGAGGTTGGCCGAGACATAGCCCTCGGCGCGGTAGAGGGCGTAAGGCACGATGTGCTTGCGGCCCATCTCAGTACCCTTCTTCTCGGCATCGGCCTCGGTAGTGATGGCCACGCGGGTGATGGTGACTTCCTGCGGGACGATGGGGTCTACCGACCGGGCAAAGCTCAGCTGGACGGGGCCGCGCACCTGACCGCAGTTCAGCGCACCCTTGACGAAGGTGGTCATGACAGCACCGAAGGTGCGGATGTCGAAGTAGTTCTCACACATATAGTCCCGCAGCTTGGCATCGATGTCAGGGTCGGCCTTTTTGGCAGCTTTCAGGTCGGGGTCGATGCCCAGCGTGCTGATGGCCTCGGCGTCGCTGCGGTTGAGGGGAACGCCGTCCTTGATGTAGATGCGGTAGCCTTTTTCGTCCTCTTTCAGGGTCTCGACATAGTTGCGGATCTTTCGCTTGAGGCAGACATCGGTCACCAGACCGTAGCCCGTCTCGGGGTCGATACGGGGCATATTGCCTGCATCGGGGTCGCCGTTGGGGTTGCCGTTCTCGACGTCGAACAGGATGACGAAATCATAGCGGTTCTTGATGGGCTCAGACATGGTTTATTCCTCCTCATTCTTTTTGGCGTAGCGTTTCTGGGTCTGGTGGTAGTAGCCGATCTCAAAGGCACCCTGCTCCGGCAGGCTGAGCCGTGCCGGGAAGCCTGTCTCGGGCAGCTGGGCCATCAGCTCGGTGAGCTGTTTGCTGAAATGCACCTCGTTGGGGGTGCTCATCTTCTGCAGATGCTTCTGAGCCAGCTTGACCAGCGTAGGGAAGGCCGTTGCCGGGGTGGCACAGGCCGAGTTGAAGTACCGGTCTTTGATGGTGGCGTTGATGCCGGGATTGGCGACGCTCTGGATCGTCTCCAGCACAGAGAAGAGACGCCCCAGAACATAGGGGACATTGCTGCTTTCGTTCAGGCTCACGGTAAATACCTCCTTGTTGAGCTCGGTGGGGTAGTTGCGGAGATAATAGGCTTTCAGGATGGCGGCGCGGCCCCGGGTGACTTCCCGTTCGGCCCGGATGCGCAGAGTCACGCCATTGAGCAGGGTGGCGGGATAGGGTCCGCCGGTGAGGATGGCCCGGAGCAGATCGCCCACCAGCTGGGGCGATGGATTTTTGTCCCGGGATTTCTGGTTGACCGTCTCCTGCGCCAGCGCCCAGACCGACAGGTTTTCCCGCTTGTCGAAGGCGGGGCGGGTGATGCTGAGCCGGTCGACGTGGTCCTGCAGATTTTTGGCAAACTGTCCGAAGCTGTTGCGCAGGAAGAACCGGACGGAGAGCCGGGCCGCGTTGGGCGAGATGCCCAGCACATAGAAGTTCTGGTTCGGGTCCAGCTTGTCATCGAGGAAGGAGACGGGGCGTCCCTGAGAAAGGGCTTTCAGTGCGGCGGCAAGGTCGCTTTCCGAGACGCCGCGCGCCTCGGCACCGCCGCAGAAAAACATCAGCATGGCGTTTGAGTAGGCGGGAGCGGCATTTTCGGCCCAGCAGACGATGGTGGTGTCGCCGATGCGCTGGCAGCAGTTCCGGTCAGCCAGCAGCAGATTGAGGGCCGTGGTGTAGGCGAAGGCCGCGTACTCGCTGACAGGGGCGTTGGCACCCTGCTCATGGCCATAGGAGCAGAAAGCGGGCGCGTTGAAGGAGACCAGTGCCGCACCGGCGGCCTGTGCGCCCATCACACCCTTGATGGCGGGGTGGATGCGGGCGATGCCGGCTTCTTTGCCGGTGATGAGGCAGCGGGCCGTCTCGGCGTCTGCATCGGAGGTGTCAAAGGCGGACTGCCATGCGGTCCGGATGGCGTCATCTGTGGTGGCCAGCCAGTGGGCGCCGTCGGGGGATTCGTAGCCGAACGCAAGGTTCGCGTTGTTGTTCAGGTCGGCCCACTGCTCTGCCAGCAGCGGGTGGGTGGGGGCTGTATCCGGCTCCCAGCTGTCAAAAAAGGCGAGGATGGCTTTGGCGGCAGGGGAGTCCACACCGTCGAGCACCTTGTGGTGAAGGGCGGCACAGGCTTCGAAGCACTGGCGGGAGCGCTCGGGCTTGCCCTTTTCGTCTGCGCCCAGCAGATAGGACGTGTTGTCGCACAAAAAGTTCGCGGCGACGCCGGAGGCGCGCTTGACCCGGTGGGGAACAGGGAGCTCACGGGGGGCGATGACGGTCTTTTTGCCCTTGGGGACTTCCTGCCGCAGGTCGTTGAGGGCGAGGAGCTGGCCGTCGGGGCCGAGGCGCAGTTCATAGCTGACTTTGAAGCGGCTGTCCCAGCCGGGGGCCTCCACCTTGCCCTGCTTCAAGAGCTGTTCATAATAGGCGGTGAGTGCTTGGAGTATCATGTGAACACCTCCACGTCCCGGCATTCCATCACGCCGTCCACCAGCTTTGCGCGGAAGAACTGGCTGCGGATATTGGCCGAATCAGAGTAATCGAGGCTGTGGAGCATGAAGCCGAGGTCCTGCGTGACCTTCAGCGCCGGAATGCTGCCGCCCGGCCACTCCCGGAAGTTGGCCGGGAACTCCCGGCACCCGAAACAGGGCTGGTGATAGCACTGACCTTTGCGCAGGCGTCGGCGCAGGATGTCCTGGAACTTGCCGGGATTGTCGCTGGGGGCGGCCTTGTCCGTCAAATCAAAGTGACACTCGATGACGTAGTGGACGTCCTGCAGGACCATCGCGGCCCGCTGCTGGATGTCCTCCGAGGTGTAGAGCACCGGCGGTGTGCCGCCTTTGGCCGCACTGAGGGCGGCGGAGGACAGCAGGGTGGACTTGACCTCGTTGCGCCGGATGTTGGTGAACCGGATAGGCCGCTGGGTGTATTCCTCCGTGGATGCCTCATCCACGGGGTCAAGGCCGAAGGGCTTGAGCAGATAGATGCGGTCAACCGTATAACGCAGCCCGGGGTGCCAGTAGATGGCTTCCACAAGGCCCCGCGCAGCGGATGGAGTGATCATGTCGTAGCTCACACGCTCGGTCTTCATTTCCGGACGAGTGAAACAGGCATAGTCGCCCCATACTTCAATGAGCATGGACATCAGCATCGCCTCCTTTCCGGGTGAAGTTGAATTTTCAGACTAAGATGAATGTTAGCCATTGCAACCACCTCTTTCAAAAATTATTTCATTTGTTTAGTTCAAACGCGTTCGATATGTCTCCATGACTTCAATATAGCACTTTGTAGAGGGCTTGTCAATAAAATGTGCAAAAACATGTTGCGGACAGGTCGGTGCTGACCTATACTAGTTGTGTCGTTGGCGGTATTTATGCCGCCGATGCGGGTTGAAATATTTGATTAGTGTCAAATGCGTTGAGAGAGAAGCGGCAAGGCGGCGTATGCTTTGCCGCTTCTCTCTTTTTAGAAGTAAAGGCCGATGCCGGTCTCCACATCCATGGCAAGGCCGGTCTTTTCACTGTAGCAGCTGGTGTCGGTGAGGATGGCCGAGCCATCGGGCCGCAGTTCCAGCGCCCCGGCGGCGTCGAGCTTGTCGAACTGGTCCTTATAGCAGGAGACACTGTAAATGCCCAGCTTCCGCAGCAGCGTCCGGGTGACATGACCGCTGCGCAGCTGTTCACAGAGGGCCGCGCCCTCGCCGACGGGCAGATAGACCGTGCGGGCAGCGTTCTCGATGAGGCGGAATTCCTCCGCCACCTGTGCAAAGGGGAACTGGCAGCCCCGGATGCCCCGGAGAAAGGCATCCAGAATGCCGTGCTTGTCCACGGCGTCGGGGCCGCGAAGGTCGGAAAGCTCGTTGAAGTAGAGCTGAATGGCCCGGGGCGTGTCCAGTGTGTCCTGATGCCGGGCGGTGTAGTCCAGCGCGCTGACGTTTTGCCTGAGCATCTGGGGCGTGGAACACTCGTCCAGCTGGAACCGGTAGACGATGCTTTCCTCTGCGCCCCGCCGCCCCTCGCGGTTGCAGCGCCCGGCAGTCTGTAAGAGCGAGTCAAGACCGCACTGCTCGCGGTAAGCGACGGGAAAATCCACGTCCACGCCCGCCTCGATGAGAGAGGTGGACACCACCCGGCAGGGCAGACCCTCTTTCAGTCGCTGGCGGATGTCGTCCAGCTGACGGCGGCGGTCGGCGGCGCAGAGCAGGGTGGTCAGGCAGTAGCTGCCCTCGGTGGGCAGAGCAGCGTAGAGCTGCTGGGCCGTCTTGCGGCGGTTGACCACGCAGAGCATCTGCGGGTGCCGGGCCAGCCGGGCGGCGAACTCCTCCTGCGGCAGGGTGCCGAGGTCTTGCAGTGTGGTGCGCCGGAGCACTTCGTAGAGGCGGGCCGCGTCGGGCGTGATCTCCTGCGGGTGGAGCTCAGGCGCAAAGCGCCGGAACAGCGGCTCAAGGGCAGGCTGGGTGGCCGTGCAGAGGACAGCCGTGGAGTGGTAATGCTGGATGAGCTGGGCGATGGCACTGACGCAGGGGGCAAGGTAGTCGCCCGGGAGGGTCTGCGCCTCGTCGAAGATGATGACACTGTCGGCGATGTTGTGGAGCTTGCGGCAGCGGCTGCTGCGGTTGGCGTAGAGCGACTCGAAGAACTGCACCGCCGTCGTCACCACGACGGGGGCGTCCCAGTTTTCGCTGGCCAGCATCTGGCGGTACTGGGCGGGGGTCAGGTCGTCCTGCTCAACAGTCTTGTACTCGGCGTTGGAGAAGTCGGCCAGAACATTTTCTGCGCCCAGCAGGCCCGAGAAGACGGCGGCGGTCTGATCGATGATGGACATATAAGGGATGACGTAGATGACCCGCTTCATCTTCTGGGCGGCGGTGTGCTCCAGCGCAAAGGCGAGGGAGGCGAAGGTCTTGCCGCCGCCGGTAGGTACGGTGAGGGTGTAGAGCCCCTGTGGGCCGTGCGCGCCTTTCTCGAGGCAGGCGCGGAGGACGGTGTTGCGCTGGACGCTGACGGGTGAGGGAGACTCGGCCCTGAGATAACGCTGCGCCTGTGCCGAAACGATGTCCCGCAGCGCGGCGATGTCCGTGCCGCTGCCCCGGGGTGCGGCCTTGCCGTCCATGAAGGTCTCGGTGTCGATGAAGTCGGCGTCCACGAGGCAGGAGTGGAGCATCCGGGTAAAGAACGCGAGGCTCAGCGGGTCGGCGCAGGCCCACGCGGGCGGCGTCGAGGCGGGGAGCGTTACTTCCTGCCAGCCGTCGTAGGGGGCTATCGGCTTCTTGCTCCGGCCAAACAGGGTGGCGTCGCCCGGGTCATCGGCGGGGCTCCCACCGTCGGGCAGGCCGCTGTGGTGTCCGGCCACGGCAAAGGCAGTGTGGAGATGTTGGCGAACCCAGGCCTCCTGCGCCCCGGCGGTGGAGTGGTCCACCTTGGGGCCGCCTTTGAGCCGCAGCTGGAAGGCGTCGCTGTATTTGCCGACGTCGTGGAGCCACGCGGCAAATTCGGCCTCACTCTGTGCCCCGAAGGGGGCTGCGAAGGAACCGGCCAGTCTGGCAGTGCCGGCGAGATGGTCGTAGACGGTCTGGGTGCGGGTGCCGTCCTCGCTGATGTGGGCAAGACGTGTGGAGTGCTCCATAAAATGACCTCCTGACTCTGGTTTGCAATAAGGATACGCTTTTCAAAAAGTGGCTGTCAACAAAACGCGCTTTTCGACGAAAAATTCTGGGACTTTGCACAAAAAGCAGACGGAAAAATCTGCAATGTGCCAAAGAAGAAAGAAACGAGTATTTTCATGTTTTTATAATAATACAAATAATGTCCAATAAACTGGACTTTTACTGATTTTTCAGGCAAAAATGAAAAGAGAACTGCGTTTGCTGTACTGCGGGAGGAAGACCGCCCATCAGCAGAGAAAAAATGAAGATGTTGTGTACAACAACACCGCATTAAGATGGAATTAAGGCAGGGTTAAGAAAACTGCAAGAAAAGTGCTGAGTTATTCCATCTGGGAATGGACTTTCGGGAAAATCGAGGCGAATATCCCCCTTTTCATTTGCTGAAATCTGTTGTATTATGAATAACAGATATGGAATCAGAGAAAAAGCGCCGCGATGAAGCGCAAACAGAAATGATAAAAAAATAAAGGGCAATAGGGGGAGAGCTACGATGGACGAAAAAGATTACGAGCTGCTGCACGCACTGGACGAGACGCGCAACATCACCCACGCAGCGGACAAACTGTACATGACCCAGTCGGCACTTTCCAAGCGCATCAAGGCGCTGGAGCAGGAGCTGGGGGTGGAGATCGTGCTGCGCTCACGGCAGGGCATCCGCTTCACGCCGGCCGGCGAACAGGTGCTGCTCCACAGCGCCGCCGCCGCCCGCGAGATGGAAAAGATGCGCCGCCAGCTGGCTTCCATTCAGGGCGAAGCCTGCGGCACCCTGCGAGCAGGCATCTCGGTGAACTTCTCCTACTACCGCCTGCCCGAGGTGCTGACCGAGTACCACAAAGCATACCCGAAGGTACGCCTCGACATCGCTACCGGCCACAGCCGGAACATCTACCAGCAGATGCTGGACTCTTCGCGGGACGTGGCAGTGCTGCGGGGCGAGTATCCGTGGGACGGTACCCAGTTCCTGCTCTCGCAGGAGAATATCTGCCTCATCTGCAGCGAGGAGAATAAGGACAGACCCATCTCCGATTACCTTTATATCGACCACAGCAGCGACGCCACCATCAGCGCCCAGATGGCCCGCTGGCGCTACGAGAACGGCGTGACCAACGATGCGGGCAATTTTGTGGTGGATAACATCATGGTCTGCCGTGAGATGGTGGAGCGGGGCCTTGGCTGGGCGCTGATGCCGGAAGTGGCGCTGGATAACTTCAAGGGCTATGTCAAGCCCTGCACCTTCGAGAACGGCGAACCCTTCGTCCGGCGCACCTATATTTTCTGCCAGAGAGATGCAGCCGCCCTGCCGCAGGTGCAGCTCTTTATGGACATGCTCAAAAAGCACCGCTGAGAGGAGAAAAATATGGAAACGACTGTTTCGCTGGTCCAGATGCTGGATGCACGGGAGCGCCGGGTGCAGCACCAGCAGGATCTGCTGGCCCAGTACCACAAGCCGCTCATCTGCTTTACCATGAATATCTGCGGCCCGATAAAGGATTCGCCCCTCATCCGGAGGGGCTTTGCGCGGGGGCGTCAGCTGCTGCGCCAGCAGTTTCTGCGGGCAAAGCTGACGCCGCTGCATCAGGACGCCGTCCGGGAAGTGACCGGTTGCGAGGCGTTCTATGTGCTGGACGCCGACCCGCTGACCATCAAGAAATTCACCACCGACATCGAGGACGCCACCCCGCTGGGGCGGCTGTTCGACATGGACGTCATCCATCCGGACGGCCTCAAAGTGGACAGAGAAGAGCTAAACCTCGAAGGCCGCCGCTGTCTCATCTGCGGCGGGCCTGCTAAGGTGTGCAGCAGCCGCCGCGTCCATACCGTGGCCGAACTGCAGGAAAAGACGACGGAGATCTTGACCGAGGCCCGGGACGCGCAGGACATTGCCGACGCGGCCCGTCTGGCCGTCCGCGCCCTGCTCTACGAAGTGACCACCACCCCGAAGCCCGGCCTTGTGGACCGGCGTAACAGCGGAAGCCATAAAGACATGGACGTCTTCACCTTCATGGACAGCGCTGCGGCGCTCTACCCCTATTTTGAAGACTGCGCCCAGACGGGCCGCGAGACGGCGGAAC
>ENA-ORNK01002070-ORNK01002070.1-human-gut-metagenome-genome-assembly--contig:-NODE-2070-length-12060-cov-6.791170_pt1 | contig 12060 bp, 13 predicted proteins | sample MGYA00242115_ERZ509022 | MGnify/ENA primary metagenome ERZ509022 (study PRJEB26280, sample SAMEA2338690) | human gut metagenome | biome: human gut; feature: human-associated habitat; material: faeces...
ACAGGATCGATAAAGGACTGCCTGTGGATCGCCCCAGCTGCCCTTATAATGCCGAAACTCTGAAAGACAGGAAGATGATTAAGAGCAGCATGCTGACGAATCCTTTTGAGAAGTTCGAGAGAAAGAGATTTATGTATTATTCTAAGGATCTTGGCGTGATTTCGCTGAATCATGCTTTGATGGCGAAGATGAGCGGAGAGGATTGGGAGAGAGTTAAGAGGCAGATGAGGGAAGATTTGGAGAGGTACTATAAAGAATAATAGAAAAAATATATAATATTAGTTTCAAATATGGAAACCAGACTAGAACGGGAGAAGATGGAACAGATTTTATAGGAGGAATTAAGTTAGGACATTTTGTGAATTTATGGACAGGAAAGCTTATAACATAGTTTTTGAATAAGAGCCAGAAGGTTTAACAAAAAGAAAAGCATTACAACTTAATATAGGAGATATTATTCATCGGTTTTCAAGGATTTCTATTGTTACACAAAATTGTAGTAAGGAGAAATAGCTAATGAGCGAACAATTTATAGATTTTTTTATGACGATAACACCTACCATACTTACAAGTGTGACAGGTTTTTTGTTAGGAAAGTATAATTATTTTCAAAATAGACCACTTGATAAGATGGAGATTGCCTATGATAGAGTGTATTATCCCATCGAAAGAATAATAGGAGAAAAATCAATAAAGATTTCTACGGTAATAGATCGCACGAAAATATATTTTTTAAAGTATGAAAAATATATTGATAAATCTACGCTGATGGTATATAAGCAATTATGTAAATGCAAAGATGAAGAGGAGCAACAGAGTATATATGATTCCTTTAGAAATAATATACATAATGAGTGTATTTTTTTGAGAAAGAAATTAGGGTATCTGCAACCGGGATATCTACAGATATATTTATATTTGCCAACAGATATAAAAAAGGTAATGAGACTGTTACTTGAGTTTTCTATATGCTATTTTTCAGCATGTGTTTTTTCAGTGGTGAAAATAGATAATATTAAAATGGTTTGTTTGGTGGTGTTTGCAGTAAGCTTGTGCGCTGTATTAGTTGAAGTTATCTATATAATTATAGGTAAAATAATTACATTTATAAAACAAAAAGTAGCAAAGACTAAAAAATCAATATGGAAAACAAGATAACAGAAAACAAGATTTTATGTACTTCTTATAGAAAAAAATTATTATATCAGAAAAATATGGATTTTTTCAATCTATTTTTGATATAATTATTTTGATGAGATTTAAGCAAAGGATGTAGAAGAATGTACAAGCATACAGATTACTTTAAAAAATATGGAAGAATAATGCAATTCAATAAAAATAAGAAGGAGCCTTTTCACAGATGGTATCCGTTTGTAGAAGGCTATTCTAAAGAATTTATCCAATCAATTGTTAAAGAAATGGATAGGAATAATTTAGTGTGTTTAGAACCATTTTCTGGGAGTGGCACAACTGCTTTGGAATTGCAAAATTGTGGAATCGCTTGCTTTGCTTTTGAAGTAAATCCATTAATGTATCTAATAGCACGAGTAAAATTGGAAAATGGTTATGAATTAGAACGTTTTGAGTATTGGTATGACTATATTGTAAAAGAGAGAAGTAAAAAAATAGTAGAGTTAGAGACTGAATTTAATACTCTATATCAAGGAGAAGGAAAGAAAAAATGGAATTATAATACCGATATAGGAATTGCAGTTGAAAAGTTGAGACAAGTAATAGAATCCATTTCAGAAGTGATTTATAAAGAATTGTTTAAGGTGGCATTAGCAGCTATTTTATTGGATGTAAGTAATTTATATAGAAATGGAAAATGTTTATCTTATAAAAAGAAGTGGGAAGATAGAAAAATAGTAGAAAAGGATGTTTTTGATAAGTTTGATGAGAAGGTGCTAAAGGAGTTGAAATGTGATATTGAAAACTCAATTACTAGAACGAAAATTAACAATAAAGAGAGGTTGTACAATCAGGATTCAAGAATAGGAATTGCTAATGAAGTTGATGATAACTCTATAGATTTGGTTATTACATCCCCGCCATATTTAAATTCTAGAGATTATACAGATACATATATGCTTGAGTTGAAAACATTAGGTTTTACAAAGACGAGTGAGGAAATAAAAGAATTAAGAGAGAAAACATTACGTTCACATGTTCAGATAAAATGGAACGATACATCAAATGTTAATAATGAGTTGTTAGAAAATACTTTAGTGGAATTGGAAGAAGCTTCAAAGGAAATAGAGAAGTGGAATGATTCAATAATTGATATGGTTAGACTATATTTTGTTGATATGCAAAATATATTTCGTGTACTTTATGGAAAAATGAAAATACATGGAAGAATTTATTTTAATGTATCCAATTCAGCATACTTCAATGTATTAATAAATACTTTAGAAATATGTGCATCTATAGCTGAACAGGAAGGATTTAAAGTTTTAGAAATTAGAGATGCCCGAAAACTAAAAACAAGCCCTCAGCAAAAGAAAACAATAGGTAAATTATTAGAAGGGGTAGTTGTTTTAGAAAAAGAGAACTAAAGGAATAGGATTATGGAGATTAAATATTACTTACCGAAGCTTAAAGAATTACATATATACAATTTTGATCTGTACAAATGTCCATTAGATATACAATTTTCATCAAGATTAAACTTAGTATTTGGAACTAACGGACTTGGTAAGACTACGTTGTTGAATATATTGCAATATGCGATCATTGGACCTTATACGGGAAAAGTTAAATCGCGAAATTGGAAGGACCAACAAAAATTAAAAAGACCTATGTTAGATAAAAATTACTTTAGAAATAGAATGAGTAATCAAAGCCAACAGGCAGAAGTGAAAGTTGTTTATTCATTAGGAAATGATTTATATGAAGTATGGCATAGCTTATATGAATATAAATTAAAAAAAGTGGTAGTGAACGGTAGTGAAATTATAGGAACTGATTCAAGCTATGATGCCTATGAAAAAAAATATTTTGGACAGACTGGTATGGAATTAGATGAGTACCTTATAGATAAATATCATAGACAGATCGAAAAGTCTTCAAATTTTCCACATATAAATTCATATATTCTTATGATTACAGAAATGATGTTTTTTACAGAGTCAAGGGATTTTGCTTTTTGGGAAGAGGAATTATGTAAGTCTATTTTAAGTAAGTTTATGCCGAGAGATAAGTATTTTGAATACGATGAGATTCAAAAATTAGTAAAAAAATATGATAGCCAAGCCAGACTAACATCATACAAGATGTCGATGATAAAGGATTTTCTAGGAGATGAATTTTCTGAGAAAGTTGATGAGAGTTTTCAATATTCATTAGAAGATTTGCAAAAAATTAATACGCAAGTTGATTTGGTTAAAAGTAGAATTGAAAGGATTGAAAAAGATCTTAGTTCTAATGAAAAAGAAAAAACACAGAATAGGATAGAGAGCGAACGAGTAAATAAAAAAATGTTAGATATAGAAAAATTATGGTATGAAAATATTTTCCCCGATTCATATCAAGGAATGTTTAATCGCTATGTTCCGAGTATTTTATCCGGGAAATGTCCTTTTTGTGGAACGGAGCACCTAGATATAAAGGTAAATGTAGAAAATTGTTTTTTTTGTAAAAAGGTAATAAAAACAAAGGAAAAAGCTAATCTTGACGAAATCGAAATAGAAAGAAAAAATTTAGAATTTGAGAGAAGGAGATTGCAGAATAATTTTGATTTGTTAAAAAAGGAAAATGCAAATTTAAAAAGAAGCTTAAGAGAAGAAGAAACAGAGTTGTATGAATTGATTGGGCAACAACAAAAAGTAAAAAAGCAAATGGACATTAAGAGTAATGATAATGTTGCAAAGTATCAACAATTGGAACTTCAAAAGCAAGAATATACTAATCTTTGGATTGAAGCAAAAGAAAAGGAGCAAGAACTTGCGTTGGAAATTGATGAGTGCGTGAAAGATGTTTTTCAGGACTATTGTAGAACATTTAAAAAGTATGCGTATTCATTTTTGGGGGATGATAAAACTATAGAATTAGAATTAGTCGGTAAAGCTGATGATGCTTTTTTTAAGTTCTATTTGAATGGAACAGAAAGAGAATCCGAAAAATCTTTATCAGAGTCACAAAGAATATTTGTAGATATGGCATATAGACTTGCAACATTAGAATTCTTTCACAAGGATTCCTATTTCATAAGTGAGACTCCTGATAGCACATTAGACTATTTGTTTGAAGAAAATGCTGTTAAAACATTTAGTTATTTTATTAATTCTGGAAATACTATTTTTATGTCTGCAAATGCTAGAAATAGTAAATTGATTAATACTCTTGTCAATAATTATAAAGATGATTACACATTAGTTAATCTATTGAAAATATCAAATCTTGCAGGCGAAAGAATGGAAGAGATAAAACAGCTAGAAATATACAATTTTTTGGAGGATTGATAATGTTAGAAAAATTGGAATATTATATATGTTTGTTTTTATATGGTTTGAAAGAAAAGGAACAAGTTTCGAAAAATACGTTATTTAGGTATGTATATATCTTTGATGTTGTAAATGATTATTTGGGAAACTTTGAAAAAATTAATGATGAAATCATATTGGATAAAGATATGGGCTTGGGTAATGTTGTGCAATTGACAGAGGCGTTAAATGAAATTAGTAGGAGAACATTAATGTCACGTATTGATAATAAAACAAATGAATTGTTACGAGGATTATCAGATGAGCTTAATTCTATATTTGATGGTGTTGAGATGAACGATATGAAATGTTGGGGAACGGCATCGTAGAATACATATTGCTGACTTGATATTTTGTAAACGTCAAATCCTTTGCCTTGGTTAATTAGCTTTTTTGTGCCACACTCTAAATGACAAAAAATATAAGTTTTTTAGAGGAAGTTAAAACACAGGAATCAATTAACTCACATTGTCTGCAAATCTAACTGTATAAAAGTAAGCGCCAAATAGGTTCTTTCTGAGGTTAATTGATATGAAAGTAAATTTTTAGAAAGCGGTTTGTAGTTGGGAGAGCGGGAAGAAGGCTATTCAGGAGAAAAGAAAGAACCAAATGGCGGCGTTCTTTGGAATTGATAGAACATATTTTGATGAGATTGATGAAGAAAAACGGAATGAATTAATTCAGAAGGCAATGTATTTCTACCAAAAAGATGGTAAAGAGATATACCTATATAGACCTAACAAAACACCTAAAAGCCACGATGAGACCGTCACATATTTTCAAAAAGACCGTGAAAAAAGTTTAGATGAAGAATATTTACTTGCTAAAAAGAGAAAGCAGCAAACAATACAAGAGATAGAAGAGCAGATAGAAGGTAAACGTCAAATCCTGCGCCTCCCCTTAAATTTAACGCCGCTTTTATGAGCGGCGTGGTTTCCGGCATTCCTCGGGAAGCTCCTCTGCCCAGGGCATCAGCTGATCTAGTTTTGCCGGATCTATATTTCCTTTTTCGTCACAATACTTAGGCAGCTCCGTGAGGATATGCCTGAAGTAGTAGTACGGGCGCAGATTGTTCAGCTTTGCTGTTTCTGAAATACTGTAAACAAGAGCGCTGGCTCCGGCACCTTTTGCTGTGTTATGGAACATCCAGTTCTTCTTGCCGATACAGAAAGTCCGGATAGCCCGTTCGGAAGCGGAGTTATCGATTGGGATATCCCCATCGGTCAGAAATACCTTTAAATAGTTTTCCTGATGGATGACGAAATTTAGTCCCTGTCCGGTCCTGGATTTCGGAGGCACCGTACATTCTGCAGCCTGTTGTTTTGCCCACGCAAAGAAATCCTCAACCAGCGGCTTTATCCTTGTCTGCCGCTGTGTAAGGCGATCCGTTGCCGGAAGTTCTTTCAGTTCGGTATCGATCCGGTAGAATTCTGCAATCTTTTGTAATGCCTGGTATGCCACGGAAGTTTTTACTGACAGGGGATTCTTTTTATCCGCTGCCTTTACGGCATCTGCAAAGGCTCTTCGTAAACGCTCCATATCCGGTACCTTTTCTGTCCTTTGAAAAATTGAGATAATTACCTCAAAACTATTCGAGTCTAAAAAGTTTAGTACTGAACTTTTAGGACTCGCTATCTGGAGGTATAGCATGAAATCTCAAACAAGTTTAGTGGCATCACAGGTTCGCCTGCAGCACTGGGCAGAGCAGATCAAAGACTGCCAGAACCGCCCTGAAGACATGGATGTAAAAACATGGTGCGATCAGAACGGTCTTACCAAAGCTAATTACTACTACCGAGTACGTAAGGTGAGGGAAGCCTGCCTTTCTGTTTGTGAAGATCCCGGAGTATCTTTTGTTGAACTGGAACAGCCCGTTGCATCTGCAAATGATGTAAATGGGACTGGAATCAATTCCTCAGCAGGAGCAGTCATCAAAGGAAGAAATGGTCTTTCCATTGAACTTTACAACACTGCTTCACAGGAACTGATACAGAAGATTCTGGGAGCGTGTGCCTATGCTCAATAATGCCAACGGTTTCAAAAAGATCTACATTGCCACAGGCTATACGGATCTTCGCCGTGGCATGGAAGGACTGGCTGCCATTATCCGGTTCCAATTCAATTTAGACCCGTATGATAAAGATACATTGTTTCTCTTCTGCGGAAAGCGGACGGACCGCATCAAAGGGCTTCTGTGGGAAGGTGACGGCTTCCTGCTTTTGTACAAGCGGCTTTACAGCGGTGCATTCCAGTGGCCACGGTCAGCGGACGAGGCAAAAGAAATCTCGCCGGATCAATACCAGATGCTGATGCAGGGACTTGAGATCATTGCAAAGCGTCCCATCGAGCAGATTGAAAATCCGCCCTGTGCAATGTGACAGCTGTTGTTCAATCTGCTGAAAATAAATTTTCGTTTTCAATGCGATAAAACGTATAAATCACCATTGTCCACAGACATCCATTCCGTTTCCCGGCATGCAGTTCATAACCGGCGGAAACAGTGATGTCCTGTGGATAACAGTATTAAAAATCCAGCAAAAAGCTCTTGGTTCATGGGTTCTTAATACTGTTATCCACCGTCAAAATGACGAATGGCAGACAGTCGCCTGGTGGCGTAAATACGCTGTATCTGCTATAATAGACGAAGAAATCAAAGGAGCGTCTGTTATGGCAATCAAGTATACAGAAGAACAACTGAATAGTGTCGACAAGTCGCTTCTGGTGCAGATGTTTTTGAACCAGCAGGAACAGCTGGAATCTCTGACAGCGGAAATCCATTCCCTGAATGAAAAAATGCAGCTGATGATGGAACAGCTGATTCTTTCCAAGAAAGAACGCTTCGGACGTTCCTCTGAAAAAATGGAGGACTTCAGCCAGATCAGTTTCATGGAAGTGGACGGAAACATTGTATTCTTCAATGAGGCGGAAGCTGTCAGTGATCTGGATGCTCCGGAACCCGATGATCTTGAAGCTGATTCAAATAAAAAGCAGACCAAGACCAAGGGAAAAAAGGAAAAGGACATGTCCGGTTTTGATGTCAATGTCATTCCTCACTACATGACGGAAGAAGAACTGACGGAAAAATTCGGTAAAAACGGTTGGAAACAGCTGCCTGATGCCATATCCAGAAAGTACCATTTCATCCCTGCCAAGATTAAAGTGGATGAACATCATATCGGCGTGTATGCCGGTAAAAAGGATGGAACCATCATCAAGGCAAAACATCCTAAGGGTCTTCTTCATGGCAGTCCGGTATCTGCATCCCTTGCAGCAGCTATCATGAACGCAAAGTATGTCAATGCAGTTCCCCTGTACCGGCTGGAGCAGGAATTCAAACGGTATGGTCTGGCAATCACAAGGCAGAACATGGCGAACTGGATGATCCGTCTTGGTGAGGAGTATATCGCCGTGATGTGGGATTATCTCCATGAACTTCTGTACGATTACCATGTGATACAGGCGGATGAAACACCATGTCTGGTAAACAGGGATGGCCGCCCGGCAGGAAGCAAAAGCTACATGTGGGTATACCGTAGCGGTTACATGTATTCCGACAGACAGATCGTGCTGTATGAATACCAGCGCACAAGGAATGCTTCCCATCCGAGGGAATTCTTGAAGGACTACAGCGGTATCTGCGTGACGGATGGCTATCAGGTCTACCACACTCTTGAAAAAGAGAAGGAAGATCTGACGATAGCAGGATGTTGGGTACACTGCCGCAGGCGCTTTGAAGAAGCACAGGAAGTCATTCCCAAGGATGCCAGAAAAGGAACCACATCCTATCTCATAATGAAACAGATCCAGGCAATCTACCGGGAAGAAAAGAAACTTAAAAGTCTGACTTCCGAAGAACGACTTGCGCAGCGACAGGCGATTATTAAACCGCTTGTCGAGGCTTTGTTTGTGTACCTGAAACAGAATGACTGTCAGGTTCCCAAAACCGGAAAGCTTAGGGAAGCTTTCACCTATGCTCTAAATCAGGAGAAATACCTTAAAGTATTCCTGACTGATGGAGATGTTCCGATGGACAATAATGCGTCGGAGCGTGCAATCAGAGGCTTCTGCATCGGCAAGAAGAACTGGCAGGTCATTGATACGATCAATGGTGCCAAAACCTCCGCAATGATCTACAGCATAGCTGAGACCGCAAAGGCAAACAATCTGAAACCGTACGAATACTTCGAGTATCTTCTGGAAGAAATCCCGGAACATATGGAAGATATAGACCGGTCATTCCTGGAACGATTATTGCCCTGGTCACCGGAGCTTCCGGAAAAAATCAGAAAACCAAAGTAAATGTCAGCCGTGAGAGCGGCATATATTTGTCAAGGTACTTGATATGGTGCGTTTACGGCTCTTCTTGCATGTGCCCAACAGTTTGCGTTTGTCACTCCCGGCAGTTTTTTGTCCAGCAGATGATACTGCTCCAGACTGTCCGTGACCAGAACTCCTTTGTAGTTCCGGTAAAACTCCAGCGGCTTTTCGTGATCCCTGCCTTTCTGGTATTCGTAGATCACCACAGGACGTTCCTTATAGAACTCCCCGGAACGGTGTACCCACATGTAGCATTTACTGTTCGGACGGTCACTGTCACCGATCACCTGTGTCGGTGTTTCGTCCGACTGTGTCACCGGTAGGGACAGCAGTTCCTGCTTCATACGATCCACAAACGGTGCAAAATATTTCTCAGCACACCGGATGATCCAGTTCGACATGGTCTGTCTGGAGATATTTACACCATTCCGCTGAAACTCCTGCTCGACCCTGTGCAGTGCAGAGGAGTTCACATATTTTACATTCAGAATGGATGCAAGCAGGGAAGGAGTAACGATGCTTCCACGCAGAAGATCCTTGGGGCGTTTTCCACGTAAGAATTCGTCCTGATGATCTCCGCCGGTTCCCACGTAGACTTCCACGGTATGGACTTCCACCGTCCAGGATTCCGGCTCATGGCGCAGTCTTTTGTAGGTTTCATCCTTCATTCTGCGCCAGTTGCCTGCACCATAAAACGTATCCAGTTCTTCTGTGGATACCTGATAAGGAGGAAGGATCTCTTCCGGGAAATCTTTCAGATCCGTTTCCCGCTGCCCTTTTTTCTTATGGTTACGTCGGGATGGAAGTACTTCCTCCGCAGCAGGCTCCGGGACAGACAGATTGCAGCAGTTTTCTGCCTCATCAAAGAAGGACAGCTGACCATCTATGGAATCCAGTGTTTCTGTATGTTTTCCGAAACGATAGCTGTTCGCTATGCGTACCTGTTCGATCAGCCGCTCGATGTTCTCATTCAGGGTATCCAGTTGTCCCTGCATCATAAGAACGATGGTGATCAGTTCTTCCCTGCTGCAGTTATTCAGTTCTTCCAATGTATGTCTGTCTGCCATTGTCCTGCTCCTTAAACTGTTTTCATTATACCAGAAAACACAAAGGATTGCGAACCGGCAGCCCCGCAGGTTTCGTCATTCTGCCTATGCCTGTAAGGCGGTGTGATGGTCATAGAGCCAGGGAAATATAAAGTTTTCAAGGCGCTGAAATTTTATCCGGATCCTCCTGTGGATACGTCACAGACCAGGAAACAGCGTTCAGAGAGGCTGTAACACCGGGAATGGATCTGACCGGATAACAGGCATAAAAAATCTATGTTTTGCACAAAGATCAGGTGGGCTTTTGCGGTGTTACTTCCCTGACTTTGGGGTTCAGGGGATTCAGCCCCATCATAAGATAACGGAACTGTTCCTCTGTAAGGTCTGCGGCCTCTTCGCTGGTTCTAGGCCAGGACAGGGAACCTGCCTCCAGCCGTTTGTAGAGCTGAAGAAAACCGTCTCCCATCCATAGAAGTCCCTTGATGCGGTCGGACCGTCTGCCACAGAATAGGAATAAAGTTCCCTTTTCAAAAGGATTCTGATGGTATCTGCCTCCGATGATCATGGACAGCCCATCGATCCCTTTGCGCAGATCCACATATCCGCAGGCAATCACGACTCTGCGGATACCGGCAGCATCTTCAAGCATGAAGCACCTCCTGCAGCAGCCTGCAAAGCAGGGACTCTGAAATATCGTTTGATAATTCCAGCGTCAGGCGGCCTGATCTGATCACTGCAACCGGAGTCATTGCTGCCGGGACGGCTGGCACCGGTGTTGTGTCCAGAGCAGTTTTTACCGGGATTTCTACAAAAGAGAGGGCAGACGGGTTGGTGTCTTCCTGGAGTCCCTCCTGTTCACAGACTTCCCGGCGGATCTTTCGGAGCCAGTAATAATAAGATTTTTCAGAAATATCGTTTTCAACAAGCCACTGCTTTGCCGTAGTGCCTGCCGGTCTGTCCTGGCACTGTCGAATGATGTTTATCCAGTTCGACCTGCGGACATTGTGAGTTAATTGATCCATGCGCTTTAGCCTCCTCTAAAAAACTAATAGTTTTTTCGTGTCATTTAGAGTGTGGCACAAAAAGACTAATTAGCCAAGGCGCAGGATTTGACGTTTACGATAGAAGATAAAAAAGAGACAGATTGTCTTTTGACAAAAATCTCACATCTAGATCGTGGTTGTGATGTCTATGAAATAACAAGTAAATTGTTTAAAAAAATGAAAAAAGAAAAGGCATTTTTGAAAATTCCATATTTCTGTGAATTAATGAATGTGTGGAAAGCAATGCTGCTTGCTTATGAATTGCTGGATGAAAAATCTTTGTCAGAAGAAAAGGTGGAGGAGCATTGGGGAGAAGACGTAGATTTTATACTTCATCTTTCAGACGAAATAAAAAATCATTGGGAAAAAGAGAAAACTTGGCATGAAAATTATCATAAGGAAGTAAGAAAGCACATTCAAGAAAAACAGATAAAAAATCAAAAGGAGGTAGGACATTTCTAGTTGGATAACAGGGAGTATCCTTGGATGTTAATAGAATCTACACTTGCATGTCAGTTTACGGTAGTGATGCTGAATCTGAACTAAGATGTCCCTCAAGACAAGTTAGATGTAAAGATTATTGACTTGCGCTGATTTCAAGGAAGAGATTTATCGTATTATCATCGGTAGCTCTAATATCACAAGTGCTGCTTTAACGAAAAATAAGGAGTGGAATACCAAAAATGTTTCCACAGAGCAGGGCGAAATTGTGATGGAGATCGTAAAAGAATTTCACCAGCTGTGGGATTCTAAGTATGTGCTTTTCTATGATGATTTCTATGAGAATTATAAGCAAAAGTATGGCATCTGTTGTGGAGCAGGCCGTGGTTGCATGGTTTGAAGGGAAGGAGGCTGCGTTTTTTTATACAGAGGATTTGAAGCGCCTTGATTCCAAGTATTTCAACATCATCGCAGTCGATAATTATGATGTGACCATAATGTCCAGAAACATCAGGCATTACTGGTACCGTTATAATCCAGAATATACAGGAGAAGGCACAGTAATTATTTTTCATAAGCATAGGTTTTCGCATCCATATCATCAACATGGTAGAACCAATACACTGAGGCAGCGAGAGGGATTAAGAGCCATGATAAGTGGCAGATGAGCGGAAGAAAAGTAAGCGCCAAATAATCCCGCGGCTAGCCAACAACCGCCTCTAACTTCAT
>ENA-ORNK01002072-ORNK01002072.1-human-gut-metagenome-genome-assembly--contig:-NODE-2072-length-12056-cov-2.498958_pt1 | contig 12056 bp, 10 predicted proteins | sample MGYA00242115_ERZ509022 | MGnify/ENA primary metagenome ERZ509022 (study PRJEB26280, sample SAMEA2338690) | human gut metagenome | biome: human gut; feature: human-associated habitat; material: faeces...
TTCCGATGGCTCCTTTCCCGTCTTTTGCGTCACCATGAAACTTCACCCGTGAGCGGGTCTCGTCCCCGTTCATTGCCCTCTCCTTGCTTTTCCTCACCGGAACTTTTCAGGCCGGGTTCGAAAGCATCGACTTTTTCAGGGAAAGACAGAGATGCTCTTTCCCGAAACGGCCTCTTAATCCGAGGTGAAAGAGGAGTCACATAGAACATACTTTATTCAGAAAAAAGAGAAAATCATCGGGAAAAGCTATGCTTCAAGACGAGATACGGTAATGATATACCTAAAAAAGCGATTGACGATATTTCGTCATCATCCTAATTTTGCAGCGTATTTTTTAATATTAAAACGAAAGATGGGTAAAATCAAAACAGCGTCTATTTCCACCATACTGTGTCTAATATGCTGCGTGAATGCAAATGCCCAGATTATCAGAGGAAAAGTGGTCGACGGCACCACTCGCGAACCGCTGAATCGTGCAGCCGTGGAGATACGCTCTTTCGGGGACGACGCCTACATAGCAGGAGGTTCCACCGATGCGAAAGGAGAGTTTGAGCTCCGCCTGAAAGAAACGTATTCCAAAATTCGGGTCTCCGTTACCTTCCTGGGATATAAGCCGGTCCAGAAAGTATATGTCCCCGATGAAAGCCGCAATTATCTCGACTTCGAGATGCAGGAGGAATCCCATACCATGGACGAGGTGGTGGTAAAGGGGCTGAGTCCGGCGGAAAGAGTGCAGCGGCTGGCCTATAACGTATCGTTGGTGGAAACGGCCAAGCTGAAAAACACGACGATGGATCTGTCCAATGTCATCGACAAGATCAGCGGGGTGAAAATCCGCTCCACGGGAGGCGTGGGTTCCGAAGCCAACGTCACCCTGAACGGCTTTTCCGGACGCCACGTGAAAATCTTCATCGACGGAGTGCCGATGGACGGCATGAGTTCGGCTTTCGGGCTGAACAACATTCCGGCCGGTTTGGCCAAGCGTGTGGAGGTATACAAGGGCGTCGTGCCTATCGAACTGGGCGGCGACGCGCTCGGCGGAGCCATCAATATCGTCACGGACAACAGCCGGCGCACCCGGGTCAGCGCTTCCTATTCGTTCGGTTCGTTCAACACCCACAAGACCAACGTTTATGCGGAACATACCTCGAAGAAGGGTCTCTATGTCTCGCTGAATGCCTATCAGAACTACTCGGACAACGATTACAAAGTCAATATCGACCACTACACCAAGTTCGGCGAAACCGGCAACAGCGTAGTCTACGAGGATCTCGTAGTCCGCCGGTTCCATGCCAAATACCACAACGAGGCCGCAATTCTGAAAGTCGGCGTCGTCGACAAACCGTGGGCGGACCGCCTGCTTTTCGGTTTCACCGGAGGCTACGAGTACAAGCAGACCCAGAACGCCTCCAACATGAACTGGGTGTACGGAGCGCGCTACACCACGGCCAACACGCTGATGCCGCAGCTGACTTACGAAAAGAAGTTCAAGGTGTTGAAGGGGCTGCACGTGTCGTTGAACGGAAATTATAATTTCGGTCAGTCCTACGCGGCCGACACGGCCCGTTGCAACTACAACTGGCTGGGAGAAAAGAGTAAACCCAAGAGCGCTCCGGGAGAGCTGGCCTATACCAAATACCGTTATCGCGACAACAACGGCGCGGCCAACTTCCGTATGGCCCTTTTCCCCGCGGACGGCCATTCCGTATCTTTGAGTACCACCTTCACCTCTTTCTCCCGTTCGGGCAAGGACGAAACCCAGCCCACGCCCGAATACGAGCATCCCCAGCAGAGCATGAAAGCGGTTACGGGGCTGAGTTACAAATACGATTACAAGGGCAAATGGAACACCTCCGTTTTCGTGAAGAATTACCTGAACCATCTGGAAGCCTATCTCGATCCGGACGGCGGAAGCGACTATCGGGATTTCAGCAACACCTCCTCATATTGGGGCGGAGGTTTGGCCAGCACCTACTTCTGGGGGCAGCACGTGCAGCTGAGGCTTTCGTATGAGTATGCGCTCCGCCTGCCCACCAGCCGCGAACTGTTCGGTACGGGAGACGACATCGAACGGGGAAATTCGAGCCTGAAGCCGGAAACGAGCAACAATATCAACGTCGGCGTTACAGCCAGCCCGATAGACGCGGGCAACCATCGCCTGACGATAGACGCGGCCTTCCAGTACCGCGAGATAGACGACTATATCCGGCGAACCACGAACAACGACAACGGACGCGCCTCTTCGAAGAATGACGGCGGAGTCCGCAACCTCGGCGGAGATTTCGGCATCCGCTATGCGTTCGCCGATCTTTTCTTCATCGGCGGAAATTTCAGCTATATCGACATGCGGAGCATGACCAGATACGTGACGGGCACGCAGCGGGAGAGTAAAAACTACAAGGAACGTATTCCGGCCATTCCCTATATGTACGGCAACGCAGAGGCCGGAATCACGCTGCGCGATGTTTTCCTGAAAGGAGCCTCGCTGGATATTCATTACATGATGAATTACATACGGCAGTTCAGCTACGAATGGAACACCTACAACAACCCCGAACTGGATGTGCCTACCCAGTTCTCGCACGATCTTTTCGTGAGCTACAATTTCGGCAGGAAGTCGGAGTTCACGGTCTCGGCCGAGTGCACCAACATCTTCAACGCCCGCCTGTACGACAACTTCAAGATGCAGAAGCCGGGACGCGCCTTCGCCGTCAAATTCGGATATAATTTCATTAAATAACAAATACTAGTGCAAATGAGAACCGATTTCAAATTTTTCAGCTTAGCTTTGTGCGTATGCGCTCTGGGAGCGTGCAGCGACGATGACTCCGATTCGACAGGGACGGGCAGCAGCGGCAGTTCCGATAAGCAGTACATAGTAATGAGCGGATCGGGAGAGAACAACGGCGCATACTTGCAGACGACCGACGATCCGACGACCGGCACGCTCGACCCTGCAAATCCCGACGGGCGCATCTTTTTCAGCGGGAACAATCCGGACTTCGTAAATTATAACAACGAGATCCTCATCGGCATGAACTACCCGTCGCAGGGAGGTTCTTCTTCGGACTACATCACGATGGCCTGGAAGCTGGTGGACGGAAAGCTGACTCAGCACGGAGGCGGCGTAGCTCTGGACGGAGACGTGAAGGCACGCGGTATCTTCAAGAACTACCTGATCGGCATGTCCGACCAGGCTACCGACTACGACCATTACGAACGTGTGAAGTTCATCGAGTTGAACAGCTTCGGTGCAGCCGTAGTGGACGGAATAATCGACTGCGACGACATGTCCAAGGAACCGCAGAGCCAGATGGAAGGCGAAACATGGGGCGTGGGCGACATCGCCGAGTTCGGCGACTATGTGCTGCTCTCATACAGTACCAAGCATCTGGTAAAAGACGGGGCCAGCGGCGCCAAAGCGAAAGCGACTTACAGTACGGATTTGGCAAACAACCTCTATTTGGGCGTATATGAATTCGACCCCACCGACGCGGACAAGGAATACCTGAAATACCAGAACATGATTGTCCGCAAGAGTGAGGATCATGTCGGCGAGGAGGCCGGACAGATCAAAGGCAATCTGCGTTCGCGCACGGAGACCGGCATCGAAGTGTTGGGCGACGAGATTTATCTGTTCTGCCAGGGCTCCAAAAACTCCGGCAAGGATTATCCCGACGTTCCGTCGGCCGTATTGCGCATCAGCGGCAACAGTATTCAGAACGGCAAACCGGTGGCTATCGACGACGACTATTATGTGAATCTGACCGAAGTGACCGGACACTACATGTGGAAATGTTTCTACATCGGCGGCAACAAGTTCTGCCTGCAACTCTATACCGAAAAAGGAACGGCAGGGTTCGTGGAAGGATCGCACAAGGCCTTCGGTATCTTCGACGTGAAGACCGAGCAATATACTCCGGTCACCGGCCTGCCCGATGCGGACCTGATCTACGATATTGCTCTGGCATACGCCGCGGATACGGACAACAACACCATTACGTTCGAAGTGGAGACTACCGACAGCCAGCTGCCGGCCCTCTATACCATCGGCAAAGACGGGGTGGCTAAACGCGGTATGGAAGTCGACACGGAATCGATCAAAGGTGTAAGCCTGTTGAAGCAGAAATAAACACTCCGTCGTGCACCATGAACAAGGTATTTCGGAAAATACATCTCTGGCTCTCTGTCCCCGTCGGGTTGATAATCACGGTTATCTGCCTCACGGGGGCAGCCCTCGTTTTCGAGCGGGACATAACGGAAAGCCTCGATCCCGAACTTTACAAGGTCACGTACACGGAAGGGAACGCTCCGCTGCCGCCGTCCGAACTGGTCGCCGCTATCCGCCGGCAGGTTCCGGATTCGCTGGAACTGCTCTCCCTGCAACTGCCCGGCGAACGGGATGGCGTCTGCATGGCGACATTCAAGGGTACGGGAAAGCGTTCGCTGAGCGTGAACCCCTATACCGGAGAGGTGAACGGGTGGACCAAGAGCTACCCTTTTTTCCAGACCATGCGCAAACTGCACCGGTGGCTGATGGACCCGCCTGCCTATAAAGGGGCGAAGTCAGCCGGCAAGGTTATCGTGGGCGTCACTACTCTCGTAATGGTTGTCATCCTCGTCTCCGGCGTCGCGATATGGGTTCCGCGTACCCGCAAGGCATTGAAGAACCGCCTGCTCGTGTCGTGTACGAAGGGATGGCGGCGCTTCTGGTACGACAGCCATGTTTCGCTGGGCATATATGCCACCCTGTTTCTGCTGGTCATGGCCCTGACCGGACTTACCTGGTCGTTCCAATGGTATCGCACGGCGGCTTACGGTCTGTTCGGGGGGTCGACGGCCCGTCCCGCCATGTCCGCTCCGCAACAGCGGGGCAAGGAGAAACAGGATAAAAAGCCGGAGTTCGATTATGCGGTATGGGACGCCGTGGTATCCGAACTGCAAGTCCGTTATTCCTCGTACGCCTCCATCTCGCTGACGGCAGGGAAGGCACAGGTAAACAAGCCCGGCAATATGCGCAGCAGCGATACGGCGGCATTCGACGCTCGAACGGGGGAGATCACGTCTGTAACGGCTTACGACGATATTCCCAGAGCACAGAAAATGAAGGGATGGTTCTATGCCTTCCACACCGGCTCCTGGGGCGGCATGACGACCAAAGCGCTCTACTTTCTGGCGGCCTTCATCGGCGGAATCCTGCCTCTGAGCGGATATTATTTGTGGTTGAAGAAAAAAAGACGGCCTTCGAGAAAAAAGGCGCTGTAACCTGTCTTTTAACGGGGAGACGGCCCCTGAGTTCGAAAGATTCATTCCGTCGCTCCAATTCCGAAGCGGGCAGCCTGTTTCCTAGCAAGGCCGAATGGCAAAAACTCGGTTTCGTCTTTTAGTCGATTACGGTACGCCACCGCCGGTTTCCGGCGAAACTACCGGTAGGATTCTGACTGATAGAACCCTCCGGTGGATTACCTGACAGACTCATCCCGGCTGCGGTTCTCTCAGCCGGGATGGATTTTTACATGCCGAAGTACATCCGCTGATTGCATGATGCGACCGCACTGTCTATTGTCAGAAAGACAGCGTTTTCCCGATACCCGAGGTCGTAGCGCTCGATGCGCCGCCTTTCGGTGCGTTCCTTACAAGGGGCCTTGAACCCACGAATTGCAAATGCAAACCCGAACAAGCAATATGAGAAGTCGTTTTCCTTAGGACAGACCGTATTCCGGTCTGCAAAATCAAAAAAACGCCGGAAGAATCCGAAAACTCTCCCGGCGGCCCTCATCAACGAATCTAAAACGGATTTTTCATTCAGCGGTTGTACTCAGTGCGGAGTACATCCTACCGTCTTCGTCCATCGCAGCCCATGACCGACGACACCGCTGCCGAAGGCCGCTATCACGATGACTCGATTCGTGTATTCGATGCTCAATCGTCGATGTCTATAACGTTGAATTGATTGTCGAATTTGATCTCCAAACCGTTCGACAACTCCACCTCCCACGTGTAGGCGTTGCGGTCGATCTGACGGATGAACTGCCCGGGATAGTTGCTTCCGGAAACGAAGGTTTGGATAGGCTGAGGGACGATGGATGCAGGAACAGGGCTGTATTTGCGCCCGACGCTTTCCCACTGCCCGTCGCTGCGGAATTCGATCTCCGTACGGTCGGTGTAGACCACCTCGTACTCCTTGCCCGTGTATTTCTGCTCCTCGACGGCATATGCCACCGTGAGATCCTTGAAATGCGCGGAGAGGAACTCCTGCGCCGCCTGCGGGAGCTTGTCCACGCTCGTGGGCTTTTCGCGGCCGTCGGCATACGCCGCTCCAAACATCGTCGTCATAAGGAACAGGGTCAAAAATGTCTTTTTCATCGTTCTTTTTGTTTATTTAGTTAGACAATCTCTCGCTGCAAATATTGCCCCCGATTTTGAAAGGAATTTGAAATACGACAATTTATATAACCGTCTGCAAAAAAAACAATCGGCCGAAGGTCAGAAGCGGCCCCCGAAACAGCGTTTCAGGGAGGGGGGGGGAGACGTCGGGAAGGCCCCCGCGGTATAGGCGGACAACGGAAATGCCTACCGGGAAGAAGTCTTCCCGGTAGGCATTTCCGCTACGTGCGAGGCCGCATTACTTCTCGGAATGGCTGCGGAAATACACCTCTCAGGCGTCCTGACCTATGGTGCAGACCTCGATCCGCTGAATCGGCATATAGCTGCCCGGCACGCTGCTTTCGGTATACGTGCCTCCGTCTTCCAGACAGCCGATCTCCATGTAGAGGAGGCCGATGTGCTCGCCGCCTGCCGTTCCGGAATGTTGACTGAAATCGTTCGGATTCACATAGTAGACTCCTTTGACATATCCCTCGTCGTCGTAGTCCGCACCCCAGACGACGTGCTGGTGTATTTTTCCTGCGGAGGCATGTCCAGTCCGATGGCCATATCTTCCTCGAAGGCTCTGGTGATGAACTCGGCGAGGCCTCGCGGGAAACGGCCTGGCGTCCGCCGGTGGATATCTTTGAACTTTTCGCGGGCGCCGCCGACGTTGTCGTCCACGATATGCCAGACATATTTGCAGCCAACGGCGGACATCGGCTCACTCGGCTGGCTGAAAATAAAACCGTTCTTTTAACAATTTCAGGCATAAGCCTTTTATCGCGTCTTCAAAAATCGGGGTTTTCATAAAATTTAGGAATTATTTTACCATATCCAATTTTTTCGCCACATTTACGAAATACAGCGGTCCGAAGCGGCTGTACGGTTCTTATCGCTATCTGCCGTATTCTTTTAAAGCCGATAAAGCCGAAATTGACGATTTTTTCAAATCTGCATTTTTCAGTCAAGAACAGTTCAACAAATAAGCGGGGCCGGAATTTAACTTCCGGCCCGCCTGTCTGAATTCGTCTATCCGATTCCTGTCCGTTACATGGAGATATCCCCGTCGACGGTTCCCTGATCTTCCCAGCCGCCGATCTGGGAGCCTTCCACGACGATACCGTCCTTGCCGAAAGTCAGGTTCAGCGTCAGGCACTTGCCGCCGTCGAGCGCGGCGGGAATCTCCTGCGTCGTGTTTTTCAGCACGTCTTTCTTGCCTTCGAGCTCGATTGTGAGCGTCACTTCCTCCGTGGTCTGCGGCACGAGAAGGAAACGGACGGCCTTGCCCACGGCTTCGAATGCGGTGGTTTTACCGTCTATCTTATTCACCGTCGCGGCAGCCATGTTCACCTCGCAGGAGGACTTCGCCGTGCAGGTGGTTTTCACCGCTTCGAGCTGCTCCTGCGTATAGGTGCCGTCCGAAGCGTAGTTGATCGCCAGCTTGTGCATAGCGTGCTTGAATGCCAGATTCACCTTCGTATCGGCGCTCTTGGAGACCTTCACCGCCGGAGCCAGCAGCAGGTCCTTGTCCGCGGCGGTCGAGAGGTCGAAGGTGAATCCGGAGCCTTCGGCCGACTCGGACGCCGGATAGCAACCGGCGAAGGAGGCTTCGTTCGTACCCGAAGGCAAGCCCAGGTCTTCCCAGTAAAGCGCGGCCCCGCCGATCGTGTACTCTTTCCGCACGGTCTTGTCGCCGCCCGAGACCGTCAGGGCGATCTTGTCGCCGTCCTGGAAATAACCCGAACCGTCCTCGTTCAGGTGCGGCGCGCGCGTCAGTGCGTCGATACCCGCCGTGACGGTAATCGTGTCCTCGCCCGGCACGGGCTTCGTCTGTTCTTTGTCGTCGTTGCAGCCTACCAGAACCAGCAGGGCGGCTGCGGTAAAAAACGTCTTGTTCATAGTCGTCTTTTGCATTTATATAATTAATCTGCTCTTGTTTCTTCAAAGTGATTCGATGCGGTCAATCTGCGGGTTGCACTTCCGGAAATGCCTGCCGCCAGATGTCACGGCGGAGATCCGCCACGCCCAAGGCTGAAATTCGGGTATTGGTGCCCATATACGCTTGATCCGGAAGATTCATGACGGCGTCTTTCCTGTAAGATATTTTCTCGCGGATACATGCAGCCCCCACAGGATCCTGATCGCCATAGTTATTGTCCGCGTAATAGATGTAATCGACATACCCCTCGTCGTCGAACTCCGCGCCCCAGATCGTCATAGCATGGTTGCCGTTGGTCGTGAATCCGAGTCCCTGGCGGTTTTTCAAAGCATGCTTGATAATCTGGTTAAAGCGCGATTTCGACATGGCCCGATTGTCCGTATAAATGACGTCACTCTGCTTGAACACCCGGCTGAAATAGCCCGGGCAATCCTGCATCGCAGGATTGTCGATGCCAGACGTATTGGCATTGAGTCCGGTGATGAACCAGCTTACCCCCTCTCCGGCCCCGCGGTTCTGAAACGTGTCGATGAACAGCCGAAATATCGCACTCTTCGATGCGGGAGAAAAGTCGGCCGAAGGACGCGGATACTTTTCGAACTCCGGCTCATTCCCGTATCTGGCATCGTAGGCTGCGACATACTCTTTGTTGCGGTCTATCCACCAGTGCAAAATATTGGAAGAAGCCCCCGCCCAACACATGTATCCGTCTTCGGCATCATCCTTCCAGTAGGTTTTGTTGACGTCGTACCAACCGCAGCCTTCGCCCCACGGCAGCTTCCAGGATTCTGTCGTCGTGCCGTCGCTCCAATGATACACATACTTGACCCATACGTTGGGTGTGTAGTTGTCAATAGGATTGCCCGGCGAAACCTCGATGACCGTTTCCGGGTCATACACGGGCGAATCGATGCCGTAGAGCCACAACTTCTTGTTGCGGAACTCCTCGTCCGGTTCAAGGCCCGGATCGGGCTCCACATTCCCGTCCGTCAGGCGCAGGTCGAGCGTCGTAGTTTTGCCCGCTTCGAACGATTTCGAACCGCCGATTTCATTCGGAGCATTGTACATTATCGTCCTGTCGCCGGCATGGATGCGCAGCCAGCCGTCGCCCGAAGTGTAGGGCGCGAGTTTCTGCGGAAAGAGAAGCGCCGTGAACTCCCCCGCCTGCTCTCCGGCGTGCGGCGTAATCCAGACCTCGTCCGTCTCGGGGTCTTGCGGAGTGCCCGTGAAAAGCGAGAACGAGCCTTCGTTGCGGTTGCGCACCTCGACCGAGAGGTCTTCGGGAAGTTCCCCGTCGGCACTCGTCAGACGGATTTTCAGACGGTGCATCCCGTGTGCAAACGGCAGTTCGATGCGATTCGACACCGTCGACAAGTCGATTTCCCGGTGCGCCCAAAGCATGTCCGACTCCGCGTAGCCCTCGCCGCTCTGGTCGGACGCGACCGCATGGATGTGCCGGTTCTCCTCCGGACGGACGTCCTCGCGGGCCGGATAGTAGGCCGAAATTTTGCCGTCGCCCAAGTCGCTCTTTTTCAATTTCGGCCTCCACGCGCCGTTTTCGAGTGTCAGGATGAAGTGGCGTGTCGGATAGCCGTAAACATACACTCCGATCCGGTCGCCGTCTTCGAACTCCCCGCTTCCGTCCTCGCCGATCGCGGCCCGCGTGGCGGACAGATCGAACACGAATTCCACCTCTCCGTCGGGAGCGGCGCCAAGACCCTCGGTCGCAGGATCGCTCTCGCTGCATCCGGCCATAAGAAGAGCCGCCCCCCAAAGGAGCAGGACGATCTTTCGTAGGATGTCCTCAAACAATCTGCTCATGATATTATCCATAGAACTCTGCGACAAAGATAGTGTAAAATCCCTCTCCCTTCCAAACGGATTGTTTCCGCAGCGAAGGGTCGATCTACACCATTTCTCAGATGGATTGCGTCTTCGTACCCCTAAAAGCACGTAATATCGTCATGCAAAGCGCACTGCAATTTACCGAGGCTCTCGACGAGGAACCGGTTCAAAAACAGAACTGCGACCTGAAAGGAATCCATCCGTTCCGGAATATGCCCGACCGCAGGGAACGCACGGTATTTACCAACGTCGTTCCTAAATCAGACAGAACGACAGTAAAACGCTCTCGCACCGAGCCCATATAAGATTACAGCAAGTCCGAAACTTTATGCCGGGGCCGGAGTTTACCCTCTTATTTCCGTCCGGGATTTTCAATCAAAAAACACTTCCGAAGCTCGCATTACCAATTGAATAGTACGGAGAGTATCCACGTATTGCGCAAGGGGGATGAACTTCCGGCCAACAGATAAGCGGCGTCCGCCGCGACGTATTTCCATCGAAGGCCGGCGCCGGCCGAGCCGTAGCGGTATTCTCCCGTACTGCGATCCCCCATGCGGTAACCTCCTCGCAGGGCGAGCATTCCGAAACAACGGTATTCGGCACCGAAACTTCCCGACCAGCCACGGAGTTCCGAGGGCCGCAGGCGGTATTCGGTTTCGGCGGTCAGCGTCAGGCCGTGCGCTTCCGAAAGACCGAGTTCCGCGGCTGCGCCCGCCTTCAACACCCACGGCAGCTGACGGTTTCCTGCGCCGTAGTCGAGGGCGCCGCCGACGTTGGCAGCCTGAAAACCGAACGTCACGCGGTGCGAAGCGGCCACTGCATGCCGGTAAAAGAGTCCGGCATCGACGGCGAACGTCTGTGCAACGTCGGCCGCTCCGGGCTCCGAACGGACGTAACGCGCCGTAAGGGCCACGGACAATCCTTCGGCAACCGTTCGGGAGTAGCCGACGTCGAAGGCCATGTCGTGCGGTTCCAACCGTCCGAGCACGTTGCCCTCTTCGTCGGTTCGTTCCGAACCGTATTGCGAGAAATAGCGGAAGGAGGCTGAAACGGCCTGTTTGCCGTCGGGTTTGAAATAGACCGCCGCCGTGTGCAGAGCCGTTCGGGGCGTCAAGTCGCGCATCCACGGCAGATAACTGTAACCGGCGCCGAAGCGCTCCTCCGAGAAAGGCAGCTGCGCCGCGTTGCGGAGGGCCGAAAAAACATCGGCGGAGAGTGCGACGCCCGCACCGCCCATCGCCGCGCTGCGGGCGTCCGGAACGACGGACAAGAAGGCGGCGGCGTTTTGAGCCGTACCGGCGAGCGGTACCGGAAGCAGGGCCGCTGCGATGAGTATGTTGCGAAAAAAGGACTGCATCTTTTCAGGGTTTAGAGTTTGACGATGGAGCGCGTGAGCAAACCGCCTTCGTATCGCAGTTCGATCGTATAGGTTCCGCCCCCGAGCGACGAGAGATCGACTACGGCGGGAGCGGTCGGAGCGATCCGTACTTCGGCGGCGAACGCCCTGCGTCCCGCAGCATCGTACAGTGTGACGCACAACGCCCCTTCGACGTCGCGCCCCATGCGGATCGACAACCGGTCGCGGACGGGATTGGGATAAAGATCGACCTCGCGCGAATCGTCGCGGCACATCACGGCGAAGGTGTCGCGTCCCGCGAGACCGCCTTCGTCGGTCGCCACGACGGTCACCTCCGAACGGCCGTAACGCAGCGGCATGATCCGGTAGCCCGAAGCGACCGGTTGGAGATAGAGCATCTCCTCGTCGTATTCGAGCGCATAGGCAACCGTCCCGGGCACCTCGTCGTCGAAACCCTGCGACGGCGTGAACTCCGCCGTCTCCTGCATCGAACCGAAATAGACCGGCCGGAATCCGCCGGTGGCCACCGGCGGCTGGGCGGGCAGC
>ENA-ORNK01002076-ORNK01002076.1-human-gut-metagenome-genome-assembly--contig:-NODE-2076-length-12011-cov-5.250836_pt1 | contig 12011 bp, 8 predicted proteins | sample MGYA00242115_ERZ509022 | MGnify/ENA primary metagenome ERZ509022 (study PRJEB26280, sample SAMEA2338690) | human gut metagenome | biome: human gut; feature: human-associated habitat; material: faeces...
GGTCCAGGCGAACCGGTCTGACGGTATAAAACCCGAAATCGGAATAGATAGAAAAAAAATAAACCTAGGTATAATTAGTTCGTAAAGTTCTTAAAGTTGCTCCTTCGTTGCTTAAAAGTTCATAAAAAAAGCACCCGCAGGATCCAGGGACTTATAAACTAATTTAATTTTACAATTGAACGGATGGTTATTTTTTTGTTTTCTGATTTTGTTTATCAGCCAGCTGATCAGGAAAAAGAGAAGGAAACAGATTACGATGGTGGCACCGGTGGGAATATTCAGAAAGGCAGAAAGGAATAGTCCGGTAATCGAACCGGCGGTACTGACCAGGGCGGAAGCCAATAGTTGCTGTTTGAAGTTTTTGTAAAAGATGCCGGCGATAGCCTGAGGAATAGTCAGATAGGAAATGACCAGGATGATTCCGGCTAATTTCAGGGACAGCACGATACAAAGGGCGATGATCAGTGTGATGGCGATGTCTATCCGGTTGACATGCACATGGTGAGTACGGCTGTATTCTTTATCGAAAGCGATGTAGAATAACGGACGGTAGAAACGGGCGAAAAAAAGGATGATACCCAGACATAGAACCACGGAAAGGATAATCTGTTCCCGGGTAACGGTCAGGATATTCCCGAAGAGATACGACATCAGATTGGGGGCATACCCTGGAGTGAGGTAAATAAACAGGATACCGATTGCCATACCTGCCGACCAAAAGATGCCGATCAGGGAATCTTCCTTGAGCTTTTTACTGTCGGAAAGGAACAGAATTCCCAGGGCAGATAAAATCGAGAAGGCTGTGGCACCTAACATAGGAGATAACCCGAGGTAATATGAAAGTCCTAAGCCGCCGAAAGAAGCGTGGGTGATTCCGCCGCTGATGAATACCATTCGTTTGGCAACGATGTAGGTACCTACCAATCCACAGCTGATACCGATCAACAACGTACTGATCAACGCATTCTGAAAAAAATCATATTTTAAAAGTTCCAGCATCTTCGATTCTTTTTATTCATTATTTCTTCTTCCTTTTTTCCTCAAGTCTCCTTTTTCGTCTTTTCCCTTTTCGTCTCTTTGCCTATAGCTTTTAGTAGCTTCACCGCCTGCTACTGTTTACCTTTTTCGTGTTCCTTCAGCACCCGGTGCGGAATTTTTCCGTGAGTGATCAACTCGATGGGACAGTGGTACGATTGCAACTGTGCTGCACTGATCAGGTTAGAATTATGATAATGCAATTCCCGGTTGACACAAGCGATAGTCTTCACATAGGAACAGATAGTTCCCAGATCGTGAGATACCATGACTATGCTCAGCGATTTATTGAGTTCTTCCAGGATGGTGTAAAATTCCTTTTCGAAATTACTGTCTACATAAGTTGTCGGTTCGTCGAGGATCAGGATGCGGGGAGACGCAATGATCGCCCTGCAAAGGAATACCCGTTGCATCTGTCCGCCCGATAAATCGCCGATCGGTGCTTTCTTATATGCTCCCATACCGTATTGATCGAGTAAATCCCAGGCTTTTTGTTTTTCGGCTCGGGTATAGGATTTGTAAAGTCCCTTTTCGGACATCAGGCCGGAGAGGACTACTTCGGTGACATCGATGGGAAAACGCTGGTCGAAACGGCTGTTCTGTGGTAGATAGCCGAAGAGATTTTGTCTGGAGACGGGGTAAATGACCTCTCCGCTATAAGGCTTCAGTAACCCCAGTATCACTTTGAGCAGGGTGGTTTTTCCGCCCCCATTGGGACCGATGATGCCAAGAAAGTCATGCTCATAAATTTTCAGATTGACTTGATGAAGAATGACTTCATGGTCATATCCGGCGCTTACATTTTTGAGTTCGAGTATGGGGGTCATGTTATTTTTCAGGTAAATATTTATCCAGGGTATCGATCAATCGGTTCATTTCAGCTGTCCAGTTTTCGGTCAGCGGGTCGATCTGAATGATTTGGCCTCCGATTTGTTTGGCTACGGATTCGGCATTATTGACATCGAATTGACTTTGGATAAAGATCATATGGATATTTTTTTCCAGGGCCAGATCGATGATTTTTTTCAAATGGGCCGGATTGGGTTCTTTCCCTTCGTCTTCGATCGAGATTTGTTCCATCCCGTAATCGGCAGCAAAATAAGTCAAAGCCGGATGATAGATCAGAAATATTTTGTCTTTTTTATGATCCAGTACTTGTTTGGCACGATCGGCAATGCTGTCGATCTTCTGGAGAAGGGCCTGGTAATTTTGTTCGAACTGTAGTTTTTGTTCCGGATATTTTTCCGATAGTACTTCATAGACGGTAGTGGCCATAGTGCGGGCATGTGCCGGAGAAAGCCAGATATGAGGATCTACTCCGTCGTGTTCGTCACCTGCGGCATGCGTATGCCCACAGCTTCCGTGAATCAGTTGCAGGTTGGCGGAGTGATTTACGATTTGGATATCCGGGCGGTTTTCGAGAACAGGAAATAGATGGATTTGTTCGAAAGGTAAATAACCGATGGTGAAACAAAGGTCGCTATCGTATAACTTCTTCAGTTGTTCCGTACTTAGATCACAGGTAGCCGGATTCATACCCGGAGGTATCATGACATTCACCGTCAGGTAATCACCGGCGATTTGTTCTGTCAGGTATTTTTGAGGAAGAATACTGACGCTCACCAGCCGGGTAGAAATGGATTTATTTTTACAGGAAATCAGGAGGTTCCCGATCAGAAAGAAAAAAAGGAATAAACGAAAATATTTGGTAATCATTGTGTTGAATAAAATATGTAAATCAAGTTATCTGTGCTATTTAGATTCGGTAAAGATAAGCTAAATTATCGGAATTTGAAACAGTAGTGTCATTTTCCAAATCTGTATTTTGTTAAATTTTCAATCGGCATTTTTATTTTTCGATTTTTACTTTATATTTGTCATGAATGAATACGAGCCATGGTCCTTTTTAATTCTAATATCAACCTGAATAATAATTGCAATGCAGAGCGGTTGCAAAGGGGAGGTTATGGTTAAAAACGGAACAGATCAGATATATGGATGAGCCTTCCCGATGCGGGGAGGCTTTTTTGTCGGTTATAAACTTAAATTTTTACCCTTATGAAGCAATTATTTTTACCGGAAGACTACACTTCGGTCTTGGATGTATGGCAGACAGAGCATGCCATTAAATTTATCAAGGACACCTTTCAATTGGCGCTGGCTGCGGAATTGAAGTTGCGCCGGATTACAGCACCTATTGTCGTTCCTTCGGGGAAGGGCTTGAACGATAACCTGAGCGGTACTGAACAGCCGGTGAGTTTCGGAGCCCGTGTATTAGGAGGACAACGAGCCGAGATCGTACAATCGCTGGCCAAATGGAAACGTTATGCTCTTTGGCGGCATCATATTCAGCCGGGTATGGGAATTTATACCGATATGAACGCTTTACGTCCGGATGAGACGATCGATAATATTCATTCGGTGTATGTCGATCAGTGGGATTGGGAGAAGGTGATTACCCCGGAAGAACGCACGCCGGAGCGGTTACAGCTTTGTGTCGAGAGAATTTATGCGGCCTTGAAACGTACCGAATTTTTATTGAGTGAACAATTCCCGGTATTACAACCCTTTTTACCCGATCGGATTCATTTTATACATGCCGAAGAGTTGAGAAAGCAATATCCCGGTTTGTCCCCCAAGGAAAGGGAAGAACGAATAGCCTGCCAGTTCGGGGCGGTTTTTATCCGGGGGATCGGAGGAGCTTTGGGGGATGGAACGATTCACGACGACCGTTCACCGGATTATGACGATTGGTCCACTGAGGCGGAAGACGGTTCGGTAGGTTTGAACGGAGATATCATTGTATGGAACCCTGTATTACAGTCTGCTTTCGAGATTTCTTCGATGGGGATCCGGGTGGATCGGGCTGCCTTGGAAAAACAATTGTGGCTGAAAAATGCAGGGGACTGGAAAAAATTGTATTTCCACTCTCTTTTGTTGGAAGGGAAATTACCCCAAACAATGGGGGGAGGAATCGGACAATCCCGGCTCTGTATGCTCTTATTGCAGAAATGTCATATCGGAGAGGTACAAGCCGGCTTATGGCCCGATGAGGTATTGACCGAATGCGAAAAAGCCGGGGTGTTTTTGTTTTAATACCGATAAAACAGAAAAAACGGTAACAACGGAAAGCATTATTGCTATTACCCTTGTTACCGTTTTATCGGTTGGCACCTGATTATTTTATTTCCTTCATCAGGCTTTCTACAGCTGCTTCCAGTTGCAGATCACGGCCTTTCATGGCGCTGGCCGGGTCGTTGGTCACTTTGATGTCCGGTTCGAGCTGCATATTCTCCAGGATGCGGCCTTGGTTGTCTTTCATTCCTACCTGAGGAATACCGAATACCAGGCTCGGATCCATCAGAGTTTCCCACCATACGGCGGTCATCGTTCCCGGTACAGGCATACCGATTACTTTACCGAGTCCCAGTTCTTTGTAGGCCCAGGGGAATCCGTGGGCGTTACTGTAGTTGCTTTCGCTGACTAATACGGCCGACGGTTTGTTCCATTGAGTGAACGGATCTTCACCGATGAATTGGCCACGTGGAACGAATTCGGCGTATTTCTTACCGCTCAGCAGGTGTAACAGGTCTTCATGTAGCCAGCCTCCGCCGTTGTAACGGGTGTCGACGATTATCGCTTCTTTGTTCCGGTATTTGCCCAGTATTTCAGAATATACTTTACGGAAACTGGGACTATCCATGCTCTTCACATGTACGTAACCGATTTTCCCATTGGATAGTTTTTCAACCATTTCCTGGCGTTGTTTTACCCAGCGGTTATATAGTAAACCGTTTTGGTTGCCGTAAGTGGTCGGTTTCACATATTCCTCCCATTCCTTTTTGGTAGAAGGATCGTAGATTGTCAGCATTACCCGTTTACCGCTCAGGCCTTCCAGTATCTGGAAATAATCCTGTCCTTTTTTGATTTCCTGATTGTTGATTTTCCGGATAATCATACCGGGTTTGATTTTACCACTGGTTAGATCCAGCGGACCTTTCTCCAGGATTTCCTTGATCTTCAGGCCATCGCCGTCGAATGTCTCGTCGTAAAAAACACCCAGGGCTGCCGTCTGTGAAGAACTGCCGCCTCCTTTGTAGCTGGCACCGGTATGGGAAGCATTCAGTTCGCCCAGTAATTCGGCCAACATTTCGGCAAAGTCGTAATTGTTGTTGATATAAGGCAGGAAGCGGGCATATTCTTTTTTATAGAAAGCCCAATCGATATTGTGAATGGCAGGATCGTAGAATTTATCTACTACTTGCTGCCAGACGTGATCGAACAGGTAAGCCCGTTCTTCGGGTTTCTTCCATTCGAACTCGGCATTGTAGCTCATACCTTTCAACTGGCCGGAATTCATATCCACTTTAGAGATTTGTCCACCGGAAAGCAGGTACAGGTTTCTGCCGTCTTTACTCATAACGAGAGCACCGCCTCCTTTGTTCAGTTTGGATAACATACGGGTACTTCCGTTTTTGAAGTCTCTGACCCAAAGGTCGTAACCGCCTTCAAAAGCGCTCAGGTAATATAGTTTTGAAGCGTCGTTGGTCAGTACGGCGTCGCCCAGACGGGAAGAATTGATGGTCAGGCGTACCATCCGGTCTTCCAGGTTTTCAAAGTCGATTTTGAGTTCGGGGAGCTTGTTTTCTTCTGCTTTCGCTTTTTTACCTTCTTTTTCTCCTTCGTCTTTTTTATCTCCCTCTTCTTTTTTACCTTTTTTCCCGGCTTTATCTGCTTTGTCACCTTTCTTTTCCTGTTTCTTTTCAGCTTTGGCTTTTTCTTCGGCTTCTTTCCTTTTCTGTAACTCTTTTATTTCTTTATGAAGAGCCAGTTCTTCTTTGTTCATTCTGAATTCATCCCAGGCTTCCGGATCCAGGAATAAGGCATAGATGTCGTATTGAGCTCCCCAACTACCGTGGCTACGCATACCTTGACGGTCGGTCGACCAAATGATGGCTTTTCCGTTCATCATCCATTTGGGATTCTGATCGCTATATCCACTGTTGGTCAGGTTGTGGATTTCTCCGCTGCCGTCGGCTTTTACAAGAGCGATATCGTTATGCTGCCAGCCGCCGTGTTCGAAATATTTAGCCAGGATCCACCGACCGTCGGGAGACCATTGATACCATTGGTCGCCGTCTTGATAGGAATAGTTGTATTTAGCCGGAAGTACCGTTCTCGATTTTTTGCTTTTCAGATTGATTACCTTGATTTCGGTCCGGTTTTCGAGGTAAGCGATTTCTTTACCATCCGGAGAGAAAGAGGGTTGGAAACAAGCATTAGTACCCTTGGTGATCTGCTCTTCTTCGATTTCTTTGGCATAAGCGAAAGATTTATCGTCTTTGTCTTTGATCCGGGCGACATAGATATTCCAGTGACCGTTCCGTTCACCGGCATATACCAAAGAACGGCCGTCCGGTGAAAATTCGACTGAACGTTCCTGAGTGGCCGTATTGGTGATTCTTTTCGTCGTACCGTATTCGGCGTTAGCTACATATACATCTCCGCGAACAATGAAAGCGAATTCTTTGCCGTCGGGTGACAGAGCCATCTCGGAAGCTCCCCGGTTCCAATTCATTTTAGCAATAGGGGATTCGGTATTGTCGGCGATGATATCAACCGCTAATTTTTTCGGTTGTTTTCCGGGTTGCAGGGTGTAGATCTCTCCGTTGAAAAAGTAACACAACAAGCCGTCTTCAGAGCTGCTCAGGAAGCGGACCGGATGTTTGCTGTGTTTGGTGATTTGTTTGATGTCCGAAGGATTTTTCAGGGACATTTTGCATACATTGAAATCCCCGAAACGTTCACTCAGGAAATAGATGTTTTCGTCGTTATCGGCGAATACCGGGTTGCGGTCTTCCACCTGTTTGTTCGTTAGGTTGGTAAATTCCCCGCTTTTCAAGTCGTGAATCCAGATATCCCGGCATACGGAAGATTTGTGGTGTTTCCGCCAGTTGTCTTCATATCCTTTATAATCGTGATAAATGATTTTATCGCCTTTTTTGTTGAAATTGATGTCGAAGGCGTCGAACGTCAGAAATTGTTCCGGCCGTCCTCCATCGACACTGATCTTGTACACCTGCCCTCCACTGGGGAATTGGCCGTATTCTGCATCGGGCATGACATTGGAACGATAGAGGATTTCTTTACCGTCGGGAGTGAAACATACGGGGATTTCGCTGCCTGAATAATAGGTCAGGCGGGTAGGGGTGCCGCCGCTTACCGGAACGGTATATAGGTTCAATCCTTCGTCCCGGGCAGAAGTGAAAGCGATGGTTTTGCCGTCCGGTGACCAAACAGGCCGGCTGTCATAAGCCGGATGGGTGGTCAGCTGGGTAGCTCTACCACCTTCACTGCTTACCAGAAAGATGTCTCCTTTGTAACAGAATGCGATGGTTTTTCCGTCGGGAGAAATCGCCGGATAACGCATCCATAGCGGATTTTCCTGAGCTGACAGCCCGGAAAAAACAAGGGCTAGAAACCCTGTACAGATAATTTTGATCAGGTTCATGTTTTGCTATAATTGATGTTAAATTTATATCCACCCTCATTTGAAATCACCCGAAATCGAACGACCTCGGTATAAAACGGTGTTAAAAGTAGTGATTTTAACTGTAAAGCGAAATCGGTTGCAGAAGTTTAACGAAAAATTTGGATTTGGACTTGGATAAACAAACGGGGCTGTTATAGAATGAATGGTATTCTCCAAACAGCCCCGGAAAACGATATGCTTTAATTTACAATCTTTTCTTTCTTTTTTATAATTTCCGGTTACGGATGTCGCGCAACATATCGGTATAGTTTTTCAGCAAACCCGGTTGTTTCACTTTTAATTCTTCTTGCTGTAATTTTTGAGATTCAAGCAAAATCTGCTCTGCCCGTTTGAAATTCCCCAAACGATAGCTCATACTGGCTGCTCCGAAAGGAATCTTTTGATGATAGGGTTGCATGGCATTAGCATAATCAACCCAGGATTGACATAGTTTCACCGTTTTCTTATCAGAAGGGGATACTCTCCAAAAATAATCGGTGATGCCTAAAATCGTTCCGGCACACATATAGTACATTTCCATAAATTGGTTACATGGTAATTTGCCGACCAGATATTCTACATTTTCAAATACCATATTTTTTAAATATACATACCTGGGATTGGCATGCAGAGAATCGATAGGATAGGTCTTCATTAAATTTTCCATATAGGATACCGCTAATTCTTTTATGCGTGCATCATCCGATTTGCTGCGGACCAGGAAACACAACTCCAGGTACTCCGGCGTTGCCCAGAAAATACCCCGGTCGCGGATCAAGTAAGCGTCACCGTCCAGTAAATGGCCTTTATAAGCATTGAAACGTTTTTTCAACTTCATCAACTCATCGAACCTGCTCCGGTCCCCTTTCATGATACTTTCGTCAAACCGGTCAGACAGAAAAGCCTGGAACGGAAACACGATAGCATGGCTGAACTCTCCGTCAGTCCTGCCACACTTGATGATGGCATCGATAAAACGTTCGCACAAGGCTTTGTCATATAGGGACAGTTTCCACATATAGGGATTTTTCAAATCCACGAGTTCTTCATCCGTCATGGCTTTCAGCATGGCGTTGATGGCAAAAGGTTTTTCACCAACCGGTGCCGCGTCGTAATAAAGGCTGATGGTTTCCCTATCGGCTTTACCGGCTTCGATGGTCTTTTTCATGGCCTCCATACCTCCATATTTGGCGGTTAAATTCACCATTTTACCTTCTTGAACAAACTCATGTACATTTTTAGCTCCTGTAAATGTCCTGAGTACTTCACCTTTTCCATTGATATAGTAAAAAGTAGGATAACCTGTTGCCGGATAAGTTTTTACAAATGCAGGACCTTCACCTTTCTCTGCATCTACCTGAAAATTGATAAAATGTTCATTATAATAAGCACCGAATTCAGCATTCGGGAAAACCGTCTTCGCCACATTCTTACAGGGACCGCACCAACTGGTGTAAATATCTACAAAGATGATTTTATTTTCCCGATTCGCTTTTTCAAGCACTTCTTTCCATGTACCCTTCTCAAAGATAACCCCTTGAGCATTCAGGCCCACAAAATAAAACAGGGCCGCTACCAATAATAATGTTTTTTTCATAAATAATTTGTTTTTATAATTTTATTCTTTTCCGGTCAATGCAAAGTCAGACTGCCACATGCTACGGCCGGCACAATTCTTCAACACCCAATACATCCGCAATGCTTGGTCCTTGGAAACCGATCTATGCGTTCCAGTCGGATCGTCCATGATATTTTCGGACAAAAAACGGTAGGAACCAACCTCTTTACTCCAGGAAGAATTTGTCCCTAACGAACCGTTGTTATTTACTATTCCATAAGCAAATGTATCGTTGCACTGGTCGTTTACATTGCTATTGTTTATTTTCCAAGTATCTAATAATCCCAAATAGTTACCGATACAAGTCACTAATTCGCGTTCGGCTGTAGCATCAATGCTCCGTTGGAAATACTGGAATGTGCTCATTCTAAAAAGGATACCGATTTGTTCCACTTTAGGTACCCATGTCGATGGCACCGGAGGTAATGATAAACCCGGTAAGGTTTCACTACCCAATCTGTATTTGGGCACGCATAATTTAGTAATGCTATTCCAGAATTTCGGGTATTTTGTTTCTGACATCAGCCAGATATTCAAGTATTTTTCATGCGGCCAGATGGCATTGTTCTGGCTTAAAAAGCGATGATATTTATCCGGCGGTGTACCTTCCGTAACCTCTTCTACCGTTACCCGGTTAATTCCAGGTTCATCCATCAGCTCTCCGGCAGGATTATATTGTGCCAACACAAATTGAATGCCTGTATTTACTCCGGCAGCGTTGCGGGTGGCTTTGCCCGAGAAAATATTATTCAACCGTTCCATAGTTTCTGCAATTCTTGCTGCCGATAAATTGCCGTAAGTGAGTACTTCTTCCTCGCTTACCACTACATGAAAAACAACAGGAATGGTAAATTCCTCGTACAAGGGTACCTGCAAGGGCTCCTTCATTGTAATGCTGACGGTATCGGATATTAAACCGGTTCCTTTCAAGCGGCAGAACACTTGAAAGACAGATTCGTTCAATGCCTGGTCAGCTGTGGAAAAATAACGCGGTAATTTCCTGCCTTCTACCGTTTCCCACTCAAACATATCATCGTTCAGTTTTTCGTTCCGGTACTCAATTCCGGCTTCATTGAAAACCACCGGACATAAATCAACCTGGGCATAGCCGTCTGTAAGCAACTGATAGTGATTCGGACGAAGTACTATTTTAGAAACATCCGCCACATCAATATATCCATTCTCCATAAATTTATACTCACTGGGAGAACATCCGGCCACTCCCAGGAATAACATCCAAAATATCAAATAATTTATTTTCATATCCATCTTAGTATTAAATTAAAAGATAACATTTTCCCATCCCGGAGTTTGTTCGATATTCTCATTGACAGCGATTTCTTCCAACGGAATCGGTAAACAGTATCTGAAATCATTGGATTTCAGCACATGATTCTGTCCATTTATTTTCCTTTCTACAGTAATTCCCATACGCTTCATATCTAACCACAAAACATCATTCTCCTGATAGAATTCCAGTTTTCTTTCTTTAAGCAATTCCTGCCAAAAATCCGATTCCGTATAAGAACCTTCCACATCCAAATACCGTCCTGCCTTAAAATCATTCAATACCACTTTTGCCTCACTTTCCCTTCCTAAACGATACAAAGCTTCTGCTTTCAACAGATACATATCCGCTGTTCTGAAAGGCATAATACAACCACCGGAAATCGGCTTCCCGTTGGTACCCCACAGATTGTATTTGTTGTTTAAAATGACTCCGTCCGCCTCCTTAAACCAGGCTTCTTTGCGAATATCATCGTCCTTATACCGGGCATACCACGTTGCATCTGCAATTCCGTCTGCAACCGACCTTAGCTCCTCTCCCTGGGTATATGCATTTTTAAAGTCGATCATTTGACTATTAGAACCGTCGATAATCCGAAGCGTGAATTCTCTTGAAGACAGCGTTTGTAAACCGGTTTCAGGACTACAATCGAATATGGCCTTAAAAGCCTCAACATCTCTGCCGTTGAAAGATTTTCTTTCTAATACCGAAGAAGTATATTTTTCTACTTTTTCCCAATCTCCATCTTCCCTGGCTGCCGATAAAGCCTTGAAAGAATATACATCAGCTAACAGGGAATGAATGAAATTCTTGTCATAAGCCAAATTCCAACTCTTTTTCGGCGTTTTTTCCAGCAGAGCGAGTGCCTCTTCGCAATCGGTGATAATCCGACGGTAAACTGTAGTTTGGGTTTCCCGTTCAGGTTGGGCAGTACCGACATTTTCATAAGGTTTCAAGTAAATAGGGATACCATATTCATCACCATCCATCGGTGCATAGAATTGTAACAACTTATAATAAGCATATGCTCTCCACACCAAAGCTTCTCCTTTCACATAATTACGGGTTTCGGGATCACCCTCAATTTCTTCGGAAAGTCCGTTTATAATCAAATTAATAGGGCCCAAAAAAGTATAGTTCTTTTCCCATATAAAATTTCTGGGGCGCAACCAAGAATAAGCCTGTACGGCTATTTCTGTCAATTCGCCTCGTTTGCTGTCAAAATATGTTTCGTTAGTCATGTCGTATTTCGATTCTCCTGTATAAAAAGCACACATGTTGCTCATATCAAATTCCGGCAAATAAAATTCACCCAGCACTTTCTCGTAAGCTGGATTCGGTTTTTTAATAAATTGGACATAACTGGCCAGGATGTCCCGATAATCCTCAACCGACTGTACCACTTTGATATTTCTGGGCTTCACATTCAAAAAATTCTGACATCCTGCCAACAAGAGGAGAATCAGGAATAGAATACAGCGATTCATTAGTGTCCCGTTAAAATGGGACGAGTTAAATAATTAATCAAATAGCCCCGG